>Ga0307507_10001940_pt1 | contig 44975 bp, 10 predicted proteins | sample 7_EM_MG_FD_207223 | JGI IMG/M metagenome (GOLD analysis project Ga0307507, IMG submission 207223) | Populus trichocarpa ectomycorrhiza microbial communities from riparian zone in the Pacific Northwest, United States - 7_EM | ecosystem: Host-associated > Plants > Roots > Unclassified | place... | reverse complement strand
ACTATTTCCTACTGTTGGCTGGCCCACCATTAGCGCCTTGGCGGGCTGGCCCTACTATTTATATATAATACCCCCTTTCCATCTTCTTCTCCTCTTTATACCACAATGTAGTTATTTAGCCTACTTGTATTACAGCACTGTGACAGCGACATTCTCTGCTAATATCCCTTTAGTGTATGCTATAAAGTATCCCCACTTTATTAGCTTGTCCACTATTACTAAAATCACGTTATAATCTTGTCCTATAATAGGATCTTTTAACTTTAGTAACTTAATAATAAAGTCCCATAATATAACCTCCCATAGTCTTTTCAGTACTTTAATAGGTTATAGCCCTCTATACAGCTTATGCCTTATTAGTTTATTTCTTTAGTAATCTAGATATTCTTTTATAACTTGTCTTGCTAGTCCCTAGATTCCTTAAATTATATACTCCTCTTAAAGTCTTAACACTAAGCCTATAGCTCCGTTGTGTCCTTATATCATTCCCCTATAGAATTCCTTAACAAATTCTTCTATAACAGACTTAGGCACATATATTACTTCTCTATTTTCGTATTGCTCTAAGTCTAGATCCTCTACCTATGCTTTTTAGATCTTCTATATCTAATCACTCTCTAGTAATTTATAGATCTTACTTTCTCTAGTTGCTGTAATCTTTGGATAATTATACCTAATTAATCTATCTTGATCCCTTTACAACAAAGCTCCTAATAGCTTTTCATTACTTTATAGTTTAGCCTTTCTACTTAGAGCGTCTGCTTATATATTATCTATACCCTTAGTATACTAAATCTTGAAATGGTATTCTATAAGCATTTCCGCCCATCTAACCTGTCTTTAGTTAAGTTCCTTTATTATTAGGAATCCTATAAGGTTCTTATAGTCCGTCTTAACTATAAATAGTTTCTCTATACCTTGCAAGAATGCTCTCTATTCCCTTAATGCTGTAACTATACCTAGTAACTCCTTGTTATAGATGTTATAGTTTAGTTCTAGTGGTATTATTTTCTAACTATAGTACGCTACTAGATGCCATGCGTCCTAATGCCTCTATAATAAGTATGCTCCTAGTATAAAGTCTAATATATCTATCTTAACAACCGTCTCTAACTTTGGTTAATAGATTTTAAGGATTAGTTCCTGGGTAAACAACTCTTTTAGTTCTTAGAATAGCTTCTTCTACTTACTACCCTAAACCCACAGTTCCTCTTTCTTTGTTAATTGCGTAAATGGCTTAATACTTTTCAACTACTGCGCTATAAACCTTCTATAGTAATTGCAAAACCCTAGGAACAATCTTAACTGCATAATATTCTCTAGTTTTTGCTAATTCACTATAGCCTCTATCTTCTTTAGGTCTATGCTGATTTTTCCTAGTTTAATAATAAATCCTATAAAATCGGTTTTTCTTATAAAGAACTCATATTTCTTAATTACTACTAACATCTGTTCTTCCTATAGTCTCTTTAAGACCCATTTAATATGTTCTCTATATTCTTCCTTACTTTCTAAGTAGATAATAATGTCGTTAAGATATACCATAACAAACTCATTAAGGTGTTCTCCTAATATACTATTAATTCACTTCTAGAACATTGCTAGTGCGTTTATAAGCCCAAATTGCATAACTAATGGCTTATATAGTCCTTCCTTTGACCTAAAGGCTGCTTTCTATTTGTCGCCTTCCTTAATCCTAATCTAATGGTACGCCTATCTTAGATCTATCTTTATAAAGATCTTTACATTGCCTATCCTATCTTAAATTTCACTAATTAATAGTAAAGGATACCTATCCTTCCTAGTGATGCTGTTTAACTATCTATAGTCTATACACATCCTAAGCTTTCCATTTTTCTTTAGGATAAACAATACTAGATATCCTGCTAATAACTATAATGGTCTAATATATCCCTTATATAAGTTCTCCTAGACAAACTCCTTAAGCGCTACTAACTCTGTTTTAGTAAGCTTATAAATTAGAAAGAACTTTAAACTTATTCCTTCTTCTAATTCTATCTTATAGTCCTATGCTATATACTCTAACAGCTTTTTACTTCCTGGTAACTATAACTTTTTACCATACTTATAGTATCTCTTTAGTACATAACTTAAGCTTCGCTTAGTCTCTTTATATATCGCTCTAACTTGGTACTATACCAACTTGGTTTACTGTCGCATTTTGCGCTATTAAGTATCCTTAATATTAACCTAACCTATAACCTAATCGATCTTTAGATTATATTCTTGTAACTAAGGTATTTCTAGTATTGCCTTGTCCTGTCCTAACAGTAGGATATTAAAAGACATTCTGACTAGTCTTCCTTTAATAGTTAACTAAATAGGTCCTATTTTAAGATTAATAATGCCTCCTCTATAGGCTATCTAATCTCCTGAAATTGTTATAAGTGGATATAGGTGTTTCTTCTGTCTATATAGTAACCCTATCCTTTCCACTGCTGCTAGTAATATATGATTCCTTATTGCTCCACTGTCTATTAACGCTTTAAACTACTAATCTTGCCATTTAATTCGTAAATTTAGGTGTTGTCCTTAAATTCCTTTAAGGGTCTGAGGCTTTAACACTAGTTCCCTCTAGTCCTATGCGCCTCCCCTTTTCCTAACTATTAGCTGCTAGATCCTACCTATACTTAGTCCAACTTTAGCTAATACTTAGTTTGTTTCTTTTCCTCTATATACTATAGACAAGTATTCTCTAGGCACTCCCACCACTATTATCTATCTAGGTATTCTTCTATAAGGAATCTTCCTGGTTAAAGTATTAAGTCCCCTTAGCTTTGTACTTCTATTGGGTGCCATCTATATATATACTTAGTATCCCTAAACCATTTTTCTTCTAGTGCCTAATATATCCTTACTAAGTATTTCTGGTTCTTGTCTTTTAGTGCTCTATGTATATTATACATGTTATCTATATAAGCTATTCACAATAGTATATAATACGCTGCATGTTTTGGGTTAACTCTTAGCTTATCTTTACTCTTAAGTTTAAACCTATACCTAGTTAACCTAATCACTAGTATCTCTACTATGGGTACTAAGATTTATTACTTACTTCTCTAGTCCCTAGATCCTTCTTCTAGGTTCCTTAACATTATAATCAATGCTCCTTTAATATAACTTATACGTTTCTCTATAATAGGTTGGTCTTAGACTACCTTTTTGTCCAGCCATATATAAAAGTCTTCCCATTTATTGTTGTATTGTTGCCTATACCACTTTCCATATAACTGGTTTAGTGTATATAGTCTATCCGTAAGAAAGTACCTTGTTATTACTGCGTTATAATATCCTTTAGTGTATCTTTCTTTAAACCTTACTGGAATGTCTAAATCTTCTTCTTATTCCAGTTCGTCTAACCACTTTACCCTAGGTGTCCCTACACTAGGCCTATTAGTAACTCTTTATATAGGTGCTCTGTCCCTTATATAACCTAATATAGCTAACCTCTTATCTAGCTTTTGCTCTTGCTATACAATAATTCTTATTCTAAACTTATCCATTATTTCTTGTTTTCTGCGTCTTGCAGCTAGATCTTTAAAGTCGTTTTGCTTCCTTATCCCTATATTAACTTTTTAATCTTTAGGCTAAATACTATATTTACCTAGAATTGCTGACGTTCTTATTCGTTCCCTAAACTTATAGTTCTTAAACTAAGTAGCTACCCTTTCCTATTGGTTTTTGTCTATTGTGGGTCCTTAAGTGTGTCTTATCTTATCTTAAGAATCTTAAGCTTCTCTTATCTCTTTATAAGAATCTTAAGCCTATGGCCTTTTGCCTTTATTAAGTGATAAGCTAGTACTAGCAGTTGTCTACTTGCTTAGTTTCTTCTAAATATTACTCCTATTGTCTTGTAAAGTGATGGAAATTGTATCTAATGGTGTTATAGCATCCGTTACTAAACCCTGTTCTATAATAGTCTTAGTTTCTACTTCTGTTTTAACTTCTCTAAGGTCTATATACTTCTAGTAAGCTGCCTTCATTACCTCCTTGTTGGTAAATGCTTTGCCTATATTAAATTCATTATCTTTAATATCCGATTTATGAGCTGGTTTATTAGTTCCTCTAAACTTAAATAATAATAGCTCCTATAGCTAATAGCTTACGCCATACTTAGCGTCCTTATAAATTTGGCATGCGTTATTATAATAAAACGTAAAACTGTTAATCAAATATTTTTTTATTCCTCGCAGTGTACCGTCATCCCTCTATATATATATGTCTCCTACTAATCTGGTTCCCTTTACTACATAGTTACTCTAACCACCTCTATAGTCTTTAGCAAAATGACCTTGTTTTCTGCAATTTATATAAGCCCTATCTTTAAACCATTTTTCTTGCTATAGAGTCCGCCTAAATGTCTTCTGCTGCTAAGATCCCTGGTTTAACCTCTGCTCCTAAGTCTTTTAATTACTTAATCCTTAACCTCTAGGTTTCTATGGTTTCTTTCCCTATCTTTAGGTTTCTTTAGTACTACTTAGGTCCATTAGCTCTACGCCATTCTATAGTTTTTAACTCTATATCTGCCGTTGCGTACTCTGTGCCTTATATAACTATGGAACTCTATCTTACCCTTTCTTAGCTTGTTCCCTTTAATAGATCCTATTATTAATATTTATTAACTAATCTATTAAGTTTTATAGACTTTCCGCATCCTCTATTAGGATAATTGCGTTCTAGACTTTAGCCTTAAGTCCTTATTTATACTGTGCCATAAGCGCCTTATTATTCCACTTAACCTATATAGCTAGTATTTAAAACTGTGTTGTATACTCAATTGCTAAAGTGCGTTATACTAAGTTCTAAAGCTTTTATTCCGCTGTGGTTATAGCCTCTAGGTCTCTAAATATCTGCGTTAGTTATTCTATAAACCCACTCCAACTAGCAAATATATACCGTATATTCTAGTTAGTAGTTATCATGCCATTAGCCTATATTTCCGTAAGGTATAGCTTAAACTACTTAAGTACCCTCCCCATTAGGAACAATCCTACATAGGCTACTTAATCCAACAATATTGCTAACTTTACTCCTTCCTGCATTACCTTAAAGTATATTTGCGTAAGAAATCCCTTAAGCTTCAACTTCTCCCCTAAGAATTGTTTAATTAAAGGTAGTTTAATTTTTACTACTCCAATTCCATTAATGCGTTCTTTAAGTATCCTACTATTATCTTATAAGTGATTAATCATTTCCTATAACTAACCTCTTATAATTAACTGTAAGTCCATATCTGCTATACTGGTGTCTCCTGATCCTAAGGTAGTTGCTGCCGTTAATAGCATTGCGACTAGTGCTTTAGGTAGCATATTGTTCAATCCTCTGTTTAATACTATAACCTTAGTAGTAAATATGTAACGGAACCTAGTAGTAAGAACTACAGTGGGTCCTATTATTAGGCGGGGTATATAGGTAAGAACAAATTAACAACATAATAACAACTGGTGGAGTGGTTACCTAATAGATTAACTCCAATTGTATTCTAAGATTCACTACAAAGAGAGAACTATCTAGGTAGGGACTATGGTCCTTTAAATACACAACTGTACGCCTAAGAAACCTCTTCGCTCTATAAAGTACGTATACTCTATCTACTCTACTCTATAGATTATACAGATTATATAGATCACACAGATCACAACACGTGACCTTGGTTACTATTCCTTATCACATAGTTCCACCAGATCCATCCTAGACCATACCTATATTAACCAACTAGCTTCCGCCAACTCTTCTCCAAGTAGCCGTAACATTATACTTAAGCTGTCCATAATAATCAGGTTTATGCTATCTTATTTAACTTATAGATAAATATACTTCTTCTTGCCGTTCCTGTCAGCTTTATAGTTAATTATCTTTATATTAACGGTATTACTATATTTATTGTTAACTTTATTGCCATTATTCCGCTTACTATAATACTTAGTTATACTACTAAAGAGATTGCGCTCCGCGCCGGTAATATATTAGGTGGTCTTTTAAACGCAACTTTTAGGTACGTTTTTCCACTTCTTATTTGTCCTAATATTATCTAATATTTGGCGTAGAAACGCTGTTAAATTAATTGTCTCTATCTTAGCCCTAACTAAGGGCCAGATTACTATTATTAAAACTTCCTTAATCGGCAGTATGCTTTTAAACTTACTCCTTATCCTTAGCATATACTTCTTCTTTAGAGGCATTAACCAGATGGAATAATATTTTAATATAATAGTAGCAAATACTGCAGTTAGTCTTCTAGCTCTATCCGTTAGTAGTCTAATTATTCCAACTGCCTTCTACTCTATACTATTAAGTAAGTTTAATAATAGCTTTAAATTTATAATAGATATTAACCTACGTATCTATACGCCTTAATAGCTCTATACTTAATTAGGAGCTTTCCTATAGAACAGCTGTTATCCTCCTAATTATACACGTTTGCTACCTTATATTTTAATTAAAGTTATATACTGAAATGTATAATGCTCTAAGCTAAAGGGCTCCTAAGCGTAAATCCTCCTCAGTTAAGTTGGATTTAAACGTAGAAAAGAAAGATAATAAGATTAAGGAGTCTAAATTAACGATCTAAGGTGCAATTATAACCCTTAGATTCTCTACTATGTTAGTCGCCTTTTGTTCCAAGTTTATAGTTAATAGCATTAGTAATATTACGGCAAGCGGCACTATCTCTTCTACTTTTATTGGTCTTATCCTACTCCTAATTATTAGGAACGCTGCTAAGTATATAATAGCAGTTATAGTAGCTTGCAAGGATAAAGTAAGTCTAGCAATTAATGTTGCTATTAAATCTAGTATATAAATCGCCCTTCTAGTTCTTCCCTTTATTATTATACTTAGTTAGACTATAGGCTAGGATTATATAACGCTTTTATTTAATACCTTTCTAATTACTATTTTATTTATTGCCGTACTCCTAGTAAACTATCTTATCTAAGATAGCAAATCTAGTAAGTTTTCCTTTCCATATAGGTAATCTACTTTAACTAATACTAAAATAGACTGGCTTAAAGGCGTTCTTATTATAGCAATCTATACTATTATTATAGTTGCTGGCTGGTTTTATCCAAAACAAGTTTTAGATCCTCTTTGTCCTGCTTAGTTTAAGCCTCTAATTACTATCTTACCCCTCTATTAGTATTAACTAGTTTCTATTACCTAGAGCTAAATAAGATTTTTATAAACTATATATATAGCTTTCTAGGAAACCCTAGGCTAATCTTCTTGTATCTATTAGGTTATCTAGGTTGCCTAAAATATTACTTTCTTTTATTTTCTCTTAAAAAAAATCTTTTATATTTATGTCTCTTTTCTTTTATATATATATATAATAGGGAATTCCGATTAGCTATAAATCTTATTTTAGTGTATGCTAAGAGCTATACCAAGGACCGTGCGCTAAGAATTTCTAAAGTATAAAAACTGGAAGCTAATTTATAAGCGACTCTCCCTTAACCTTATATGCATGGGGCTATAAGGCTTCTCTAAGGTGGTATAAGCTAAAGGCGTAAAGAAAGATCTATAGGACCTTTATAAGAACCTAGAATAAGAACTATAAGGTGTTTAAGGCCGTTAGAATACGAAGAAGTAGATAAGAGTAGAAGAGGTAATCTACTTATTTAGACGGTATATATTTACGTTAGACTATAAGGCTAGTTTTAGTTACAATATAAATCCGCTCTTCTTTCTAATATATACTTAAGTTTACTAGCTTACTAGCAATTAAGGTTTCTATAAAGAACTAGATAAGTAATAAATATTGTATATAAGCTGTCTACTTATTATAGGCGATAAGTAAGCGCCAAATAGATAGTAAATGGGTGGTAATACTAATGCCGTTTGCTATAAAGAGGACCTTATTATAGACTCTTGCGGCTAAGTTACCCCTATTTTTTTTACTTCCCTATACTTACCGCTCCTTCTAATTAAGAATTGTCTTTAAAGGAAAACTTCTTAATATAATATAATCTATTACTAAAGAGAGAAGGAGCTACCTACTACTACCCTCCTCCCTCCCTTCTTCTCTTTCCTCTCTTCTTTTACTTATTATCTTAAATATAGAGATAGTAATCATAATGCATTCCCCTTGCAATATATACCGGCAGAGAAGAAGTCTATATATATTAGTAAGAGACTCTATATTTCTTAAATGCATATTTTATAAAATGCATTATGTTTACTAGCTTGGTAAAATATTTAAGGTGGCGATATTAAAACTCTCTTTAATATTTAGGGTATTAAAAGTGGGTTTTTATGTGCTTCTTTAGGACGTCTTTTCGCGGTATATAGCATATCTGTTTTTTATATAAGAACTTATTATTGCCTATATAAATAAGGCATACTAGGTGGGAAAGCTCTATAGGATATAACTAAACAGTCTTAGCTTAAGCGGCGTTTAAGGTGCTAGGCTCTTATTAAACAGTCCCGTAATCTTTATTATTTAGCAACTCTTCCTTTAGGGACGTATAATTAGGAGTTTGGTAATTTAAAGTACTCTTAAGACCGATATCCCTTCGCTTTCGTATATAAGATATTTTCTCACTTTTAAAGATAATAAAGTCTATTTTCTTCCGTTTTAAAGGTTTGTATTAAGCCGTTTCTTATTAATAACATAGTTAAGCTAGGTTTTTAATAAACTTAACTTAGGCTTTTTCGTTTTTAAAAGGCGTAAAAAGCATTCTAGCAATGGCAGCCCGCTCTTAAAGTTTAAATGCTATACTTAGCAGTGTTAATACCTTAGTTAGGCGCTTCCCACTAAGCTGCCTGGCTATTTTAATTGTGTTAATTAAGTTATGGAATTTGCGAATAGCGGTTATTAATCGTTCCCTCTATAACCTTTAATATATTATACTAATATTCTGCTTAGTCTCTTTACATTGCTAGTATAATTTAATGCCTTTGGCCTTGGTAACGGGGTAGAGGCCTTTATTATAGATACGGTTCTTAACTTCTTCTTATTTTTTATAAAGCGCTCTAAGCTTAAGGTTGTTACGGACTTCTTCTAGCTGGTCATTATTAAGCTCTATAGGCGCTCGTCAATCTTATAATAGCCCTATTCTCGCAATAGATTTAATAAGGAGATCCTATAAAGGACTTCTAAAATAGATGCTTTGGTAATCGCGTGCAATATACGTTGGTATATAATATCTCTTATATGTACCACTGAGATAGCCTATGGTCTAGTTCCGCTCTTCTAGAGTAAGAGTGTTTATCTATATAATTAATATACAACTAGGTCTAAAGGTAATTATTAAGTGGACTTACCGTTAATGTTTTTACCTAAAGCCTATTGCAGCTAGTATAGCTCTAGTTCCTCCTTAAACCTAGCAATAAGCCCTAGGCGTATAAATATGTTACGGTATTTAGTGTATAGAAAGGCCTTTTCTTTTATAATATTGCCACCCCTAGTCGTATAGCTAACGTTACAGAAAAATAGCTAATCTAGTACTTCGTCCTTCTATTTAATGTGTAGCACGTTATAGTGCGCCAGTATAGCGTATATACCTTATAAGCGAGTTACCTCTAAGTCGCCTCTAGATCGCCTATACCTTATGGCTATATAACTATCTACTTAGGTTTTACCTAATAATACCTCCCCTCCTTTAAAACAATTATCCCTAATTCTTTATATATTTAGACCTTAATAAAACCCTATAAAAACCTTAATAAAGAAAAAAATTAAAGGGGAAGAAGTATTCTAATTTTATATATAGAGAGATAAGTAGTATAGATACGCGGCGCAAAGATATTAAGAAACCGCAAGGAGTATTATTGCGGTCACCTTGGATTGCCCTTAGAACAACCCCCGGACACCCCTTAGACGTCTATTGATTACATACTAGAGGTATATGCCTATAGTATATAGTCTCTACAATCTCTAAGGCCTCCCCTCCTTAAGGATTTGTCTCTCTTACTAATCTATCCTATTTTATAATCATGTCCTTATAGCCCCCTATCTACAAAGTCCCCTTATAGAAACTTTAACCACCGGTTAAAGTTATCTAGTTAGTTAAATTTACCTTATTAAGACTTCCTCGCATTTAACTAAGCTAATAGTAATTTTCTATTCCTAAGATAGAAAATCCTAATTAGTTTATTTAGGGCTTGCCTAAATTTAGTAGACTATTAGAAATATTCTAAAAGCTTACTTATATAGGTAGGTCGCTAGTACCTTGTAGGTAAGTTATAGGTTATTTATATATATATAGGCGGCAAGGTAGTATACCCGTTAAATCTACTACTATCTCTATACTTTAGCCTTATACTATATTAGTATAATACGTATATACTTAGCGGGTGGGTTATAGGTTACTTATATATAGCTAGGTATATTAAGGTTAAGGCTATATACCCATTAAATCCGCCGGTAACCCTATACTTTACCCTTATATTATTTACGTAGTATATATATAGAATAGTATATAAGTTATTGGTATAGGTTACTATTAGTAGGTTACTAGTAGGTTATAAACCCTAGTTAAATAGACCCTAGTTATAAATAGGCCTATTACCTAATATATAAATAGTATAAGCTTTACAGTATGGGTATTAAATAAGCGACTTTATTGTGAACGTAGCTCTAAAGTCTCTATATATATATATAAGGATAGGGTATATAATAAAGAACAGCAGTAGTAAGATAACCCCTAATTAATATACGGATACCTTTTACTGATTGGGTTTAGTTCCTCCCTAATTAAATTAGAATATTACATAAATTTAAGTTATTTGTATTTGCATTAGTACGCGACGGTTACGCGCCCATATCCAAAATATTACCTTATATTTGCCTTACCTATTCCCACCTTAGCCTTTAACTATTAAGCGCCTTCTATAAGGGATATTATTATAGTTACCTTAGGTTGCCCTTAGGACAACCTATAGACACCCCTTAAATAGCCGTCGGTTACGTGCCGGAGGTATATACTTATAGTATATAGTCTTTCCAATTCTAGAGGCCTTGCTTTCTTAAGAATTCGTCTCCTTTATAATCTATTCTATTCTTATAATCGTGCCTTATAGCCCCCTATTTATAAAGTCCCCTTATACCTCTATAGCCGCCCAGCTAGCTCTATTTGCGTTAATATATTAACTTATTATAAGCTATTAACATTTAAATAGAATACTAGGTATAATAGAATACCAGGTATACTATATATAGGTATAGTTAAGGCGCGGGCGTAGGTGTAGATATAGGCGTAAGTATAGGTATAGGCGCAGACGTAGGCGCAAGTGCGGGCATGCTTATAGAGGCTGTTCGTAAATATTAAGTAGAGGTAATAGTTGTTAGATAATCTATATTCTTAATAAGGCGTAGGTTACATATATAAGTTACATGCACGGAGCACGTACACTATAAAGTCTCTTCATAGCTCAAAGCCTTAAGGGCTTAAGACATAACAATTAAGGTAAGACTAAGATTATTAATCAATCAACCCATTTTATTAATAAATAACTCTATATAAACTATCTAATAGTTATAAGCCCTGTCCGCCGACTTAAGAAGCTACTCAGCTATTACTTAATTATTTAAAGAAATTCTACCTTATTCTTAGACTCTAACACCTTATTATTAAGGACGCAGACTCTAACAGAAATCCTACCTTAATTATTATAGGACGATTCTAACACAAACCTTTTATAAGACTCTATAAGATTATATAAGATTCTACGAGATTTTATCTTAATTGTTATAGGACAATCCTAATAATAAGGACGATCCTAATAATAAGGACAATCCTAACAACAAAATACCATTTCAATTCCTCCTTTGCCTATTAGTTAAATAACTCCAATATTAAGTTTATCTACTACAATTTTCCTTAATAAGCTAAAAGACTAAAAGCAATAAATCTGGCAACTATAAGCCCTTATAAACAAACGAATTTGGGCCTATATTAACCCAGACAATACAGCACCTTAATAAGGTCTACTATAAGAACCAGCCTATTTAGAAGTTATAGATTTTAATAAGAATGCAACCTTATATATATAGCTCTTAACAAATGAGCAGAAAGCGTACAATAATAGCAGACGATACTACAACTAGGACATAAAGTATTTCCTAAGATAGGAAGATTAGCTTTAATAGATCTATACCTAGATTACGTCTATAGTATGAATTTAGAAGAAGCTACTACTTAACCCTTCCCTTATAGTTAAAGAATAGCTATCTTGCTTAAAGAAGAATACAAAACCTACCTTATTATTTGTTAGGAAAAAGGTATAATACTAGTATATAAAAGCCCTTAAAGGGGTTAAATACTTATCAAAATTAAATTAGTAGTTAGATTAATGGGAATATATAATAGTACTAGGAGAGAAGTATAAGATCCCTTAAATATCAGATAGAATCTAGCTTTAAAATTTAGTAGAAGTTATTTAACCTTTTAGCAACGCCTACTATATAAAGTATACTACTGAATTAAATAACCCTTAGAAGTTAAAATCTTCTACATACTATAGAGTAGTAAAGGAGCTATAAGAAGGACTTAGAACACCCTTAAAAAAGCTAATACTACTATAAAAGGGAGTACCTTTAATATAGACTTTATAAAGCAAGCCATTAAGGATCACTTTAATACTACTAAAGGTTTATAAAGAGGAAGAGCCTTAGTACATAAAAGCCGCTTAAAGAGAGCTGGGATACTAGTAGATAAGGAGACGTCTTATAAAAAGCTAATACCTAAGTACCTAGCATGCGGAATACGAGGACACTTCCTATAGGACTATTAGTGTTTATTTAAAAATAAGAGACCTATAGGAGTTATAATTAGAGATACTTGCATTAAAAAGGCATTAAAGAAGGTAGAAAAGAATAAGGATCTTACTAACTAAGTTATAAAGATTAGACTTAAAGAATAAGAAGATAAGGCTTAATAATAATAGGATAAGAGTTAGGAAGTTAAGATTAAGGGAAAAGCTAATATAATATTCCTAGAATTGTATTATACCGGTTAACTCTATCCACTAAAGCTATTAACTATTTTTAACTTAGAAACTACTTTTTATATCTTTAATAACCTCTCTTGTTTTTATAAATTTAGGAAAGCTCTAAGATATAAATATATTATCGCCGGCAGCTTAGAAGTGCCTATACTAGGCTACAGTAATATTACTATCTAAGTTATAAAACTAGATAAGAGTAAGGGAATCCTATATCTTAAGGACGTTATTTTTTATACAGATTTTAATATAAATCTAATATCGTTCCGTCTATTTTAAAAGTAAGGATACTACTAGAATAATAAAGAAGATAATAATTTTCTAGTTTAAAAGGATAATATAATCTAATATTAAATACATCTAACTAGGAAGTTAATTAGCGTTTAATATAAGCCGACTACTACGCCGCTAATAGAAGTGTAGAGTATTGTTAAGAGATATTTATCTAGATGTAAAAGGTAATGCATAACTATAGTATCTGTGTTTAGGTTATCCAGGACCTATAAGCCTTTATTATTTAGGTATTAACGCCCTAAGAGTTAAGCTTTAAGGCCCTAAAATAATAGAATATTAATACTGCAGTATTACTAAAATTAAGCGTTAGGTCTTATAAAGGTTCTTAAAACAAAATATTAATAAACCCTATTTTAACCTCTATATTAACTAAACTAACCTTAAGAAAGCATATACTAGATTTATATAAGTTATACTTATCTATAATACCTTCTTAGGAAGATCCTTTCTATATTTTATAATAACGTATAGCAAGGAGAAGGAAATACTATAAGTGCTTAAAGATTTTATCTAATAAATTCATTTAAGGTATAACCTTAAAGTTAATACTATTAAATTAAATAACAAGCTAGGGAAAAGGAGAACCCTTAAATAGCTTTAGACCTAATGGATTATATTTAAGCTTTTAGCGCTATATACCTAAGCTTAAAATAGTACCGCTAAACACTTAGGGGGTGTAATTATTAAGAAAGGATATATAATAAGAATTGCTACTAATCTACTATATAATCTATGGAATGAGATAATTAACTATATAGTCTACTTTTAAGATTAAACGCCATGGGAAAATAATAAATGGAAATCACTATATAAGAGGTTCTATACCTTCCTAGCTAATAGGAGATTAAAAAAACCGTAACTAGCACACCTAAAAGCCTACGGCTGTAGGGCGTATGGAATAATATTAGACGCCTAGCTAAAGAAGAAAAGGCTAAGCAAGCTAGATCTATAAGTCTATATTAGCTACCTTATTAGCTATAACTTTACTAATATCTATAGGATCTAGATCCTATATAAGGGTATTATTATCTCTACTAGGGATATAATCTTTAATAAAAAGACGTTTTTTAACGGTAATTAAACAGATATCTTAAAGGATCTATATACCAAAGTAGATACGCTAATTAAGAAGATTTAACTCCCTAATACCCTAACTAAGAATAAGGTTCTTCTAGAAGATAATAAAGAAGTATTTAAATCGTTAATTTAAGAGGAAGACGATAATATTAATAATAAGCCAGTATAAACCTTTAATAAGTTAGCAGATCTTAAGCTTATAAGAGCTTTTAAAGATATATATTATACACTACCTCTAACAAAAAAAAGAATCTCTATATACCTTTTATATTAAGTATTCTATAAAGTTAGATATACAAAATATTAATTAAGATATTATTTAATAAATAGGAGACGGGTTTTATACTTAGGGAGTATTTAACAACTTAGTTAAAGACTTATTTAAGAAAGCCAACAATTATAGGTTTAAAGACTTTGTTATTAAAAGGATTACTTTAGTTTATTACGGCGCCTTCTTAGCAGGAAGGAAGTTTAACCTTAATAGTTAACTTAATAACAGTAAGCTAAAATTAGGTAGAATATATAATATTAGATTATATAGGAAGAGCTTACCTTTACCACCTTAGTCAATCCGTAATCTTAATACGCATTCTCTTTAAGATTAGTCCTAAGAAGCTTAACGAGCTTACCTCCAATTCTATTATTAAATAAAGTCATTTTAAGAAATAGATAAGAAGTACGTAAAGGGACAGTAGGTCCTTAGCTTAATATAGGTATTTATCTATAAGATAAATAAGTACGGATTCCTCAAAAAATATAAGGCACGCTTAGTAGTATATAGAAATTAATAGGCCCTAGGAGACCTACCTATAAGAGCTACTATATTAGCGAGTATAACCTTCCGGACCCTAATAGCGATCACTATAAAATTCAACCTTAAGATAATACAAATAGATACAGTTAACGCGTTTATCCATTATAATCTTAATAAAGTTATCCATATAAAACCACCGCTAGGGTTTAATAAAGGAAAGATAGATAAAGTACTGCGCTTAAGAGAAGCTCTTTATAAACTATAATAATCCCCTCTATTATAGCAAAAGAATCTCATAAGCTTATTAAACGAATTAGGTTTTAAAGAGGTTCCTCAAGAGCCATATATTATACTAAAAGGTAGAATAGTTATCTTCTTCTATGTTAACAATATTAGCTTCTACTACTAAAAGATAGATAAGAAGAAAGCTTAAGAAGCGATTAAGGAGCTAAGTAAGGAATACTAGATAAGTACCTTTAGCGAGCTAAAATGGTTCCTAGAAATTTATATGCTATATGATTATAGCTAGAGGCTTCTATAGCTATCCTAGAAAGCCTATATTAAAAAGATAGCTAACTAGTACAAAATAGATTTTAAAGGGCGTCTTCTAGATACTCTTATAGCAGAATTAGAACTCCTTTCTACTAATTACCAATTAATCTATCTAATGCGTTAGTCTATTAATATAGACCTATTAGTCCATCCTATATCCCTACTAGCTTCTATAATACTATATTAGAGAAAAATAGGTTTAGTACTCTATATAGCCACTATAACGCGTCCGGATATTACTTTTATAGTATTATAGTTAGTAAGGTTTAATTAGAACCTAAGCCAAGAGCACTATTAAGCGGCAGATAGGGTAATCTAGTACTTATATATTATAAGAAGCAGAGCAATCTACTATAGAGAAAATGAGAAAGGAATAAATAGTAGAGAAAGAGATAAAGAAATATATAACAAAGGACAAGATAACGGAGACGGTAAAAGTAAAGCGCAATTATTTATCCATGCTAGTAATACATTATTTACGGACAACTCTGTTAATAGAAAGATCTTATAAGGATATATTATAAAGCTATTTAGGGACCAATTGCCTAAAGAGTAAATAAGTAGGGTATAGTTATAACGTTAAGCATAGAAGTCAAGTTGTTAGCCCTATTATAGATAGTAAAGGAAGCTATCTTTATTAGTAGGCTGTTTAAAGCAATAACATTATACCTAAACGAGCTCTTAATTATTAGCTATAATAATACCTAAATACTCTAACTAATTATAAAAGACACGGTAAAGCTAATTACGAAGCTCTAATATGTTAATATTTATTAATACTAGCTATGTTAGGAATACGTAATAAGACAAGTACTATTTTAATAGATAATAATAAAGGAGATAATCGCTAATAGACTTATAAAGGCCCTGCCCAAGCAGAGGTTTTAGAGCTTTATTAATATAATTGGAATAGTAGATATTAAGGAGCGGCTAAATAAGGAGAGTAACTAGAGGACCTAAGGGACAATATTAAAGCAAGACGGAAGGATTTAGATAAGATTATGGTTTAATTAACTTATTAACGGATATAAAAAGGTGGTTAGCTTTAACCTTAAGGAGCTTAAAGCTAAGGGGGTATATTAGATAATCTATATTCTTAATAAGGCGTGAGTTACGTATATAAGTCATATATACAGAGCATATATACTATAAAGTCTCTTCATAGCTCAAAGCCCCAAGGGCTTAAGATATAACGATTAAGACAAAACTAAGATTATTAATTAATCAACCCATTTTATTAATAAATAGCTCTATATAAACTATTTAACAATAGTACCTAAATAAGTTTATATGGCGCCTTATAGAGTACTGCGTAATTGAGGTATTATAGTTATAAGAGTTATATTTTAATAATCTGATTTTTGTAATATAGATACAAATAGCTTAAATTTACATAATATTTTAACTAAATTAGTGGGGGGTGTCTGTATATTAATTAGGAGGTGTCTATATATTAATTAGGGGGTATCCTATTACCGCTATTTATAATAAATAATAAGGGAAGACTAATACGTAACTAAAATAGGGTAATACGCTAGTGAGATAGTAATGTTTTAGTATAGTACTGGTAGCTAATTATATATCTCCCTAGATTTAACGGTATAGTTACAGTTATAGAAAATAAATAAAAGTAAAAAACTGTACTAAAATAGGAAATTTAGATACAATTTAGAGTAGTAAAGGGAGAGGTAATGTTTAAGTGTCTTTATTAAACGATGTAGTAGTAATCTAATATTAAATCCACTAAATTCAACTACTTTATTTATGCTTCGTACCTTTAACGGGGTAAGATTTTAATAAGGCCGTTGGTAGGTATTTTATCTATAAAAACCTATTATACGTTAATCTTTTTATCTTAGACTTTCTATGTAAGCTAATACTAATAAATGTTAATATATTAAAGCTTAGTGTCCAGTTTTACTATATTCTATTTTAGCAGTCATATAGTTTATATATTGTCGTATATTAGGGTAAATTCGCGTTCTAAATTAAGACTAATTGCCTTAAAGAATTGTTGCCACTAGATAATTTCAATAGTAGTAGTGTTACGGAGCAAGCATAAGTGGTAATACTATATAGCGAAGTATATATTATTAAGCTATATATATAAATTGCGTAATAAAGTCAAGACGTTATATAAGGGGAGAAGGTAAGGAAACGGGAGGAAAGGGTATATATTATAAATTTGGTTGCTTGGTTAATATATATACAGAGTAGAATAGAATTTAAGTAGCGGTCCTGGTAAAACTTAGTAGGATTTAGTAAACTTCGTAGAATATAGCAGAATGCGGCAGATTGCCGTTAGATTGCCGTTAGATTGCTATTAAATTACTATAAATTGCTATTTCGCGGTTAGTCTCTTCTTGCTACGTTAGTAGAAATAGGTAGATATATATAAGGTGTCACAGAGGTGTCCTATAATAGTACCCCCCCTTTAAACTCAAGCTTCTGCAAAATAGGGCTATAGTAGTTATAAATAGAGTTTATAAAAGTTTTCTGCGGCTTATATAAGCCCTATAGAGTTAACGGGTTCCTATAAAGGCTTAGTAAAGCCTCTCCATTTCGTAAGGTATATATATTTACGTTTCCGTTTATTGTACTTAATGTTATTAACTCTTTTAATGAGGTACTTATTCTTACTATCCACTTTAACTAATAGGGGAGGGTCTTAAATCTAAGTAGGGCGTCCAATATAGGGGTGGTAGGGTAGAGGACTAACGTATAGAATGTAAGGTGGATTTTAACCATATTAGGGAGCTTTAGTCAATAGGCATAAGAAAAGACAACTTTTTTAACCTTATAAGGGCCGGCGTTCTTCTAATTAAGTTTCTTAATAAGTCATTTTATGTTCAGATTTCTTATATCTAGCTAGACGAAGTTACTAATTTAGTAGGCTGGTACTAGGATTTGGTTCTTATTTACCGCGGCTTTATAGATAGATTAAACCTATATTATTTTATTAGTAAGGAACTCTTATAGTTCTTCCATTTTCTTTATAAAATTATTTATTTCTACAACTTATAAGGCTTAATAGGCGGGGCGAGGAGTATTACTAAAGGGTTTAAAACCTATTTGCGGATACTAGCCGTAGTTAGCCAAAAACGGGGGGACCTTTATAGTTTCTAAAACGGAGTTATTTATAGTAAACTTAGTAAATATAAGCCAGTCTATCTAGTTATTTTATAGATATAACGTATATATCTAAATATACTATTCTATTATAGCATTTATACGTTCCGTTTAACTATCTATTTCTAAATAGTATGCCATAAATAATAGTACTTTAATGCGGAGTTGAGTAGTTAATTTTTTCTAAAACACAGAGATAAACTAGCTACCTTTATTAGAGATAATTGTTTTAGGGAGTCTATGGAGTTTCTATACGTAATTTAGAAACAGTTAGGCAATAGTAGGCGTTAATATATTAGGATAGGCGATTAAGTGTCTTATTTTAGATAGTTGGTCTATAACTACTTAAATACATATAGTGGTGGGATTGCATCCGTTTTTGGGGGTTGTTGCCACCACTTTTAGCGGCGTTCTTACCTCGCTTAGACCCTATCACATTGCCGCTTTAAAGAAGCCCTATTCGCTTAAGCACTTCCTATTCCTATTATACCCCATCCTAAAGGAGTTAAAAAAGGGATATAAGCTTTAGTAAAGCTTGTCGGCGCTTGCGTTAATTTAACAATGGTATAGCCCATGTAGAAAGGCCAGTATCTACTTAAAGGAATAGCCTACTCGCCCTCTCCCCACACTCTCTCCCTTTACTATCCTTATTCTACTTTCTCTCTAGCAATTTAATCCTTATCTATAATGCTTATCTTACCTATTTAGTAAACTCACCGTCGTTAGAATGGTAGTACACCTATTAAAGTAGCTGCTCCAGCCTATAGGATGGAGAGAAGAGGAGCACTCTACGCTACCGCCGTTTATTAAAACTTAAATTTACAACTCTAAAGTCCAGACTTGGATATAGACACTAATCTAGATATATATATTTGTTTAGAAGATAGTATAGATTTAGATTCTGGAGAACTAGATATAGAATTAGATGCGGAATTAGATGCGGAATTAAATGCGGAGTTTAATGTAGAGTTAGATACGGAATCTAATGTAGAATTAGACGCTAAAGCTAAGGAAATACTAAAAGATATTACTAAATTAGAAGAGGAGGGACCTGTAAGACTAAACCATACTTCTTATACTAAGAAACTATAAAAGAGGGAAGGCGAAATCTGGGAGAGGTAAATTATAAAAATTCCTGCTAACTTGTTATTACACCCTCTAATTACTATAAACTAGGTACTGCCTAAAGATTAAAAAGATAACCAAAAAAACCCTAGACAACTAGCTGCGCAAATACACCCTAAAGGTGTTTAAAGCATATCTCTACTAGCGGAAAAAACATTTTTAAATTAAAAAAGAGAGCTTAATGCGGAGCTATTAGAAACAAATTAGCTAGTGCTATATAGACCTTACAGGCCATAAGATGGACGGTAATATCCTTAATAATATTTATAATATAAGTTCCTACCCCTCCTTTAAGGTAGACTAACAACTATAAAAGTAGATCCTAAGCCTTAGGCTTAATAAGTCGGCAAAGGAAAAGTATGCTATATTCGTCCAAGACCTTTATACTATCCTCCACGCTCTCTAGATTAACAATACTAAGCTACTCTATAGCTTTATTTAAGTCTAAATTTTACTCCTTTTCCTACTTAGCGTAGCTATAGCTATAAGACTAGGCGCTTTAGTGAAAAGCGCTAGTACTAAAGGTAGCAATAAAGCCGTCTAGTTTAAGAATATTAATGCTATAGTTATTTATAGCGAGAAACACTTTAATAAGAGTATAATTATAGTAAATATAAACCTAAAATATATTAAGAATAATAAAAAAGGATAGTAAACCGTAAGCTTTATACTATATCTAAATAATATATCCTACTAACTGTAAATCTACAAAAAGAAATTTACTTTCCGTCTTAAAGACCTTCCTACATTCTATATTGTTTCATATATTTTAGCTCTTAGTATTAATTAAGACGCATTCTTAGATAACTTTATAAGTGTCTAAGATATCTTTAACCTTAAGGTATATACCTAGGGAAAACCCTTTCTTACCTTGCAATTAAACTCCTCCTTCCCCTTAAGGATTTATCTATTTAACGTAGTACACGGGGTTTTGCACAAGCCCTAAGTTTTGCTTAAGCTAATAGACTGCCTCCCTTTTTAGGCTAATTGATTTCCTAAAGTAGAATACTACCACCTCCGAGCTTTGAACATCAACTTTTTAACCTACTTTTCCACGCCTTAACTCTATAAAATCTATTACTAAATAACAGCTATGCCCTTTAAACCTCGTGCACTAGATATAAAAGACCGTCTGTAAGCTGCTTTAACGGCCTAGCGAACTGGCGGCCTCTATCGCAGCCTAGAAGCCTGCGCGAACACCCAGGGCGAAGAAGTTTGAATGTGAGGCTCCGCGTACAAAAGCTCTGCACGAAGCTTTGCACAAAGCTCTGCGTACGGAGGCTCTGCGCGAAGCTCTGCGGAGGCTCTGCACAAAGCTCTGCACAAAGCTCTGCATAACGGCTCTGCGTACGACGGTTCTGCGTACGACGGCTCTACTACGGAGGCTCTATATAAAAGCTTTGTGCAGAGCTTTGTGTAGAGCTTTGTGTAGAGCTTCGTGCAAAGCTTCGTGCAGAGCTTCGTGCAGAGCTTCGTGCAAAGCTTCGTGCAGAGCTTTGTGTAGAGCCTCCGCAGAGCTTCGTGCAGAGCTTCCGTAGAGCTATGGCGATTGAGGCCAAATTTACCAGCCAATTAAGCCCTAAAACACTAGAAATCGACTTTAGATAGACTTATAAATATATATTTATTGCTTCAAGACTCTTTACTAACGATGCAATGATTTGTGATAGTTTTTACTAGTTATTTGCCACTAAATCGGCATTTTGGCGAATTTTAGTGTTTAAATCGTGCAAAACTTAGGGCTTGTGCAAAACCCCATGTACCACGTTATATAATATACACTATTGTTTTATTAATTAGCCTTCCTATCTATATCCTTATTATATAAAAGTGGATAAGTTAATAAAAACTTTATATAAAGATACTACTTAAGATCTAATCTACTACTATAGTTGCTAATTTATTTTTTATTTTTATTTTTATATCTATTATATTATACTATATATATATTAGGTAACGAAGTCACCTCGCCTATATATATTATTCTATATAGCTATACCTAGTGTTTTACTAGTCACTTACTTACCTTTTAAGGTTTATACTATAGCTAAGTAGTACGGAGCTTATTACCTTATAGTATATCTAATAGCCAGCAACGCTAGCAGCGTAGCTGCTAAGAAGCCAATAATATAAGCAGTTAGTTAGCGTATAGAGTAGTTACGGCTAGTTAACAGTTAGTTAGTAATAAGACTATAGCGAGCTAACAGCTCGCTGCCTTAGTGGTAAGAAATGGAAGATTTAGTAGTATTTTAAAGCTTTTAGTAGAATTTAGATCTTTGGTTAAGATATAGTTAGCCAAGTAATAGAAAACCGTTAGGAATCACTTACTTAACTATAGTAAATAAGCATTTTTCCTAATATCTTTACTACGTGTATAAACCTATTCCCCTATGTTAAAATATACCTTTTATTACCTATATAAAATACAAAGTATATTATATTTTACGCCCTAGCAAGGTAGCAGAGCTTCTTCCTTTACTTCTTCCTTTACTTCTTTCTCTATTTCTTCCTCTACTTTTTCTTTATTAACTTTATCTACGCGTTCTTTAGTACCGCGTAAGCCTTATAGATTAACTACTTCTAATGACTATATTAGCGGCCATTTAAAATTAAAGCATAGCCTTATTACTAACTTAAAAAGTTATAATAGTAGTATACGAATACCAGCTGATTAAGCTTCTACTCTAGCTACTAGCTATAAACGCCAGCCGTTTTAGGCAACTGGCTGTATTTAAGCCTATATTAATTAGGCAATTCTATAGGATATTACCTTCCGTTAAGCTATAAGTCCTTATACACGCGCTCTACTAATATTTAACTATCCTTAGATTTAGGAGCATATCTTAAAGGCGTCTATATCCTTAAGCAATTAGATTAAAACCGTATTTAAACAGCAATACGTTAGTATTAAAAACATCCTCCTTACCGCACTTAGTAAAATTAACCTTAGCTATAATATCTAGACGTCTATAAACGGAATATCGCTACTTAATATAGTAGGTTATTTTATTAACAAAGACGGTAGGCCTTAATTAGTGCTTTTAGGCCTTTTATAATTATAAAGATTATATACTACTAAGAATATAGCAATGGCTTTAGCAATAGTAATTTAAAAGTATTAAATTAGTTATAAGCTCGGCTTCTTAATAACCAATAACGCTAATAATAATAATAAGCTCTATAGTTACCTTTTATAAAGCCTCTTGGTGCCTAAAAAGGAATGGATTTAATGCGTTGGTTATATTATTAACCTTATTATTAAAGCTTTAGTATATAGGAAAGGCGTAAGCAAGCTTAAATACTTACTTATTAATGCAATTAATTAAGCTAAATTTAACCTTATATGGGAAAAAGGCTTTATAAGTAAGATTTATAATATTATTAAATATATTATGCGATTAATAGGATACTAGGAGGACTTTACTAAGAATTAGGCTAAAGTATACATTAAGGACAATCTTTTTAATTAAGTAGAGCTTCTACTTATTAAGGACAGAGGTATTTAATAGAATTTAGCCTACTTTATACTCTACCGCGCATTGCTTCTTTATAAGGCAATTAATAAATATCTACTAGCTTAGGGAAAGCCCGCTAAAAATAGCTACAATCTATCTTAGGACGCGCTTACTAATAAAGATTGGTAGTAGGTAGAGTAGCCTATTAAGATCCTAAAGCCTTTTATATTAGCTACTGTTCTAACTAATATTAGTATATATAATGTTCTAAAACATTTCTGCTTTATTCTAAAACAAGTCGTCCTTATTCTAGAATAAGTCGTATATTGCTTTAATCGGCTCCATTCTAGATTACTTACCTTATTCCAGAAAAGATCTTTAAAGGTTAGGTTAATTACTACGTAGTATAGTAGGTAGAGGCTCGCTAATAACCATATATATACCACAAATTATAAAGTTCTTTAAAATAGATGCATTTTATACCTTCATTTTTCTTTATTTCTAGATTTAATCAGTAAATAGTTATCGCATAGGGTCTAAAATAACCTTAAATTACGGTAACTACGCTTATATAACGTCGCCAAAAGATCTACTTAATAAGTGTATATTTAATAGTTAAATAATATTTTGCAATTAAGCGTAAGGCATTTTATAGAGCTCCTATGGGCTCCTTTATGGTGTTAGTTTTACTTAATAATTGCCCAATTAGGTTTAGCGCAGGGGCTATCGCGAATTTTAATTTTTTTAATCCTTCCTTACCTACCGCCTCTATATATAACTTAATTAGATCCTTAACAATATGCGTACCTTTTCTATAAGTTTTAAATATGTATTTAACTCTACTGCTAGCTTAAATCTAACACTAGTAATAATAATATCGTCCTCCGCGTCTACCTCCGCGCCTACCTTTACGCTCGCACCTAATGCGGCTCCCTTACCTCCTACTAATACTTCTACCACGAACGAAAACTATAACGCTAGCTAAGTAGTCGTTTCCTTCTTAGTTATAGTAAAGCCTACCTTTATTAAGTATCTAGAAGAAACCTAAAACGCCTTAATAAAGCGCGTTATATAGGAAAAATATAACAATATTATTTCCTGGCTTACTAATCTAGGTTATAAAGCTCTCTTATAGGCTGAATATAACGCTAAATTAAAGGCTAAGAGCTGCTGATTTATATAGAAATAAGGTAAAGAGCATATATACAGCCTCTGGAGGCGGTTAATTCGCTTATCTAACCGTAGCTTAAAGGTTGTCCCTAAGCCAGAAATATATAATACTATTATTCGGTACTATAAGGAGCTTTACTATATAGGGTAGAAAAAGATATATGGTACGCTTTTGGCTAATTAATACGGTATATAGCTGGTAGAAGTTGTTTAGCTTCTAGAACACTGCCGGGTATATATTAAATAAGTTTAACTTTTTATAAAATTGTTAGTTATATATAGCACTAATATTCTTACAAGGGCGCTTCTAGTGCTATACGGCTACCACTTAATGCAATTGTCTTTAGGGCTCCTTTTAATCGTATCTAGGGTGATTTTATTAATATATATAATAAGGCCGATAGTGAGTATAAATGAATCCTATAGATACGCGATTACTTTAGTAAATACTACGCCCTCTACCCCCTTAAACAGAAGACCGCTAAGGAAGTTGCTATAGCTGTGCTCTAATAGATATATTATTATATTTACCCACGCATTTAGCAGAGTGATAACGGCTTAGAATTTAAAGGCGCCCTTTTTATACTGCTTTAGCGTTATAGAATTAAGATAATTAACAGCTAACTATAACACCCCTAGTTGTAAAGCCTTATAAAGTAAGCCAACGGTTATATAAAGAAGAAGCTTTATATAGTAAAGCAACTCCTAGAAACTTTGCGATAGGCGGCAGCTTATCCAATTATTATAGCCTTAATTAATCGCACCTACTATAAATTAATTAGCGGTATACCTTTCTACTGTCTCTATAGGAGAGATTATTAACTATTTACTTTAGTAGCGCCTAGTTACTAGGCTACTATAAAGCCTCCTTTAAAAGTTACTAATACCTCTAAAGCTAAGGAGGAAGAGGATCTTAATGGCAATAAGGAAGTTCTCGGCCCTCTACTAGAGAAGAACGGTAATAGGTAATAGGCAGCTAAGTAAGAGCGTAAGGATAATAAATATTTTAATAGGGAACCTAATGGCAGCTAGAGCTTGGTCGTGGCCAAATATACAGATAAGGAGAATAGGGATTAATTAGAAGATAAGAAGAAGAAGGATTAATTAAAAGATAAGGAGAATAAGGATTAATTAGAAGATAAGGAGAATAAGGGTTAATTAGAAGTTAATATACAGAGGCTAAGGACTCCTTTAACCCCTATTTTATTTAATAACAATTAAACCTTTAAAGGCTGCTAACCAATCTTAAGTTAAACTTGCGAGATTATAGAGGCTATTTAGTTATTAGGATTAAGTAGATTTAGGCAACCTCTACCTCTACTAAAAGGCTTTCTTATACCAAGCTAAGACGCCTAGATGCAATTAATAAGAGAAGAATTTACTAAATTAAATAGATAGATTATAGCTGGCGCCGCTACTATTAGATAATCTGTATTCTCTAAAAGCGTGGGTTATGTGCACGAGTTATATATACGGAGCACGTGTATTATAAATCTCCTTAGAGCCCCAGGGGCCCTAGGTTAATTAACTATTATAAAAATTAAGACAAGATTAAGATTATCAATTAATTAACCTATTTTATTAATGAACTGCTCTATATGCATTTTGTGATAGTTATAAGCCTAGTCCGCCGACTTAAGAAGCTATTTAGCTATTACTTAATTATTTGAATGAATTCTACCTTATTGTCAGACTCTAACACCTTATTATCCTTATCGTCTTAGGACGTAGACTCTGATAGAAATCCTACCTTAATTGTTACAGGACGATTCTAACATGAGATTCTACGAGATTCCACAAGATTTTACAAGAAATCCCACCTTAATTGTTATAGGATAATCCTGATAATAAGGACGATCCTAACGACAAAATACTATCTTAATTCCTCCTTTGCCTATTAGTTAAATGACTCTACTAATATTAAGTTCGTCGACTATAATCATCCTTAATAAGCTAGAAGACTAGGAACAATGGCTATAGCAACTCCAAGCCCTTATAGATCAGCGAATTTGGGCCTATATTAACCTAGATAATATAGTACCTAAATAAGGTCTACTATAAGAACTAGCCTATCCAGAAGTTATAGATTTTAATAAGAATGCAACCTTATATATATAGCTCTTGACGAATTAATATAAAGTGTATAAGAATAGTAGACGATACTATAGCTAGGATATAAAGTATTTCCTAAAATAGGAAGATTATCTTTAATAGATCCGCACCTAGATTACGTCTATAGTATTAATTTAGAAGAAGCTATTGCTTAACCCTTCCTTAACAGTTAAAGAATGGCTATTTTAGCTAAAGGAGAACACAGAACCTACCTTATTATATATTAGGAAGAAGGTACAACACTAATATACGGAAGCCCTTAAGGGGTTTAAATAGTTATCAAAATTAAACTAATAGCTAGATTAATGGGAACATGTAATACTACTAGGAGAGAAGTATAAGATCCCTTAAATGTCCGATAGAATCTGGCTTTAAGATTTAGCAGAAGTTATTTGACCTTTTAGTAACGCCTACTGTATAAAGTATACTACTAAGTTAAATAACCCTTAGAAGTTAAGATCTTCTAAATACTATAGAGTAGTAAAGGAGCTATAATAAGGACTTAGAACACCTTTAAAGAAAGCTAATACTACTATAAAAGGAAGTACCTTTAATATAGACTTTGTAGAGTAAGCTATTAAGGATTACTCTAATACTACTAAAGGTTTATAAAGAGGAAAGGCCTTAGTATATAATAGACGCTTAAAAAAAAGCCGGGATACTAGTGGATAAGGAGACGTCCTATAAGAAGCCAATGCCTAAGTGCTTAGCGTGTGGAATACAAGGACACTCTATTTAGGACTATTAGTGTTTATTTAAGATAAGAGACCTATAGGAGTTATAATAGGAGATATGCGTATTAATAGGGCAATAAAGAAGGTAGAAAAGAATAAGAATCTTGCTAACTAAGTTATAAAGATTAGACTTAAAGAATAGGAAAATAAGGCTTAATAATAATAGGATAAAAGCTAAGAAGTTAAGATTAAAGGAGAAGCTAATGCGATATTTCTAGAATTGTATTACACCGGTTAACTTTATTTACTAAAGCTATTAACTATTCTTAACTTAGGAATCACTCTCTATATCTTTAATAACCTTTCTTATTTTTATAATTTTAGGAAAGCTCTAAGATATAAATATGTTATTACCGGCAGCTTAGAAGTGCCTATACTAGGCTACGGCGATATTATTATCTAAGTTATAAAACTAGACAAGAGTAAGGGAATTCTACGTCTTAAGGACGTTACCTTTTATATAGACTTTAATATAAACCTAGTGTTATTCCGTCTACTTTAAAAATAAGGGTACTACTAGGACAATAAAGGAGACAACAATCTTCTAGTTTAGAAGAATAATATAATCCTATATTAAATAGAAGAACGTTTTAATAATAGACTATTAAATATATCCGACTAGGAAGTCTATTAGCGTTTAATATAAGCTAACTGCTACGCCGCTAATGGAAGCATAGAGCATTATTAAGAGATATTCGTCTAGATGCGAAAGGTAATATATAACTATAGTATCTACGTCTAGGTTATCTAGGACCCATAAGCCTTTATTATCTAGGTCTTAACGCCTTAGGAGTTAAGCTTTAAGGCCTAAAGACAACGGAATGTTAATATTGCAGTCTTACTAAAATTAAGTGTTAGGTTTTAAAAAGGTCCTTAAAATAGAATATTAATAAACCTTATCTTAACCTCTATATTAACTAGACTAACCTTAAGGAAGCGTATACTGGATTTGTATAAGTTATGTTTATCTATAACACCTTCTTAGGAAGAACCTTTCTGTATTTTATAATAATGTATAGCAAAGAAGACACTATAAGTGCTTAAAGATTTTATCTAATAGATTTGTCTGAGGTATAACCTTAAAGTTAATACTATTAGATTAAACAACGAGCTAGGGAAAAGGAAACCCCTTAAATAGCTATAGACGTAAGGAATTATATTTAAGCCTTTGGCGCTATATACCTAAGCTTAAAATAGTACTGCTAATCTATTATATAATCTATAGAACTAGATAGTTAACTATATAGTCTACCTTTAAGATTAAACGCTACGGGAAAGCAGTGGTTAGAAATTGCTATATAAGAGGTTTTATACTTTCCTAGCTAATAGAAGATTAAGAAAGCCGTAACTGGCGCACCTAAAAGCCTACAGCTGTAGGGCGTATGCGATAATATTAGACGCCTAGCTAAAGAAGAAAAGGCTAAATAAGCTAGATCTATAAGCCTATATTAGCTACTTTATTAGCTATAATTCTACTAACATTTATAGCATCTAGATTCCATATAAAGGTATTATTATCTCTACTAGGGACGTTATCTTTAATAAAAAGATGTTCTTTAATGGTAAGTAAATAGATATTTTAAAGGATCTATACGCCAAATTAGATATGCTAATTAAGAAGATCTAACTCCCTAATACCCTAACTAAGAATAAGGTTCTTCTAAAAGATAATAAAGAAGTATTTAAACTGTTAAGTTAAGAGGAAGACGACAACGTTAATAATAAGCTAGTTTAAACCTTTAATAAGTTAGCAGATCTTAAGCTTATAAGAGCTCTTAAAGATGCGTATTATACACCACCTCCAATAAAAAAAGATAAAGAATCTCCATGTACCTTTTACGTTGAATATTCTACAAAGTTAAATATATAAGGTACCAATTAAGACATTATTAGCTGAGTAGGAGATAGGTTTTATACTTAGGAGGTGTTTAACAACTTGGTTAAAGACTTATTTAAGGAAGCCTGCGATAATAGGTTTAAAAACTTTATTACTAAAAGGATTACTTTAGCCTATTACGGCGCCTTCTTAACAGAAAGAAAGTTTAACCTTAATAGTTAACTTAATAACAGTAAGCTGAAATTAGGCAGAATATATAATATTAGATTATATAGGAAGAACTTACCTCCGCTACCTTAGTTAATCTATAACCTTAATACGCACCCTCTTTAAGATTAGTTCTAAAAGGCTTAATAAGCCTATCTCCAATCTTATTGTTAAATAAGGTCGTTTTAAAAAATAGATAAAAAGTATATAAAGGGACAGTAGGTCCTCAGCTTAATATAGGTATTTGTTTATAAGACAGACAAGTATAGATTCCTTTAGAAGTATAAGGTACGCTTAGTAGTATATAGAAATTAATAGGCCCTAGGAGACCTATCTATAAGAGCTACTACATTAGCTAGTACGACCTTTTAAACCCTTATGGCAATTACCGTAAAATTTAACCTAGAGACGGTATAGATAGATACGGTTAATGCGTTTATCTATTACGATCTTAATAAGGTTATTTATATAAAGCTACTGCCAGGGTTTAATAAAGGAAAGATAGATAAAGTACTACGCTTAAAAAAAGCCCTTTACGGACTATAATAATCCCCTCTATTATAGCAAAAGAATCTTATAAACTTATTAAATAAATTAGGTTTTAAAGAGGTTCCTTAGGAGCTATACATTATGCTAAAAGGAGGAATAGTTATCTTCTTCTATATTGATAATATTATCTTCTGCTACTAAAAGATAGATAAGAAAAAGGCTTAAGAAGCGATTAAGGAGCTAAGTAAAGAATACCAGATAAGTACCCTTAGCGAGCTAAAATGGTTTCTAGGAATCTATATGCTATATAATTGTAGCTAGAGGCTCCTATGGCTATATTAGGAAGCCTATATTAAGAAGATTGCTAACTAGTACAAGATAGATCTTAAAGGGCGTCTTCTAGATACTCCTATAGCAGAATTAGAACTCCTCCCTATTAATTACTAATTAATCTATTTAATACGTCCGTCCCTTAATATAGACCTATTAGTCCATCCTATATCCCTACTAGCTTTAACGATGCTATATTAGAGAAAAATGGGTTTAGTACTCTATACAGCCACTATAACGCGTTTAGATATTGCTTTTACAGTATTATAGCTGGTAAGGTTTAATTAGAACCCAAGCTAAGAGCATTATTAAGCGGTAGATAAAGTAATCCAGTACCTATATGGCATAAGGAGCAGAGCAATCTACTATAGAGGAGATAAGGAAGGAATAAACAGTAGAGGGAGAGATAAAGGAATACGCGATAAAGGACGAGATAATAGAAGAGATGGTAGAAACGAAGCGCAATTATTTATCTGTGCCAGTAATGCATTATTTATAGACAACTCCGTTAATAGAAAGAGCTTGCAAGAATATATTATAAAGCTATTTAGGGGACTAATTGCCTAGAGAGCAAATAAGTAGGGTATAGTTATGACGTTAAGTATAGAAGCCAAGTTATTAGCCCTATTATAGACAGTAAAGGAAGCTATCTTCATTAGTAGGCTATTTAAAGCAATAACATTAAGGCTAAATAAGCCCTTAATTATTAAATGCAATAACATCTAGATACTTTAATTAATTATAGAAGATACAGTAAAGCTAATTATAAAGCTCTAACACGTTAATATCTATTAATACTAGCTATATTAGGAATACGCAAGGAAATAAGTACTATTTTAATGGATAGCGACGAAGGAGATAATCGCCGATAGACTTATAAAGGCCCTGCCTAAGCAGAGGTTTTAAAGCTTTGTTAATATTATCGGAATGGTGGATATTAAGGAACGGCTAGCTAAAGAGAAGTAACTAGAGGACCTAAGGGATAGTATTAGAGCAAGATGGAAGGATTTAGATGAGATTACAGTTTAATTAACTTATTAACGGATATGAGAAGGTGGTTAGCTTTGACCTTAAAGAGCTTAAAGCTAAAGGAGTGTGTTAGATAATCTGTATTCTCTAAAGGCGTGGGTTATGTGTATGAGTCACGTGCACGGAGCACGTGCATTGTAAATCTCTTTAGAGCCCTAGTGGCCCTAGGTCAATCAACTACTACAATAATTAAGACAAGATCAAGATCATTAATTAATTAACTCATTTTATCAATAAACTGCTCTATATGCATTTCGTAATAGCTACTAGAGCATAGTGTAAGCTAAGTTTAATTATAATATTAAAAGAAGGCAGCGATTTATCTATTAGGAGTAGTTATATTTAGATAACTGGATTAAATATTTATAAAATCCTTTTTATACACCTAGAGGCTTTTTTATAGATAATATTACTATAAGGGTTAAAGATATACGCGTATAGCTTTACTGCGTAGCTAGTGGAGTAGGCCTACCACCTATAGATTTTAATAAGTACGATAATGTCGCTATAACTTCTTACCGGTATAAGTTAATTCAGGCGGCAAGGACTCTAATTACCCTATTTACTCTATGCTTATAACGGCGCTGGGGCGCGTTACCTAGTTAGGGGTTCGTTTAAGGCTTAGCTTGTGTATTTAGACGTGGCCTTACTACCTTCTGCTCCTTACCTTAATATCTTTATAATATAGCATTCGTTCGCTTTACCTTGGAAGCATTTATTTAATTCTTTGTTAAGACATTTGTTTAATGGTTTGAGCCGTTATAATACTACTATGGCGAGAGCTTATACGGTAGGTGTATAAGAGACTTAAAAAAACGTTAGGATAAACTACGATTATAAGTGCTATAAAGTCCTTTACAACGTTCAAATTCCTCTACTTATAATTTACTAAATTTATATAAGAGAGTTTAATAGCGAGTTACTTACTTCTATAAATAAATAAAGAAGAAATATGGTAAGCAACACTACGTTACTAAATTTAATATAGACGATATCGTCCTTTTTAGAATTCCTAAAAAGCTTTAACGCAGTACTAAAGTCTCCTATATACCCGGCCGTATATATAAGATTTAAAATCACGGCTACTTTAAGGTTTGTATTTAGTACGGAATTATTAAAAAGCCCCCCTTATGCAGCGAGCTTATTAAGTCGCTGGAGACTTATAATGCTCACCTTAATAGAAGCGTTAGTACAATTCTACCGCTTTCTATAGTAGTTAAAGCCTATTTAATAACTGCGCGGCCTACCTACTATAGGTATAGGCAAGGATATAATAATTAACAGTATAGCTATTAAAAAAGAAATATATAGTATTCTTCTTACTGCTATAGAGAAAAGCTTTATATAAATTGGCTAATAGAGGACTCCTTAGGCGAGCCTCTAGTAAGAGCTTATAGAAGGCTTACTAGTACTTAGATTAACTCTTAAATAAAATAAGCCTAATGGAGGACTCTGCCATAAAGTTCTACATAACCTTAATTAATTAAGCCTACTGGCGAGACTGCGTAAGCTAAAGGAAAGGAGAATAACAAAGTAAGTAAGGTTGGCGTAGCTAGGAGAAATTTAAATCGTAATCGCGCTAAACCTAATTAAGTAATTAGACTACGACTGGCGGAACCTTAGAGAGCCCGGTTTTCAATAGATCTTAGTAAGATTAAAGCTTTATGCAATTTGCAAATTTTAATATTAGGGAACGTAATTAACTACCCCTTACCTAATTGGCTTCTAGTACTTATAGCCTATATCTATAATGCGGAAATGCCTTTAAATATACTTATTAAGCGTAGCGTAACCTACTTTAGATAGAATTTAATAATGGTGGTTTAGGGGGTGTGGTAAATTTTAATCTCTGGAGTAATAGAAAATCTTATTAGAAAATTAAAATTATATATTTTTATACTAGATATCGCGACTATGCTCTACTAAATAATAGATTATAATATCTAAGATATATAACCACTTACTTTACAGCCAAAATCAAATTAATTATATATTGGTTCTTATTTATAATTATTAAGAAATAGTTAAAATCTATATATTTATTAAGAAGTTAAAAAAGCTCTATTAAATCTTTTCAGAATATGATAAGTAATCCGAAATAGAGCCGATTAAAGCAATATACGACTTATTTTAGAATAAGGATGAATAAGGCAGAAATGTTCTAAAATATTATATATACTAGTATTAGTCAGAATAGCTACTAAGTATATAGAAGGCGACGCTAATAGTCCTAGTATTGAAGGCTTATATAGCGCTTTATAGAAGTTAATTACTAATATAGAGCTCTTCTATTAAATCCTCTAGTAAACTTAGTAAAGCCTTAAGAACGAATATAACTCCTTCTTTAAATCCGGCATTAATATAGCTTTTAAAAAAATTAATAAATATTTAAATAAAATAAAGGCGGCGAGCCCTTCCTACTTCGCCGTAGTAATCTTTTATCCATCTCTTAAACCCGCCTACTTTCGCGATAAATGGAAATAGTAGCCCTAATAGTGGAAATACGCTAAGCGGTATATAGAGACTCTATTTAATAAATATATTAATAAGTAAGTAGTTAAGGAAGATAAAGAACCAGTTAATCTATAATATAGAAAGATTTCTTATAAATCTAATAAACGATTTAGCTAGTAAATATATATAGTCCTTAGTTATAGATAAGAGCCTTACTTCCTTAAAGCGTAATTAAAAGTATATTAAGCTCGCTAGTAAGCTTAACCGCTACTATAATATAAGCTTTAAGTTTATTAAGATTAGTTCTAATAACTATAATGTGTTTTACTACTAAGCGAAATTCCCCACTAAGCGAAATCGGAACGCTGGCGACACGACACCTTAATAATAACACGTAATGCCTCCACAACGCAATACCCAATTTGTATATACTAAAGGCCTATTATAGCTTGCTATTACTGCTTTAAGCTTATCTAAAATTAGTACCTAAAAATACGCTATAGCAGTCTATAACGTACCTAAATTAATACTATCCTACCAACGCGCCAGATAACGCTCTTAACGCGATTATAACCCGAACTTAAAACAACTAACTCCCTTAGAAGAGTAGACGATTGTATAGCATATACTTAATAATAGTCCATACGGCGTATCGCCCTTAAAAGATAATGTATAAGATATGGCTAATAAACTACTAAAAGAGTGGAGCTGTTAGTTAGTTAGTAAAAACTAGATTAACCGCTTTATTAAGTATATACCTAAGCTTAAAACTAAATGGACCTATCTATATAATTATCAGTAGGCCGCCTGTAAGGACTTGGCAGCTATTAGCCCCTAATTTACACTTATTTAATTAATTAAAGATAAGTATAGTATTTAAAATAGGAACACCTATAATTTTAATAAATCTGGGTTAATAATAAGTAAAATTATATCTTAGCTTATTATTATAGACTTAAAAAAACCTAGTAAATAGAAGAAAATATAGCCTAGTAATTAGGAGTGAGTTACCCTAATATAAGGCGTTAGGTTAATAAGGAGGCGTAAAGAAATTGCTTGCCTTTAATAAGCAGCTAACGCAATAGTAAAGTAAAAAAGCTGTAAAAGGCAGTCTATTCGGAATAAGGAGACTCTAATAGTTGGTAAAGTAGTCGACTTAATAGCTGTAAGGGAGGGTAGCTGTTGTAATAATGGTGGGAAGCCTGCGAAGGGGGTACGTGTAGCGAGGCATTGCAGCCATTACGGCGAAAAAAGATACAACTTCCGTACTTATATAGTAGAAATTAAGGACGTAGATAATAGCGATACTTCTAAAGAATAATATTCTATTGCTAAATCAATAATATTTTATTGTTGTGTTGAGTAATTTAAATATATGTCGAGTCGCTAGCGTTTCGATTTCGCTTAGTGGGGAATTTCGCTTAGTGGTGAAACACGTTAAGCAAAATATTATTATTTCTAATCCTTTTAACTAGTGGCTTAAAACCGGTTAAAACCTTTATCTAATACTTGCTAAGATCGCTCTTAATATATTCTCTAAACCCGCGAAGCCCTACTATATACGTCTACGTCGCGGCAAGTAGAAATATTATCTAGAATTTATTCCTTTTAATAGCTAAGCGTAGAGGCAATAGTAGAAAGCTATCGCAGTGCGTGTAGCGCGCTATTATTATAACTTTATAGTGTTAAGCCTGTGACGCGTATATTGCCCTTAATAATACTAGGAGCCTTACTACCTCCGCTTAGAGCTTCTATTCTACTATTTAGAGAGGCCTATTAAGGAAAATAAAGATATAAAAACTACCTAATATATAACTACTTAGCTTATAGCTGAGCCCAAAACTAGCCTTATTTAGCTAATTAATATAAACGCGTCCTAGGCATATAATAGGACATCCTTAGGCTTATACTAGCTCTAGAATCGTAAAAAAAAAACGCGATAAGGGCGTAGGGATCCTCTTTTTATAAGAACTTATTAAGGTTAATATATTATAAGCACCTTATACAAAACTTATTAAGGCCTCTCTATAAAGGCCTATTTAGTATTTAGTATACTTAAGTAACTTAAAAAAAGGTCTTAATAGGCGTGGTATATGCGACCTAGACGACGATAGTAATATAATAGCGATATAATAGCGACCAGATAGCTTAATAAGGTAAAAATATAGGTAAAACTCTAGGTAGCGAAAACCTAGGCTAGCTTTAACAGCTTTATAGTATTTAGCTTATAGGCAACTTATAAAAGGGTCTTAATAGGTGTAGATATATAACCTAATATATATAATATAGGGAGACTATAGGGGAAATATAGGCTAGCTAGATAATAACTTAATAGTTAGAGATATAAGCTAGCTTATAAAAAGGGGAAATATAGACTTAGTAGGGGAGTATAAAATAGGTCGCCTAGTATAGAACTTAGTATTTATAGGCCCCCTCTATATAATATAGTTAGCCTATTATAAGGAGGTTTTTATAGGTATTATAAAATAGAAATTAGTAGTATAAAGGATATTACGCCCCTATATTACTACTAGCCTCCTATAAGGCAAAGTATATAATTAGCTACTACTAGCTTTAGGGACCTTACCCCTTAACTAGGCTCTAACCTCTAGTATATTTAATAGGTAGATAGGATTACGTCCTAGCTAAAGAGACTATTATATAGCTTAAGAGAACGGATACGTATATTAGTATACTAATAGATAGGGCTATTTGCTAGGGCGGTATATTAGTAAGGTATACTTAAGAAGTAAATAGAAGTCACCTAGGTATAAGGGGTCCGGTCCGCCTTAAATTAGGGTAAAGGCCTAGATAAGTAGGCAGTTAAACCTTACTATTAGCTATTAAGCTATATAGCTACCTACTCCTAAGAAAGGACACCCTAGCAACCCTAAATTAGGGAAAAAGTATTAGTAAAGTAAGTAAAGAAAGTAGAGAAAAAATAGCGCTATATTAAAGCCTAAGCCCGGGTATAAAAATAAAAAAGATATATAAAAGACTAGTAAGGATAAGAAAAAGAAAGGAACTATAGTAGAGTGTAAAAAAAGACTAAAAAGTTAACTACTATAATATAATATTGGATAGACTAACGCTAAAGAGTTATATAAGAGGTATAGGCAAAATGAAAGTAAGCTATAGTATAGTTAATATTATAGAGGGTAAATACCTAAGGACTCTGATAAGGGCTAACAAAGGTAGAAAATATAATAATAACGCTACTAAAAATAGGGGTAATAGAACTAAAAGACTAGCTCTATAGAATAGAAGTTTTAGTAGGCGACCTTAGGTGCGAATATAGCTAGCTAAAACAAATACTAAAGTATATAATATTAGTATGCCCCCTATGCACTAGTTAAAAGGTAATACTCCTAGTAGCTAGTATAGAGAACTATAATACAATTCTCTTAATATAAAGAGGCCTTAAGGCGATTACCTAGTAGTTTACTAGCTAAAGCGTTTTAAACTAGTTTAGTGTAATAGGACTAGCCCAGTTATAGTAGGAATGTCTTAGTGAAACACTTAACAGATAAATTTTGACGCTTTAATTAAATTCTGCCAAATTTTACTAACTCGATCGAATTCTACCAAATTCCACTAATGTAATAAAATTTGGTCGAAACCTATTAAACCCTATATGCGCTTATGCTTACACATCTACTGCTAAGACCCTTAAATATTTAGTTATAAGCTTCCTATATTCCTTTCTCCTCTTTATATAATATCTTGTACTTAAAACTTTTGGAGCTCTTGCTGCACCTGGCCCAAAAAGACCAAACCAACTAAAAGAACCCTAAAAAACACCCTAATAATCCCCTAAGATGCATGCATTACAGGGAAGGCACAGGTGGAACAACAATGGTACGTAGTTGCGCGTAACCGCCAGACCTATACCTAATAATAGCCCCCCATAATAACAACAAGGACGGGCGAATACTATACCAGAAAGTGGAAATACCCTAATTAAGAAGGCATCTGATAAAATATAAAGCCTATTAGACGCGTCTAGTATCCAGAACTGTGGGGGAGTATCTGTTAGCCATTACGAACTAATGCAGCTAGCAGAATAGCTCTAGTCTAGTAAACCTTAGGCGCCCCTCTAGTAAACCCTTAATTAAATCCTCTAACGGCTAAATAAAATTAAAGATAAATAAAACCTCCCCTTATAGGCGAACCGTATCTAGGCCGCCGTAGCTGTGCTTCTACAGCATAGGGAACCTACCCCCCTAAAAATAATAACCGGGCATATAATCACAATACGACTAAATATAGAAAAGGTAGAGGAACTTAGGGGATAATCAGAAACAGAAGTTCTTATAGAGATTCGCAAGGAGGTCCATAACACCGTCGCAGTCCGACACTTTAGGAGTGGAGACATTAGAGTCACCCTAAAGGACCAATAGGCAAAGGAACGGGCCGTAAGGGCAGGGGACAGGCTAGGAGAGCGTATTGGCATAAAAGTGCTTTGTGAAGATTACCTAGTTGAAGTCCTGTTGGTTCCTATAAGCCTTAAGGTAGAAAGGGGACGCCAGGCGGACAATACAGCAACTATATAGGAGATAGTAAAATAAACGGAATGCTTTATACCAGGACTTGTAATTATCTAGATCTAATGGCTTTAATAGGAAAATATAAACCAAGCATATAATAAGAATAATGAGAGGACATAAGGGGCGCTAGAGACTCGCTAGGGAGATAATAGATGAACGCATAGCTCCCTTATTGTTAGCGTATATATACTAGGAATGCAAAAACTCCTTATCCAAAAAGGAATAATTATAAATGGCTTTATATACAACACAAGGCTCTATAACCACAGACTACACCTAGAATAATATTATTGCTATATATAATGGGGACACACCTAGTCTACATACACAGCACAGGTATGCTGCGGCCACTGTGCAGGCCCCTATAATATAAGACAATATACAAATCAAGACTAAATAAAATGCGCGAACTGTTACCGAAGCATATATAAGGCGTGGGAGAGAGAAGACTGCATTAAATACAGGAGACGGAAGGAAAGGGCTTAACAGCTACAGAAATAACTGCACGCTAGGTTATATAAATAGAAACAATAGGTGATAAGCTAGGGGGATATAGGTATCTTCCTAGCGTTTCCTACCTTTAATACTAGGGGGCTAAGCTAGCCATCCCAAGCCTTAACGGGCTAAAAGTAACGCTGCACAATATCACCAGACTGAATAGGGATATAAGGGACACATAGGACACAAGGGAGAGGACGCCCAGTAGGAAGACCCCCATGGACGGCTATGGCAAGTTTAAGGCCAGGATAATTAAGAATTAGATTTAACGCGGCAAACATAATATATACAGCTAGCTTATAAGGGGTATATAGCCAACCAGTAAGAATGGGGGAAGAACTAGAGGCAATAATAGACTTAGATTTAAAAAGGCTAGTAGGAACATAAGATATAGAAATAGAAAGCTTTACACAAAATAAGTAGTGGCCAGGGAGCAAATATAGAAGATAGAAGTTCTAAATATTTTAGAGAAAGTGGAAACGGAAGAAGCGAGGAGTAAAGGAGAGGCGAGGGACCCCCGCTGGGGGTCCGCCACTTAACCATTATATAGTATAACTGCGGCAATACGAACCACCGTCTAGTAAGGCCCCTACTAGACAGTCTAGACCTAGAGAAATACTATATTCTTGCTATATAAGAGCCGTATTATAATATCTATACACAATTAATATACTGCCCCTGAGGATTCCAGCTCCTGTATAAACCAAAAGCAGCCATATGCGTATACTTTATAATTAGCAAAAATATTAGCCTTGCCTTATAGTTATGGTAGGCAGTTAACCTAGATATTGCAGTTATAACCATCCAGATATATAGGGGACTAGTATAAATTATTAATGTCTATAACCCTAGGGTCAAAGGGGTAGCATAGATAGAGAATATTATATCTATAATAAGCTTACTAGAAACTGAATACGCGGAGTCTATTTTACTAGGAGATATAAACCTCTACCACCTATGGTGGGGGGGCATCTATGTTGCTGCTAATTAATAGGTAGAGTGTCTACTAAGAGCTATAGATAACGGGGGCCTTAAGCTAGCTACCCCCCTAGGTGTAATTATATGGCAATAGGGTACCGCCAAAAGTATAATTAACCTTATAATTATGGACGAAAACCTATACTAGAGACTTAAAAGGTGCTCCCCTAAAGAAGAATAGGCACTTACTTTAGACTATATCCCTATCTAGATACAACTAGATCTGGACATTAAGGCGCAACTAAATGGTAAAAGATACGCAATAAGGAAGCTTAACGTAGATAGCTTCCTTAATATAATTAAACAATAACTCTAAGACCCAGAAGAAATCCACCTAATACCAAATAAGTAAAGCTTATTAGCTACCCCTAAGGAAATTAATTAAAGACTAGAAAGGATCTAGGCAGTAGTTAAAAGTGGGCTAGAAGAGCACTGCCCAGTTTTAAAACTGGGCCCCTACGCGTGATATGCATGGTCTGTATAGTGCGCGGCCCTTATAGCTGGCTAATAACGAGCAAGGAGGAAATATATAAGCAGCTATAATTCTGAGGATGAGAGATAATATAAAGATACAAGAAACCAGCTAAAGAATACCCTAAGAAAAGAAGTAAGGAATAACTAGAGACGGTTTATAAACAAATATACTACTAACCTAAGTCTCCCCTATAACAAGGGCCTTTGGACCATAGTGAAATAGGTAAAGAAAAAGGTGGGACGCCTAGTAGAAGATCTACACCTACCACCCCTATGAAGAGTAGGCGAACTATAGGCTATAAGCAATAATGATAAAAAGGTAAAGATCCTTATAGAAAGATTTTTCCCTTAACTAGCTCTAGTAGACCTTAGCGATATTACTAGTAAAACACCGGTAACTTGCCTAAGGGTTAACAGCGACATAACAATTAAAGAAATGGCTAGAACTATTAGCCGCCTTTTAAATAATATAGTACTAGGACTAGATAGGATCCTAAATAAAGCCCTAAAGACCTGTGGACTACTTATAGCACCTTGGCTTGCAGACGTAGCCAGAGCATGCTTTATAATAGGCTACTACCCGCGACTTAGAAGATCTATAATGACGGTTATCTTATAAAAAGAAGGTAAAGTAGACTACTTAATTCTAGGAAGCTACCGCCCTATTGCCTTAGAAAACACCTTAAGTAAGATCTTAGAAAAGGTTATAGCGGACCGTATAGTAGACACGGTAAAGGAACACGCCCTACTACTATAAAGCTAAATGGGGGTAAGAAAGAATCGCTTAACGCTATTAGCACTTATACTACTCGCTGCTACTATTAAAACTGTATGGGCTATGCGAAAGGACTTTATAGTGTTAATACTTAGCCTAGATATTAGCGGCGCCTATAATAATATACCCTATAAGCGTCTCCTATACATCCTTAGGGTAAAGGGCTTCCTAGAATAGATTATTTAGTTTATTTAAGGATTTACAGGCCAGAAAGAAACGTTATTAGTCTTTAGTAGATACTAGAGCCCCCCTATTACAGTTGTAATAGGAATACTATAAGGATTACCTCTATCGCCTATACTCTTCCTCTTCTTTGTAAGTAACCTGCTTAATACCTTTAAGGAAGGGGCGACCTAGGGGATAGGCTTTGTTAATAATATAAACCTAATTATATATGGGCCAACAGCCGCAGAAAACTGTAGGACACTAGAGAAAGCCTATAATATCTATATAGAATGGGCAAGATAATATAGAGTCTAATTTTTACTAGAGAAATACTAGCTAATCCATTTTATAAGAAAACGTAACTAATCTGTAGATCTTTAGCATACAATCCATATCTAAGGCTTTGGGGGTTAACCGGTTCAAGGCCTAAGGGTATTAGGAGTGTGGGTAGATAGCAAGCTCTAGTGGAGCGTATATGCGGCGTAAGCGGCCCGTAAGGGCTAAGTATAGTATATTGCTATGTCCAGGATCGTTAATTCTATATAGGGTCCATACTTCTAGAGGTTACACCTACTATATATAGCAGTTATCTGGCTAACCATGACGTATAGATCTAGTATTTGGGCCACTAGAGAAACTAAAAAAGGCCCCCTTAAATCACTCCTTAAACCACTCTAAAAGGTCCAAATAGCCTGCTTTAGGAGTATAATAGGCGGGTATAAGCGAACGGCTATAGTACTGCTTGAGAAGGAAGCTAATATTCCCCCCCTATAACTATATATTAAAGCCGATGCAATGTAAAGGGTGTAAAAGGAACGCAATTCTAACGTTATAAAGTATATTAAGACACGCCTAAATAAACTATGGAGGGACCCTAGGGTGCTCTATAGGAGAAGGAACCAACAACCCCAAAGTAGGGAAGATATATTAGGAAAACAGGTGGAGAAAGTAGAAGAAGAATAGTGCGGCGCTAGGGCCCAGGCCTATATAGAGGAGAAAGGAAGACGCGTAAGAGGCCAGTAAAGATAATAGCAAGGGAGAGAAAGGAGCCAAAGTAGAGTATAAAAGAGTACTGGAAAACTATCTACCGTAATACAATACTGGTTGGACCGACGCTGGAGAGATAAATGGGAGTTAAAGGTATAGAGGTAGACTTAGGCAAGGGGAACCTAAGCTATAGTATAGGTAATACTATAGGGGGTAAATACCTAAGGGCTCTAAGAGGGCCTAACAAAGGCAGAAAATATAATGGCAACACTTTTAAGAACAGGAATAATAGGACTAAAAGATTAGCTTTACTGGGTGGGTGTCCTAGTAGGTAGCCTAAGGTGTAAATATAGCTAGCTAAGACAGACACTAAAACACGTAATACTGTTATGCCCCTTACGTACTAGCCAAGAAGCAATGCTCTTAGCAGCTGGCATAAAAAACTATAATACACTGCTCTTAATATAGAAAGGCCTCAAGGCGGCTACCCAGTGGCTTATTGGCTAAAATGTGCTAGACTAGTTCCGGGTTATAAAGGAAATAGCAATAGAAAGCAAAGGGGTAAGTAATAGGCATCCCCTAATAACTCTATAGGAGTAGAGTATAGTGTGTAATACTAGCGCGTCCGTAGGTTTGTTACGGCAGTAGTGGTTCCTAAGGAGGTTAAAAAGTAAGGTAGTAGAGCACCACTAGTGACTTATAGGCGACTTACAAGCGAGCCCTAAAAGGCGGGGAGACGGATTACGGGGTTTTCTTAAATAGAGTTTTCTCCCTATATGTATATAAGGAGTAGTCCGCGTGGGCCCAACAGGGATCTAAATTGGACGTTAAGTAATAAATAATAATAATAATATCTTGTACTCTGTAAGAGCTATATATCCTTAAATTTAGATAGAATTTATATTATTCCTTTAAATCTTCCCTAAAGCCTCTTCGCGCCCTTATATTACGTTGCGTTAAAATAACTATTATTGAAATGGCAAACGAACCCAAATCCCTTTTAATAACTATAAGTATTATATCCCTAGTTAGGGAACAGTTAACTATAATATAACAGTCCTTTACGGATGCCTTAGCTTAGTAGCGGGCCGCACTAGAGGCCTAGCATTAATAATTAATAGAAGTACTCTATAAAGAACTCCGTAATGTTAAGGCACTTATATTGGAGACCTTAATAATAACATCTCTAAGTAAGATTAAAATAACTATATCTAAACCTAGCCCGTTAAATAAGAACACTAAACTAGTAGTAATAGCCTAATTTATACACGTAATAAACCTAGTACCTATTATAAAATCCAAATAGCTCCCTAATCCTTTAATGTTTAATAGAAATTAAAATAACCTATATCCCTTTATAACTAAGCTCTATCTTAAACTTTTAATGAACTATAACTAATACCCTACTAAAGCTAGTAAGGTTAGCTATAGAATATCTTATTTAAGTAAGGACGCTATATAAACTATAGATTTATTCTTTTGTAACGGCACCTTTATTAATTTTAAAATCTTTATCTCTCTGCTAAAAAGAATATATAATAACGCTAGCTGCGAATATATAGCTATTACTAAACTTAAAACCATATAATAATATAACCAAGACTTTACTAGCTTTTTTTTTGAATTTTAGGCCTTATTAGTAAATTATATTAGAATAAACCCGCTAGAGTTACTGCCCTTTAATAAGCTATTTTGGATAAGATTAGGGCCTAGTTAGTAGGAAGAGAACTACTAAAAAACCTATCTAAATTTATTATAATATGTTAACGAATTAATAAGGACCTTTAATATAATAAATAGACTTATTCTCTAAAGCTAATAACACCTTATATTTAAAACTCTATAAAACTAGTATATGCTTTAAAGCGCAATCCTTCTCTAAGACCTAAAAGTTTTATATATAACCTTATAGACCTTAATGCCACCTAATTCTATATATACTTGGAAATCGATAAATAAAGAACTTGAGCTATAAATAGAAAATGCTTTAGATGCGGTAAAAAGGGATATATTTAAAGAAATTGTTAAAATTACCCTTTTAAAAAGGTCCGCTATAGTTCCTCCTAGTCCTTAAATTATACTTACTCTATAAATTATACTTAGTTACTATAAAGCATCTCGCTTTTAGTTAACTTAGAAAATAAATTATCCTAGGACTAAGTCGCGCCTTAGGATAAAAAGTGGAAGAGTATAAGTATTTAGGCTCTTTTAGCGCTAATATATAACATAACTCCCTTAATATATTTGGCGAAATTTAAACACTTAAAAAATAGAAGGAAGTATAAATCCTAATAGATAGCAGAGCCACTAGTATAGGCTTTATTAATATAAACCATATAAAAACTTAACGCCTAAATTTAAAGAAACTTAATAAGCCCTAAGGCCTATAAGGCTTTAATAGTAAACCCTTAATATATAGCGAACTAACGCACTACGCTATATAGGCGCGAAGAGGCTTTAAGGAATATTTAAAGGAATAATATAAATTCTATCTAAATCTAAGGGTATATAGCTCTTATAGAGAACAAGATGTTGTGTAAAGAAAAGAAAGGAATAATAAAAGAATTATATAATTAAACAGTTAGGGTCTTAGTAGTTAATATATGCGTATATACGCACGCGAACTTTAGTGTTACGGCGCTAGTAGAAAACAGTAGATTATAGTAGACAATTGCAAACAGTTATAGACAGTTGTAGACAGTTATAGATAGTTATAAATAGTTTTAGTAGTTATCTATCGAGTGTTTTACTAAGACATTCCTACTATAACTAGGCTAGTCCCGTTATAGTGGGGGGGGGGGGGCCCCGCCCCGCGCGCCGCGGGGGGGGGGAGGAAA
>Ga0307507_10001939_pt1 | contig 44977 bp, 16 predicted proteins | sample 7_EM_MG_FD_207223 | JGI IMG/M metagenome (GOLD analysis project Ga0307507, IMG submission 207223) | Populus trichocarpa ectomycorrhiza microbial communities from riparian zone in the Pacific Northwest, United States - 7_EM | ecosystem: Host-associated > Plants > Roots > Unclassified | place... | reverse complement strand
CGACCAAGACCCCTAACTATTTAATTACAAGATTCTCTGGTTATTCCCTTCTCTTCTTTACGCAACGTCTTGTTCTCTTCAAAAGCTATATACCCTTAGATTTAGATAGAATTTATATTGTTCCTTCAAATCTTCCCCAAAGTCTCTTCGCGCCCTTACACCCCCCCCCCCTTCTTACAGTCGGCCCCTAATTACTATTACCTTACAATAGGGAGATTATAAGGGCTCGTTCAAGGGGTTCGGAAAGATATTAAAGAGATATTAGTATACCGCTGTATATTATCTATCTATCTATTTAACCCCTGCTTTAAACTCCTAAAAACCTTAATAAGGAAAAAACATAACTAGAGAAAAGACGTAAGGATTACTAGGAGACCTATTAAAAGCCTACTGGAAATATGCTAATAACTACCTAGGCTAACCCAAAGATTTTTATACAACTTTACTTTTAAGCCTTTATACCGGTCTGCAATCAATTGCAAGTACTATAGGCAATTTAGTGTTCTTATTATGGTTCTATAGAACCTTTTAGTATAAAATTTAACATACAGAGCCTTAGCTTGCCGTTATATTTAACTTTTAAGATATTAATCTATAATCCTTTCTTATTAGTCCTGTGCTATATATTTAGCATAGCTTTACTACCCAGCAAATAGGAGGGACACTTCGCAATAGCGCCTCTAGCTATTATACAATTATCAAAAACGTGTATAACATTATTCTTTAATACCATAGTATTATTTAGATATAATTTAACCTATATACGTCTGTAATTAATATCTTAATTACCTTCTCTAGCTACGTAATCAGTTTTTATAAAGAATTAATGGCCAAATAGTATATATGCGTATTTCCTTCCTTTTAAATTACTCTATTATAACGGAGTTATATTAGCAAGGTTGCGGCTATTTACTAAAAGGGTATTAGAAGGTAAAGTATAGAGACACCTTACTTACTAAGCTGCTCCTTTTTCTTAACACCTTACTTCCTATTATTAACCTTTATCCAAATTTGGATATATCTTTAATATATTATTAAGATTTTCTTTTTTTCCATTATTAATTCAATATACCTTTTTATTCTCCTACTAACTACTCTTTTAAGCCAATTCCATAGCGTATTCTAGCCCTACCACTATATATAGAACCCTAACCTCCGCTAACCTATAACTAGTACTAGTCCTGCCTAAATAACTTTATATATACGTCCTTAAAAGACTAAAAGTCTAATAAGAAGATTCTAGATGCTTATAATAAGACCTACTATATAAGGTCCAATACCTTTAGTCCTTATAATTAATATATATATATTAAGAGCGGTAGTTGCGTTAAGGTAAGATTTCCTGTCCTTAATAGGTTTCTATTACTAACTTTAAGCTTTAATATAGCCTAGGCCTAAGTAGTGACAATCCTTTAATGTCCTTAACTACTATATTACCCAGGCTCTCTCTTATTCTAACGCTAATGCTAAGCGTTTAGGTTAAATTTAAGACTATACTATAGCCATCTATACCGCCCATAATTTACAGCAAGCTAGCTAATAACGCCTAATAAGAGAGTAAGGCTGATATATTAAGGATAGGGTAAGGGATGGAGGTAATAAAAAGAAAGTCGCCGTTTACTATAAGGAGTTTACGCATACGTATTAAGTTTTAAAAGAGCATAATATAATGCAGTATTAGGTAGGTTACCCTTTAGGTACCTAGTAAATAGGTAACTAACAATTGCTATAGCAAGGTCTTAGTAGTTCTAGTCTTTACCAGCTAGCTAACATCTCTATTTATTCTAGGCTTAAGCATATCTTTATTAACTACAAGCTTACGCCTTAAGAACTTTATTAGTACTAGTTTGGGCCTAATATTAGTATTAAGTGTTTAAGGATCTCTACTCTATCTACACCTTATTAGCCTGCCCCTATTTTATACCTACCTATACTCCTACTAAGGGATCTAGATCTAGATCTTATTCCCATTAACCATCACTTAGTAAGCCAATAGATACTAGTCCTACACCTAGGGATAAGGTATAGTAGCTTTTAATTTAGGTATTTAGGATTAATTCTTGTATATAGTAGCAATTAGAAAGGCCTTATAAGGCATTTAGGAAGGCATAAGAACACTATTCCTAATATAGACTAATAAATAGAAATGCACTTCTAGCAAAATACCCTATTAATTCTATACTATATATATAAAAAGGCTAGGGACCTATCCTGCCTTAGGCCGTAGCCCTAATTAATCCTTATAGTTTCCAGAGCCTATCCGTTCTATATCTAATTTAACCTATTTCTTACTCTTTACACAAGTTTTCTTTATAGACTATAATACTGCGATTTATAGATTGCAGACCTTAGTCCTAATATTCTTTTAGAATATCTTCGTAATAATTAAGGTAATCCTCTAGTTCCTATATAGAGTCCTTAGCGGGCCAGCCTAGCCATTTAACTTTATATTAAAGCTTGTTCTTAACAGACTTATAGCATAGTATAGCTTTAACCTTATACCGCTTGCCCACTACCTTAGGGTGTTTAATTAGGCCTAGACAAAGGTTCTTTTCTAGTAGTAGTCTATACCATAGCTCTAGTAGGTTTATATAAAACACTAGATATATATAGGCTATAGATAGGGGTAGCTGAAGATGGTAGGCTAACTTACTAATTTGTTCCTTAACTTAGAAGGGACCTAGGTATCTTATATTAAGCTTCTTTAATAGTTAACGGGTTTTAATATTTGTTAAGCGTAATAGAACCACATCGCCTAACTCTAAAATACTTATCCTAGTGCTTGCAGTTATACTAAAGTCTCTACTACTCTTAGGCATCTTATAGGCTCTACTTTGTATACTTCTATTACTTCTCCTATTCCTAGAGGTACCCTTATACTCTCTAGTAGATATCCTTAAACTTCCTAGTAGGATCCTATAATTAATTATGCGGCCTTAGCTAGTAATTGCTAGGTATACTATTAAACCTAAATAGTTAGACGCTATAGGCAATCTAGATTAGTGTATACTTATATAATACGTATTACTTTAAATTATAAGCGTACTCCATATACGGAAGTAGCTTACACTAATTATCTTCCTAGTAGTTTAAATATATTTATAAGTATAACTCTAGTTCCTAGTGTTGGCGTTCTGTTTACCCATCCATTTATAGATAAAAAGCTATACTATAACAGTGGTCTATTTTTAAATAAAAACATAGATTTAACCAGTACTGGCTTATAAAGACGCTGCCCCTATTAGTAATAATAGAGTATAGCTAGTCTACTTTAAGAAAGTATTTCTCCTTAATTAGGTTTGTAAGCGCTTATATATTAATTATCTTATTAATAAGAAGGTATTAAATATACTTTAAAAACCTATTAGTAAGTACCAGAACTAAATTATATATTCATCCTTACTCATCCTTAAATAGCGGAAGATCTATAATAAAATCTATAGTGTAATATTGCTATAGCTTACTAGTGGGGAAAATAGATTTAAGTAAACCCCACAGCTTATACCTTCGGATTTTATATACTTAACACTTCTTATAGTGGCTAATATACTCCTTTACTTCCTACTTAAGCTTTAGCCAATAATATTTGCGTTAAAGTAATTCTACTATTTTAGCTTAACCATAGTGGCCGCCTAGAGGATTATTATAATTCTTTATAAAAATCTTCTATTGTAGATTTGCTTCTTATAGCACCTAAACCTTACTATTTCTACGCAGTAGGCCCATTAGGTCCAGTTTTTAATTTTAGCGCCTTTTAGCTTCCTTTCTATTACGTTTCCGGTCTACTTCTACATTAAAGATAGCATAGGAGGCGTCCCTCTATTACACCTTATAAATAAAATCTATTAACCTTTCAGATAGTTCCTGGGTAAAAGCTATTTCGTTTTATACTACTCTAAGTACACAACTAAATAGTACTATAGATCTTACAACTCTTTAGTGCGTATATATTAGGAAGGCCGCTATAAGGTTAAAGTCCTTTAGTTATTATAGGGCTCTAGGTTCCAATTACTCTATGGCTTTATTTTTAGTCTAAGGGGATAGCTTAGCAATTAGAGGTAATATATTACTAGGTTCTAAGAGTGTATTAGGGACGTCCTATCTAGGTATATTTAGACCCTTATTGGCAACAGGCCGGGTACTAGCTGGAACATTAGTGGAAGCTAATAGGGTTTGCACTGCCTAAGACTTAGTGCTTAGAGCTATAGGTACTTAAGCATTTTATACCTAGAGCTTATTCTGCAATATAGGGAGTAAGATATCCATTATCTCCTTTCCTTCTCCTATTTTAAAGCCTTTAGTATAGTCTAGCTGTTATAACAGTTTATTAGCAGGGTTATTTTCCCTTAGCTTATATTTAATCTTAAAATTAAATCGCGTACGCTCCTCTGCTTATCTAGCCTATTAAGGTATAAGCTCCTTTATAGTTATAAAGTAGCGTAAATTATAATAATCTAAAAGTATATAAGTAGTATAGCTCGCGTGCTTAAGGTAGTATCGCCACTATTTAAAGCGGTTAACTGTAGCCAGTAGTTCCTTGTCGTGGGTATAATACCTAACTTTAGGTCCCTAGAATTTTCTACTATAGAATACTACCGGTCTCTAATAGAGCTAGGTAGCATCTAGATACCTATTAGGTTGCAGTAGGATACTAGTAAAGGCAAAATTTAATATATTAGTAACCATTATTAGTAGCTAATCTAGGTTAAAATGCCGTAGTAGTAGAGATTTTATAAACTTTACGTGTAGTTCCTAAAAGGCTTCCTATACCTTTCTAGGCCATATCCATAGTTTATACCATTTAGTTAGTCCCTTCTTAGTTTTCTTCCTTCCCACCTTTAAGCTTTTTACTCCTTAGGCCGGGTCTTAGGAAGCTTTAGTAATATAGTTAAATAGGTATTAGGTAATATCTAAGTAGTTATAGATAAAGCGTCTATAGAAATTGGCAAAGCCTAAAAATACTTAAACATTACAGTAGCTCTCTAGCTCTGGCCACTTTTAGATTATCTACATCCGTACTAGGTCTATAACTACGCCTATGGGCGTTATAATATAACTCAGGAATTTAACCTACTTAATATTAAAGATATACTTTAATACCTTAGCGTAGAGGCCCTAAGCATTCTAGCACTTTACAGATATATTACTTATACTAATCCTTATCTTTTAAGTAGATTAGAATGTTATTTAAATAGATAATATATATACGGTTAACTAGTCCCCCTAAGACTCTGTAAATATACAATTAAAATGTTATAGGCGCATTAGCTAGCCTAAAAGGCATTACTATATACTTAAAGTGGCCATATTGGGTCTTAAAGGCGGTCTTCTACTTATCTCCTTTTTTAATACAAAGCCTATAATAGGCGTCTTATAGATCCAACTTTATAAAAATCTTTGCCCTAGATAGCCAATCTAGCATTTTACTAACTAATAGTAAGGGGTAACGGTTCTTAATTGTAATCTTATTAAGACCGCGGTAGTCTACATATAGCCTTATAATTCTATCTGGTTTTAGAATAAAGAAAATTGGTATGCCTGCTAGTGACTTACTAGGCTATATCTATCTCTTTTCTAGTAAGCTATTAAAGTACTCCTATAGGATCTTAAGCTCTTTATAAAAGAGGTTATAAATAGAATGGTTTAGTAGCTACTTACCTTCTTCCAAATTAATTATATAATTATATTCTAAGTTCTGCTAAATAACTTTTGCTTACCTGCCCAAGAATACCCTTAGTAATTCCCTTAGGCCTACTAGGATATTTAATAAATTAGGGTCGCGTTTATCTTCCGCGTTATTATTAGGTAGATCCTAGAGCTCCCTTAGGACGCTTATAGGCAGCATTGTAAGCTATAGTAGTTGTTTATATATAGTTGCCACTATATATTAAATAGTTTTATATAGAAGCCAGTAAAGGGTTAGGAACTCCTTAACGCAGCATTTAAGGTGCTGTAGTATACTCTCCGCGTATTACTTAAGCTAGAATAACCTATAATAATAGAAGTATCTTATAAGATCTTTAAGATCGCCGCCTCCCTATAATGTCTCTATAACCTATTCAGTAATTCCCTATAGGGTATCTATTATAAAAGGGTTATTACCTATACTAGGCTTTATACCTATCTTGCTATATAATAGGGGTTAAATTTAATACTCCTTTAGGTATAGAGTGTATACTATTTTACCTAGAGCTATATCCTCTAAAATATCTTTTAAGCTTATTAGTAATATATGCCCTTTTAATTCTTTATTGTTCCACCATTTAAAGGCTCCTATCTTAAAGCGTATCTTAGAATCTACTTTTATAAGCTAAGGATATCTAAGGATAAGGTTATAATTTACAAAGTTAGCCGCCTAGAAGGGTTGCGGGCCAACCACCTTAGTACGGTTGTATATATTAGCCATTAATACTATAAGCTTATAGGCACTATATAGTTTAATCTAATGCTTATCTAGAAACCCTATAGTAGGTTTCCGCCACCTTAGCAATAGGATAAGCTTATGCTCTTTTACCAAATTATATTATATAAAATTAATTTCTGCGCCGCTATTATATAGTGCTTAGAACTAACATACCTCACCTATAGGGAGTACCATTTCTAGCTTAATAGCAATATAGAGAGTCTCTCTTTCTATATCTTGCCCTAGTTATAGCCAAAAGAGGTCCGCAACTGGGGCTTTTCTTTTTTTAAATTATTAGTATAGTTATTACCCTACTTGTTTTTCTAATTGGGTTTACCTCCAGAGAAGTTTTCTCTTACCTTCTTAGAGTGTTTCTGTAAGGGTGCCGGATAGGTATTAGGTTCGCCCTAGAAGTCTTTCCCATTACTTAAGGTCCCTAACTTTAACTATTCTAGATTTCTCTTTAAGAACGGCTTTTTTAAAGACTAGGTCTGCCCTATATTACTACTAGAGTACCTATGCTTTTAGCTACCCCCCAGCTTCTTACCAGAAGAGGTCTGGTTCCTTACTATATATATCCTTAGCATTCAGAACCGCTCGTTTAAAATTAGTATATATGGTAATCCGCAATAGGGCTCCCACACGCTTTATTTTGTTATAAATTGCTAGCTTAATTCTAGCCTAGATAAATCTAATCTTCTCCTTCTTATAGATACTACTGTCCTTATTTTTAAAGGGTTCTAGATATATCTATTAAGCACAAGTTTCCATAAAGTTTATAAACTAGCGGAAATCTTAACGGTCTAGCTATATACCATTCCAGAATTATTCTGTATTATTATATTATATAACCTATAAATCTTGGGTCCAACCCTTTAGAAAGGTCTACAGCTGTCGCTATATAGTAACTTACTCTTTATTAAGTTAATTAAGCGCAATCTGGTTTAGTAATTAGTCTTTAATCCTACTAATAATCCATTATATATACTCTTTGGTATTATCTTGTATTATTAATATCTTAAAAAAGTTGTCTACTTTATAAACCCAATTGTCTAACTATTAGGCGCTAGGTCTATAACGGAGTTTTAAACTACTAAAGGCCTTAGCTAGTTAGTCTATATCCTTTTCCATTTATTGTATAGATGCCTCTCTAAGTCTTCCATACTTTCTTAAGTGGGTACTAAGTAGCCCCTAGGAAGCCCTTAGCCCTAGCTAGGTTATAAAAAAACTTATCTAGCTTAAATTAAACCCTACTAGATCTAAATTTGCCCTTAAAGGGTTCTAATATATTTATTAGTGGCTTCCTCCCGCATAGCTTCTAAAAGCCTTACAATAGCTTCCCAATATCTATCTTAAAGGATATTAGTATAGGGTTCTTAACCTTCTAAACTTAGGCCTAAGGAAGCTCCGGCTATAAAGGTAGTATTAGCACTAGTAACTAGTGCGGGTTTCCTAATAAGCCTTAGGTCTTAAGTTAGTATTTAGGTTAAATTACCTAAAGGGGTAGGCCTACTTGGCTTATAAGCAGTCTGTGTACCACTACTATACTAATTATAGGCTGGTGGTCTTCTGAGAGGGTTCCGGTTAGGTCCCTAGTTAGACGCATTAGTATACTCCTTTGGCATTTCTAGCTTAGGGGAAGATCTTAGTGTTACCTTTAGCGCTTAGTCTTTTAATTAGCCTAGGTGGGGCTAAAGGGGTTCTAGTTACTTTCTAGTAGCGTTACGTCCGTTATAGAGGGTGTCTACGTTTTCCTTAGCGGTAATTATAGGTATATAAGAGTTTTCGAGCTCCTGGTGCATCTAGGTATTAGGGCTTATTTAGCCATCTTGCCTAAAGGTTTATATTATCGCAATCTCTTACTATTAGAGGGACCTTTTTACCTTAATATAACGGCTTTCTATAAGGTATTCGTGGAGTTTCTATTTAGGTTATTATAAGATTTTAAAAAAGGATAGTAGATGTAAATAAAAGATATAAATAAACAATCTAGTCCTTAAAGCTAGCTGCCCTTCTAAGTAGAGTAGGAAGGATTTAAATATAAGGGGACTTTATAGACGGGGGGCTATAAGGACACAATTATAGAACAGAATAGATTGGTAAGAGAGATAAATCCTTAAGGAGGTAAGGCCTTAAGGATTATAGAGACTATATACTACAGGCACGTACCTCTGGCACGTAACTAACGACTATCTAAGGGGCGTCTAGAGGTTATCCTAAGGACAACCCAAGGTGTCCGCAATAATATCCCTTATATATATCTATTTTCGGCTAAGGATTATATTATAGAACCTTAGGTCCAGAATATAAAAGGGGATACTAAACTGGCGTTATCTGTTAATAGTAATATATAGTTTTAAGATATGCGTCACTGGCTTACTGGCTTAGCTGTTATAGCCTTTTACTTAGATAGGCTTCTTTAGTGGTAGTATTTATATTTAAGAACTTAGCAATATTATTTATATAAGCAATATTTATAAAGGCAAAGCTATTTGCTCCAGTGTTAATAAGGGCAGCTATATTAACTCTATATCTATTTTAAGATACTATATATAGAACTATAAAGTATTTTCCACCTATTAGCTAACTTAAATTAATCTCTTTAAGATTAATAGGATACCCTAGGGGGAAGTCTTTCCCTAGTGTTCTTCTTTTCCTAACTTATTAGACGTTTCTTCTTCCTCTATCTCCTTAATATTACCTATATCTTTTAGCTCTAGATAGGACAAAGTAAAGTAACTATCCTTTCTATAATTAAAGCATATAACCATAGTAGGGTTAATTAGGGTATTATAATAAGCATTAGCTAAAGGTATAGTACGTAGCGGGTTAGGCAAGGCTTGTAGGTAGATAGTTGTAACCATTTTTAGTATAAAGGCGGTTGTAGGTTATCTTCTAACGCTAGCTTCTATTAGCGTAGTATATAGGTTCTAGTTGCTATAGAGCTACTTTAGTTAATTAGAACAAGTATTAATTTATTTTAGTTCTAAATTTAGCAATAAGCATTAGGCCGTAAGTCTTTAGTAGGTTAGTAGGTTATCTAAGGCTACTATAATCTTCTCTTATAGTTGGACCGTTAGCTTGTTATATAGATCCAAATGGTAGTTTTTAAGGAGAACCTAGCCTTCGCCTGCTAGGTCTAAAAATTAGGTCTAAAACTTAGTAAAAAAATTATTTTATTTTATTATTAGGCGGTTATAGTCGTACTAGGCTTCCTGTACTTTATTTGGATTAATATAGATAATAGCTAAATGCTATATTATCTTATTAATAGATATAAACTAAATAGGTAACTTGTCTTTAAACTTAGCCTAAAAGTATTACTAGGCATCCCCAATGGTTTAACTAAAGAGGTAGAGTATTTTAGCTTTTTTAAAGGGGAAATAGTTGTAATTAACGCGGAGCTTTCCTTATACTTAGATTTTCCAATTTTTAAAGGTAGGGTCTATCCTGTTAGATAGTGGTTAAAGGTTAAAGAGCTTAACGGATTTTTAAATATCTTACTATTATATCTATACTACCTAGGGTATTATATTTAGTAGAGCGGATAGGTTAGCTAGGGCTCCTAATAAAGGAGACTAAGCTATTTTATAAGGCTATAAGGCTCTTTAAGATCTTATCTAGAATCTTTTATATAGTTTAGGCTGTAAGGTAATTATCTATCTACTTAGCCGAGAGATTATAAATCTACTTACGCATATCTAGAGCGTTATTATTATCTTTAATTTCTAATTCTAACTAGATCTTATATTTCTCTAAAGTAGAGGCAGCTCTCTTAAATAAGCTTACTTTAGGTGCCACTATTAGCTACCTAGGGATTTATTAGTATTATATAATTTGTTTTTAATGCTAGGGTATAGGTTAAGTATAGTCTGGCTTATAAGGGAGGGAATATTATTAGGGCCTTCCTAGGCTATATAGGAAGAGCTTAGTATAATATAACGGACTTATATAATTGCCTCTAAACTAAAGCTTATAGATTGCTGCTGTATAAGAATACTAAGCTGAAGAAAAAAGAAGACTATTAAAGGCTAGTAAGATATAAAAGGGTCGCTAAGGCGCTAGTAGTAAGCGAGCTAATAGCGATTTTCTATTCTAGGGATAGAAAATTCTAATTAGCTAATTTAATGGTGTAGCAGAATTTGGCAAAACTTGGTAGAACTTAGTAGGTAACGCGCTCCAGCACCGTTATAATTAATCGCGAGCCTTCTATACTTTCTTTGGTAATTAGAAAAAAGTACCACTATAATATTATATAGTTACTTTAAGTAGAAGGGCTCTACCACCCTAACACTTCCTTTTTTATTTATTAATTAAGGCCTTTTTAAGTCGATTATTCTTATATTTTAGAAGTATATTACACACTAATATAGAGCAGATAGTTTAACTAAGTTGCTAAAACTGTTTATTATAAATATTAGTCATAACTTTGCGTAGAAGTTACTCTATTTTTCTTTAGTTACTAGCGCTAAGTACTAAGCTAGAACTCTTTATAGGTTAAAAGGATGGAGTCTATACTTTTTAAAAGCTAATAGAATTATTTTTAACTTAAAAGAGACTTACTAGGCCATATTAAATAGGCGGAAGAAGTCTCTTTTAGATATACTTAAGAGACCTTAATATTTATCTATAAAATCGGCTAAGGTAGCTAAGTATGCTAATAATTGAGGTTTAAATATATAAATATTAAGAGGCTATAGCGTATAGGTTAAATAGGGTGAATATACTACTAGAAATGTCCTATTATCGTTATAATACTTTATAAAATCTATAGCTATCTAATATTAAAAGTTGATAGGATTAATAGGCCTTTATTTTTATCTTGCAATTAAATACCCATTTAAGCCATCTTAGGCCTAAATTATTATTAGTCTATTTACTAGATAATAAGGTAATAAAGGCCTTATATATTATAGGATTAAAATTCTATAATTAGGTGTCTTATATATTTCTAAAAACAGCCTAATAGATTAGCGTAGGCATAAAATAAGTCTCATTGGCGCAAATATAGGCAATTATAGTTATCTACTCGCGATTGCCGTCCTAGATTATCTGCTATATACTCCCTTCTTTATATTTCTTTTAGAAGAACACCCGCTTTATCTTTACTAGTATCCTAATTAAAAAACCCTTTTATCTATATTATAGGTATACTGTAGATCCACCTTATATTAATTAATTTTATATTATATAAGCTTAAAATATAATAAGTATTTAAAGGCAGAATTAGCTCTATTCTGTTACGTATCTATATTTGTTGGTCACATAGGGTAACTCACCAATAACGACTACTCAAGTAGGTTACAGTGATGTTGGTTAAAAGCTTGATATATTTAGAATGAGGAAGGGCGAGGAGCTTAAGACTCCTCGCCACGCTAGTGCCGCGGTGTTATGTAACGACCGCTTGCCTTATTCCCAACACTAGCAACTCTTCTTTTGTAGTTGCCATCTATATATAAATACTGCTTAGCTAGCGTAACAAATATCAATCCTCCTTACTTACTATTGCTATTATAATATAAGTCTCGCTGTCCTAAAATTTACATCTTAGTACGTGGTGCTTTCTTACTTGGAGTTATAGGCGCATATCGTGTTAGGGCCGCTAAGGCGCTAGTTATAAGCGAGCCAATAGCAATTTTCCATTCCGGGGATGGAAAATCCTAATTAGCTGGTTAGAATTAGGGTCTGCAGATTATTATACTCCTACTCCCTTTTAACCTAACCTTTAACCTATATATGTAGAGTGTTTGTGTTAATAAACGTTTCTAGAGCCTTGTTTAGGTTTGCCTTTATTATTATATCTACCGGGTTGTCTTGGCCATTAATTTATTAGATCTTAAAGAGTTTTTACTATTTATAGGATTACCAAAGTGCCATAATATCGATTATAAGGCGCTTCTCCTTTATGGTACCAAGCTTAACTAAACACTTATAGAGGGAATATAAGTCGCTGCACACAATTATAGGGATAATAGGGAGTTTAAGTTAATCTATAATTATCTTTAGGGTAGTTCTAATTGCAATTACTATATTAACTCCACTAACCATTCCATATATCTCTAATGCTAGAACGCTTTGGGTAATGCGCTTACTCTTAGTTAAGCTCTAATAGATAAGATTGCCGTAGATTATAAAGTTATTCTCTCTAGTAAATTTATTCGTGATAATAATTTTATATCCTAGCTAGGAGCTAAAATCTTTATTATTTATAAATAATCTATTAATAAATACAAAGAGCTTAATGGTAGGAAGATTAATAGGCACATAGAGTAGTCCCCAATTAAGATAATTCATTTGCCAGGAAAGACGCTTATTTAGGGCAAGGACGTTATCCTTAGTTGGTTCCTGGTGTTAAGCGGCAACAGAGAGATTAAATAAAGCCTTAGGTTAATAGATAGAAGCAACATAAACTCTACAAGCGCGTTGCTCCATATATCCTTGCTTTAGAGAATTAACGTTAATAACGTTAATCTTCTTGCCTTAATCTTTCTAGCGCAAAGCAATAAAATCCTTGTTTAGGGAGAGGATGCATCTATTAAAAAGTAATAGTATTATTAAATTAAGCTTTTCCTTTGGCTTTACTATAAGATTTACCTTTACTAGCTTATCTTTTTTAAGAGCTAAGAATTAGTCGTCTCCTAAGATAATTATATTATTGGTTTACATGCTAATAATTCTAAATGGAGTTCCTATGGTTATAATAAGGAAGCATAGGTTAAATATAGAAGTAGTTATTAAAAGCTTCTCTTTATAGTGCTTACTATAGGTAGCCCACCAATAAGTTCCTGCCTCTGCAATTCTATATAATAGCTTAAGCACAACTATAATCGTATCTTTGGGATATTAGTGGCGAATTTGCTCTAGAAGGTATGCTAATATTAAGCGCTAAAGGTGCGTCTCTGATTGGGTATAGGCCTAAGTAATATCTCGCAAATAGACTACTATTCTATTCTTTATTAAGAAGGGAGCTAGTGCAAGAATAACCCGCTAACTAGCTTGTTAAATTGTGGGAGATTGCGTAAGAATTACCTCCTTACTATTATTATTGTAACCTTGGATAACAAGCCTTAATTTCTTAAATAGGGCGTTAATAGCTTTACCCTTAATCTCATTAACCATTCTTAACTTAAAGATACGAACTTTATTAAACTTAATAGGGTTATACTTCTTAAATTTAAAGACTTCTTTTATAATAAGACCATTGATCTCCTGCTTGTTGGATGCTTAGAAAGGAGCTTCTAGGGTTATAATACAACCTTCCTTTTAGAGCTGTTTTACGAGCTTGAAGTCAGCCTTCTCCTTAGTTGTTATAAAAGCTATTAATAACTTAACTCTATTTTTAATAGCGGCAATAAATTGCTCTTTAAAATTAATAAAATATTGGCGATTTTATAATCCCTTTAGGCAACCTTTACCGCGTTATAGTTGCGGCGTATCTACTATAATTATATTAGAATTATAGTCGCCTTCTAAAGCACGTTAATTATAGTTCTCCTCTAGGGCATCTTCTAGGGCATCCTACAAAGGCTTAAAACTGTTATCTTTGTAGTAAGGCTTAATAACAGTTAAACAGAATTAAGTGGGTCTATAAGGCATCTAAATAGTGCAAGTTTAACCATTAATTGTAATAAGTTAATATAGGCCTAACTATCCTCCCTTTTTACGCCATACGCGTACCTTAGACTGGAGTGGCAGATTAAGCGTAGTTAAGGTATTTAGGCCATTTCTTATTCCTAGTACGTTGTTAACCTAGCGTATAGCATAGAGACGTTAGACCTCCTTTATTACTTTACAAATAGCCTTAGCCCGTTACACGGTAGAGGGAGATAGTGGAGAATTGTTAGTTATTTAAGGGTAGGCGCCAAAGACTAGCAATATGGGTATAAGTCTATCCGGGCTAGTAGAATTGTTAATAGCTTTAATAGTTATTTATAAGGTAAGTTCTTTACTAGTGTCCTCTAGTTCTAAAGAGATAATCTTATATATACGGTATAATGGCGTGTAATATCACTTCACTTTTCTAACACTATTATATGCCTTAATAGGGACTTTCTTAACCTTAATTGCCATTGCCTTTATCTATTATTAAAACTCTATAGATAAGGAGTTCTTTCCTATATTATAGATAATTTGGTTAGGGGGTCCTTAGTAGATATTAATCCAGTATAATTAAAGGGTATCCTATATATTCCTAGCTAATATATCCTTCAAGAAACGTGCGGCTTAGAAGGAGGTTAAGAAGTTAATAACTTAGAGTACTAGCTTGCCGCTAAGATATATAACATTAACAATAATACAGAAATTAAAGTCGTAGTTATCTTTAAGGGTGAACTTAAATTGGCTAGGGGACTTCTAGTTTATTTAGCAGTAATAGCAGTACTTTATAAGATGCTTAATTGCCTTAACCTTAACTTTATAGCCTACTTGCTGAAGAACCCTAAGCAATTAGTAAACAGATAGGTGGCCAAAATGACGGTATAGTTAATGTAGCTCTAACTTAGTTAAATGGCTTTAAGCAACGCTTTTTTCTAGTTAATAAAGAAGCAACTAGGGGTAACCCTATTTGCGCATAATAGGCACCTAATTATCTCCCTAAACGAGCATATTTTTAAGGTTATTAAGTTTAATACCTAATTTATCTATATCTCTGATGCAAAATAGAAATAGGGTGTTTGCGGGAATAATATAGAAAGTAATATACCCTAAGGGGGTTTTAATATTAATTATACTAAGAGAGATTATAGTACCCTTACTAAAACAAATTGTATATTAGTCTACCATTAATTAGTTAATCTAAACAGAGCTATTAAGCTGCTAAAGAGCTTAAACTTAAGGTTCTCCTGCTATAGATACTCCTACGGCTCTAGTATCTAGCATAATACTATAGAAGACGTTTGCCAAGTATTTATTATTAAAGGAGAATATAGAACTCTCCTTTAGCTTATTAAAGATGTCTAACTTTATAATAGCATAGAGCGTGGATTGGTTATTAAGAACAGTAATAGTTTATATACCATCTACCTCACCATACTCAGTAAAGTATTGGTTAGGAAAGTAGTCCTTAATTTCCATATCTATAAGAAGCTGTTTGGCCTTATTAGCCTCACCCTTAAGATCCTTTACGCCTTTATATTAAACCAGGAAGCTTTGGAAGTAGGCTATAGTAACCTTATAATTTCCAACGTTTCTTGCACTCTGGCGAAACTTATTATATACCTCCTTTTGCTTATTAAGAAAATGCCTAGTTAACTAGCAATTTGGTTTCTTACAAACGTAGCACTTCTTCTAGCGATTACTTTGGAATAAACCTCCATAAGGACCTCTACCTTTGCCTTATAGTTATTGATTATACCCTCTGCCGTATTGCCTACCACGGCTACTATATGTTCGATCAGTCTAGTTGTAATTATATTAGTTAGGCGGGTCGATCGAAGTAGATTAGAGTTAGGTGTTAAATTACTATACTTCTTAAGAGCGTAGAGCGGTACCAATAGAAGATCTTAATTAAGTACACACTCCTTTGTAAATATTTATAGGATTAAAGAGAGTAAGGTTACATTCTTCAATACCTTAATATGCGCTAATAACTTAATTATATAGGCTAAAATCCTCTTAATATAATTTAGATAAACCATACTAAATCATCTAAAGTTAATTAAAGAGCTTTTAAAGACAATTAAGCCAAGGAACACCTAGGTTTATAGCAATAATCCTTAGAAAGGTAGTCTCTCTCCATTCTAATATATACTGCTGCTTGTTCTCTTCTGTTTCGAAGTAGCATCTTAACTTATATATTATGCGGTCGAAATCGTATCCTTTTCCTACCAAACGATTATAATAGAAGGTACTAGCTTGGCCCTTAAGCATAACAGAATAGGCGTTGTGGTATTTATTAGACTCTATTCCTACCTTCTAGCAATAGTTATAGAAGATGCGTAGTTTTGAATTAAGAACATTATATAATTCCCCACTAAACTTCTTCTCCTGATCCGAATAGAGCTTCGCAAGCTCTATAAGCAATTTTAAACTGCCTCCAATTTGAGATTAAGATAGAGGAGGTAGGAGTTGCATTACAGGCTACAGTAGGGACGTAGGTCTAGTCGGTAGGGTCCAAAGGCTATTAAATCGCGAAGCAAGGGGATCTTGTGCTTGCTAAAGGGCAGTAGTCGAAGTTGTGGGTTAAATTAGTTAATACAGGGGAGTTAAAGATGGAGGTAGAAGCGTCTCTAATAGTATATTACTTAGGTTCCATCGTGAATTAAGCTTCCTTATAGTGCGTAGTTAGTACTTAATCTCTTATAGAGTCCATTTATGCTCTTCTTTTGCGTTAATAACTTGCTCCTGAATGTTATCTCTAATAGCACCCCCATCCATAGGTACGAACACTCTATTCTCCCATAGGAAGTTACGGAAGTCCCGTATAATATCCTTGTTTGTAGGAGCCTATATTTCCTTTATCCATCCAACAAAGTCCTCCTTTATACAGTACCATAGCATGGTGTCGTTATATTCGCTGTCTTTATAGTGTGCTATATAGTGTAATAAGAATCCGTTTAAGTCTTGTTGATTAACATCTTTAGGATTAATTATGGCGGTTTTCTATATCTCTGGGTTAATGTCGTCCTTATACTTCTTTGGGTAGGTTAACGCTATGATAGCTGTTATTAAAGATTGTTTAACGCGTTTTAATAAAAATTAAAGGAAATGAAGGTTGTTTAATATGTAGTTAGGTAGTAATCGTAATCCTATAGTCTATAAAGGTACACCAAAGGTATTAAGATGGTTGTTTTAACGTGTTTTAGACGTTGACTTAGGACCCTAGGTTTAGTAACACTTCTAATCTAAAGTACTCGACTAAATCTTCGTAAACGTGGTTGTTCTGCGTAATGGACACAACTTGGTATCTCCTAGTACTTAGTAACACTTCTATTACTAGTTTTCCGCAAGTCTAAGGTAGTACAGTATTGCCGGGATCCATTCCATATGAGCGCATATGGCACCCCTACACAAGACTGTCTCTTCTATTCGAAAACCTAGCTGCTCTATAGTTAACTGTGTATTCAACCACTAATTAGTGTTGGTCATATAGGGTAACTCACCAATAACGACTACTTGAGTAGGTTACAGTAATGTTGGTTAAAAGCTTAATATGTTTGGAATGAGGGAAGGCGAGGAGCTTAAGACTCCTCGCCACGCTAGTGCCGCGGCGTTACGTGACAACCGCTTGCCTCATTCCCAACAATATTAAATACCTATTAAAATATAATATCGTATTTATGCCTCTTAATAAACTATCTACTTACTAGCTATATTAGAGGCCAAAGGCTAACCCAGGCAAGAGGAACCTAAGCCATAGCATAGTTAACGCTATAGGGGGTAAACACCTAAGGGCTTCAAGAAGGTCTAATAAAGGTAGAAAACACAATAGCAACACTTTTAAGAACAGGGATAATAGGACTAAAAGATTGGCTCTACTAGGTAGGCGTCCTAGTAAGTAGCCCAAGATGCAAATATAGCTGGCTAAGATAGACACCAAAACATATAATACTATTATGCCCCTAACGCACCAACTAAAAAGCAATACTCTTAGTAGCTGGTATAGAAAACTATAATATACTACTCTTAATATAAAAAGGTCTCAAGGCGGTTACCTAGTGGCTTATTAGCTAAAATATACTAGACTAGTTTTGGGTTGCAAAGGAAATAGTAATAGAAGGCAAAGGGGTAAGCAATAGGCGCCCCCTAATGACTTTATAGTAGTAGAGTAAAGTTTATAATACTAGCGCGTCCATAGGCTTATTACGGCAGCAGTGGTTCCTAAGGAGGTTAAAAAGTAAGGTAGTAGAGCACCACAGGCAACTCATAGGCGCCTTATAGACGCTAGTAGGCGAGTCCCAAAAGGCGGGGAGATAGATTATAGGGTTTTCTTATATAGAGTTTTCTCCCTATATGTATATAAGGAGTAGTCCGCGTGGGCCCAATAGGGATCCGAATTGGACGTTAAGCAATAAATTATTATTATTATTATATTAGAGGCCAAATTATATATTATTTATTATATAGAAGGTAGTCCTTTTATAGTAAGGCCGTCGATATATAATAGAAGCTCTTTTCCTTAGGTTTTATTAAGAAGGCATTAATTTTCATTCTTTTATTATATAGAGCCCCAAACCCCTACCAGCGCTTTAATAACGTACTTTAATTACAACTATATTTTTTAGCAACTTTAGTAAAATTAGGATGTTCTTTAAGCTTTAGGAATTTTAGCAAATATAACACGTTATTGATTAGAGCCATATTGGTTAAAAAATAATTATTTAAAGTTTAGAGAATTAGTTATTTACACAATATATTAGAATCCTTAGCATATAGATCCCTAATTTTTACGCCCAAACTTATATATAAAACCGTAAAGTAGCTAGCCCATTTCTACGTTAAATGCACCTTATTATTAATATAACGTCCCTATATTAGGAAAAAATTTACCAGTATTAAATTTTACTTTTCTGCCATTTTAGCATTTTTCTAGCGTTTTCTAGCATTTTCTAGCATTTTCTAGCCTTCACTACTAAGTACTAGCATTTAGCTGCTAAATGTGGCATTTATAATTAAGTCTTAGCATTTAGCTACTAAGTACTAACTATATAATTATTAAGCATATATAAAAGTATAATTTTTATATTTTATTAATATTAGTAAGTATATATTTTAAATATTTTAAATATTATTAATATTATTAAGCATATATAAAAGTATAATTTTATAATTTTAATAATTTTAATAATTTTATATATACTTTATTAATAAATATTAAAATTACTACCCCTAAAGCTCTACATAAAGCTCTGTATAAAGCTCTACACAAAGCTCTGTATAAAGCTCTACACAAAGCTCTATATAAAGCTCTACACGAAGCTCTATGTATAGAGGCTCCGTACAAGGCTTTACGCGAAATTTTATATATAAAGGCTCTGTATTGGGTCCTCGCTATATTCCCGATTACCTCTACATATGCCTCTGCCAAGTATACCCCCTATATAGCCACCTTAATTTTTACCCCTCCTTCCTTCCTTATATCCTCCCTACCTAGGGAGGCACCAGAACGGCAGCCAGTAGAGTACCGTCGCTAGAACTAGACGACCGTCGCTAGAACTCGACGACCGTTACCAGAACCAGACGACGACCGTTTAAACAACCAGCCAGCGAACACTACGAACGATTTAATCAATCGATCGATCGAATTAAACTAGAGCTTTGATATCGGCCCGTCACCAAATCAGAGCCTTTAATCGGGCCGACCCCTCTTCTAAATTAAATTAAATACTAATATAGGCAGGCAGGTAAGTAGGTAGGTAGATAGGCAGATAGACAGATAAATAGATAGGTAGGCAGGTAGACAGATAGACAGGTAAGTAGGTAGGTAGGCAGACAAACAGACAGGTAGATAGATAGGTAGGTAGATAGGTAGGCAGATAGGCAAATAGGTAGGTAGGTAAGTAGGTAAACAGATAGATAAGTAGGCAGGTAGGTAGGTAGGTAGGTAGGTAGGTAAACAGGTAGGTAGGTAGGCAGGTAGGTAAGCAGACTGTATAATTACAGCACCTGTCGTACCAACTACTTGTATGCTGACTAATCAAGGGGGAGGCGCGTCAGTATATAGACTACGTAGTCTACCTTAATAGAATCAACAGTCACCACCATCCCAAAGAGCATACGATACTATACGTATTTCGTGCCCCGGGATATGACTCACTTGTATCATTAAGTTAATACAAACACTGATTAGTGAGCGCGCACAGATTAGCAATCACTCGACACCTCCTACCAAGCGATATACGACAGCGACTACCCGTTTAGACTCCTAGTACGACCTGCTGGAAGGTCGGAAGTCGGAGATTACGGACCTATCACTAACTCTGTATACTTATTCAAGTCTTAGTACGGTTTACCGGAAGTTTATAGACGCGAATACAGACCTTTATGGAACCCCCTACCCTCCTATAAACTACTACGGACCCATTAATCGATTTTACGGACTGTTACAAGACCTCCTCCACCCGCTACAAGCTACTACCACCCACTACAGCTTATACAGATATACTACGCTACACAATATGGCAGATATAACTAAGTAAATTAGTGAGGGTTAAAAGAAGTAGAGTTAGGGAGTCAACCTTACGTCTACAGACGGCGTTAACGACTATATTAATTTCAAAATCCTTAAATACGGACACTATAAGCTCCTAAACAACGACCTATGGGAGTAATATAAGGAAGACTTTGCGGACTTTATAGAAGCTATTCTTAAGGCTTATAACCCTACTGCTATCTATAACCTACAAACCCTTTTACGTCACTAAGGTATATGGGTTGAAAAGGATAAATGAGTCACTATTGCACGGTCCTTATACAATATAATACAGAAGGAGGACCAAACGGAATAGACTAAAGAGGAGATCCTAGACTAGGTTAAAGCCACTAATAAACTCTTTGCTTCTCCCAAACTTAATGGCATTACTAGCCTTATACCTGACCTACTTAACCAAACTCGTTCTATAAACCTAAGCGATTTTAGAATTGATCTTACGGGCTAAAGTACACCTAGTACTCAAGTTACGGACCGTAATACCCCTATAACCCAAATTACGGACCGCAATACCCCTAAAAATTAAATTACGGACTAAACCCCTTCCATTATTTAAGTCATAGATCCGTAAACCACCTAAGTAAAGACCTACGGCAAGGAGCTAGCTAACCTAGCTAAGCTCTACACCAACGAATCTAAGTATAGCGGTGAAAATGACAACTTTGACTTTAAACTGACCATCTTTACGGACCTCTGTTAGAAGGCTGATATTCCTAAACAGGAGTTCAGCCAAGCCTACTCTACCATGCTGCGCGGCCTAGCCCTTAACCACTATTATACTAACCTCAAGAGCAACCCCCTTGGTGTTCCCTTTAATAAGCTATATAAAGCTATATGCAACTACTTTAAAGGGCCAGAATACAAGCGTAACATCCTTATATAATGGAATACAATTAGGTTACGGACCGTAATTAATAAGAATACCAAAAAATCGACTATAGAGTGCCTATAAATTCTTATTAAAGACCTTCGGCACCTATAGCACGGCCTTAATGCTAAGCTTTGAACAGACGACTTCCTATATAATAAACTTATTACAGCCTGCTAGGAAGTGGAACCCTATAAATACGCCTATTATAAGCCTGCAGACACCTTAACTGGCCTTATTAATAATTTACGGTCCTCTATTATAATGTACGAAGTTTTAAACCCTCTAGGTAGTACTTAAGCCTTTATTACAGACCTATAAAACCCGCAAACTGACTTAAATGCCTACTTTACGGACCGCCGCTACTGCTAACAGTACCCGTACCGACTAAGCCCCACCTATAACCCCCGTAGTAACTCCTGTATGAAAGCATACCCCTGTAGACAAACTAGCCAGAAGTGCTTTATATGCGGTAAGGAAGGATGTTAGTCTATAAGGTATACCTAGGAAGAACATAACAAGTCCAAGAAGAGATTTAATAGCCGGATTAACCAGTTTATTTTAGACTACGAAGAAGAGGAAGAAGAGGAGGTTCTTAATAAATTAATGGAAGCCCTTATAATTAACTTTAACTTAGATACCTAGGAACAGGAGACCTTAGAGACATTCCTAACTACTTTTAGACCTTTTACAGACAGCTAAGCCTTTAATATTACAACCGTATTAGCCGACCGCTCCTTTATACACTTAATTGCACCTGAAAACTAGCCTGTAAGCATACCCGTTAGACCCGTTATGGACGTTATAGACCGCGAACAGGACCCATTTGCATATATTACTACAGAACGCTACACCCCCAAAGAATTCTATGGCGTTATAATCAACATAGGTGCCTTTAAGAAGTCTACTGTAGGTTACGGACAATACCTTGCATATAAGACCACCATAAGTAATAATACGGACATCGATACTATATAAACTGGAGCTATAAACGTCTAATTCGGCATTAGCTTAACCGTATTAATTAAATTAGTTAAAGTTAAGACTCTAATTAGCCTAGTTAATTTTTATGTAGTAAAAGCGGACACCCCTTTTCTACTTTGCCTTGCGGACATGGATAGGCTATAGGTTTACTACAACAATGTTATAGATACCCTAATTGGCCCCGCAACTGCCCTAGGAAGCAAGCATGTTACCCTACTAATTGTATAACGATTCGGACACCCGTTCCTTATATAGGGAGAGACTTTACGGACCTATATTTAGGAATCTTTTAACTATAACCCGTGCTACCTTACTAGTACTGAGATCCACCGCCTATACCGCCGCTTCGGCCACCCGTCAGCCGAAAAACTATATAGAGTCCTTAAACGCTCTGGACATAATAACGTTAATAGAAAGGCAATCAACTACTTAACCAAATACTGCTCTTTTTACTAGAAATACGGACGTTTCCTAGGCCGATTTAAGTTCACCCTTTATAAGGACCTTAACTTTAACCACTCAGTATACGTGGACATTATGTATATTAACAGCAGTCTAGTATTATATATAATTAACAAGGCAACCCGCTATTAAGCCGCCCGTTAATTGTAAAATATATCCGTAAAATATACTTGGGATATTTTACGGACCTACTAGATTAATACATACCTTAGACCTCCTGAGTATATTACCTACAACACCGGTAGGAACTTTATCAGTAAGGAATTCCAACAGTATACTACGGCTATGGCTATTTTAACAAAAGCCGTTCTAGTTAAGGCGCACTAGTCCATTGGGCTTGTTAAGTAAGCTTACCTAGCTCTATAGAGAGCTTACCAGATTATTATGGACGAGTGTAAGAATATCTAAAAGGAACTGGCTTTACAGATAGCCGTAAAAGCCGTAAACGACACCACTGGCCCTAACGGACTAGTACCTACCCTCTTAGTTTACGGAGCCTACCTAAGGATAAGCAAACTGGATCCTCCTGCCCCGTCCGTTACGGATCGAGCAGCTACAATATGGAAGGTAATGGCCGAAATAGTTAAATTACGGGCTAAACAAACTGTTAATAATGCTATGCACCACCGTAACGGACCTAATATGACCTTAGTATATAACCTCCCACTTAATTCTGAAGTCCTTGTATAGCATAAAAGTGGTAATTGGACTGGACCTTACTGTCTACTAGCCATAGAAGACGAGACCTGCTGTGTATAGCTCCTTAGCGGACCGACAAGCTTTAGAAGCACGTCTATAAAACCCTATTTTCGGTCCAAAAACACCTATAACATCGAGCTAGATGAACCAGAAGCACCCACCGAATTAGGTAAACTAGAAATACCTACTAAATTAAATAAACTAGAAGCACCCTTGCCTACCCTAGAGGTCCCCTAGAAACCCACTAAACCTACTAAACCTGCCGTAAAGCGTGGCCGAGGACGCCCCCATAAGAACCCTATAATGGAGAATTACCTGACCTCTGTAGGTATATCCGCAAGGCAATCTCCGCCTACGGATATATTAGTTCTAGTATAGGAAACCCCTTTTACGGACTTACAACGCAAAGAGATTAATGGACTACTTAAAAAGGGCGTCTTTGCGGTTATAACAGAGAGAGACGTTCCGTAAGGCGTCCGTATATTTAACTCGCGCTTTATTAATGAAATTAAGCACCCTAGTACTAACAAAGCCTTTAAAAAGTTAAGGCTTGTTATACAAGCTTATAACAACTAGGGAAAGGACTTAGTTCTTATACAATCGCCTATAATCCAATAAGTCAGCCAACAGATTATACTTGTACTTACGCCTGGCCTATAGTAAAGTAAACCCGTAGCTCTTTACCTACGGGATATTTTATAAGCCTACGTACAATCTAATACCTACCTAAGTAGGGATATCTTTATACAACCACTACTGGAGCTTAATTTGTAACCAGGAATAATTTTACAGGTTATAAAACCACTCTATAGAGTGCCAGAAGCTAGAAACTATTGGTTTAAGATATACTACCAGCACCACGTCTATAAACTTAAGATGGAGCAGTTGACCTATGACCCTTGCCTCCTATACACCCTATTAAACGGCCTTGGTATTATTAGACTCTAAACAAATAATACCCTCTTCTTAGCAGACTAGACATTTGCGGACGCTAAAAAGACTGAACTATAAGAAGCTAAGTTCCTAGCAAAGCCGTAAGAGCAGTTAACTAAGCAGACTCCAATTAAGTTCAACGGAGGCTTAATTATATAAAAGGGCAACTTAATTTAGCTAACCTAGGAACGCTAAGCTTAAAACCTAAAGCTTGTTATAGCAAAGCCTACGGACCTTACTAGTTCCCGTAGAGAGACCTGTAAGACCGTAAATATGAAGGACTAATACGCTGTATAGCGTGCAAGAGGCGCCTATATTGCCATAGTCTGCCAACCCGAATCTGCCTATGACTTGTCCTTTGCGGCCCAGGTAGTAGATCCGCAAGAAGAAAATGTTAAGCAGCTTAATAAGCGCATTTAATGGCAGATTAATAATGCGATAAGAGGACTTACTTTTATACCGCTAGACCTAAATTCTATTAGCGTAATGGTATTTACGGACGCCTTCTTTGCTAATAATAGGGACCTGTTATCGCAAATCGGCTTTATAATTGTACTTACAGACCATAATTAGGATGCAAATATACTCTACTAGTCTTTAATTAAATGCAAGCGAGTAACCCGCAGTATACTAGCTTCTAAACTATATGCACTAGCCCATGGCTTTAATATAGCAGCCGTAATTAAATCAACGATCCAGAAGATCCTATAATTGGAGCAGCTACCCCTGGTTTTATATACTAATTTAAAGTCCCTCTACAACTGCCTAGTCAAACTAGGCACAATATAGGAGAAGAGGCTTATGGTCAACCTAATGTGCTTGCATCAGGCCTACGAACGACGCGAGATTACGGAGGTTAAATAGATCAGTAGCGGAGACAACCCAGCAGACGCTATGACTAAGGCAAAGCTATGTCAAGCTCTTAAAACCCTAATTAACACGAATAAGCTTAACCTAAAGGTCACAGAATGGGTAGAGCGAGACTGACGGAGCATTTATGGTTCAGTTACGGCTCGTCGGAAGGCCGTACGGTACATTTACGGCCCGTTAAAAGGCCGTATAGTTCATTTTACGGACCGTAAGCAGGACTTACGGCCAGATTGGAGCACCATTTGGAAGGCAACCTAGAAGGCACCTCAGGAGGGATTTCCTATGTATTTTCTTATGTGTTTTATGGTTCTATTAAGGCAATTACAGAGGCTATATATAAGTGGTTTCATTTTCCAAGTACCGCCAGTGTATAATTATAGCACCTGTCGTACTAACCACTTGTATGCTGACTAATCAAGGGGGAGGCGCGTCAGTATATAGACTACGTAGTCTACCTTAATAGAATCGACAGTCACCACCATCCCAAAGAGCATACGATACTATACGTATTTCGTGCCCCGGGATATAACTCACTTGTATTATTAAGTTGATACAAACACAGACAGGTAGGTAGATAAATAGGTAGGTAGGTAGGCAGGTAGAAGAGAACCATCATTGTGTTAAATTATCTAAAGTAATATAATTTATTTGGCTAGCTACTATTAAGCGCGGGGAAAGAGCAACGCTTATCCATTGTTTAAAGTAAGTAAGATATATAGAATGCGCGAGAAGGGCATTATATATTAATTGCGCATTAAGTATAAAAAAGCCTTAATAGAATAAAGGCACTACTTACCTAGGTAGCTGTAAATACGCAATTAGCTGCACCGCGTTATTGGTTACTATTAAATGCAGCAGTATGCCGCTCCTTAGTCGGTACTATACGCTACACATTACAATGCGCGAAATGCGCATTTGGCCGCCAAATGCCGCCAAATGCTGCAAAAATGCTGGTAAATTTTTTCCTGACGTATAAGTTAAAGCCGACGTCGCCCTGCTATTTACCTTATCTTAACGCGTTTTCTAGTATTATTATGCCTTACGCAAACCCTATAGTCTCTACGCTTTACAATATACATCTAAAATCAATATATTTTAGATTAAGTTTGTATATATTTTAGATAGATTTTTGGTATATATAGAGCTAATTTTAAATGCAAAATAGGTAGTTTTATTTATAGACTTTATATATAAAATATAGTGGTTTTTAATATATAGTACACCTAGATTTCACGTATATTAGGCATAAATCTTATATATATAATTAGGCTACAAAGAGGCTTAATATTTAGCTTAATTTAACTAATCTATATATATTAAATATTCTTTGCGTAATTTCTAAATCGGCTGCGTAGCCTAGGATACCTATATATAACTCTATTAAGCAGCCACGACCCTGAAGACGAGAGACGATACAAATACACAAGAAACCAGTTAAAGAATACCCTAAAAAAAGAAGCAAGGAATAACTGGAGACGGTTTATAAACGAGCACACTTCTAACCCGAGCCTCCCCCATAACAAAGGCCTTTGGGCTATAGCGAAATGGGCAAAAAAAAAGGTAAGGCGCCTAGTAGAAGACCTACACCTACTACCCCTACGAAGAGCAGGGGAATTACAGGCCACTAATAATAATAAGAAGAAGGCAAAGATCCTTATAGAAAGGTTCTTCCCCCAACCAGCTCCAGCAGACCTTAGTAATATCATGGGTGAAATACTAGTAACTTGCCTACGGGTTAACAGCGACATAACAATAGAGGAAATGGCCAGAACTATTAGCCGCCTTTTAAATAATATAGTACTAGGACTAGATGGGATTCTAAATAAGGCCTTAAAGACCTATAGACCACTTATAGCACCCTAGCTTGCAGATGTAGCCAGAGTATGCTTTGCTATAGGCTACTACTCACGACTTAGAAGATCTATAACAATAATTATCCTATAAAAAGAAGGAAAAGCAGATTACTTAGTCCCAGGAAGCTACCGCCCTATTACCTTAGAAAACACCCTTAGCAAGATCTTAGAAAGAGTAATAGCAGACCATATAGTAGATATGGCTAAGGAATACGCCCTACTACCACAAAGCTAAATAGGGGCAAGAAAGAACCGCTTAACACTATTAGCACTTACGCTACTCACTACCACCATTAAATCTGCATAGGCGATGCGAAGGGACTTTATAGTATTAATGCTTAGCCTAGATATTAGTGGCGCCTATAACAACATACCTTATAAGCGTCTCTTATATATCCTTAGGGCAAAGGGCTTCCTAGAATGGATTATACAATTTGTCTAAGGGTTTATAGGCCAGAAAGAAATATTACTAGTCTTTAGCGGATACCAGAGCCCCCCTATTACAGTCGCAATAGAAATACCACAAGGATTACCCCTCTTGCCTATACTCTTCCTCTTCTTTATAAGTAACCTGCTTAACTCCTTTAAGAAAGGGGCGACCTAGGGGATAGGCTTCGTTAATAATATAAACCTAATTATATATGGGCCAATAGCCGCAGAGAATTGCAGAACACTAGAGAAAGCCTATAACACCTATATAAAATAGGCAAGATAATATGGAGTCTAATTCTTACTAGAGAAATACTAGCTAATCTACTTTATAAGAAAACGCAACTAATCTGTAGATCTCTAGCATATAATCCACATCTAAGGCTTTAGGGGTTAACCAGTTTAGGGCCTAAGGGTATTAGGAGTATGGGTAGACAGCAAGCTCTGGTGGAGCGTATATATAGCGCAAGCGGCCCATAAGGGCCAAGCACAGTATATCGCATTATCTAGGATTGTTAATTCTATATAGGGCCTATACTTTTAGAGGTTACGTCTATTATATATAGCAGTTATCCAGTTAACCATAACGTATAGATCCAGTGTTTAGGCCATTAGAGAAACTAAAAAAGGCCCTCCTAAATCGCTCCTTAAACTACTCTAAAAGGTCTAAACAGCCTACCTCTAGAGTATAATAGGCGGGTACAAGCAAACGGCTATAGTACTGCTAGAGAAGGAAGCTAATATCCCCCCCCTATAACTACGTATTAAAGCCGCTATAATATAAAGGGTGTAAAATAAACGCAACTCTAATGTTATAAAGTATATTAAGACACGCCTAAATAAACTATAGAGGGACCTGAGGGTGCCCTATAGGAGAATAAACTAACAACCCCAAAGTAGGGAAGATATATTAGAGAAACAGGCAAAGAAAGCAGAAGAAGAATAGTACTGCTTTAGGGCCCAGGCCTATATAGAGGAGGAAGGGAGACGTGTAAAAGGCCAGCAAAGATAATAGCAAGAGAGAGAAAGGAGCCAAAGTAGAGTATAAAGGAATGCTAGGAAACCATCCACCGTAATATAATACTAGTTGGACTAATGCTAGAGAGGTATATAGGAGTTAAAGGTACAGAGGCTAACTTAGGCAAGAGGAACCCAAGCCGTAGCATAGTCAACGCTATAGGGGGTAAATACTTAAGGGCTCCAAAAAGGCCTAATAAAGGCAGAAAATATAATAGCAACACTCTTAAGAACAGGAATAATAGGACTAAAAGATTGGCTCTACTGGGTAGGTATCCTAGTAGATAGCCTAAGATATAAATATGGCTGGCTAAGACAGATACCAAAATACGTAATACTGTTATGCCCCCTATATACTAACCAAGAAGTAATACTCTTAGTAGCTGTATAGAGAACTATACTACACTACTCTTAATATAAAAAGGCCTTAAAGCGGTCACCTAGTGGCTTATTAGCTAAAATATACTAGACTAGTTCTGGGTTACAAAGGAAATGGTAATAGAGGGCAAAGGGGCGAGTTATAGGCGCCCCCTAATAACTCTACAGTAGTAGAGTAAAGTTTGCAATACTAGCGCGTCTATAGGCTTATTACAACAGCAGTGGTTCCTAAGGAGGTTAAAAAGTAAGGTAGAAGAGTACTACTAGTAACTCGCAGGCGCTAAATAGGCGAGTCCCAAAAGGCGGGGAGATAGATTACAGGGTTTTCTTAAATAGAGTTTTCTCCCTATATATAAATAAGGAGTAGTCCGCGTGGGCCCAATAGGGATCCGAATTGGATGTTAAGCAATGAATAATATATAACTCTATTACTAGAGCTTTATTAAGCTTCCTATACGCGCTATTGTAGGGCGATTGTATCTATGTAATAAGAATGCGAAGCCGGTTGCTAGGTCGTAAAAGGTGAAATATTAAGGCCTTATAGGGGGTAAGATGTATAGGATATATTGTAAGCTTTGCAGTGTAGGGAATTGACCGAGCAACTTTATTCTAAATCTATGGAAATCAAGTGAACTAAATATATGAAAGTAGACCCCGAACTCCGAAGTCTATAACTTAATATTTAACCGTATCCGAGACATACGGGGGTAGGGTCGATCCTGTCTCGGAGCCTCTTAGGCGACGATCTTGTGTCTCAGCGTAGTGCTGATGAACTGTTATATATATAAACGGTCTATATTTGCGTAATAAGTAGGGTTAATATAAAGTAGGAAACACATTAAGATAGGATAAATAGTAGGGCGACTTTAGCTTTAACTTACCAACTAATAATAGAGATGTTATATTAACAATAAGGTGCATTTAACGTGGAAGTAGGCTGGCTATCTTATGGTTTTATATATAAGTTCGGGTGCAAAAATCGGGGATCTGCATGCCAAGGATTTGTTCGTTACGAAACGAATGAGAATCCTTGGCATGCAGATCCCCAAATTTTGCACCCAAACTCACGTGTAAAACCGTGAGATAACTAGCCCATTTCCACGTTAAACGCGCCTTATTATTAATATAACGTCCCTATCATTAGTTAGTAAGTTAAAGCCGACGTTAGCCTGCTATTTGCCCTATCTTGGCACGTTTCCTAGTGTTATAGTGCCTTATATTAACCCTACTTATCATGCGGATATAGACGATCTACGTACCCTATCCATCTTGCCCCCCGTCCATCTCTTACAACCCGGCAACCGGCTTCGCGTTCTTATTGCGTAGATACAATCGTCTAGCTATGGCGCGCATGGGAGGCTTAATAAATCTCTAGTGGCAGAGTCGTATGCAGGTGGGTTACGCGGACGATTTAGAAATCACGCGAAGAATATTTAATATATATAGATTAGTTAAATTAAGCTAAATATTAAGCCTCTCTGCAGCCTTAATTGTATATATAAGATTCATACCTAATATGCGTGAAATCTATGTATCAAAAACCACTGCATTTTGCATACAAAGTCTACAGATAAGACTGCCCATTTTATATTTAAATTCAGCTTCATATATACACCAATAATCTACCTAATATGCATATATACTTGATCCAAAATGCATTAATTTTAGATGCATATTATAGAGCGTAGAGACCGTAGGGTTCGCGGGAGGCACTATAATACTAGGGAACGCGTTAAGATAGGGTAAATAGCAGGGCGACGTCGGCTTTAACTTGCTGACTAACGACAGGGACATTATATCGACAATAAGGCGCGGTTAACGTGGAAATGGGCCATCTCACGGTTTTACACGTAAGTTTGGGTGCAAAATTTTGGGATCTGCATGCCAAGGATTCTCATTCGTTTCGTAACAGACTAATTCTAGTACATTTTGCAAACGACTAATTTTGGTGTTGGTGTGCGTCACGCGAGACCGTGCGTTACTCCTACTACCGTGCCGCTGTGCGGCACAGCAAGTAACGGAAGCCTAATCATCACCCACCCCCAGCTCCATAATTAAGACCTAGCCTCTCCGTATCCCGCTTACATTTATTTCAATTTACAAGAGGCAGAAAACCTTCGAACCCCTATCGCGAATACCGAACGCAGCATAAAAACGTAATTGAAGACCTTTCCATACTATGGTCCTGTCATTAATTTAGCGTTGGCCTTCAAAGACATCAGCCCAAGCTATAGTCAGAAAGAACATATCACTATGTCTGAATCTCTTTGCTTCCTAGAAGCTATGCTTGTAAAGAGTAGCAAGGGTATTACAGAGAGAGAGTACTTCAGCCACCTTCTCGCACACTTTCGAGGGGTGCGGCATCCTCGATATAGCGGAAGAGAGCCTGCTGTATCGAAATTAGACCCTGTGGGGGGTTCCATTCGAGAGATGGCTCTAAGGGACGATTACGAACCGTTAGGGGTACAACGTAAGCACACCCTCTTAGAGCTTATTATAAATGTCTGATTTGGTTGTTATCAATTAGAGACGAGCCTTTACGAGGACATCCTGTACAGCTGCTTTATTGGGAACTTTGAAGAAATGAAGGCTACACTTGAGAAGATCAAACAGCAATCCCTCCGCATCCCTATTCAACCCCTCGCCACCATGGCCGCTCGCGCAAGCAATGCAGAAATCCTCCAGTTCTGCCTTGATAGAGGGGCAATCTTTGACCAATATCTTGATCTCACTGCCAAACAGGGTGCCATAACCCCTGCTATGCTTGATGTCCTTTTTAGGGCAAACTGGCGCAATATTCAAGGTTCACAAGAAGTCATGAATCAGCTCATCGAAAGGGCCGTAGGGCAAGACACCCATATGCTGAATTGGCTTCTCGCTCATGGTGCTTGCGTCAAGCCCGAAGAGGTGATAAAGGGGATCACAACTACAGCCGCAGTTCACGTGCCTACATTGGCTGTATTGGTAGATGAGATGGGTGGCATAGACCATCTGAGGAAATCGGGAGTAATTCAAATGGCAGCGGAAGATGGCCACAATAAGTTGATCTCCTACTTACTGGATGCGGGAATTGAGGTTGACGAGGCTATACCGCCGTATAAAATGGATTTGAGAGAGGCAGGGCCGACTACAGCGTTGCATGCGGCTGTCAAGGCAAAAAAGGTTGAGACCGTACGGCTCCTTCTACAACGAGGGGCAAAGGTGGATCTTGCTAATGAAAGGGGGCCGTACGGAGATGAGACACCGTTGCAGGCGGCGGAGAAGATAGGCGATACGGAGATATTAGAGCTTCTTCGAAGTAATGAACATGTACCTGGCGGGTTGTAGATGAAATATAAAAACTATAATAGCTCTAAGAACTAGTAAACCTCTAACCTCAAAATGGAACATAGAATAGCGTCGCGTAAAGCGGTAGGAGGCGCAGTTAATAGGATTCCTTAATTAGTATTATATTACTCTTACCTCCAAGCAGTAAGAAAAATACTATACAGGGATCATATCGAGAGTTTCTATTAGCAAGAATCGGTATACTTCGTAGGGGTCAATGGCAATAATCCTTAATTATAGGAAGCTGCGCAGGTTTCTCCAGAATTTAGCCCTCCTTTGCGCACCTAGAGAAGGTCAATTTCCAAAAGAGATGGCTATTAAGAAACCGGAGTGCGTAACTTAGATACCCAATAAAACGGGTTGTGAGGCATGAGGTAGACAGAGAGTTAAATTGATGGAGTAATGAGATATATTGATAGTTTCTGAAGAATAATGAGACGAATCCTTAAGGAAAAGGGGTATCTCGGTGCGAGACGTGGAAGAGGTTTCCTGGGTCATATGCAGAGCACGTGGCCCGCATAAGCAATCTACTTAATTCTACTTTATCTCAGGTGCCTCAGCCGCTTCTCTAAGGAATTTGTGGCGTTGCATGGCCCCACTCTCTTATAATAGCTCTAAGATTACAAAGGGAACGTAGTAAGGATATAGGGAACCAGTGTAGATTTAAATAATCCGACGGTCAATATTATTGGCCAATATTTGGTATTGGCCAATATCCCAATATCGGCCAATATCGGCCAATAATTCTTAGCATTCCCCACAACCCTAAATTTCTTTTACAATATTTATTATATATACAATAAAATGGCTTCTGATAATGAAATATCAAGTTCTACACTATCTGCTAGTACGGAGAGATTAAAAGACAAAAGGAACCCCCAAATCTGGTGCCATATATAAGATCCATATAATAATAAGCCAAAAAAATACCGGGATAAGTAATATATTTTATATTGCAAATACTGTATGGAAGAACTATATGGCGTAAAGTGTGTTACAAATTTCTGGAATCATCTTATAAAGAAGCATGAGATTACTATTTCTAAAACTCTGGGTGTTGTTCATTAAGGTACTAAAGAAAAGCTTCAAGATCTATACATGCAGCTTTATACGAAACATAATTATATAGAGGTTAATTCTCTTGCACTTAAAAACGCTCTTAATAAGGAGGCTATTACGGCTGCCCTTATTTCCCTTATTACCGTATAAAATCTTCTACTTCGACTTGTTGAGTGGCCAGAGTTCCATGTATTTTGCCAGGTCCTTAATCTAGAGGTAGAGGGTTTTATTACAACAACTTATATATAAGTAAAGAAGAGGATTAAAGAATTATGGGAATTAACAAAAGATATTATACGAAAAAAGCTTCAGTCAGCAATATTAAGTATTCATCTTTTAGTTAATATTTGGACCTCTCCTAATCAGCATCTTCTCCTTAGAGTCTGCGCCCACTTTATTAAGTAAAACTCAAAAGGACTCTCTAGGGCTCTTCTTGCTCTTCGTACAGTACAATCTTACAGTGGAGAGGATTAGTTCTTAACTCTGCTTCCTATACTAAAGGACTACGGGATTACATGAAAGCTTAGTGTAGTTGTCTTAGATAATGCGGGAACAAATGATACTCTTTGTCGTACGATTGAAAAGTATATGAAAGAGGAGGAAGCTATTGTATGGAAATCTTTATACAAACGAATCCGTTGCAATGGCCATATTATTAATCTTGCCGTCCAAGCCTTTCTTTTTAAGGTTGAAGTTGAGCAGATTAATTCGTACAAAGCTAAAGATAAAGATGAAAATTTTTAAGATATAGGCGCCCTTGGAAAGCTCCATAATATTATTGTGCATACACGAAGCTCTCCTGGCCGTACAAGGGCTATTGAAGAGCTAGCAGGAAGACGAATTCCACTTAATAATTATATAAGATGGAACAGCTGGTGTAAGATGTTATAGGTTGCTATTTAACACGAGCCTGTAATAGATTAATACACGAAGAAGTACGGCTTAAATAATGATTTTCTGAATCCTGCAGACTGGAAACAGCTTTGTACGATAATGGGCTTTCTTCTTATCTTTAAGAAAGCAACTCTTATAACTTAAGGGCATAATGCAACAATCTCAGATGTACTTTTTCAAATGGACCTCCTTATGCACCACTTTAAAAACAGCTTAGTAAGGCATATATATTTAGAGGGAGTATATATAGGCTAATATCGTACGATAGGAAGATTATAAAGAAGACAAATTCTTCTGTGAGCGGATTAAGGCTGGTTGGGAGGTATTTAATAAATACTACCTAGAGTCTGATAAGTCTCCACTATATACTGCAGCAATTATTCTTTATCCACAACGTCGTACGAAGTATATCAAAGCAAATTGGAATAAGAAGTGGCGAAAGCCAGCATTTAATGCAGTAGAGCACAGCGTCAGAGTTGGCAACAAACAAATCAAACAAATATAAGGCCTTCGGTTTGTTTGATTTGAGGTTTTTCAGTGCCCGATTTGATTTATTTGATTTGTTATGTAATCAGAGGCCTGATTTGTTTGATTTGATTTGTGTTTAATTTGCTATCTGGTATATTAAAGTCTTGGCATAGTAGAAGTTGATATAGCCTTGTCCAGGCGCCCTGAATCGTGCCCAAATCGTCCCTCCCCTATTGCACTCCTGCCTAATACTAGCACCAGTATTAATATGAGGTCGATCGTTTAAAGGTGGTTAAAAAGACTGGGGCGGTGACGCTCTTGGGGGATTATTGTTCCGCTCCCGGGTGCAGGCAAAAAGTCAACACCAGAACCAATATCACCACCTTTTCTTACCCACCTCAGCACTATATAAAATGGCAAACAAATCAAACAAATCTGGAGCTTTAGATTTGTTTGATTTGCTATTTTCTAGAGCTTTAATTTGTTTGTTTGATTTGCTGATTAAGCAAATAAATCAAATCAAATCGACCAAATCGCTTGATTGTTGCCAACTCTGCACAGCGTAGATTTAAATAATCCGACGGTCAATATTATTGGCCAATATTTGGTATTGGCCAATATCCCAATATCGGCCAATATCGGCAAATAATTCTTGGCATTCCCCATAACCCTAAATTTCTTTTATAATATTTATTATATATACAATAAAATGGCTTCTGATGATGAAATATTAAATTCTATACTATCTGCTAGTACGGAGAGATTAAAAGACAAAAGGAACCCCAAAATCTAGTGCTATAACGTGATATACGGAGGCTCTGCACGAAGCTCTGCGGAGGCTCTGCACGAAGCTCTGCACGAAGCTCTGCACGAAGCTCTGCGCGAAGCTCTGCGCGAAGCTCTGCGCGAAGCTCTGCACGAAGCTCTACGCGAAACTCTGCGCGAAGCTCTACACGAAGCTCTGCACGAAGCTCTGCACGAAGCTCTGCACGAAGCTCTATGTACGGAAGCTCTGCACGAAGCTCTACACAAAGCTCTGCACAAAGCTTTTATATAGAGCCTCCGTAGTAGAGCCGTCCAGAACCGTCGTACGCATAGCCGTTCTGCAGAGCCTCCGTATGCAAAGCTTCGTACAGAGCTTCGTGCAGAGCCTCCGTGCGCAGAGCTTTGTGCAGAGCCTCCATACGCAGAGCTATGGCGATTAGGGCTAAATTCACTAGCCAATTAAGCCCTAAAACACTAGAAATCGACTTTAGATAGATATATAAATATATATTTATTACTTTAAGACTCCTTACTAACGATATAATAATTTGTAGTAGTTTTTACTAGTTATTTACTACTAAGTTATATTTTAGCGTATTTTAGCGCATTTTAACGTTTAAATTAAGCAAAACCTAGGGACGAGTAAAACCCTATATGTTACGTTACGTGGTATCTAGGATAAGTAGCTATATAGCGAAACTAAATAAATTACTATGTATATAGTTAGAGTTATGTTATTTGCACTACCCAGGTACGCCTAGGCTGCACAAGGCTCTGCACGAAGGTCTACACAAAGCTCTACGTACGGAGGTTCTGCGCGAAGCTCTGCAGAGGCTCTGCGCGAGGCTCTGCGGAGGCTCTGCACAAAGGCCTGCGGAGGCTCTACACAAGGCTCTGCACGAAGGCCTGCGGAGGCTCTGCACAAGGCTCTGCACGAAGGTCTGCACGAAGCCCTGCGTACGGAGGCTCTGCGCGAAGTTCTGCGGAGGCTCTGCACGAAAGTCTGCACGAAGGTCTGCACAAAGCTTTTATATAGAGCCTCCGTCGTAGAGCCGTCGTACGTAGAACCGTCGTACGCAGAGCTGTTGTGCAGAGCCTCCGTGTGCAGAGCTTCGTGCAAAGCTTCGTGTAGAGCTTCGTGCAGAGCCTTGTGCAGAGCCTTGTGCAGAGCCTCCGCAGGGCTTCGTGCAGAGCCTCCGTAGAGCTTCGCGCAGAGCCTCCATACGCAGAGCTTCGTGTAGACCTTCGTGCAGAGCCTCGTGCAGCCTAGGCGCACCTAGGTAGTGCAAATAACATCACTCATACAGTTATATGATAGGGTCTATAGGAAGTCACGTGTCCCACAGCGCACAGCTTAAAGTCTCTACATGAAGAACTTCAAGCATCAACAACATTATCTAATTGAATTCGAATATGCTAGTTCTCATCAATTAAAGCTGCTGTTAATTCATTTATTCTAATCTTATTTAACCGTCAAATCTCCTCCCTCAAAGCCTTAAATTTAGGCCGTGGCCGTCACTCCTCTCCGCCATTCCCCGTCTACTCCTTATAACAAATTCTTTTAAAGACGCTCCTGCATACAGCACACGCTCTCATTCGCGTGTTCTTAATAGCAAAGGCTCGCAGACGCGTCGCCCTTCCATTACTATAGCCCCTACGCCCTCCGCCACAGCCGTAGCTGCAGCTGAAAAGCGCCTACAGGATATTCACGAACAAGAGCTAAAAGACCGCAAGTAGGAGCGCGCTAATAAGGCAGCTTTAAACTAGGCTACCCTTAAAGCACTTACTGCTTCTACAGCCCAAGCAAAGTTGGCCACGGAAGAAATACACCAGACTTAGCTCGCCACCATTAAGAAGAACCCTACTATAATTAACGCAGTAGAGACTAACTCTGGTAAGTCTTCTCTCTCTCCTACTATAAAGAGCCTAGACTTGCTTTTTTCTAGGATCTTAGTCTCCAAAGTTACTATAATCTAAAAGGGTATATTTGTTCTAGAGAACCTTATAAAGTTACGTAATAACCTATCTAGAATTAACTCCAATTAGATAGAGTTAACGGCAAATAGAAGAGTTATTGCCTCTAGTAAGGGCTCCAGAAAGGACTTCTCCTCTATAGGCATTTAGCTTAAGGGCTTTACTAACTATGGTATTATCATCCAAACCCTCTGGGCTACATTAACCCCCTTAGCTATTACAATGGCAAAATTCCACTAAGCTATTATAGGCTTCTCCGCACAGTTTATTTAGAATAGTGTCCTTAATTTAGCCCTAGTTGTCCACTAGAGAGCTATAAGGCTTAATTAAACTAACCCTACTAACTAGGCTATTTCTATTAAACTATAAGCAGCTAATTATAATTTCGCCACCCTATACCCGGCCCCGTTATCCTCCTATAGTGGTTCGTTATCTAAACGCCCTTAGGTAGATACATCTACCTTATCCCCATAGGGTTAGGTATGCGGTAATTAAAATATAGGCCGTCCGTGCTTTAAACTGCCATGCTCTTATTAACATCTCTATAAAGTATATAGAGGAAATCACGTTAAGAAAGACTGTAAGGGGTCTCTATAATAATTCATACCCCCTCTACGCCTAAACTTAACACTAAGATTTAAGGTATTTACCCTAGAGTATCCACTTTATACTTCGCCGTCGCCATTAAACGCACTGGCCTAGAGGGATGAGCTACTCCTATACCCTAGAGATCTTGGCCCCTTAATTAAGGGTATCCTAATATATGGCGCACAGATTGGAGTTACTGCCTTATTATTAGCATGTATATGTTTAAATTAACTCCCATCTAATACTAACCTGGGGGTAATTACTGCGAAAATTACTACTAATCTACCCATTGGCTGTATTACTATTTGTCCACCTAAAGCAATCTACTGCTCCCCCTTAGGACTTATACCTAAGCTAGATAGAACCTTCTGCCGTATCTATAATCTCTCTTCGCCTAAGCCTCGCCGAGGTCTTTCTATTAACGCCGCTATTCTAGAGGCCTACTCTACCCTTACCTATAGCACCGTAGATAACATTCTAGCACTTATCCTCCTTGCTAGGAGAGGAGCCGTTATCCTTAAACGCAATCTTAAAGACGCTTTTTGGAATATCCTAGTCGCTATTACCGACTAACGCCTACTAGGTTTTAAGTGGGAAAAGATAGTATACACTAAATGCTGTCTCCCCTTTAGTCTAGCTACTGCACCCTTTCTTTTTAACCTTTTTACAGAAGCCCTATATTGAATTCTTAAACGCCGCCTTTATTTAATTATCGCTTTCTTCGCGCTAGTTCATTATTTAGATGACTTTATATTTATCTTACGCCCAGGCACTAGTTATATACCAGTAGTTTGCGTATATAACTTTATAATTATACTACTTGGTTTCCCTCCTAATACTATAAAAGACTCCTGTGGCACGGTGTTAGATATACTAGGCTATTAGATTAATACTAATACTTTCTTCTTATCCCTTAGCCCTGTTAAGTAGATAGTATTATAAAATCTACTTACCTCCTTTGTCCTTAGGCCCCAAGTTTCTCTTAAATAGTGCTAGCAACTTAGAGGTAGCCTTATTTAGGCCACAAAAGTTATCTAGTTAGGGCGATCTTACTTAAGATCGTTATGGGACCTTGTTATAGCTTTCTCTCTTATAAATCGCCGCACTTTGCCTATCCCGCTAGCGGTAATCTCCGACCTAGCTTAGTGGAGTGAAGCCCTAGCGCTTTAAAATGGGGTTCGCTTCTTTTAGGAGGATATTACTTGCCCCCAGATCTATCTCTTTACGGATACCTTATCTAAATACGGTTATGCTGGCTTCTTCTATAGCTGCCTAGGCTATACCTCCGCCGAGACCCATTCTACTCCTTATAGTTAATGGCGCCCTTATGCCTCTATACTGCTATAAGATAACCTCTTTGCAGTATCTCCTACCTCTAAGCACCTCCATGCCCATATTAATATGCTTAAAGTACTCGCTATTACTAACGCATTTATAAAATGGAGCCCTACCTAGCAACATTTATCTGTTTATATCTACACGGACAATACAGTTGCCCTTACAGGCCTATAAAATATAGTGCTTAAAGGCCCTACTAATTTGCTCCTCTAATAAATCTTAGTCTAGGCTGCCGCATTTAATATCTAGTTATAATCTTCCTAGATTTTATCCAAAGATAATACACTAGCTAATACACTCTCCCGCTTTAACTGGGCTATAGTTAAAAATCTCTATTCTTAGATCGATCTCTTAGTGCTAACGGCTTATCTTTAGGCTCACTTATTAACCTACCAGGCCCACCGCCTGCTTTTATTACCTAATTGGGCCAATCTTACTTAGTTTTAAGCCTCTTATGGCACGGCATTAAGCCTAACACCCGCAAGACATACACCTTAGGTATAAAGTCATGGGAGTTCTTCTACGCTATAAGGGCTATGGCGCTATACCTAGCCCAGTTACCTAATCTTATGGAATGGGTAGCATAGAGGACATATAGCAACAGTTCTCCGTATATGGGCAGGGTAGCTTTAAAAACCTTATACTTATACCTTGCCGCAATCCGCTCTATATACATTAACCGCATTCTCCTAGTTATAGTATTTAAGAACGCGTTACTTCGTCACATACTAGATAGGGTAACTTCCCTTAACCTTAACCCAAAAGAATCCACCCCAAAGTTACTAATCTTATATAGCATCCTCGCTAAGATCGCGACTAGCAGTAACTTAATCCTAAGGGTAAATACCAACGCCGCCTTCTGCCTCACCTTCGCAGGGTGCCTCTATATAGGCGAGATCTCCTATACCAATAAGTAATAGTCCGAACCATTATTTGCTGCAACCAAAGCTACTTGCTTAGACGTATAGTTTAGCCCCTCTAGAGATTACCTCACCTTCTATTTTAAATAGAGTAAGACCGATAAGGATAAGCAGGGCGTTTAAATTATAGTAGCCGCAACCTTTAACGCGGTTTGCCCTATAGCAGCACTATAAAGGCTTTTTCTCCTAGACCCCCAGGCTCCCTCTATGCCGCTATTTACTACATTTAGTGGTGCGGCGTTTTCTGCCTTATATGCGCGGAAGACGCTTAAATTAAGACTGAACCTCTATAGCATTTCAGCCGCATAGTATACAGGTCACAGCTTCCGTAGGGGCGCGGCCCAACACGCCCTAGACTACGGCTTCTCTAACAAAAAGGTCCAACGCCTAGGCCGCTAGATATTAGATACTTTCCGCCTTTATTACTTAACCTCACAGGCTAACGCCTTCCGCCTTTTATAAAGGTTTCAACTGGGTACCCCGCTAGCGTTCTTTTCAACTCAGCCTTGCGTATAAGGCTGACACCTAAAACACATCTCTCTACACACATTTTTCTCCCATTTGGCTGCGGTCACGCTTTGCTCTCCTTAGACCATAGGCTTGCAAATTCAGAACTATTTTTCTTACTTTTTACAGTAAAAACTGCTTACAAAAGCTGGAAAACAAGCCCGCCATTTGCAGGCCCCTGAGCCGCAGCCACCAATTAAAAAATTAATAAAAAAATGCACGTGTTTAAAGAGATAGATAATAGGGTCTATAGGAAGTCACGTATCCCACAGTGCACGGCTTAAAGTCTCTATATAAAGAACTTTAAGCATTAACAACATTATCTAATTAAATTCGAATATGCTAGTTCTCGTTAATTAAAGCTGCTATTGATTCACCCGCCCACCTAAGCGTTTGCTTTTTCACCTTATATGTATATATATAGCTTATGCCCTACTTCTTATAAGTACGTACTTTTGCTAGTTGGACCATGGGCTTGCAAATTCAGGGCTATTTTTCCTGCTTTTTATAGTAAAAACTGCTTATAAAAGCTGGAAAACAAGCCCGCCATTTGCAGGCCCCTAAGCCGCAGCCACCAATCAAAAAATTGACAAAAAAATGCACGTGTTCGAAGAGATAGATGAGTTTAATTTATTTTAATGTTGCGGAAATATAATTTTCCGGTCTATATTGGCCAATAACCCAATATTGACCAATATTTTATTGGCCAATAAGCGATATTGGATCGACATCGTATTTGCTTATTTTTACCAAGCCTAAGGGAACCTCTTCTTATAAGAATTTATTAAGGTTAATATGTTATAGGCACTATATATAAAACTTATAAAGGCCCTAAAGCCACTATAAAGAACTTATTAAGGCCTCTTTAAGGGCTTATTAAGTATCTAGTATACATAAGTAACTTTAAAGAGGGCCTTAATAGGCGTGGTACGCGCGACCTAGACAATAGCGACGTGATAATAACTAAATAGCTTAACGAGGTGGAAATATAGGTAAAGCTCTAGGTAGCAGAAATATAGGCTAGCTTTAACGGCCTTATAACGTTAAAAGGCGACTTATAGGAGGTTTTTAATAAGGGTAATATATATAACCTAATATATATATAGGGAGGCTGTAGGGAAAATATAGGTTAGTTAGATAAGGACTTAATAGTTAAGGATATAGGCTAGCTTATAAAAGGGAAAGATATAAACTTAGTTAATAAAATGGGGTAGAGTAAGTCGCCTAATATAGAACCTAATCTTTAACTTATTTTATAAAATATAGTCAGCCTATTATAAAAAGACTCTTATAGATATTATAAAATAGGAATTAGTTATATAACGATACCCTCTATGTTACGATCTATACCCCTTAATTAGGCTTTTTTTTGTGTAATATTACGATAATCTGACTTTTGCTAATATCGTTAAGCACCTACTACCAATATCGGTATAAGTAGATTTTAATTCGTTAGTGTATAATTACAGCACCTATTATACCAACTGCGTGCTTTCGCGTTCGGTACACCACGCACGCGTTTACGCGTTCAGTGCACTAACCACTCGCTTACGCGTCTAGTGCACTTATAAAGCACTAACTAATCAGGGGGGAGGTGCATCAGTATATAGACCACGTAGTCTGCTTTATATAATCAACAGTCACCATTATCCAAACGAGCATACAATACTATACGTATTTCGTGCCCCTGGATCTAACTTACTCGTGCTATTAAATTAGTACGAACACTAATTAGTGAGCGCGCACAGATCAGCAATCACTTAACACCTCCCCCTAAGCGATACTCAATAGCAACCACCTGTTTAATCCTAGTATGACCTGCTAGAAGGTTAGAAGGTAAAGAATTACGGACCTATCACCAATTCTATACACTTATTTAAGTCTTAGTACGGTTTACTAAAAGTTTATAAACGTAAATACAGACCTATATAGAACCCCCTACCTTTAAACCTTAAACCCCTATCCTTAACCTCCTTTGAACCTCAAACCTCTACCCCTACTACACCCTTCTCCAATACCTCCAACCTCTTTTCAGATCCCTTACGGAGACCCCTTACCCTTCTGCAAACCGTTACGGACATCAACCGCCTTTACGGACCACTATAAGACCCCTCCCACCCGCCACATACTACATAGTATGGCAGATATTAGCAAGCAAATTAACGAAGGTTAAAAGAAGTAGAGCTAGGGAGTTAACCTTACGTCTATAACCAACGTTAACAACTACATTAAATTCAAAGTCCTTAAATACAAATACTTTAAGCTTATAAACGACGACCTATGGGAGTAATATAAGGAAGACTTTGTAGGCTTTACAGAAGCTATTTTCAAGGCTTACAGCATTATACCCATCCATAACCTACAAAACCTTTTACGTCACTAAGGTGTATAGGTTAAAAAAGACAAACAAGTCACTATTGCACGGTCCCTATACAATACACTCTATAAGGAAGACCAAACGGAATAGACCAAAGAGCAGATTTTAGACCATATTAAAACTAACAGACTCTTCGCCTACTTTAAACTCAATAGGATCTCTAGCCTTATACCCAACCCATTTAACCAAATTCACCCTATAGACCCAAGGGGTTTTAGAATCAACCTTATAGGCCAGAGCATACCCAGTACCCAAGTCACAGACCGTAACACCCCTATAAACCAAAATACGGACTAAATTACCCCCATTGTTCAAGTCATAGATCCGCAAGCTATATATCCGCAAGCCATATATCCGCAAGCCATAGATCCGCAAGTTATAGATCCGCAACCCACCTAAACAAAGACCTACAGCAAGGAGCTAGCTAACCTAGCTAAGCTCTATACCGACAAATCTAAATACAGCAGTAAAAATAATAACTTTAACTTTAAACTAACTATCTTTACGGACCTTTGCCAAAAGGCCGATATTCCTAAACAGGAGTTCAGCCAAGCCTACTCTACCATACTGCGCGGCCTAGCACTTAACCACTACTACACCAACCTCAAAAGCAACCCCCTTAGTGTTCCATTTAATAAACTATGCAAAGCTACATATAACTACTTTAAAGGACTGGAATACAAGCGTGATATCCTTATATAATGGAATATAACTAAGCTACGGACCGTAATTGACAAGAATACTAAAAAGTCAACTACAGAGTGTCTACAAATCCTTATTAAAGACCTCCGGCACCTACAGCACGGCCTTAACGCTAAGCTCCAAACAGACGACTTCCTATATAATAAACTTATTACGGCTTGCCAGAAAGTAGAGCCCTACAAGTACGCCTATTACAAGCCTATAGATACCTTAGCTAGCCTTATTAATAATCTACGCTCCTTTATTATAACATACAAAGTCTTAAACCCACTAGGCAGCACTTAAGCCTTCACTATAGATATTTAATATCCGCAAACAGACTTAGACGTCTACTTTACGGACCACCATTACCGCCAGCAGCACCCGTACCAACTAAGTCCCACCCATAACCCCTATAGCAACTCCCGTACAAAAGCATACCCCCGTAGACAAACAAGCTAAAAATGCTTTATATGCGGCAAGGAAGGATATTAGTCTATAAGGCATACCTAGAAAGAACGTAACAGGTCTAAGAAGAGATTTAATAAACAGATTAACCAGTTTATCTTAGAATACAAAGAAGAGGAAGAAGAGGAGCCCCCTAATAAGTCAATAAAAGCCCTTATAATTAACTTTAACTTAGACGCCTAGGAACAGGAGACCTCAAAGACATTCCTAACTACTTTTAGACCTTTTATAGACAGCTAAGCCTTTAATATTATAACTATATTAGCCGACCGCTTATTCATACACTTAATTACACCCAAAAACCAATCTACAAGTACACCCGCTAGACGCGTTATGGACGTTACGGACCACGAACAGGACCTATTTGCATATATCACTACAGAACACTATACCCCCAAGGAATTCTATAGCGTTATAATCGATACAGGTACCTTAAAGAAGTCTACTACCAGTGTGGTTTTGGATAATGCGAATAAGCGAGCATAAAATATCCTTTATCCAATAGAAAATGCATAAAATATCACAATCGATAAGGATAAAAGTGCCCTGTGCGGGGCTTTTCTACCCCA
>Ga0307507_10001938_pt1 | contig 44983 bp, 13 predicted proteins | sample 7_EM_MG_FD_207223 | JGI IMG/M metagenome (GOLD analysis project Ga0307507, IMG submission 207223) | Populus trichocarpa ectomycorrhiza microbial communities from riparian zone in the Pacific Northwest, United States - 7_EM | ecosystem: Host-associated > Plants > Roots > Unclassified | place... | reverse complement strand
AGGAGTCTACAAGACGTTACGCGATCGATCGTAAGGATCGAGGGCGTAGGAAGGTGATATACTACGCGTGGCTGACGTAAGCTGTACGCGAAGCGTACGCGAGGGCATGGGGTTCCGCTAGGGAGTCTCCTATAGAGGCTCCTGTGGCGGCGTTCCGTGACACTACCCCCCCTCTTATAGAGGCGGAGCTCCGGCGACGCTGTGGTTACTATATACATGTAGAAGGAACGCTTAAGGCATAGAGAAGGAAAAGAAATAACGCTAAAGGGGTTGGTAGTGTGGAGTTCTGCTAGCTCTAATCGTTAAATGAACTAATCAGGATTTTCCATCCCCGGGATAGAAAATCGCTATTAGCTTAATAGAAGGCGGTAAGCTAAACTAACATCTTTACAGTCCGCAGCGTTATTGTATAATAAGGCTTGGCACCCAAGAATTCAATTAATTAGATAACTTTAACTAGCGGTTAAAGTTCCTAGACATCTTAACGATTTTTCGGTTACGTAATAGCAATCTGCGGCAATCTAATAGCAATTTGCCCTTACGTGGCAGTGTACAACAATTAAACTCTATAAGGGCTCCTATAGAGGATTAGGCACGAAATCTCTGCTTAGGCCCGGTTTCTGTAGATTCACGTGGTAAAAGTCACTAATTAGGTCCTTTGCATTTTTAAAGTCTTCCTATAGTTGCCATTCTGGCTGATCTATGTTAAATCCTATATAGATAGCTCTGTAGTAGAGCTGCCGTCCTCTACCTTTGCTAAAGTATTTAGAGTTAATGATTTGTTTAACGGTCTACTCCTTATAGTTCTCGTCTTTATTCTCATCTTAGATTAGTACTAGTGGGGGTTTAGGCTATATCTATCCCAGTAAGGGGTTAGGCTGGTGAAGGTATAGTAGCTATGGGTGAAATATAGGCCATATCCCACGGGTAGCTAGGGCCGGCGGGAGCTCTAGCTTATATGCGGCTCCCCTATTAATGACTTGTTTGATCTAATAGGGGCCGAGGTTCTTATAATTAAGTGACTTTATAGGCCTCTATATAGAGATATTGCGTGTATCTAGCCATACCTAGTCGCTAACACGTATCTCTGGTGGTGGCGTTCTATAATAGTTGGCAAAGTAGGCCTACTTTGCTTAAGCCTAGGCCATTTCTCCCCTGTAGTAGTTAAGTAGATTTTTCATGCGGTCTGTATACTGGTTAGCAAGTAGCATCTTAAGGCGTTTTCTATATAGCAGTTTCTTATTAATAGGTTCTAGTAGCTCTATACTAGATTAGGGGTGATAACCCTTATTTATAAAAAACGGAGTAAGTCCTATAGTGGTTAAGATATGGTTATTGGCTGCAAACTCGCCTAGTAGGAGGTGATCTACCTAGTTGTCCTAGCCGTAGGCAACGACCTGTTATAAGTACGCCTTTATACTAGCGTTGGCGTTTTCTAGCTATCCCGCAGTCTTATAGTGGAAGGATGTAGACATCTTAATAGAGATACTAAGACGTTAACAGATCCGTCTTTATAGGTTGGAGTCAAATTGCGTGCCCTAGTTGGATGTAATGGAGTCAGGTATCTTATGTAGTTAGTAGACTTTATAAAGAAAAGCATCTGCAACGTTGTTGATGGCTATGCCTTTGGTTAAGACGTAGTGACGTTCCTTTATAAGTTGGTATATTATTATTAGGATGTTCTTGTAGGTATAACCGTGCCGTTTATAGGGTGGTAGGTTAGTAATAAAGTTTATAGCTATATCTGCTTACCGCCGTATAGGGATTGGTAGCGGGTATAGTAGTCCTTAGTACTTAGTATAAAAGGCCTTAGCGCGCTTATAGCCGTAGTAGGCGCTTATAAAGCGTTTAACTAAGTCTATTATCTTAGGCCAGAAGTAGTATCGGCTAAGGAGTTTGTAAGTTCCTCCTCTACCTAGGTAACCGCTTAACTGGAGGTCGTGGGCCATCTAGATTAGTTGCTGTTATAGGTCTTCTAAATTGGGGATGAATAGATGGCCTCTATAGTAGAGTCTGTTCTCCTTTACTTCTAAGGCTACTATATCGATTTGGCCTAAGTTTTAGAGGCTAGTAGGTGGCTTATAGGCGCCAGCAGTTTTCGCGGCAATAAGTTGGTGTAATAACGGGTTAATAGAGATATTATATACAGCAGTAATAAGCTTATTAATTTCAGGGGGCAGCTTTAAGTCCGTAGCGTAAAGCTAAGGTGCGGATGGTTTTGTTATAGGTAGTATACCAGGGGCCAGGTTTTTTACTTTTAGGATTATTTACTATTAGAACTAATTACAGGGGTTATTCTCTGACTAAGGAAAATCTTGCAAGCGGCGTATTAGGCTATTAGGTTTTGTGCCTTATACTCCTAGCCTGTATACGATTTTAAAGTTAAAACTAGAGAGGAACTCGTTCTAATATACTTAGCGTTAGTTTAGCTGCTTTATGGTTATAAAGTATTTAAGGTTGCGATAATCCATAAGGACTTTAGTTGGCTAGTTAAGTTCTGCTAAGGAGAGTTCTGGTCGGAATTCTTTAAACGCTTATACAATCGCAAGGAGTTCTTTGTTATAGATCTTATAGTTACACTCTTATGGTATAAGCTTAGACGAGTAGAATATAACTAGGTAGAGGAGACTGTTATCGCCTATTTAGAAGAGGATGCCTGCGTTAACATGGTCTAAGGAGTCGGTTTTAAGATAGAGTTGTCGTCCTAGTGTAAAGTAAGCTAGGATAGGTGCTTTAGTAAAGGCATTTTTAAGGTCTTGGAACGCCTTCTCGTAGTTAGGTGTCTAGGTAAAGCATAGGTGCGTTTTTCTTCCTTTTATAGAAAGGCCCTTTGTTCGTATTATTGCTATAAGTGGTGCTACTACGCCTAAGAAGTTGTATATAAATTTCTAATAGAAGTTAGCAAAACTGAGGAAGGCTTATATGTCCTTAATATAGTTAGGGGCTTGCTATTTAGTAATTATATATACCTTCTTAGGGTCTATACGGACACCCTTAATAGTAATAATTAGTTTAAGGTATTTTACTTCTATAACTAAGAATTCGCACTTCTTTAAATTAATATAGAGTCCTACTTCCCTAAGGCGCTATAGGACCTTTTAAACGTGCTCAGTATGCTTAGAAGGGTCGTTGCTATAAATAAGTATGTCGTCCAGGTACGTTAAGTAGAAGATGTTAAGGTAGTCCCATAAGGCGTTATTAATGTAGCTTTAGAAGGTGCCTAGGCTATTATATATACTAAAGGGCATAACGGTATATTCGAATTGGCTGAAGCGCGATATAAATGCAGTTTTCCATTCGTCGCCTTCCTGTATTCGGAAATAGTTAAAGGCGGCGATAATATTAAGCTTAGTATAGATTTTGGCTTAACTAAGCCGCTTAAGGGTCTCACGTATAAGTGGTACTAGGTATCGGTTTTTAATTATAATGGCGTTAAGTCCTCTATAGTTAACGCAAAATTAGATACCTCCTCCAAGCTTCTTAGTAAGAAGGATAGGGGCGGCTGCTAGTGATATACTAGGATAAATAAACCCTTTGTTAAGGTGCTTATTGATATACTTTTTTATAACTAGAAGTTCGTCTTTTAATATTAGGTAGAGTCTCTTATAAGGTAGCATTTTTCCTTATTTAATGTTAATGGCATAGTCATTAGGTTAATGTGGGGGAAGTATATCTACGCCCTTTTGTAAGTATATGTTAATAAAGTTGTAGTACCTCTTAGGGAGGAGCTTGCGGAGTTCCTTATTAGTAAGTCCCTTTTTAAGCTTTATAAACTTCTTAAAGTCCAAGGTTGAGAGTTTATTAAGTTTTATAGGCGTGTTGTCCTCTAGGAGGTCCACCAGATCTATTCTATTACTATAGAGGATATAATCCTATTCTTTATCGAGTTCGTATAGCTATAAGTAGGAGGCTGCTGTAACAACCCAGCTCTTCCTTCGTGCTATGTAATAGAAGGCTGCGGCACTAACATAGTAATAGTTGGTTGTGGGTGGCGTAATTAGAGGTTCTTTAGGTTAATATCCTAGGGAGTAGGTAGAGGCGGCTAGGCTATACCCTAGGCAGGTCTCTCTGTAGTAGTTAGAGTTAAAGGTTACTTCTCTTTTTTTCTAGTTAATAATGGGGTTATGTTACTCGAGCCAGTTTATTCTAAGGATAATAGGGTAATTGGCAAGTGGTATAATATAGGCCTAGAGCTCTTTTTGGTGTCCGTTTATATCTAGGTAGAGTTGTGCCATATAAGTAATCTTTTGTGTAGTATAACTACCGTCAGCAAGTTGTAGGGCGCGGGCTTTGGTAAGGGGTAAGGTTGGTAGGTTATGTTTATGCATAAATTAGGTATCTATAAATTTATTAGTAGCTCTGTAGTTAATTATAGAACGGTCTTTATATTGTTTTTTAGCAGTTGTTCCTATTATAGGTAAAACTATCTGTTTCCATCCGTCTATTCTTACTAAGTTATCTATTGAGTAGGCCGATATGTAGATCCCTCCATCATTAGGGTGTCCTAGCTCGCGACTTAGGGCTAGGACTAAGCATTTCCTACTACTTCCGCTGCTGCTGCTTCTTCATCTTGTACGGTAACGGTGTGTAGCGAGGTATTTGGTGTTCGAGGTATAAAGTTAGGTGTTAGGCGGCGATTACTAAACCTAGCTATTAGGCAGTTTGGGTTTTCGTAATAATAGCCTTCTTAACGGCATCTATAGCAGCGCCCTAGCTTCTAAAGTAGCTTACGCTCTCCGTCTAGGAGTTTACATGGGAAGGTTGGAATAGAGAGGTTGATATTGGCTCCAGTAATAGTATTAGTAGTAGGCGTTGGTGACCTAGTGTATATAGGTGTGGTTGGTCTAGAGGGCTTTTATATAGGAGCCTTTAGGCGAGGGTTAGCAGTAAAGATCTAATTTAGCCATTATTTAATCTTCTATAGGGCTGCCACTATGCTGTAAACGTTATTGTAATTGTAACTAGTAGCAGCGTGACTAAGACAATAGGTGACCTTTTTAAGGAGGTCTTCCTAGTCTTTAGTATTATCTTAGGAGAGGACTCTAGTGTATTCCTAGAACTTAACATAGAACTTATTAAATAACTTAGTAGGACTTATCTTTAGGGCGCGTAGTTTGGCTTAACTGGTGGCTACTAGGTCGTGGTCGCGATATATTAGGTTAAGATTATTAAGGACCTTATAGTGGGACTACTACTTCCGGGGGCTATTGGTCTCCTATTAGGTGAAGAGTCTGTTAAATAGGGTACCCTTTATACGCCCAATAATATAACCAATCTTGGTATCCTCCCTAGGAAAAAGGTAGGCGCTTTAGGTTAGTTTTTTACGGATTTATATCTTCTAGTGGCTGTATTCCTTACGGTCTCCCTAGAAGACTAGGGGATTAGGGTATTATATATTAGACCCCGCAATTATGGCTTAAGTTTGGTTGCTATTATAGGGGTTGTCCCTGTTAGGTAAAGCTGCTTAACGCTGACTTTTGGCTAAGTGTTGGGTGGGTAAGGTTGCCAGAGGCGTAGGGACTTAGGTAGTATAGTGCGTAGTAGGGAGGTGCTTAGTATCATTACAGATGTGCTTATTAAGCTAAGACTATAGATATTTGATTATGTCCTCCTTCTTAATAACCTGGGCAATAAGTATAATCTTAGCTTTTTTTAATTGTTAAACGTTGCGCTTAGATATACGGAGGTTATCTTCAGTCTCTTAGCGTGTGTTATTAGCAAGTGCCTTACTAGCTTGTAAGTCTTGGATAATATCGTGATCTTGGGCAGCACGCAGTTCAGCTCGCGTAAGCTTTAGGTAGTAGTTCTGTAGAAGGTGGTAGTATTTGTTAGGTTCTTATGCTACTATTTATACAAATATCTCGGCGTCTTATATTTTAATTTTAATAGGTGGCTGCCCTTCTGGTTGCTTTTCTGTGGCTGTGTAATTAATAAAGGATAAGATATTGCCGGTGTCTATCTTATTAAGGTCGTCGCTGTGGCCACCTATACCAATAGGGGTGTACCCATCCTGCTGGGCTGGTTGACTTTTATTGTCTTTAAGGTAGTGCTGGGTGCTCGGGGGTACTTATGGTTATAACTCTTCTAAGCCGCTAGGCTTGCCCTTAGGGGTTAAGGCTAGGGTTAATGAATTAAATTCTCCTAGGATTAATTAGCGTCGTAGGTTAGGTTGAGGTATTAGGTTACTCTTTGGGCTTAATATAGTGGCTAGTAAGGAATATCGTCTTACTATTATGGTGCGGAGGTTGCTCGTAGACACGCTGCTTCTGGCAGCGCCTGTAGTATCGTAGAGACGTAGAATTGGTCATAGGCTAGGTGTCGGTGGTAAAAAAAAGGGCGCAACGTAATGTTACGGGACGTAGGCAATGGCTACAGAGCGTATATATTTGAGGAGTCTATAAGACGTTGTGCGATCGATCGTAAGGATCAAGGGCGTAGGAAGGTGATATACTACGCGTGGCTGACGTAAGCTGTACGCGAAGCGTACGCGAGGGTATGGGGTTCCGCTAGGGAGTCTCCCATGGAGGCTCCTGCGGCGGCGTTCCGTGACATTATAGTCCTGGTAATGTCCTTAGGGTCCTATTCTATATCCTTGTCCTATTTATAGCCTTATAGATATATTTAAGTTCCTTTTTAGGAAAGAAGAGTAGTGACAAGCCTTAGATAATGTTAGCAACTCGGTTAATTAAGGCATAAGCACGACAAGAGGGTTACGCAAGCCTATATAATTGGATTGTCTATAAACGAGGATCTAAAGCTAAAGAAAGGAAATAAGAAGAACGGAAGCACCGCTCGAAGTTATATACAATCTTCTGGTCACGTAATGGCAACTTGCCATTATATAACGGCAGTTTGCGGCAATCTAACGGCAATTTGCCAGTGCCGTAACACCTACTTAACGCTTAATAGAGGGTTAGCACTAAGTAGCTTTACCTAATAGGAACCCCTACTATAGCGGCAATAACAAAAGCCATAATAATTAAACCTAGACTGCCACTATAGGGTTTAATATACGCTATCCTAATCCCCTAACCTTCTAGGGTAACCATAAGGAATACAGCTACTAGAAGATATAAATCCGTAAAAAACTAACCTAGAGCGCCTACCTTTTCCCTATAGAAGATACTAAGATTAGCTACATTATTAGACAAATAAAGGGCATCCCATTTAATAGACTCTTTGCTTAATAGGAGACTAGCAGCCCCTAGAGGTAGTAGTCCTACTAAGAAGTCCTTAACAACCTTAACTAAATATACCGCGACTATAACCTAGTAGCCACTAGTTAAGCTAAATTATATACCCTAAAGATAAGCCCTATTAAATTATTTAATAAGTTCTATATTAAATTCTAGGAATATACTAGAGTTCTCGCCTAAGATAATGCTAAAGACTAGAAAGATCTTCTTAAAAAAGTTACTTATCGCCTTAATTACGCAGCCGCCAGCCATAATTACAACAATATTTATGATATGGTAGCAGCCCTATGGAAGATTGAATAACGGCTAAACTAGATTGCTACTATAAACCTCTACCTAAAGACCTCCCTATAGAAGCCCTTTGGACCTACTAAACCACCAACGCCTACTACCCTAAGTAATACTACTGGTCCTAATATTAACCTCTTTATACTAACATTCCCGTAAAAGCTACTAGATAGAGAGCGCAAGCTACTCCAGAAGCTATGGCATTGCTATAAATGCCGTTAAGAAGGCTGCTATAGCTATAGCCTAAACTGCCTAATGGCTAGGTTTAATAGCCGCTGTCTAACACCTAACCTTATACCTTAAACACCAAATACGGCGCTACGTGCTACTACTATACAAGATAAAGACGTAGTAATAGCGGTAGAGTTAGATACGGAAACGGAAAACGCCAAGTCCTAGCCTTAAGTTATAGGTTGGGACGCCCTAATAATAAGGGGATCTATATATCGGCCTACTTAATAGATAACTTAGTAAAGATAAATAAATGGAAACAGACAGTTTTACCTATAATAGGAATTACTGCCAAAAAACAATATAAAAGCCGTTCTATAATTAATTGCGGAGCTATTAATAAATTTGTAAATACCTAATTTGTGCGTACTTATAACCTACCTACCTTACCCTTTACTAAAGCCTACGCCCTACAACTCGCTAATAGTAGTTATACCACATAGAAGATTACCTATATAGCATAACTCTATCTAGATATAAACGGGCACCAGGAAGAACTCTAGGCCTATATTATACCACTTGCTAACTACCCTATTATCCTTAGAATAAACTAGCTTAAATAACATAACCCCGCCATTAACTGGAAAAAGAGAGAAGTAACCTTTAACTCTAAATACTATAGAAAGACTTGCCTAGGGCATAGCCTAGCCGCCTCTACCTACTCCCTAGAATACTAACCTAAGGAACCCCTTATTACCCTACCCATAACTAACTACTACCATATAAGTGCCGCGGCCTTCTACCATATAGCACGTAGGAAAGGCTGGACCGTTACCATAGCCTCCTAATTACAACTATATAAGCTTAATAAAGAACAGGACCACGTCCTCTATAGTAATAGGATAGATATAGCTAACCTTCTAAAAAATAATGCCCCTATAAAACTCTACGGACTTTCACCTTTAGACTTTAAGAAATTTATAAAGCTTAAAAAAGGATTTACTAATAAGGAACTCCGCAATCTCCTCCCTAAGAGGTACTATAACTTTATTAACATATACTTACAAAAAAGCGCAGATATACTCCCCTTACATTAACCTAATAACTACGCCATTAATATTAAATAAGGAAAAACGCCACTCTATAAGAGACCCTACTTAATATTAAAAGACAAACTTCTAGTTATTAAAAATTATATTAATAAGCACCTTAATAAAGGGTTTATTCGCCCTAGCATATCCCTAGCAGCCGCCCCTATCCTCCTTACCAAGAAGCCAGAAGGAGGTATTTAATTCTACGTTAACTATAGAGGACTTAACGCTATTACAATTAAAAACTAATACCCTATACCGCTTATACATAAGACTTTTAAACGGCTTAGCCAAGCCAAAATCTATACTAAGCTCAATATTATTACCGCCTTTAAATACGGGAAGGTAATAAATAGAAAACCATATTCATATCGCGCTTTAGCCAATTTAAATATACTATTATACCCTTTAGCGTATATAACGGCCCAGGTAGCTTCTAAAGCTATATTAATAACACCTTATAGAACTACCTTAATGACTTCTACTTTATGTACCTTAACAATATACTTATTTACAGTAATAATCCTTTTAAGTATACTGAGCACGTTTAGAAGGTCCTATAGCGCCTTAGAGATACAGGACTTTATATTAATTTAAAGAAGTGTAAATTCTTAGTTACAGAAGTAAAATACCTTAAACTAATTATCACTATTAAGGGTGTCCGTATGGACCCTAAAAAGGTATAAATAATTACCAAATAGCAAACTCTTAACTATATTAAGGATGTACAAGCCTTCCTCAGTCTCGCCAACTTCTATTAGAAATTTATATATAACTTAAGCGTTATAGCACCATTTATAGCAATAATGCGAATAAAGGGTCTTCCTATAAAAGGAAGAAAAACATACCTATATTTTACCTGGATGCCTAAATACAAGAAGGCGTTTTAAAACCTTAAAGATGCTTTTACTAAAGCACCTATCCTAGCTTATTTTATACTAGGATGGCAACTCTACCTTAAAACCAACTCCTTAGACCACGTTAACGCAGGCGTCCTTTCCTAGATGGGCAACAACAGTCTCCTCTACCTAGTCGCATTCTACTCGTCCAAGCTTACACTATAAGAGTGTAACTATAAGATCTATAATAAAGAACTTCTCGCAATTATATAAGTGTTTAAAGAATTCTAACCAGAACTCTCCTTGGTAGAACCTAACTAGCCAACTAAAGTCCTTATAGATTATTATAACCTTAAGTACTTTATAACCATAAAGCAACTAAATTAATGCTAAGTACGCTAGAATAAATTTCTCTCCGGTTTTAACTTTAAAATCGCATATAGGCTAGAAGTATAAGGTACTAAGCCTAATAGCCTAATACGCCGTTTATAAGACCTTCCTTAGTTAAAAGATAACCCTTATAATTAATTCCAACAATAGACAATCCTAAAAGCACGAAACTTAGCCCTAGGTATACTACCTAAGACAGAACCAACTGCCCCTTAGCTTTATACTACAGAACTAGAATTACCCCCCAAAATTAATAAGCTTATTACCGCAGTATATAACACCTCTGTTAACCTATTACTATATTAACTAATTGCCGTAAAGACTACTGGCACCTATATACTGCCTACTAACCTCTAAAGCTTAGGCTAAATTAATATAGTAGCCTTAGAAGTAAAAGAGAACAGGCTCTATTATAGAGGCCGTCTATTTATCCCCAACTTAGAAGACCTATAACGGCAATTAATCTAAATAGCCCACGACCTCTGGTTAAGCGGCTACCCAGGTAAAGAAGGAACCTATAAGCTCCTCAGCCGATACTACTTCTAGCCTAAAATAATAGACTTAGTTAAAAGCTTTATAAGCGCCTGCTATGGCTATAAGCGTGCTAAAGCATTTTATATAAAGTACCAAGGACTACTACACTCTCTACTAATATCTATATGCTAATAGGCAGATATTGCTATAGATTTCATTATCAACCTACTACCTTATAAACAACATGGCCGAACCTATAAGAACATCCTTATAATAATATACCGACTTATAAAAGAACAACACTACATCCTAACTAAAGGCGTAGCTATAAGCGACATTGCCGACGCCTTCCTTTGCAAAGTTTACTGACTATATAGGTTACCTAACTCCATTACGTCTAACTAAGGCACGCAGTTTAATTCTAATATATGGAGGCGGATCTGGTAACGCCTTAGTATCTCTGTTAAGATATCTATATCCTTTTACTATGAAACTGCTGGATAACCGGAAAACGCTAATGCTAGTATAAAGGCGTACTTACGATAGGTAGTCGCCTATAGTTAGGACAACTGGGTAGACCACCTTCCGCTAGGTAAATTTACAGTAAATAACCACGTCTTAGCCACTATAGGACTTACCTCGTTCTTTGCGAATAAAGGTTATTACCTATAATCTGGTATAAAGCCACCAGAGCCTATTAATAAAAAACTACTATATGGAAAACGCCTTAAGATGCTACTTGCCAATTAATATATAGACTATATAAAAGATCTACTTAACTACTGTAAAGGAGAGATGGCCTAGGCCTAAGTAAAACAAGCTTACTTCGCCAACTATTATAGAGCACCACCACCTAAGATACGTATTAGCGACTGGGTATAGTTAGATATACGCAATATCTCCATATAGAGGCCTATAAAGTCACTTAATTATAAGAACCTTGGCCCCTACTAGATTAAATAAGTTATTAATAGGGGAGCTATATACAAACTAGAGCTTCCGCCCGCCTTAGCTACCCGCGGAGTATAGCCTATGTTTCACCTATAGCTACTACATCTTTACTAACCTAACCCTCTACCAGGACAAATACAGCCTAAACCCCTACTAGTACTAATCTAAGATAAGAATAAAGACAAGAACTATAAGAAGTAGACCATTAAACAAATTATTAACTCTAAATACTTTGGCAAAGGCAGAGGACGGCGGCTCTACTATAAAGCTACCTATACAGGATTCAACATAGATTAGCCAGAATAGCAACTATAGGAAAACTTTAAGAATGTAAAGAACCTAATTAGCGATTTCCACTACGCGAACCCACAGAAACCAGGCCTAAGTAGAGATTTTATGCCTAATCCTCTATAGGAGCCCTCATAGAGTCAAACCGTTATATATCGCCACGTAAGGGCAAATTGCCATTAAATTACCGCAGATTGCCATAAAGTGCAATTATATACTAGAAAACTTTAAAATGTCTAAGAACTTTAACTAGCGGTTAAAGTTGTCTAATTAGTCAGATTCTAAACACTAAGGAGAAACTAGCTAATTAGGATTTTCCATTCCCGGGATAGAAAATCGCTATTAGCTCGCCTACTACTAGCGCCTTAGCAACCCCCCTTATATCTTACTAATAACCCCTAAGTCCTAAGTTAGAAGTATCCGTATAAGCCTATTACACCTATAACGATATTTCTTCTTCTTCTCTATACCCTAAGCGTTCCCCCTATATATATATAGTAACTATAGCGTTACTAGAGCTCCGCCTTAATAGGAGGGGGGGTAGTATTACAGAACCCAACCGCAGGGGCCTCTATAGGAGAGCCCCGTGCTCTTATATATACCTCGCGTATAGCTTATATTAGCTATATGTGGGTATATTACCTCCTTACGCCCTCGAACCTTACAATCGATCGCGTAATGTCTTGTATACTCCTTAAATATATACGTTCAGCTGCCATTGACTCCGTCCTGTAATAGATCTATTATTTAGAAGGCTGCTTTAAGCTCTACTTTTACCTAATTAGCTATTGCTATATCCTTATAGATAATCTTAGTATTATTAATATAGGCAGAAATAATTAAACCTTTTCATCCTTTACTAGTAGCAAATATACTATAATCTGTATATTAATAATAAAGTTTAAGTTTTTCTAGTAGAAACTTTAAGAGCGTCTTATACCAGATTTAAGGTGACTATTTTAGTCTATAGAGGGCCTTTTTAAGGCGGCAGACTTTACCGGCTTCTTTATAGCCTTTTAGCATAATAATATAGAGTTCTTAATTAATTAGTCTATAGAGAAAGGCGGTTTTAATATCTATCTGTTTAATTTTAAGGTTATAGTAGGTAGTAATTGCGAATAGAGCCATAAAAGCTATAGGTTTTACTACCGCAGCAAAGGTCTAGTTGTAGTTAACATTATACTACTATAGATATCCCTTAACGACCTATCTAGCTTTATAGCGGAGGACCTTGCTATCCTTTCCCTTTTTAACTTTAAATACCTATTTATTAGTAAGAGGCTTATAAAGAGGCTTAAGGGAAGTAAGGTTAACAAGTTCCTATATCTAGTTCTTAATTAGAGACCCTACCTCCTCTATTATTACTTTTATCCATTCTTTACTATTTAGGCCGTTAATTGCTTAGTTGTATATATAAGGCTTATCTTCATTAATTAAGGTAGTAGATGTGTATGTTTTAAGATTAGGTGAGCCAGTATATTAAATATAGCTGGCTAGTAGAGCTATAGGATTAACCGTATTGCAATTATTTAAGTAAGGGTTTTAAGGTATAGATTAAGGAGGAAAGGTAGATAGAAGGGCTATTAGTTTATTATCCATTTTGTTATCCCAGTTACTTAATAGCTTTTTAATATTATTAGCCTATTAGTTAAAGCTTTAGTCTATACTTATAAGGCTTATAAGGAAGGCAGTAGGGTTGCTTAATAGGTTAACTCTTAACGTCTAGCGGCCTAATTAAGTAGTGGTTGTAGTAAGGTTTTTAGGCAGAGACTTAAGCCTATAGGGTAAGCTATTACAACCTTCCTTTTAATTAATTCTTTATTGTCTTTTTCTTAATAGAGGCTTTAGCTAAAGAGTAGTAGTGTTTTCCCTTCCTTGCTTATTAGACAAGTTAATAGATTCTTCTATAAATATAGTAGTAGTCTTTAAACTAATATCACCTTTATAGATTTTAATATCTTTAAGCCGCTTAATCTCTTATTTATCTAGTAGCTAAATATAATAGATTGTCTTACTATTATAGCAAATTAAAATACCCTTCTTTGCTTATAGAGCGAACCTAGCTAATTTTACGCGATCTTCTTTAGCTATAAGGGAGTTGTTATAGGACACCTCCGTGACACCTTATATACGTCCATCTATTTCCACTAACGTAGCAAGAAGAGACTGACCGCGAGACGGTAATCTAATGGCAATTTGCCGGTAATCTACGGCAATTTTCCGGTAATCTACGGCAATCTAATAGCAATCTGCCGCATTTTACCATATTCTGCCAAAGTTTACCAAGTTCTGCCAAGTTCTACCAGGACCGCTCCTTAAATCCTATTCTGCTCTATATATATATTAACTAAGCAACTAAACTAACAATATATACCCTTTCTTCCCGTTTCCTTATCTTCTCTCCTTACGCAACGTCTTAATCTTATTATATTGTTTATGTATATAGCTTAATAATATCTACTTCGCTATATATTATCACTACTTATACTTACTCTGTAATACTATATTACGTTAAAACCTTAAACCTATACTCTACCCCGCCCTATTTAAAATGCAGAACAACCTTAAAGCCCTATAATAGCCGCTGACATTATATCCGCACTTTAGGAATAATTAGTAGATATATAAAAGTCCTTTATAGATGCCCTTGTATAAAACTAAGCTGCTATAGCTTAATAGTAAGCCGAACAAGAAGTATGGCACTAGAAAATAATTAAGGCCCTTTAAGAAGAAATCCGCACCCTTAAGACGCCTACGCTAAGCCCTTAAGACCAATTGCTATTACTAGAAGCCAATACACAGAATGCAAGCCCTAAACTAGTAATAGTCGTCCTACTAGTAAAACTAACTACTATATTATAACAATCTAAAAAACTACTAGACCCCCTAGTATTTACTAGCAAATAATAAGAGCTTTAGTTATTTTTAAGCCGGCTTAAGAATAAGCTAACTAGTAATGCTAACTATTACCTAACTAAAGCTAACTAACTCTACTACGCCCTAAATTAACTAGAAGGAGACGTAGCTAACCTTATTAAACCTTTTTAGCTAAACTTAGTATAAAGCCTAGTTGTACTTCTTAAAGCTATATATAGTGACCTAAACCGCTAAGCTACCGCTTAAAGGAAGATAAACTATATAACTTAAGAAAAGAAAAGCTTCCTAGTATACTTCTCTAAATTTAATTGTTACGTAAAAGAAATAGGCTAGAATAACTCCGCACTAATTAATAGCCTTATTAAATCTCTAAGCCCTAAACTAAAAATCTCCCTAATTAGTGTAGACCTACTAGGAGCCCTTAACGCCTGCGCAAATGTTATTAATAAATAGTATAATAATATACTACGCCTGACACTAAAGCCCGCTTTTTAATATAGTATAACAACCCCATAAATATCTATTAAGTTATTATTCTAGACTAAGCACCCTAATACTATAGATATTAACACTGGGTCCCTAGGATATGCCTTACTAGGGTCCTCTAAATAGGAATAACGCACTAAGCTAGGCCTTTGCTTTAAATATAGAAGTAGCTCCTACCTCTCTAACTACTGCTCTGCCCACTTTTAAAAAGATTTATAAACAGTTAACGCTAGTAACTGTTTACCGTACTAATCTTCTAGCTACTAACCCTAATCTTTACCTGGTTCTAGCCCTATATCTAGTAAATACTACTTATAAGGATAAAGTTATAACTAATATTCTAGAGGAACCCCTTCCTGCTTACTACTAAAAGGCATATCCTAGAGTTAAGTTGCTCTTTGGGATAGCTATGTTACAGGATCTTGTTAAATGCATTAGATATAGCAAACCCTAACTCTTAGGATTGTAGTATAACTATTAACTGCCGCCTTTGGTAGAAAGGTTAATAGGCTAATACTTAAGTCCTAATTAATATAGGAGCTAGCGGTATAGAATTTATTAATAAGATCTTTATATAAGATAATAGGTTTACCCTAACACCTCTTAACCGGCATATTAACGTATTTGGATTTAATAGCAAACGCACTATCTTAAGCTGTATTACTTATATAGCGGCCCTAAGACTCTGATACCTAAACCATAAAGAATTAATTAAGCTCTTTATAACTACCCTAGGCTACCTAGTAATTCTTAGACAACCCTGGATAAAGCTATATAAGGTAACCATTAATTAGGACAACCTTAAGCTTCTATTTACCGCCTCCTGTTGCAAGTAGAAGTGCCTTATAACTTACTACTTAGACTCTAAACTAAAATCTAAAAAATCTACTAGGATCCACCAGTTTAAAATTTCTACTAACGTCCACCCTATACCTAAGAATTCTACTAAATTCTACTAACCTGAGAATTCCACTAAATTCCACTGACGTCTGTTAGCGACTCAGTCAATTAAGGCATGAGTACGGGAAGAGGGACGCGCAAGCCTATACAATTGGATTGTCTGTAAACGAGGATCTAAAGCTAGAGAAAGGAAAAGGGAAGAAGGGTAGTGACAAGAGGTTTTATATGATCGTCTAGTTACGTAACTGCGACTGTCTAAAACAGTAAGAAACTATCTGCGATTGTCCGCCATAATCTACCACCACAATCCACCGTTTTCCACTAGCGCCGTAACATTACCCCCCCCTCCGAAAAAGCCTGCCCTTAGGCTTTATATATCCGTAGGGTATTCTTATCTTTATGCTTAACAGGTAGCTTATTATCTTCACTATACTAGCACTCTATCTACTCGTCTAGATACTTTGGAGGCCCTGGCTCATTAGGGTATTAGTTGTGAAATTCTTTAAGCTTCTAGGGGCAACCTATAAAGTTCCAGGCGGGGTACTAGGTTGGGTCTAGATTGTAACCTTTCCATTAGACACAGTAATTTAGCGTTTCTCGTACTAGTTTATGGGCTAGTATTTTATTAACTTCCTATTTATCGTCACCATTAACTTAAATCGGCAGTGGAGGCTCATTCTTTTGTCCAGGTAGTAGGTTATTTATAGCTTTTTATAGCTTATCTAGTAAGAAAACAGGGTGGACTTTAATTAAGTCTAGGAGTTTAACCTTATATAAGTTGCCTTCTTTATTAAGGATCTTATATAGTCCTGCCATCTTATAGTCTAGCTTATAGCTAGGCCGTTCTATCTTTTAGTTCTTTGTTATAACCCAGACCCTATCGCCTACGGTAAAGTTAGGCTCGCGCCTATACTTATTTGCCTACTATTCCATTGATTTCTAGGCCTTCTTTAGGTTCTTATAGGCTACTATCTATAATTCTTCTAAGCGTCTTATATACTGCTGTGCTTCCTTATAAGATAGTTTTTCGCGTACAGTCTATGGTCCTTCTGGTCTCTCCCAGTTAAAGCTTATATAGGGTAAGTATCCTATTTTTAGCTAAATAGGTGCAAACCCCGTAGAGTTATAGGGTAGGGTTACCTAGGCGTAGTTTATTATAGGTAGTAGTTTACTCTAGTTGTCCTAAAAGTAATTAATAAAGGGCCGGAGTCTCTGGTCTAAGTATTAGTTTATAATCTCCATCTAACCGTCTATCTAAGGGTAGTATACAGTAAAGAGCTTTAGCCTAATGCCTAGGATCTAGGTAAACTCGTTCTAAAAGGCTAATATAAACTGCGGCCTATAATCGGATACGATAGCATCCAGTAGTCCGTAAATTTGGTAGATATAGTAGATATATAGTTAGGCTACCTCTTTAGCATTAATATTCTTATAATAGGGGATTAAGAACAGGCGCTTGCCAAAGCGGTTAACTAGGATTATAACTATATTATATCCATTATAGTCCGTAGGTAACTCATAGAAGTCTATAGAGATATACTGTTAGGGGAATTCTAGTATTAGGAGTGGCTTTAATAGCCCTAGGGTTTTGTTTTGTAGAATTATAGACCTACAGTAGTTGTCACAGTTCTACACATAGCGGTTAATATCCGTAACCATTCTAGGCCAGTAGTAGCGGTCGCCAATAATTCTATAGGTCTTATTTTTCCTAGAGTAGGCCGTAGAGACCTAAGTATATACTTTAGCGATAAACTAAGTCTATAAATTTTGTTTCTTTACCACTACTAGCCGTTCCTAGTGCTTAAGCAGTCCTTTTTTAAGGGACCATAGGCTAGTAGCATCCTTTGCCTTTTCGCGGTACTTCTATAGAGAAGGGGCCGTACGGTTTGCCTTTAATAGTTTATTAATAATATTAAGTTCTATGGGGTTAATAGGACATATCTTAGCGTCTAAAGGGTCCGTATTTAGTTCGGCCTATATCTAGGGGTTAAGGTGCTCCAGTCGTAGTAGTGTTTAGGTCTATAATAAGATCTTTATAGCCGTCTAGTTATCTAGGTCCTGTTTACGCCTTATATGAGCATCTGCACGGTTTATAGCGCCTAGTCTATATATAATTAAGAAGTTAAACTAAAATAGGATATCCGCCTAGCATGCCTATTAGGCCGTAAGCGCCTTATAATCCAAAACTACCTTAATAGGCTTAGGGGTCCCCTCTAGCTATACACGCCAGTGCTAAAAGCTGGAGATAATAGCCAGCATTTCTTTATTATAGATATGGTAATTTAGCTCAGCATCTATTATAGTCTTCAAATAGTATGCAATAGGGTGCTATTCGCTATTAGGTTGCTTCTAGGAATAAACGCTAGCTATTATACCATCTAAGGCATTAGTTTCTAGCATAGAGGGCCATTTTAGGTTAAAGTAGGTAAGTAGGGGGGCAGAGACCAGTCGTTTCTTAAGCTTATTAAAGGCCTGCCTATATACGGTATCAAAGTAAAAGGGTTAGTTCTTTTAGGTAAGTCGGCTTAGGGGCTAGGCAATCCTACTATAGTTCTTAATAAAGCGTTAGTAGAAGTTATAGAACCCTAAAAATAACTACACCCCCTTTACGGTCTTTAAGGGTACCTATTAGTTAATTACGGCCGTTTTTTCTAGGTCTGCCTTAATTCTATTTATACTAATAATAAACCCTAGGTACTTTATACGCTTAATACTAAATTCCAATATCCTAATATCGGCCTAAAGGCCGGCCTCGCGGAGCTATTATAGGACTTTATAGATATACTTCTTATGTTCTAACTCGTCCTTAGAGTAGATTATAATATTATCTAGGTAGGCCGTATAGAAGTCATTAAGGTAGTTAAAGAGTATATCATTTATGTACCACTAGTATATAGCTAGTCCGTTAGTCAATCCAAAAGGAAGTACTTTATATTTATATATTCCGTAACGGGTCTAAAATATAATAAGATCTTCTAATCTAGGGTCTATCCTAATCCAGTAAAAAGCCTAACAGATATCAAGCTTAGTAAAGATCTTAGCTCTACTTATTTAGGCTAAAGTTTTATTAAGTAAGGGCAGTAAATAGCGGTCCTTGCGGGTTATATTATTAAGTTTACAGTAGTTAATACAGAAATAAAGTCCTCTATTTAGCTTTTTAGTAAAGAAAATAGGGGAGTTAAAAAGGGCTTAACTAGGCTTAATAAAGCCCTTATTTAGGTTATTAATAAGGTACTACTTTATAGCCTATAATTTAGCAGTAGACTGCTAATAAAGGGGGCTATAACTAAGGGTGTCTTCCTTATCTGGCTTAATCTCAATCTTATAGTTATACGGCTAGTAAGGTGGGAGCATATTAGACACTACCTTAAAGAATATATCCTTAAATTTCTAGTATTAACAGGGCAGTTTTTATTCTACCAGCTCCTTATCTATAAGCTTACTTTCCTATCCGCTAAGCTCACTTTCCCTTTCCTTAATTATTTAATTATTTTTATATAAGCTGGTAGTAAAGGCAACAGTATTAGGTTAAACTAAGTTTTAATAAAATCCTACGGCGCTAATATAGCAGATATTAACTAGGGAAAGGTCTATAGGTTTCTTTATAGACTTTTATTAGCCGTATTTTGCGGTATAGGGTTTATAGTCTTCCTTAGCTCACATTCCATTTTTTATAAGTTATCCTTTTAGTCTATTAGTTTAGTATAGCGTCTAGTATTCCTAGCCTTCCTTTATAGCTGCGTAGGGCCTAAGTTCTCCGCGGGGGACTTGGCTAGGTTACTATTAATTTTCTAGGTCTTTAGTGCGGGGGGCATAATATAGGTAGTTTGGGGGCGGCGTAATATACAAATCCATTATAGATTAAGCTATACGTCCTTCTTAAAGGCCTAGTCCCTACGCATAGCATCGGCTTAGTAGATAGTATTAATCTAGGGCCATATAAGGTTCTCCATTATAATACTAATTTCTTTTATAAAGGATGGGGTTAGGAGTAGGGATTTAGGCCAGAGAAGCTATCTATTCTATATATTAAGCTATAAGCCTAAATAGGCTAGCCATTTTCTTTCTAAAATTATATTATAGCTTCCTAGGTCCGTAATAAGAAAGGAGATATTATACTACCTTTATCCATTAACATGGAGGTAGATCTATAAGATAGTTATAATAGGTAGCCCTATTCTTCCGTTGTACCTACAAATAGGAACTAGTTTAGGCAGTTTCTTAAGGGGCATATTTAAAAATTTGGCTAGCTTTACAGTATACTAAGTGTCTATTAAGGCAAAGGTATTTACTCTAGAGTTAGCTAAAGCAGAGGTTAAAACTTAATATCTATTACAAAATAAAGTATAAGGGATAGTGCAGCTTCTTCCACTAACTAGCCGACCTAGATTAATATATAATATATTAATCCCTTTTAACCCTAGAGAGGAGTCTTCCTCTAAAATTTCTCTTTTTCCAACTCCGTGCTGTCCTCCTATATTAACAAAACCTTATCCGTTTTTACCTTTATTAAGTAGTCCTTAGCGAAGTGGTCCTTTTAGCCATATAAGAAGCAAGCTCCTTAATTACTAAGAGCCTATCTATAAGGGTCGCTGTATATAGGCTAAGTATACGCTAGACCCACGGTAGGGCTAGCTATATAGCTAGCTACTAAATTAACGGCGGGCTATATAGCTAGTGCTATAGGAGTTACTAATTATACTAGGGCACTATAGGCCGTTCTTATAGCGCTTATAGTCTGGTCTAAAGAGTTTCTGGCTTTATACCGCTTAGCTTATACCTTAATTTAATAAAGGCCTTAATTAATAGCTAGGCAGTAGTCTATAAGTACCTTTAGCGTCTATATAGTAGTAAAAACTAGCAGTACAGCATGCTATAGGTCTAGGGTAAGCTTATTAAAAAGGTCTAGCATTAGGTCTTTATAGGGAATTTAGGCTTAGCTGGCTAGGTATAAAAAGAAGGTCTAAAAGGCTAAAAAGGTCTCTATTGTTTTTATATTAAGGGCTTTATAATTAAGGCGAGTGTTTTATATCTTAAAGGGGTCCTTATAAATAGAAGACAGATAGTTAATTATCTCTTCTCTAAAGAGGAAGAGGTCTATTAAGTCCTAGGCGTATTACAGATATAAATATATCTATACATCCCTGCTAGTACGGCTAAAGATATAGGCTATTTTAGTTTAAGCAATAGGGAAGTAATCCATATTAACTTTAAGCTTATCTTACAGTTAATGCTTCTAATTATTAAATATAGGGTTAGTTCCGTCTATAAGCAATAGGGGGTCCATAACCTTTACAAACTATAACAATACTAATACTATGCGTTAGGCTAGGGTCTTAAGAACTATAGTAAGTCTTTAGGTATCTAATAACTCTTTACTAGGTATAGGGGTGTCTCTAGTTTTAAGCAGCTCTTAAAGCCGCTTAATTTCGGCATTAGCTGCTTATTACGGCACTAGTAGAAAACGGTAAATTATAGTAGATGTTATAGTAGACGCAGAGTCACGTAAGCTTACGTAACTTGAGAATTATATAAGACTTTAAGCAACGCTGCCCTTCTTCTCCTTTCCTTTCTCTAGCTTTGGATCCTCGTTTATAGACAATCCAATCATATAGGCTTACATGCGTCCTTCTTACTATACTCGTGCCTTAATTAACTAAGTCGCTAATGTTATCTAAAGCTCGTCACCACTCTTTCTTCCTAAGAAGGAACTTAAATATATCTATAAGGACAAAGAATAGGACCCTAAGGATATTACTAGGACCACAAGCACAGAGCAGAACCCCAAGAACCAAAGGAACACAAATAGAACGCGAAACCTAAGAACAGGACACGCACGGACCAGAACCCCTAGAAAATAAATAAATAACCAAAAATTACCTAATACCCCTACCACTATGCTAAGAAATACAGCAGCTGGTAAAGCCGCTATAGGATCCATAAATACCTCTAATAGTAAAACAGTCGCCGTCTTAACCCCCTAGGAAAAGCTTACAGCAGCTAATGCCGAAATTAAACGGCTTTAAGAGCTGCTTAAAACCAGAGACACCCCTACACCTAGTAAGGAGTTATTAGACACCTAGAGACTTACTATAATTCTTAAGGCCCTAGCCCAATATATAGCATTAGTATTATTGCAGTCTGCAAAGGTTGCGGACCCCCTATTACTTACGGACGGAACTAACCCTATATTTAATAATTAGAAGCTTTAACTACAAAACAAGCTTAAGGTTAATACAAACCACTTCCCTACTACTTAAGCTAAAATGGCCTATGTCTTTGGCCGCACTAGTAGGGACGTATAAACGCACCTACGTCTATAATACGCCCAGAATTCAGCAGACCCCTTCCTCTCTAGAGAAGAGATAATTAACTACCTATCTTCTATTTATAAGGACCCCTTTAAGACACAGAACGCCCGCCTTAATTATAAAGCCCTTAACATAAAAATAATAGAGACCTTTTCAGCCTTTTAGACCCGTTTTTTACACCTAGCTAGCCAGGCCTAAATCCCCTAGGAAGACCTACTACTAGACCTATTTAATAAGCTTACCTTAAACCTACAGCGAGCTATACTGCTAGTTTTTACTACTATATAGACGCTAAAGGAACTAATAGACTAGTGCTTAGCTATTAATCAAGGCCTCTATTAAATTAAGGTATATACTAAGCAATACAAAGCTAGGAACCCTTTAAGCCAGACTATAAGCAATACAAGAACAGCTAATAGTGCCCTAGTACAGGCCGCAACTTCTATAGCACTAACCATTTAGCCCGCCGTTAATCCAGCAGCTAGTTACGCAGCTAGCCCTACTATAGGCCTAGTATAGACTCGGCCTATATATAGCAACCCCTATAGATAAGCCCTTAGTAATTAAGGAGCTTGCTTTTTATATAGCTAAAAAGACCACTTTATAAAGGACTGCTTAATAGCGGCAAAGATAAATAAGGTCCTACTAATTTAGGAGAATAGTATAGAGCTAGAAAAAGAGGAACCCTAAAGGAAGACTCCTCTTTAGGGTTAAAAGGGATTAATATATTATATGTTAATCTAGGTTAGCTAGTTAGTAGAAAAAGCTATACTATCCCTTATACTTTATTCCGTAATAGATATTAAGTTTTAACCTCTACTTTAGCTAACTTAGGAGTAAATACCTTTACCTTAATTAACATAAAGTGCGCTATAAAACTAGCTAACTTTTTAAATACGCCTTTAGAAGAACTACCTAAGCCAATTCCTATTTATAGGTATAATAGACGGATAGGACTACTTATTATAACTATCTTACAGATCTATCTCCGTGTTAATAGATAAAGGTAGTATAATATCCCCTTTCTTATTACGGACCTTAAAAGCTATAATATAATTTTAGGAAGAAAATGGCTAGCCTATTTAGGCTTATAGCTCAATATATAGAATAGGCGGCTTATTTAGCCTAAAACTATGCCCCTAATACCTTTCTTTATAAAAGAGATTAGTATTATAATAGAGAACCTTATATAGCTATAGATAAACACCATTTACTAAGCCAATGCTATACGTAGAGACTAGGCTTTTAAAAAGGACATATAGCTTAACCTGTAATAGATCCGTATACTATACCGCCCCCAGACTATCTATATTATACTACCCATATTAGAGATTAAAAAGTTAATAAAAAGCTAGCGGAGCTCACTATAGGGAACTTAGGCCCTATATAGCTATAAAAAATAGTAAGGAGCATTAGACGCTATACTAAACGTATAAACTAAAGGGATAACTTATAGAAGATAGAATAGGAGCTAAGAAAGACTATAAACCCTAAACTGCAAAATACGGCCTAATAATAGTCTGTAAAGAAACCTACGGACCTTCTACCAGTTAATATCTGCTGTATTGGCACTATAGGATTCTACTAAAACTTAGTTTAACCTAATACCGTTACCTTTACCACTAGCTTATATAAAATTAATTAAATAATTAAGGAAAAGGAAAATAAGCTTAGTAAATAGAAAGGTAAGCTTATAGATAAGGAGCTAGTAGAACAGAAACTACCCTATTAATACTAGAAATTTAAGAACATATTCTCTAAGGCAGCGTCTAATATACTCCCGCCTTACTAACCGTATAACTATAAGATTAAGATTAAGCCAAATAAGGAAGATATACTTAGCTATAGCCCCCTTCGTTAGCAGTCTACTGCCGAATTATAGGCTATAAAGTAGTACCTTATTAATAACCTAAATAAGGGCTTTATTAAACCTAGTTAAGCCCCTTTTAACTCGCCTATTCTCTTTACTAAAAAGCCAAATAAAGGACTTTGTTTCTATATTAACTACCACAAACTAAATAATATAACCCGCAAGGACCGCTACCCACTGCCCTTACTTAATAAGACTTTAACCCAAATAAGTAAAGCTAAGATCTTTACTAAGCTTAATATCCGTTAGGCCTTTTACTGGATTAGGATAAACCCTAGATTAAAAGATCTTACTATATTTTAGACCTGTTACGGAACATATAAATATAAAGTACTTCTTTTTAGACTAACCAATGGACCGGCTACATACTAGTAATATATAAATAACATACTCTTTAACTACCTTAATAACTTCTATATAGCCTACCTAGATAACATTATAATCTACTCTAAGAATAAGTTTAAACATAAGGAGCATATCTATAAAGTCCTATAACAGCTCTATAAGGCCAGTCTCTAGGCCGATATTAAGAAATTAGAATTTAGTGTTAAGCGTATAAAGTACCTAGGTTTTATTATTAGTATAGACGGAATTAAGACCAACCTAGAGAAAACGGCTATAATTAACCAGTGGATACCCCTATGGACCATAAAGGGGGTATAATTATTTTTAGGTTTCTATAACTTCTACTAACGCTTTATTAAGAACTACAGTAGAATTACCCGGCCTCTTAACTACCTTACTAGAAAAGACTAGCCCTTCCACTTTAACGCTATATATATACAGGCCTTTAATAAGCTTAAAAAACGGCTAGTATTAGCTCCTTTACTCGCCCACTTTAACCCAGAACGGCCCTTAATGCTAAAAACGGATGCCTTAGACGGCGCGATAGCCAGTGTTTTTCCCCAGAAGCAACTAGACAGAGAATAGCACCCTATCGCATACTATTCAAAGACTATAATAGATACTAAGCTAAACTACCACATCCATAAGAAATGCTGGCCATTATCTCTAGCTTTTAGCACTGGTGTACATAGCTAGAGGGGATCCCTAAGCCCATTAAGGTAGTTTTAGATTATAAGGCCCTAGAATACTTCATAACAACTAAGGCTCTTACGGCCTAATAGGCATGCTAGGCAGATATCCTATCTTAGTTTAACTTCTTAATTATATATAGACTAGGCGCTACGAACCGTGCGGATACTCTTATAAGGCGTAAACAGGACCTAAGTAACCAGATAGCTATAAAGATTTTATTACGGACCTAGACACTACTACAACCAGAGCACCTTAACCCCTAGATATAGGCAGAACTAAGTACAAACTCCTTAGGCGCCAAGATATATCCTATTAACCCTTTAGGACTTAACTTAATTAACAAATTGCTGCAGATAAACCGTACGGCCCCTTCTCTATAAAAGTACCATAAAAAGGCAAAGAACGTTACCAGCCTATAGTCCCTTAAAAATAGATTACTTAAGTATTAGGAACGGTTAGTAGTAGCAGAGGAATAGAACTTACGGACTTAACTTATTACTAAAGCACATACCTAGGTCTCTACAGCCCACCCTAGAAAAAATAAGACCCATAGGATTATTAGCAACCGCTACTACTGGCCTAGAATAGTTATAGATATTAACCGCTACATATAGAACTATAACGACTACCATAGGTCTATAATTCCACAAGATAAGACCCTAGGGCTATTAAAACCACTCCCGATACTAGAACGCCCCTAGTAGTATATCTCTATAGACTTCTATAAGCTACCTATGGACCGCAACAGATATAATATGGTTATAATCCTAGTTAACCGCTTTAGCAAGCGCCTATTCTTAATCCCCTATTATAAGGATATTGTCAGATAATCTGTATTCTCTAAAGGCGTGGGTTACGTGCACGAGTCACGTGCACGGAGCACGTGCATTGTAAAATCTCTTTATAGCTCGAAGCTCTAGGGCCCCCAAGACACGTCACCCAAGACACAATACCAGATCATCAATGAACTCATCTATTTGAACTTCGTGACAGTTATAAGCCCGGTCCGCCGACTCAAGAAGCTAGTCAGCTATTACTCAATCATTTAAAGAAATTCTACCTCATTGTTAGACTCTGACACCTCATTGTCAAGGACGCAGACTCTGACAGAAATCCTACCTTAAGTGTCACAGGACGATTCTAACACGAACCTTCTATAAGATTCTATGAGATTCTACAAGATTCTATATCAATCGTTATAGGACAACCCTAATAATAAGGACGATCCTGACAATAAGGATAATCTTAACAACAAAATACCATTACAATTCCTCCTTTGCCTATTAGTAAAATGACTCCACTAATATCAAGTTTGTTAACCACGATTATTCTTAATAAACTAGAAGACTGGGAGCAATAGATCTAGCAACTATAAGCCCTTATAGATAAACGAATTTGGGCCCACGTTGACCTAAACAATACAGCACCTTAACGAGCTCTACTATAAGAACCAGCCTATCCAGAAGTTACTAATTTTAATGAGAATGCAACCTTATATACACAACTCTTAACGAATTAACAGAAAGCGTACGAGAATAGCAGACGATACTATAACTAGGATATAAAGTACTTCCTAAAATAGAAAGAGCATCTGCAACAGATACGCACCTAGATTACGTCCACAGTATCAATTTAAAAGAAGCTACTGCTTAACCCTTCCCTCACAGTTAAAGAATGGCTGATTCGTTTAAAAGAAGACACTAAGCCCTCAAAGAACTTTATAATAAGGAAGGTACAGCTGCAGTATATAGAGTCACTTAAGGGGCTTAAGCAGACAAAGGTCACCCAGTGGCTTAACCAATAGGAGCATGCGATAAAGATGGCAGAGAAGTATAATCTTCTATAGATAACTAATAGGATCTGGCTAATAGACCTTATAAATACAATACGACCTATAAGCGAAACCTATTTTGTTCTATATATAAAGTAGGCAAATAATACCAAAAAGGCTCCCTTATCAGAATACCGTAAAGTAGTAATAGAGCTATAAGAAGTATTCCAAACCCTTTCTAAAGCCGTACCTACGACGGCAAGAGGGAGTGCATTTAATGTAGACTTTGTAGGAGAGCCTAAAGAGGGTATCTCTATTACTGCTAAAGTCCAAAAAGAAAAAGGAAACAACTTATCTTGCAGCCGAAAAAGGGCAGGTATAAATTTAATTAAAGAGACGTCTTCTAAAAGGTTAAAGAACCTTAAATGCCTAGTATATAATATAAGGGGATATACCCTTCCTAACTATTAGTATTTATTTAAGAGCAAAAGGCCTAAGGGATTCAAAGCCGTAGGTACACGTATAAAAAGGGTACTTATAAAGGTAGAGCAAGACAAGGATCTAGCTACCCAAGTAGAATAACTTAAGCTTAAGGAATTAAAGGTTAATGAAGCTTAATAACAATAGGAGATAGTTAAGATTAAGGAAGAAGCTAATACAATATTCCTAGAATCGTATCACACCGGTTAACTTTATCTATTAAAGCTATTAACTATTCTTAACTTAGGAACCACTCTCTATATCTTTAATAACCTCTCTCGTTTTTATAATTTTAGGAAAGCTTTAAGACACGAATATATCATCGCCGGCAGCTCAAAAGTGCCTATACTAGGTTACGGCGATGTCACTATCTAGGTCACAAAACTAGACAAGAGCAAGGGAATCCTACGTCTTAAGGACGTTGCCTTTTATACGGACTTTAATACGAATCTAGTGTCGTTCCGTCTACTTCAAAAATAAGGGTTCTACTGGGACAATAAAGGAGACAATAATCTGCTAGTTTAGAAGGACGACACAATCCTATATTAAATAGAAGAACGTTACGGACAATAGACTAATAAATACGTCCAACCAGGAAGTCTATTAGCATTTAATACAAGCCAACTGCTACGCCGCCAATAAAAGCGCAGAGTATCGTTAAGAGACGCTTATCTAGATTTAAAAGGTAATATATATCTATGGCATCTGTGTCTAGGTCATCTAGGACCTATAAGCCTTTATTATCTAGGTCTTAACGCCCTAGGAGTTAAGCTTTAAGGCCCTAAGATAACGGAATATTAATACTGCAGTCTCGCCAAAATTAAGCGTTAGGTCTTAAGAAGGTTCTTAAAACAGAAAATTAATAAACCCTATTTTAACCTCTATATTAACTAGACTGACCTCAAGGAAGCGCATGCCGGATTTATATAAGTTATGCTTATCTACGACACCTTCTTAGGAAGATCCTTCCCGTATTTTATAACAACGCATGGCAAGAAAAAGGAGACACTATAAGTGCTTAAAGATTTTATCTAATAGATTCGTTTAAGGTATAACCTCAAAGTCAATACTATTAGATTAGACAACGAGCTAGGGAGAAGGAGAACCCTTAAATGGCTACAGACATAAGGGATTATATTTAAGCCTTCGGCGCCACATACTTAAGCTTAGAACGGTACCGCCAAACGCTTAGGGGGTGTGATTATTAAGAGAGTATAAGTAATAAGAATTGCTGCTAATCTACTACACGACCTATAGAACGAGATAGTTAACTATATAGTCTACCTTTGAGATCAAACGCTACGGGAAAGCAATAATTGGAAATTGCTATATAAGAGGTTCTATACCTTCCTAGTCAATGGGTTAAGAAAGCCGTAACTAGCACACCTAAAAGCCTACAGCTATAGGGCGTACGCGATGACGTCAAATACCCAGCTAAAGAAGAAAAGGCTAAGTAAGCTAGATCCGCGAGCCCACATCAGCTACCTTATTGGCTATAACTCTACCAATATCTACAGGATCTGGATCCTATATAAAGGTATCATTATCTCTACTAGGGACGTCATCTTCAATAAAAAGACGTTCTTTAATAGTAAGCAAACGGACATCTCAAAGGACCTACACGCTAAATTAGACACGCTAATTAAGAAGATTTAACTCCCTAATACCCTAACCAAGAATAAGGTCCTTCTGGAAGATAATAAAGAAATATTTAAACCATCAATTTAAGAGGAAGATGATAATAACGTTAATAAGCCAGTTCAAACCTTTAATAAGTCAGCAGATCTTAAGCTTGCAAGAGCTCTCAAAGATATATACTATACACCACCTCCAATAGAAGAAGACGAAGAATCTCTATATACCTTTTATGTCGAGTATCCTATAAAGTCAGGTGTATAAGGTACTAATTAAGACATCGCTTATTAAGCAGAAGATGTATTTAACACTTAGGGGGTGTCTAATAACTTAGTCAAAGACTCGTTTAAGGAAGCCAGCGATAATAGGTTTAAAGACTTTGTTACTAAAAGGATCACATCAGCCTATCACGGCGCCTTCTTAGCAGGAAGGAAGTTTAACCTTAATAGTTAACTTAATGACAGTAAGCAGAAATTAGGTAGAACACGCGATATTAGATTATATAGGAAGAACCTACCTCCACTACCTTAGTTAATCTAGGACCTTAATATGTATCCTCTTTAAGATTAGTTCTAAGAGGCTTAACAAGCCCATCTCCAATCTTATTATTAAATAAGGTCGTTTTAAGAAATAAAAAAGAAGCATATAAAGGGACAGCAGATCTTTAGCTTAATGTAGGTGTTCATCTACAAGATAAACAAGCACGGATTTCTCTAGAAATACAAGGTATGCTTAGTAGTATACAGAAATCAATAGGCCCTAGGAGACCTACCTACAAGAGCTACTATATTAGCTAGTACAACCTTCCGAACCCTTATAGCAATCACCGCAAAATTCAACCTAGAAACGACATAGATAGATGTAGTTAATGCGTTTATCCATTGTGATCTCGATAAGGTTGTCTATATAAAGCTACCGCCAGGGTTTAACAAAGGAAAGAAAGATAAAGTACTGCGCTTAAGAAAAGCCTTATACGGACTACAACAATTACCACTATTATGGCAGAAGAATCTCACGAGCTCATTAAATGAATTGGGCTTTAAAGAGGTACCTTAGGAGCCGTGTGTTATGCTAAAAGGTAGAATAGTTGTCTTCTTCTATATTAATAATATTGTCTTCTACTACTAAAAGACAGATAAGAAGAAAGCTTAAGAAGTAATTAAGGAGCTATGCAAGGAATACCAGATAAGTATTCTTAGTGAGCTAAAATGGTTCCTAGGAATCCACGTGCTATATAATTGTAGCCAGAGGCTCCTGTGGCTATCCTAGGAAGTTTATATTGAGAAGATAGCTAATTAGTATAAGATAGATCTTATAGGGCGTCTTCTAGATACTCCTATAGCAGAATCTAAACTTTTTCCTACTGATTACCAATTAATCCGTCTAACGCTTCTGTCCCTTAATATAGACCTACTAGTCCGTCCTATGTCCCTACTAAGAGAAGCAGCTTCTACGATGCTATATTAGAGAAAAATGGGTTTAATACTTTATACAGCCACTATAATGCGTCTGGATATTGCTTTTGCAGTATTATAGCTGGCAAGGTTTAATCAGAACCTAAGCTAAGAGCACTATTAAGCGGCAGACAGAGTAATCCAGTACCTATATAGCACGAGGAGCAGAGTAATCTACTATAGAGGAGATAAGAAAGGAATAAATAGTAGAGGGAGAGATAAAGGAATACGCGACAAAGGACGAGACGATGGAAGAGACGGTAGAGGTAAAGCGCAATTATTTATCTATACCAGCGATGTATTATTCGCGGACAACTCCGTCAACAGAAAGAGCTTATAAGGATATATTATAAAGCTATTCAGGGGGCTAATCGCCTGGAGAGCAAACAAGTAGGGTATAGTAACAACGTTAAGTATAGAAGCCAAGTTATTAGCCCTATTATAGACAGCAAAGGAAGCTATCTTTATTAGTAGGCTGTTTAAAGTAATAATATTACGCCTAAATAAGCCCTTAATTATTAAATGCGATAACACGCAGATACTCCAACTAATTATAGAAGATATGGCAAAGCTAATTATAAAGCTCCAATATGTTAACATCTATTAACACTAGCTATGTTAGGAATACGTAATAAGACAAGTATAATTTTAATAGATAGTAATAAAGGAGATGATTACTAATGGACTTATAAAGGCCCTGCCTAAGCAGAGGTTTTAAAGCTTCGTTAATATAATTGGGATGGTGGATATTAAGGAGCAGCTAGATAAGGAGAAGCAACTAGAGGACCTAAGGGACAGTATCAGAGCAAGATAGAAGGATTTAGATAAGATTACGGTTCAATTGACTCATTAACAGACACGAGTAGGTGGCTAGCTTTGACCTCAAAGAGCTTAAAGCTAAGGGGGTGTGTTAGATAATCTATATTCTCTAAAGGCGTGGGTCGCATGCACGAGTCACGTGCACGGAGCACGTGTATTGTAAAATCTCTTCGTAGCTCGAAGCTCTAGGGCCCCCAAGACACGTCACCCAAGACATAATACCAGATCATCAATGAACTCATCTATTTGAACTTCGTGACAGATATCGATGCTAAAGAGGTAGCCCAACTATATATCCATTATATCTACTAAATTTATGGACTACTAGATACTATTATATCTAATTAAGGGCCGCAGTTTATATCGGCCTTGTGGAATAAGTTTACCTAAATTCTAGGTATTAGGTTAAAGCTTTCTATAGTATACCACCCCCAGATAAACGGTTAGATAGAGATTATAAATTAATACTTGGACTAGAGACTCCAGCCCTTTATTAACTACTTCTAAAATAACTAGGGCGAACTACTACCCCTAATAAACTACGCCTAGGTAACCCTACCCTATAACTCTATAGATTTTGCACCTATTCAGCTAGAAATGGGATATTTACCCTATACTAGCTTTAACTAGAATGGACTGGAAGGCCTACAAACCATACGCAAAAAACTATCTTATAAGGAAGCCCAGTAATACACCAAACGCTTAGAAGAAGCCTAGGCGGTAGCCCATATAAATTTAGAAAAGGCCTAGAGATTAATAGAATAGTAGGCAAATAAGCACAGGCGCGAGCCCGATTTTACTATAGGCAATAAGGTCTAGGTTATAACAAAAAACTAGAAGACGGAACAGCCTAGCCATAAGCTAGACTATAAGATGGCAGGACCGTATAAGATCCTTAATAAAGAAGGCAACTTATACAAGGTTAAGCTCCTAGACTTAATTAAAGTCCACCCTATTTTCTTACTAGATAAGCTATGGAAAGCTACAAATAACCTACTACCTAGACAAAAAAATAAGCCTCCACTACCAATTTAAGTTAATGGCGACGATAAATAGGAAGTTAATAAAATACTAGCCTGTAAACTAGTACAAGGAATGCTAAAATACTATATCTAATAGAAAGGTTACAATCTAGACCTAATCTAGTACCCCGCCTGGAACTTTATAGATTACCCCTAAAAGCTTAAAGAATTCTATAACCAATACCCTAACAAGCCAGGACCCCTAAAGTATCTAGACGAGTGGATAGAGTGCTAGTATAGCGAAGATAATAAGCTACCTATTAAGCATAAAGATAAGAATACCCTATAAATATAATACGGACATACAAAGCCTGAGGGCAGGCTTTTTCGGAAGGGGGGGGGGTAATGTTACGGCGCTAGTGGAAAACGGTGGATTATGGTAGACGTTATGGTAGACGCAGAGTCACGTAAGCTCACGTAACTTAAGGATTGTATAAGACTTTAAGCAACGCTGCCCTTCTTCTCCTTTCCTTTCTCTAGCTTTAGATCCTTGTTTATAGACAATCCAATTGTACAGGCTTGCATACGTCCTTCTTGCTGTTCTCGTGCCTTAATTGACTGAGTCGCTAACACTGCTATAAGTTCTTCCTAGGGGATCGAGACGGCGACTATTTTACTATTGGAGGTATTTACAGGTCCTATAGCAGCTTTGCCAGCAGCTATATTTCTTAGCATAGTAGTAGGGGTTTTAGGTAATTTCTAGTTATTTATTTATTTTCTAGGGGGTTTTAGTCTGTGTGTATCCTGTTCTTAGGTTTCGCGTTCTATTTATGTTCTTAAGGTCCTTATAGTCCTAGTAATATCCTTAGGGTCCTATTCTTTGTCCTTATCCTATTTATGGCCTTATAGATATATTTAAGTTCCTTCTTAGAAAAGAAGAGTAGTGACAAGCTTTAAATAATATTAGCAACTTAGTTAATCAAGGCATAAGTACAGAAAGAGGGACGCGCAAGCCTATATAATTAGATTGTCTATAAACAAGAATCTAAAGCTAGAGAAAGGAAAAGGGAAGAAGGGTAGTAACAAGAGGTTTTATACAATCGTCTGGTTACGTAACTGCGACTGTCTAAAACAGTAAGAAACTGTCTGTGATTATCCGCTATAATCCACCACCATAATCCACCGTTTTCCACTAGCGCCGTAACAACGTCCACTAAAAACCTAAAAGTTATACTAAACTATATAAACTAATCCTAACTGCTATACTACCCTAAACCAAGCAGAAGTCTAAGCTTAATATATAAAGATACTAGAAGAACTGGTATTCTACTATAAAAAGGATACTTAAAAAACCTAAACCTAAATCTAATATTAACTCTATATTTAATACTAAACCCAAACCCAAATAAGAAACTCTATAAGAAATCTAAATACGAAACGACCTACTAAGAAACTTGATTAGAAGAACGCCAGCCCTTATAAGGTTGAGAGAGTTATCTCTCCTTATGCCTACCAACTAAAGCTTCCTGATACGGTTAAAATCCACCCTATATTTTATATGTTAGTCCTCCGCCCTACTGCCCCTATATTAGACGCCCTACCTAGATAGATCTAAAACCCTCCCCTACTAGTTAAAGTGGATAGTAAGGATAAGTACCTTATTAAAAGAATTAATAATATTAAGTTTAATAAACAAAAACGCTAATATATATACCTTATAAAATGGAGAGGCTTTTATAAGCCTATATAGGAACCTGTTAACTCTATAGGACTTATATAAGCTGTAGAAGACTTTTACAAACTTTACCTAGAACTACTATAGCCCTATTTTATAGAAGCTTAAGTTTAAAGAGGGGGTACTATTATGGGATACCTCTGTAATACCTTATATACATCCGCCTGTTTTTACTAACGTAGTAAGAAGAGACTAACCGCGAGACGGCAACCTAATGGCAATTTACTGGCAATTTATGGCAATTTAATGGCAATTTGCTGTATTCTGCTATATTCTGCTAAAGTCTACTAAGTTCTACCAAGTTCTGCTAGGACCGCTCCTTAAATCCTATTCTACTTTATATATGTGTTAACTAAGTAACCAAACTTGTTATAGGACCACCCTATAATACCTCGCACACGTCTACCTGTTTCCACCGTCTTGACCTCTATATTAACGACTTAGTTAATTAAGGCACGTAACGGCAATCTACGGCAATCTGCCGTCCTCTACTATATTCCGCCAAATTCTGCTAAGATCTGCTAGGACTATAACCCGAAGCCTATTCTACCTTATACACGTATTAACTAAGTAACCAAGTTAACAATATATATACCCTTTTCTTCCCGTTTCCCTAATTTCTTTCCCTACGCAACGTTTTAACTTTATTACGCAGTTTATGTATATAGCTTATCAATATCTACTTCGCTATATATTATTACCGCTTATACTTACTCTATAATACTATATTACATTAACCTTATATACCACCCTCTGAAATGCAAAACGACCCCAAAGCCCCTATAATAGCCGCTGGCATTATATCCGCACTTTAAAAATAATTAGTAGAGATCTAAAAGTCCTTTATAAACGCCCTTGTATAAAACTAAGCTACTTTAACTTAACAACAAGCTAAGTAAGAGGCATAACACCTATAAATAATTAAAGACCTCTAAGAAGAAGTCTGCACCCTTAAGATACCCCAAGACCAAACGCCTTCTTTAGAGATAAACACGCAGGACGAGAGTCCTAAACCTATAGTAACCATTCACCCTAAACTGACTACCGTACCGTAACGATCTAAATGATTACTAGACCCTCTAATATTTACTAATAAACAACGAAAACTCTAATTATTTCTAAGCCAGCTTAAAAATAAGCTAACTAGTAATATTAACCGCTACCTAACTAAAGCTAACTGACTCTACTACGCTCTAAGTTAGCTAGGAGGAGACATAGCTAACCTTATTAAACCCCTTTAACCGAACTCAGTATAAAGTCTAGTTGTACTACTTAAAGCCATATATAGTAACCTAAACCGCTAAGCTACCGCCTAGAGGAAGATAAACTATATAACTTAAGAAACAAAAAGCTTCCTAGTATACTTCTCTAAATTTAACCGTTATGTAAAGGAAATAGGCTGGAATGACTCCATACTGGTTAACAGCCTTATTAAGTCCTTAAGCCCTAAACTAAAAACCTCCCTAATAGGTATAGACCTACTGGGAGCCCTTAACGCCTGCGTAAATGTTATTAACAAATGGTATAATGACATACTACGCCTAACACTAAAGTCCACTCCTTAATATAATATAACAACTCCGCGAATGTCTACTAAGTTACTATCTTAGCCTAAGCACCCTAATGCCATAGATATCGACATAGGGACCCTAGGATACGCTCTACTAGGGTCCCCTAAATAAGAACGACGCATTAAGCTAGGCCTTTGCTTTAAATACGGAAGCAAGGATTATATCTTAAGATACTACTCCGTCCCTATACCCTAACACGATTTATAAACGGCTACTACCAATAACCGTTTACCGTATTAATCCTCTAGTTACTATCCCTAATCTTTACCTAACTCTAGCCCCGTATCTAGTAAGCACTATTTATAAGAACGAAGTTATAACTGATGTTTTATAGGAACCCCTTCCCGCTCGCTACTAAAAGGTATATCCTAGAGTTAAGTTGCTCTTTAGGGCAGCTATGTTACAGGATCTTATTAAATGCATTAGATGTTACAAACCCTAACTCTTAGGATTGTAGTATAACCGTTAACTACCGTCTTTAGCAGGAAGGTTAATAGGCTAACACTTAAGTCCTAATTAACACAGGTGCTAGTGGTATAGAATTTATTAATAAGATCTTTGCATAAGACAATAGGTTTACCCTAATACCCCTTAACCGGTATATTAACGTGTTTGGATTTAATGGCAAACGCACTATTTTAGGCCGTATTACTTATATAGCGGCCCTAAGACTCTAATACCTAAACCGTAAAGAATTAATTAAGCTCTTTATAACTACCCTGGGTTACCTAGTAATCCTTAAACAACCCTAGATAAAGCTATATAAGGTAACCATTAATTAGGACAACCTTAAGCTTCTATTTACCGCCCTTTATTATAAGCAGAAGTGCTTTATAACCTGCTGCTCAGACCCTAAACTAAAATCTAAAAAATCTACTAGGATTTACTAGTTTAAATTTTCTACTAACATCTACCCTATACCTAAAAAGTCCACCTAATTCTACCTACCTAAGAATTCCACCGACGTTCACTAAGAACCTAAAAATAATATATAACTACACGCACTGACTCTAACTGCTGTACCTCGAACCAAGCAGAAGCTTAAGCTTAACATACAAAAATACTAGAAGAACTAGTATTCTACTATAAAAAGGATACTTAAAGAACCCGAACCTAAATCTAATACTAACTCCGTACTTAACACCAAATCCAAATCCAAATAAGAAACTATATAAGAAACTAAAAATAATCTAAGCTTGCTTAACACCTTAAATATCTACATAATTGGAGCTACCCTATTAGTATAACTTGCTAGGAAACCTAAACATACAATCTTCGCCGTTACAATAACTGATATTAAAAAGGCCCTAGTACTAAAGAAGCACACTAACCCTGCTATAAAAGTACTAGTATGCCACTATAAGCACCTGGAGGTATTCTTATAAAAGGAAGCTGATAAGTTAGCAGAGTACCGACCATATAACTATAAGATTATACTCAAAGAAGGAAAACAGCTAGGATTTAGACCACTATATAAAATGTCTTAAAATAAACTCTAAGTGCTGTGGAAGTACTTAGACGAACACCTTAGTAAAGGATTTATTAGGGTAAGCTCTTTGCCCGTAGCTATACCTATAATCTTTATTAAAAAACCTAGCGGCGGTCTACGCTTTTATGTAAACTACCAAGCTCTTAACGCTATTACTATTAAGAATTGGTACCCGCTCCTATTAATTTAAGAGATATTAAATTAATTAAGTAAAGCTCGCTACTATACAAAACTTAACCTTATCTACGCATTTAACCGCCTCTATATCGCAAAAGGAGATAAATAGCTTACCGTATTCCGCACTAGGTATAGACTATTTAAATACTTAATAATGCCGTTTAGCCTCGCAAATGCCCTAAGTTTATTTTAGCACTTTATAAATAATACCCTATAACCTTACCTGGACGTTTTCTGTACTGCTTATATTAACGACATCTTGGTATATAGCAATAACCTAACTAAATATAAGAAATATGTTAATCTTGTTCTAGAAGCTCTATATAGAGCTAGCCTATAGTTAGATATAGAGAAATGCGAATTCTATAAAACGGAAGTCCTATACCTGGGACTTATTATTTCTATAGATGGTATATAAATAGACCTAAAGAAAATTAAAGTAATTGTATACTGGTAAGAACCTAAGAACGTTAAGGACGTAAGAGCCTTTATAGAATTTGCTAACTTCTACTAATAGTTTATTAACAACTTCTCCGCTTTGGTTTTACCCCTTATAGCTCTAACCTAAAAAGATAAAGCCTTTATCTTTAATAAGGAATATAAGAAGGCCTTTGTCTATCTAAAAGTTATATTTACCACTATATCTATACTCTAACACTTTGACCTAAACTAAAAGAGTGTTATAGAAGCTGATTTATCTAACTATGTTACTAGAGACATTCTGTCTTAGTATAATAAGGAAGGAGTACTATACCCTATAGCGTACTTTTTAAAATAATTAAGTCTAGCTAAATATAACTACGAGATCTATAATAAGGAATTATTGGCTATTATTAGATGTTTTAAACAATGGCAACCCAAACTAGAAGGCGCCGGATTTCTGATTAAGGTCCTTAGTAACTATAAGAATCTATAGTATTTTACAACTATGAAATAGCTAAGTTATTGTTAAGCCCGCTAGTTAGAATACCTGTTCTATTTCTAATTCTTAATTACGTACTGTCTAGGCGTTTAAGGTTAAAAACCTAATGCCCTAACCCAACGTTTATAAGACATGCCAGCATAGGAAGAAGTGTATGCCTACTATAATTAAACTCTGCTTTGCCCTGAACTATTTAACTCTCCTATTAAAGATATTATAATGCACGTCCTTTAAATAGCTGATTGATTAATTAAACAAATAATAGTTAATAAATACCCAAATAATGAGTTTATCTAAGAGACGCTTAGGCTAATCTAAGATGGCATTAAATGTTTTAAAAGGATTTCTTTAAGTAAATATAAAGCTTGCAGAGACCGCTTATACTATAGGAACCGCCTAGTTGTACTTAACCACAACAAACTTAAGCTTAAGCTCCTTAAATACGTATATGACCTACTAGTAGCTAGTTACCCAGGCTGAGGAAAAACCCTAAAACTGCTCTAATAAGAATATTACTGGCCGAATATATATAATATAATACGAAGATATGTCTCTAGCTGCCATACCTACTAATAAGCTAAAGCTTTATATAAGACGTATAACGGCTTTTTAAAGCCACTACCTGTTCCGGATTAAAGATGGAAGGATATTTTAATTAACTTTGTTATTAATCTCCCCATAAGTAAAGGCTGTACGAATATTATAGTAGTTATAGACCAACTATCTAAGATAAAACACTTGATTGCCTACCCTAATATATTAGCGCCTGCCGTTGCCTAACTGTTCCTAGATTATATATGGAAACTCTATAGACTTCCCAAAATAATTATCTCTAATAGAGGTAGATAGTTTATCTCTATATTCTAAAAAGAACTAACTACTTAACTCCGTATTAAAGCACTATTATCTATAGCATACTACCCGGAAACGGACGGTTAAACGGAACGTGTAAATGCTATAATGGAATAGTATATTTGGATATACACGTCGTATTTATAGGATGACTGGATAGACTGGCTTATATTTATTAAGTTTACCGTAAATAACTCTATTTTGGAAACTATAAGGGTCTCCCTATTCCTGGCCAACTACGGCCAGCATCCGCGAATGGGTTTTAAACCCTTTAGTAATATTCCTCGCCTAGCTTATTAAGCCTTATAAGTTATAGAGGCAAATAAATTTATAAAGAAGATAGAAGAACTATAAGAGTTTCTTACTAATAAAATAACATGGGCCTAATCTATCTATAAAGCCGCAGTAAATAAGAACTGAACCCTAGCACCAGCTTACTAATTAGTAACTTTGTTTGGCTAAATACAAGAAATCTAAACACGAAATAATCTACTAAAAAACTTAATTAGAAGAACGCCGGCCCTTATAAGGTTAAAAAGGTTGTCTTTCCTTATACTTACTAACTGAAACTCCCTAATACGGTTAAAATCCACCCTATATTCTATACGTCAGTCCTCCGCCCCGCTGCCCCTATATTAGACGCCCTGCCTGGACAGATCTAGGACCCTCCCCTACTAGTTAAGGTAGATGGTAAGGATAAGTACTTCGTTAAAAGAATTAATAATATTAAGTATAATAAACGAAAACGCCAGTATATGTACCTTATAAAGTGGAGAGGCTTTACTAAACCCTTATAGAAACCTATTAACTCTATAGGACTCACACAAGCCGCAGGAGACTTTTATAAACTCTACCTAGAACTACCACAGCCCCATCTCGCAGAAGCTTAAGTTTAAAGGGGGGGTACTGTTACGGGACTACCCCGTAACACCTTATACACGTCCACCTGTTTCTACCGTCTCGATCTCTATGTTAACGACTCAGTTAATTAAGGCACATAACGGCAATCTAAGGCAATTTGCTATTACGTGACGGTAATCTAAGGCAATTTGCCATTACGTGGCGGCAATCTACGGCAATCTGCCGTCCTCCACTATATTCCGCCGAATTCTGCCAAGATCTACTAGGACTATAACCTAAAGCCTATTCTACCCCGTGTACGTATTAACCAAGCAACCAAGTTAACGATATATATACCCTTTTCTTCCCGTTTCCCTACTTTCTTTCCCTACGCAATGTCTTGACTTTATTACGCAGTTTATATATATAGCTTATCAATATCTACTTCGCTATATATTATCACCACTTGTGCTCGCTCCGTGACAAAACTAATGATATATACCCTTTCTTCCCATTTCCTTACCTTCTCTCCTTACGCAACGTCTTGATCTTATTACACAGTTTATATACATAGCTTAATAATATCTACTTCGCTATATATTATTACCATTTATACTTACTCTGTAATAGGAGTAGACGGTAGATGCTAGAGCCCTTAGGTAGTATACTAAGGGAGGTTTACCCTTAAGCTTTTTATAAGGTAATATGCTATTAAGAAGAGCTCTTATAGGGTGTCTATTTTTAATATATATAGCTATAAGAAGTACATTAGGCTATAGAAAGTCTGGTATATTACTAGTAAGGATTATTAAGCGGGTAATCTTAGTGGAGGTTTACTATAAGCGCTCTACTTCTCTATTCTCTTCTTAAGTATATAAGGTAGTAGGTTTGAATTCTATACCTAGATTATCTATCTAGGTGGTTACTTTCTTACTATAGAGCTCTGTTTTATAGTTAGTATAAATTCTAGTAATTTTAAGGCCAAATTTAGTGTAGATTTAATTGTAGTACCTCTATAAAATACTAAGCCACTTGTCCTTTATATAGATAGTATAGACTATAGTAAACCTTATATAGTATCTTTTACTGTTGGAATCACGGTGGGGGGGGGGTTTTGGTTTCAATCGTTTTCTTCGTTCTGTTCTTCTACTTCTACAGGTGGAATTTAATGGATCTCCTGAGCTCGCTTAGCCCACGTGATTAACCCAATTGGTTACAAGCAACCGTTTCTACTGTATTACAGAACCTTATTCAGACATTTACTTTTAAAGCTAATGGGGGTAATAGGTCCTACTAGATCTATATAGATAAATTAAAATAGTTATATAGCTTATTCCTGGGGCGTTCTATTATACCTCTTTCTAGCTTTAAATTAAGCGTAGAGCTTATAGTATTTATTACTAATATTGTTAAACTTAATACCAAGTTTACTTAGGTGGCGTTTAAGGTTACTATAGTTAAGGTAGCTAAATTAATAATGCCAAATAGGTAGACTTTTGTCGTTTTTAATTGTCTAAAGGATTAATTTTAATAAGTAGTTATACTGCCAAATTGGGTAGAGTTGTTAAACTTTAGGTGTGTATCCTATTACCTTATTATTATATTTAAGTTTATAAGTCTTATTGTTAAAGAAGACGCCCATTTCCTTAAGTTGGCTTTTAGATAGTAGGTTTGCTAATAAATATAGTACGTAAAGAACATTATATAGAGTAAGCGTACTTTTATGACTTTTATTAGGGAGTATGGTTTATATAGAGATAGATTCTTTACCGACTAATTAAGCTTTATAGGGCCCAACTGTATCTAATAAGGTGTCGTTATTAACGTAGTTAAAGAGAAGTTTATAATTCTTATAGCAGTGGACGGTAGCGGCGGTATTATAGATAAAGTCATACCTGCTTAGTTAGGCTTATACCACCGCTGCTACAAGCTTATGTTATAGATTTGCTTTATTTTTAGCTTAATTAGAGTATTTACTAAGCTAAATAGGTAGCCTAGTCCTCTGCTTCTTTCTTGCATAGATTTTATTACTAATTCTCTATAGTATATTTTCTAGGTTTTTCTTCTAGTAGTTTTCTTTGGAATATATAGTTCTATTATATTTTACGCAGTTAGGGTGCTTATATATTCCTACTAGTGCAATCTTTCTCTTTATGGGCGTTCCGTTATTTAAACGTGCTACTAGTATAGTAGAAGCTTCTTAATTAAGCTTACTATTAAAGATAATAAGTTCCTTACCTAAGGCTTATAGGTTAGTATTTTTCTATATCTAATTTGTTTATTAAGTTGTTTTAAACTAAGCGTAGTTGGTAGAGCTAACTCTGTGTAGAAGGGCCGCTTAGGTAAGGATTTTATAGTTAATAGGTTGGTCTATTTTAATAAGGTAATTAAGGTTTAATATAATATAGGGGACAAACTCCTCTATATTCTTAAAATCTTAAACACATTTAGTAAAGAAGGTGGCTATAATATTAGTAATAGCTGCTAGATTAAGATCTTTAAAATGTTCTTTTGGAGCCTTTTATTTCTTAAGTGCCTATCTAGCGTTTAATATAAATGGCTTATAGATATCGCTAACGTTTTAGTTAATAAAAGCAGCTATATAGGCTAGCTGTTCCTTATATTTCTCCTATTTTTTTACTAAGTTAGCTAGCTTAATTTTTAGCTGTTTAACAGTAAAGCCTAAGTCTACCTATTTCTCTTTAATTAACTTAATTATAGGAAGAAGCTATAGTAGGTTATTAAGAATCTACTTAATGTTTTTAGATTAGAGGTGGTTTTATATATTAATACTAAATATTAGCTAGTCTTCCTATCTAACAAGCTTTTAGATAGAGGCTTGGGCGGTATATTTATTGCTTATATTAATAAGGCTTATAGGTAGTTTATAGTAGGCAGTCTATAGGCCTTATTATAATAATATTATTAGATTTATTTCCTTTATAAGGAGTGTATATATAGTATAGATTTTGACTTAATATATTCCTTAGCCAGTATAGGCAGTTTTAATAAGCTTCTTTTAATCCGCTACTAATACGGTTATTATAAGGCTTTATTCTTAAAACTCTATTATTCTGTAATAATAATAGTAAGGCTATCTATTAAATGTAAGGTATCCTCTTAAGCCTCTAGTGCCGCTATTTATTATAGACTGTGTTAGGCTTGTTCTTAATAGGATCCTCTTATTATATTTAGCGTAGAGTCTGTTATTAGCAGCTATATAGCCGCTTATTATAGGTTTTTGGCGTTATAAATTGGTTAAATATTTAACAACTTTTTAACGCCCGTATAGTAATATTGCGATAGCAATTATTATAAATAATAAAGCAATTAGGTTTAGCTTATTAGGTGCAAACCCAGGCTCATAACCTGTTAAAATAAGGTTATTAGGGCTAAAACTCCTCGCATTGCTTATTTTCTATATAGGTGGTTAAAGAGATTTTAAGGAACTTCGACCGGCGGTTGAAGTTCTCTGATTGGTTAGATTCCTGCCAAGAGGTTCTCCCCAAGTCTTATTACGTGATATCGTTACGGGCTTGTTTTCCAATATTAACCGTACACTAAGCTAAAAAAGAGAAAGGAAATGGAGCTTAGAAGCAGATACTCTAGGGGGGTTAGGTCTCTTTAGGACTTCTTCCTCCCGAATATGGGCGGAGCGCTTGGATCCATCTTGCCTTTACCATCTTCCGTGTTATTACTCCGAGATATCGTATAACAGATAATAAAGAAATCAGCTTAGGAAAATGATTAAATTTCTATGAGAGCTAGCTAAAACAGCCATGCAATCCCAATAACGAAATCCTATCAAGCTCTACCTATACCTTGCACCAAAGCCAGACAAACAAAAAAAGTAGAAACCCCTACCCGCACTCGACCAACCCAGTGATCTTGTTGGATTAGCGGCAAATTAGCGTAGCGTGGTTGGATCTGGATTGCATGGGTGGTAGATCCACTGGATTAATTAATGGCGCGGAGTGGATCTTGAAGCTCTGGAGCTCCTGGAGCGCCAGTTATTTACCCAATTAGAAGGAGGCTAAGGAGGAAGGATCAATGAGGTGTCAAAAGCGTGATGTAGAGCCAATTAGAAGAGTCGTACAATGACTTGGAGTTCCGAAATGAGTCTATTCTATCTACCTTCCTTCCGTTTTTACTGCTTTCCTCTGTACACAATTACCCTATAACTCAATTTTGCCTTCCTTAATTGCTATTAGTAGAGGGGGGTGGACTGACATCCACAGGTGTATAGTGGTGTGTGTGGACTCCATGTATACTAGTGAGGCTATCACATGATCGTAGGAAGCTCCTGCGTTTGCAGTAAAGCAATATTTTCCTATACGCGCATTAGAGCCCTCCGACGATATTATCCTGGCGCCCTAAATCAATCAATCTAAAGGGAGACCACTCTAAAGACTTTGACGAGTTTAAGCCATGCAGTAAATAGTATATGCGGTATACAGCTCTAATGACTTTTTAGTAAGTTTAACTACCCCCTACTTCTCAAATATAACACTAGAACCGTGCCAAGACTTTCTATATATAGTATAGAGCGCCGCGGCGCTCCTGGCGTCAAATCACATATTTGGTAAATGGAGTGGATTTGACCTCATATCTACGCCACGCCAATCCAATAAGATCACTGGACCAACCCCGCTATATAATTCCCAAAAAGCCAAAAAAAATAAAAAAAATAAATCCCCCTTACATAGCCTCCCAAACAGGCCTTACCATCCTCCCCTTAATCCCAACCTCAAACCCCTAAATCCCCTCCTTATGTAACGGGACTAGCCCAGTTACAGTAGGAATGTCTCGGTGAAACACTCGACAGATAAATTCCGACGCTTTGATCAAATTCTGCCAAATTCTGCCAAGTCGATCGAATTCTGCCAAATTCCGCCAACTCGATTAATTTCCACCAGTTTCCACCAAATTCCACTGACGTGATGGAATTTGGTCGAAACCTGTCGAATTCCGCATGGGCTTGTGCCCACGCGTCTGCTGCCAAGACCCCGAATATTTAGTTATAAGTTTCCTATATTCCTTTCTCTTCTTCACGCAACGTCTTGTACTCTGCAAGAGCTATATACCCTTAGATTTAGATAGAATTTA
>Ga0307507_10001937_pt1 | contig 45000 bp, 41 predicted proteins | sample 7_EM_MG_FD_207223 | JGI IMG/M metagenome (GOLD analysis project Ga0307507, IMG submission 207223) | Populus trichocarpa ectomycorrhiza microbial communities from riparian zone in the Pacific Northwest, United States - 7_EM | ecosystem: Host-associated > Plants > Roots > Unclassified | place... | reverse complement strand
GTGTCCATCAGTTCCCATCTACACCGGCGTCAGAAGCAACCCGCCGTCGTCGCGGCCTTGTTCGGCAAAGACGAAGTCCGCTACGCAGCAGCCTGCGAACAGGACATTTGAGTTACGGGTCAATAACTCCTGGCAGCGCCACCGCCACCCACCACCTCCGACGTGTGTCAATGGCCATGTAGATGTTCCCAGTGACGGGCATGAAGGTACACACACGGGTGGACAGCAGTTCTCCCCGGTGGACACGGGCTCTTCCCACGCGGACATCGATCGTCCCCAGTTGGGCACAGGTCGTCCACGGTTGGTCCGCGCCGGCTGCTTGGCGCATATCGTGCCTGCGTGATCGAGATTCCAGAGGAGTTCGTACGAGTCACCACTGATCGCGAGGGAGAGCGCGGGGCGCAGTGGCTGGCGTCGCTGCCTGAGATCGTCACAGGGCTGGTCGGGCGGTGGGGATGCGCGCTCGACGGGCCGGTCATGTACGGCGGGGTCGGCGTCGTCGTTCCCGTGCTTCAGGACCGCAGGCCTGCGGTGGTGAAGGTTTCGTTCCCGCATCCGGGCAACGTCGCGGAGCCGGACGCGTTCGCAGCCTGGGGTGGGCGCGGCGCCGTGCTGCTGTATGAGCGCGCTGATGAGTGCTGTGCGATGCTGCTCGAGCGGGCCCGCGCGCACACGCTCGCCCAGGTGCGCGACAGCGATGAGGTCGTGCGGATCGCCGGGCGGCTAAGCCGACGTCTGGCGATCCCGGCGCTGTCGGCCGCGCTGCCGCGCTTGCGTGATCAGGCCCCGGAGTGGGAGCGCGAACTGCGTCAGGATGCCGCCGACTTTGCCGGTGCGCTCCCGCGGCATGTCGTGCACGCCGCGGTGGCGACGGTGCGCGAGCTTGGGAGCGAGCAGCCGGAGATGATGGTCCACGGCGACTTCCACCAGCGCAACATCCTGGCCGGCGAGCGCGAGCCCTGGCTGGCCGTAGATCCCAAGGGCTACGTGGGCGATCCGGCGTATGACGGTGGAACACTGCTCAGGACGCGCGCGATCGCCCTGATCGAGGAAGACGACTTCGACAAGGCCCTCCTGCGCTCGCTGGACGTATTCGCCGAGGCCGCGCAGCTCGACGGCGAACGCGTGCGCCGCTGGGCCCAACTCCACGCCGTGCAATCCGCCTTCTGGGGCCGCCGCCACGGCTTGCATCTCGCCCGCGGCGGCCCCGAACTCGACCGGCGTTCGCACCTGGCCGACTACCTCGCACAGTTGCTTGTATAGGAGCTGGGCAGTCGAAGCGTCAGCCGAGCGCGACGACCCCGTTGCCGCTGAGGGCTTCGGACAGGCGATGGCTCTCGCCCGTGGTGGTCACCACGTGAGCGTGATGCAGGAGCCGATCAACAGTGGCTGTGGCCAGGGTCTCCGGCATGATCTCATCGAATCCTGACGGATGGAGGTTCGAACTCACGGTCAGACTCTTACGCTCATAGGCTGCATCTACAAGCCGGTAGAATCCCTCGGCGGCGTCGGCGGAGGCCGGTAGCAGGCCAATTTCAGAGAGCCGCATCAGACCTCTGGGCTCATCAGTCGTGAAATGCCCCTGAGACCGCCTTGATCCACCCGACCTTCGCCAGATCGTCAATCAGCCACTGGTACGCGTAATTGCTCGCGGGACGCGCCCAGCCCATAGGCAGGTCGCTGCTGAGCGAAATCGAGGCCTTAGGAAGCGTCCCGGCGCCGCGCTCGAACATCGCTGCGAAACGCGAGGCGGCCCCGGACTCGACGCTCTCGACGAGTTCGAGATCCACAGGCCGTGGCACAGCGGCGGTGCCTTCGCCCGCCGTGATCAGATAGTGGACGGTGCTGGAGAACTCATGCTCGTCGCCGAAACGCTGGATCAGGCCGCACACGCGCGCCGGCAGGAGGGCGTGCGTCGCCAGGCTCGCCGCACACGAGGGAAGGTTCACCTCGACCAGCTCGCGGTAGCCCTCCAGCGCAGCCTGCATTGCCGCGGCGACGAACGGCACCGTCGCGCGCGCCGAGTAGCCGAGCGCGATCGACTGCCGACCGGAGGAAGGAACGTCCGGTGCGGGCCACGGCCTTTCCAGGACCTCCGCGTCAAGGTGCTGCAACTGCTCGTCGAGCCAACGGAAATCTTCCGAATCGGCCGTGTAGCCCGGCCACTGGCAGCGGAAGGACACGCTGGAGCGGACCTTTTCCATCAGCGGCGCCAGGTTCTCGCGCAGCTCACCCAGGGGGATCTGTTGCAGGTCTCGGCGAAAGCGCCCGGTCGTGACGTGCGAGGCGAGGTACCAGATGCGCTCGCGCGACAGCGTGCTTCCCGGCCGTGTCGGCAGACGGCGCGCCGTCAGGAGCGTGGCCAGATCCTGGCCGACCTGTTCGCGGGCCCAGCGCCACCGCGCAAGCGCGCCGGTGGGCAGGCTGAACCACTCGCGCCGCTCCAAGCCCGCCGCGCGCAACGCGCCGCTGTCAGGATCATCGATGCGCACGAGTGCCGGCTCGGCCTGCGTCCCCGACTTTCCCAGCACCACGTGGCCGTCTTGGCAGCTGACCCCCCCATCGGCACAGCTTGCCGTCACGATGGGCGCCCAGCAGCGTGCGCACGGGACCGAATCCCTCCAGCAGCGCCTCCACGGGCTCGCGCAGCCAGCGACCAACGGCCATCGAAAGGTCCGGCTCCGCGGAAAGCTCCAGAGACGCCGCAGCGATCACGGCGCGCACCTCGGTATCGGACAGTAGCCTCCCCGCTGGGCCGACGTCCCGGGGCAGCGGGATCTGATCGAAGACCCACGACGCGGCTGCAGCATCGATCCGTGCGATCACCGCCATGTCGCGCTCCGCCTCCGCGGGCGTTCCCTCAGCAACGACGGACGCGACCGCGTAGCGCCACCGGTCGAACGCGGGAGCGCCCACAGCCTGCGCGAGCGGCATCACACCCGAGGTGATCGCCAGCGCGCCGAAGTACTGCTCGAACACGGACAGCGCGAAAACGAGGTTCTCACCGTCCTCGACGACCAAACCCGTCGAGGTCAGCCGCCAGAGCACCGGGGGCGGGCCGAGAGACGAAGCGCGCACGCCGCCGCGGTTCTGCAGGACCGAGGCGGCCAGCCCGACCAACTGGCCCCACACGTGTTCGTCCGCATCCGGCCGCTCACGCTCCACGATCAGCCGCGCAAGATCACTCAGGAGACGCGATTGGCTCACCCTGGTATCACCGCCGGCCAACAGGCGTGCCCCAAGCGCCAGCGCGGTCAGCGGACGAGTGAGCAGATCTCGGGTCTCATCCGCCCACCCTTCGTAAGGGGCCAAGTTCGGCACGACCAGGTCGAGCAGCGCCAACCCTCGCTCCACACTCCACTGCGGAACGACGATCTGCTCGTCCCGGTCTTCGATCACCACCGCACCGGGCCGGGCCGTGGCGAGAATACGAAGGCGTGGCGAGGCGGCCGCCAGTTCTCTCGCCCGCTTCAGCAGCACCCGCGCCTCAGCCGCCCCGACGCCGTCCACGTCGTCGAGCACCACGCGGCAAGGGCATGAGGGATCGCGGCCCAGCGCGTCCGTCACCGCCCCTTCCAGCCCGCGCACCGTGGCCTGCCGAGCCTCAATCCATACCGGCACCTCGACGGATTCGTCACGCTCGGCCTCGTACAGCCCGTCGCGCCACCACGCCTCCGCGATCTCGCTCTTACCCGAGCCCATCGGCCCCACCAGCACACGCACGGACCCGGCAGGCACAGTTATGCCAATCGCCTGTAAACCAGTAGCCCAAGCGAGCACGCGTTCGCGCAGCATCGCCGGTACCGGCGTAAGGCGCGCCAGGCTTCGCCCTCGGGAAAGGGCGCGGGCCCGCTCCAGTGCCTGCGCCCGCGTGCGCGAACGCGCCGAGAACGGCACCGCCTCCCGCACCGCGTCGACCACCAGCTGCGTGAAGGAGCGCGCCATCACCTCCGCGAGCTGCTCCTGCGTCAGCGGCGGCCGCTTGACCCCGCCCAACCGGAGCACCTCTGCCTCATGCGCCCGTTTCCAATCCCGCAGCGTCTGCGCCGGGAAGTCCGCCTCGCTGCGGTCCACGGCGTCCGCGTCGAACCCACACAAGATCACAAGATTGTCGTATCCGCGGTTGACCGAAGAGGACATCCCCATCAGCCAGCGCGCCCCACCGCGGCGCCGCGCGTGGATATGCGCCACCCTGCTATTGAGCTCTTCCTTCTCCCCCTCGCCGATCGCCTTGTACAGCGGCTCGCGGCATCCCGGCCTGGCACACCACAGCGCGTTGGCGTACAGGCGCTTCACCGTCGCCTCAGTCGGCTCCAGATGCTCCCGCACCTCACCTGAACCGACGCCACCGCCACGCCTCTTCGCCACACGAACAGTGTGCCCGCACCCGCCGACACCTCGAGCCCGATGACAGAAGCAGCTGTCCGGGTTTACCTCTGCGGGCCTTGATCCAGCCGCCTGGTCGGTACGAGTTGCTGGTGACTGGCCACACCCATCCAGCCGAAGTCGGGCCTCGAGGACCGGCCCATGAATGCCATCCTGCGCCGAAGCATGCCGACCTATCCCACGGACAAACGACGGACAAACGATCAGAGGCCCGGTCACTGTTTCCAGTGACCGGGCCTCTGACCTGGTACTTCTCGTGGGCTGTTCACGAGTGGGTCTGACCTGCGCGCTCCCGGCCCGCTTCGTGATCTTTCCCAGTCCTGCGAAGATCGTTTCCCAGGCAATGAGTGGTTCTCACCATTGCAGGGCGGTGAGGCGGGACCGCACCGCCAAGCAGCGTGCTCGGGCTGAGCGCGACCAAGGTCGGCAGGACGAGCACCGGCTCACGTGCGAGCGCGGGTCGGCCACCTCACGCGCGCGTCGAGCAGGCCCGCTCCGAGGGAGCGCCCACCACGCCTACTGCGCAACTTTCAAGAGCGACCACTCGCCAAGCGCATGCGCGAATACGCATTCGAAGTCGGTTCTGGCCCTCGTTCGATCGCCGGTTTCAGGCCGGACGGTCGACGAGCGACAGCGGTTGACGCATCGTCGATGTCGCCGTTCATCAATACACTGATCTCTGCTGAGGATGTTCGGTCCGCACGACCGGGCAGCTCACACGGAACTCACCATGTCGCCCGCTTGACCGCGTCCAGGGGGCCGCGGGAGCAGTGGCGCGTAGGACCGAGCACGATCCACCTCGGCTGACATGAGCAGTCCCGGCGATGGTGCGGCCGCGTGGATCAAGCCGCGTCCTCCCCATCTTAGGAAAGTAAATACTGAAAGCTTGACAGTGCCCTACCGGGTGGATTTGCTTCACGCGGACCCGTCGCCCGCTTGCACGGTGGCGGTGACCTGCTCTCGCACTCGTCGCGGCTCCGACCGTGAGAGGCGCGGGGCAAACGAGAGACCTCCGGATCGAAAATACCCGCACTGATCGAGTCGATGGCAGGTAGCTGTGACCCTGACTTTCCTAGTGAATCTTCCTAAGCCTGACGCCGCTGTCGTCGATCGGCTCGCCGGCAGAGGAGGACAGTGGTGAAAAGACGCATCGCCCTGACGACCGCCGCGGTGGTCGGCCTGGTGGTGGCGGGCGGCACAGCGGTCGCGACCGGCAGCGCCTCGGCGGCGAGCAGCGGATGCTCGGTCAGCTACACGATCGTGAACCAGTGGCCCGGCGGGCTCCAGGGCGGCGTGACGCTGACCAACCTCGGCAGCGCGCTGAGCTACTGGACCCTGGCGTTCGACTTCCCCGACGCCGGCCAGAAGGTCACCCAGGGCTGGAACGCCACCTGGACACAGTCCGGCACGCACGTGACAGCGGCCAATCTGAGCTGGAACAGCGCGGTGCCCACCAACGGCTCGGTGTCGATCGGCTTCACCGGCTCGTGGACCGGTGCCAATCCTGTGCCCGCCTCGTTCAGCGTGAACGGGGTCGCGTGCACCGGCGGCGTGGCGACGAGCACGGCGAGCCCGACGGTAAGCGCGAGCGCGAGCACGAGCACGAGCGCGTCGGCAAGCGCCTCAGCAAGTCCCAGCCCCTCGGCCTCCTCCTCGGGCGGGAGCGGCTACAACGGACCTGCTCCGGCACTGCACGTGTCCGGCAACCATCTGGCTACCGCGGCGGGAACCACCTACCGCCTACTGGGGGTGGACCGCTCCAGCGGCGAGTACGCCTGCGTGCAGGGCAAGGGCATGTGGGACGGCGGCCCGGTGGACCAGGCCTCGGTCGACGCAATGAAGGCGTGGAACATCCACGCGGTGCGGATTCCGCTGAACGAGGAGTGCTGGCTGGGCCTGAACGGAACGCCGAGCGGCGCGACCTACCAGCAGAACGTCGCAAGCTACGTGAACCTGCTGGTGTCCAACGGGATCAACCCGATCCTCGATCTGCACTGGACCTACGGTCAGTACACCGGACCGGGAACCGCCTGCTCGGACGCGCACGCGACGTGCCAGAAACCGATGCCGGACGCGCAGTACACCCCGACGTTCTGGACGCAGGTCGCCACAGCCTTCAAGGGCAACAACGCCGTCGTCTTCGATCTGTTCAACGAGCCCTACCCGGACGCGCCCGCGAGCTACGACCCGACGGCTTCGTGGACGTGCTGGCGCGACGGCGGCAGCTGCACCGGCATCAGCTACCAGGTCGCGGGGATGCAGAGCCTGGTCAACGCGGTCCGCGCCACAGGCGCCGCCAACGTGGTCATGCTCGGCGGCATCTCCTGGTCGAACGACCTGAGCCACTGGCTGCAGTACGAACCGACCGACCCGACCGGGAACCTGATCGCCTCCTGGCACTCCTACAACTTCAACTCGTGCTCGAACACCAGCTGCTGGGACACCCAGGTGGCTCCGGTCGCGGCCCAGGTGCCGATCGACACCGGCGAGATCGGGCAGAACTCCTGCGCCCACGACTACATCGACACGCTCATGGCGTGGGCCGACAGCCACGGCATCGGATACCAGGCCTGGACCTGGGACCCCTGGGGCTGCTCCGGCGGCAGCGTGCTGATCCAGGACTGGAGCGGCACCCCGACCGTCACCTACGGCCAAGGCCTCCAGGCCCACCTGCTGACCCAGACCCCGTAGCCGACCGCCCGATGCGGTCCGCCGTGCGCGGCGGACCGCATCGGCGTCTCCTCGGCTGTCCTGGTCCGCTCTTACGGAGTCGGTCTCAGTCCGGCTGCGGTAGGTCGAGGATCGCCAGCTCGCTCTGCAGAACTAGCACGGCGCCGCCGATCGCCGCCGCGTCCGAGCCGCTGACCGACTGCACCACCCGCACCGGGTGCGCCCGCCTGGCGAAGGTGCGCCGCTGCACCTCCCGCTCGATCAGCGGCCGGTAGATCGAGCCGGCCGCGGCGAAGCTGTGCCCGGCCAGCACGATCAGATCGAGATCGAACAACGTCGCCATCGTCACCGCGGCCGCGCCCAGATACGAGGCGGAGCGCTCGATCAGGCCGCGGGCCGTCGCATCCCCGGCCTCGGCCGCGGCGGCGATGCGCCCGAAGTCCCCGAGGCAGTCGATGCCGAGGGGATCGAGCCCGAGCCGCCAGCCCAGTCCGTCGGCCTCGAACGCCTGCCTGATCACCGCGGGCGGCCCCGCGTAGTGCTCCAGACAGCCGCGGTTGCCGCAGTCGCATTCCTCGCCGTCCAGGTCGACGCAGATGTGGCCGATCTCCACGCTGTTCGAGGAACTGCCGCGGAAGACCTCCCCGCCACTGACCACGGCCCCGCCGATGCCGCTGGCCATATAGATGCAGCCGAAGGTGCTGTGCTGGTCCACGGCCCCGAGCCAGTACTCCCCCATCGCGGCCGCCGCCGCGTCGTTGTCGAGCAGAACGGGCAGCTCGAGCAGCTCGGAGAGCCGTCGCGCGATCGGGTAGCCGAGCCACTCGGCAGTGGGCTGATGAGTCAGCAGCACGCCCGCTTGCCGATCCTGCGGGCCATAGCTCACCAGCCCCACTCCCAGCACCTTGCCACGCTCGACGCCAACGCTGCTCAGCAGCGCGTTCACCCGGGCGGCGACCAGCGGCAGCGCCTGCTCGGGCGGGAGCAGTTCGGTGCCGTGGAAAGAGGTCCTCGCCACCAGCTGACCGGCCAGATCGACGATGACCACGACACACGCGTTACGCTCGAACAGCAGCCCGACGCTGTAGCGGGCCTGGGGATTGAGCTGCAGCAGGGTGGGCGGCTTGCCGCCGGTGGACGTCCCGCGCCCCACCTCCACGACGAGGCCGTGGTCCATCAATTCGCGCACGACCTGGGTGATGGTGGGCGAGGTCAGCCCGGAGTCCGCCGCCAACTCCACCCGGCTGACGGTACGCGCGGCGCGGATGAGATTCAGCACCACGCCGCGGGTCTTCGACCTGCTGGCCACGACCGGACCGGTCGTCATGCGATCTCTCCCTCAGCAGCCCATCGACCGAGTGACTCGGGACGCGTAGCAGCCTAGCTAAATCATCTCACTAAGCCCCCGGCCACCGCGTGCCGTCGCGCCGGGAGGCGGCGGCGGTACTCGCGGCCTCGCCGCCGCTGCGGGTTCGATCCCGGAGCGCCGGCGCCGACCCCGGGGCGAGCCAGGTAACAGCAGGGTCTCCCACAGTGCCGAGCGGTTTGCCTAGCGTGGCGTGCATGGATTTGAAGCAGCAGGTGCGCGACTTCCTGATGTCGCGTCGTGCCCGCCTGCAACCCACTGACGTCGGGATCAGCGGTGCCGCATTGCGTCGGCGCGTGCCGGGACTGCGCCGTGAGGAAGTCGCGATGCTGGCGGGGATGAGCGTGGACTACTACGTGCGCCTCGAGCGCGGGAACCTCGTCGGGGCGTCACAAGGAGTGCTCGATGCGGTCGCCCGGGCGCTGCGGCTGAGCGAGATCGAGCACGCGCACCTGCTGGACATGGCGCGGGTGGCGAACACCACCGGGCCGAAAGGACAGTCCGCGTTCCCGGATCGGATCAGGCCTCGTCTACAGCAACTGCTCGATGCGCTGTCGACGCCGGCGTGTGTGCGCAACGGCCGGGCCGACTTCCTCGCCGCCAATGCGCTGGGCCGCGCCCTGTACGCCCCGATGTTCTCGGCACCGACCGGTGTGCCGAACATGGCGCGGTTCCTGTTCCTGGACCCGCGGGCCCGGGACTTCTTCCCTGACTGGGGAAAACTGGCCCGGGAGCTGGTGGCGGTGCTGCGCGCGGAAGCGGGCCGGCATCCGTTCGACAAACCGCTGACGGACCTGATCGGCGAGCTGTCGGTACGCAGCCGCGAGTTCCAGGTGTGGTGGGCCGAGCGGGAGGTCTTTGCCCACCGAAGCGGCGTGAAACGGTTCCATCATCCGGTCGTCGGCGACATCGAGTCGGTGTTCGAGTCCAGCGAACTGACTGCCCATGACGGACTCACGCTGGTGCTCTACAGCACCGAACCCGGGTCGGCCTCAGAACAGGCGCTCGCCCTGCTGGCTTCCTGGGCCGCGACCGAAGCGCAGGGGCATGCCGTCCACGGGTTGGAGGGTCGGGCACCGTCCGAGCGGCGCGACTAGGCGAAGCGTCGCAGAGGGGTTATCGCTTTCCCCCGAAGAACAGGGACTCCCTCCGTCCGGCGAGCCGAGGTTGGCTTGACGTGCGCCGGAGTCGCGGGCGCTGTCGACTTCTCGAACCTGGAGAGATGAATGCCCACTCTTGTCAACGCCTTCGGCACCCCGGCCGCCGGTGAGCCGCTTGCTCCCATCGCGATCGAGCGCCGTGACGTGGGGGCGCATGACGTGTGCCTCGACATCCTGTACTGCGGGATCTGCCACTCCGACATCCACTTCGCCCGCGGTGAGTTCGGACCGCTACCGGTCTCCCCGCTGGTACCCGGCCACGAGATCGTCGGCACCGTCACCGAGATCGGCTCCGAGGTCGCCAAGCACAAGGTCGGCGACCGTGTCGGCATCGGCTGCATGGTCAACTCCTGCCGCGAGTGCGTGAACTGCCTGGCGGGCCAGGAGCAGTACTGCCTGGGCGGCAACACACTCGTCTTCGGCAGCCCGGACCGCGACGGCACGATCACCCAGGGCGGCTACTCGCAGACGATCGTCGCCGACGAGGACTTCGTGCTACGCGTGCCCGAGAGCCTCGACCCGGCATCTGCCGCACCGTTGCTGTGCGCCGGCATCACCGTGTACTCACCGCTGGCGCACTGGAAGGTCGGCCCCGGAAGCAAGGTGGCGATCGTCGGCCTCGGCGGCCTCGGACACCTGGGCGTGAAGATCGCCGAGGCGATGGGCGCCGAGGTCACCGTGCTCTCGCAGTCGCTGCAGAAGAAGGACGACGGGCTGCGCCTGGGTGCCGACCACTACTACGCCACCGGCGATCCGGAGACTTTCACGGCCCTGGCCAACAGTTTCGACGTGATCCTCAACACGGTCAGCGCGCCGGTGAACGTGGACGCCTTCCTGTCGCTGCTCGCCCTCGACGGGGTGCTCGTGAACGCCGGCGCCCCGGCGGAGCCCATGTCGGTGAACGTGTTCTCCCTGTTCGGCAACCGCCGTTCCTACGCGGGCACCCAGTACGGCAGCATCCGTGAGACCCAGGAGATGCTCGACTTCTGCGCCGAGCACGGTGTGACTGCGGACGTCGAACTGATCGAGGCGCCCCGGATCAACGAGGCGTTCGACCGGGTGCTGGCCTCCGACGTGCGCTACCGCTTCGTCATCGACGCGGCCAGCTTCCCGGACCCCGCGCGCCGGCGCGGCTGAGTCGAATTCCACAGGGCGCACCGCGGTGTATGACGCCGTTTCGTCACTGCACCACGACCTTGCCAGTGGCCTGCGGGAAGATCGGGTCGTTGTAGAAGTACTCGCCGGCGGTGGCGAAGGTGTGCGTCGTGGACTGGCCCGGCATCAGCACGCCGGTGTCGAATTCGTATTCGAAGAACGAGACGGCGCCGTGCGGGTTGGCGTTGGTCGCGGGGTTGGTGAAGGTCACCGTGGTGCCGACCGCGATGTGCAGGTTCTGCGGCGCCACGGCGCCGGTCGAGACGGTGTTCTCGGCCGCGCCGGGCGCGTGCGTGGCGTTGTTCCAGGTGCGGCCGAGTGTGACGGTGTCGGCGGCGGTGGCACCGCTGACGGCGGCGGCCGTGATGTCGTTGCGCCGCTTCGGCGGGGTGGGCGTCGGCGCGGGCGGGACGGGGCCGCCGAGCTTGAAGGCCCACAGGTGATCGCCCAGGGGAACGTCCGGGTAGGGCAGCCAGTTACCTCCGGCCACGACCGCGACGTACTGCTCGCCGTCGACTTGGTAGGTGACCGGGCAGGTGTTGACGCCCGCTCCGCATTGGAAGGTCCACAGCGTCTCGCCGGTCGCGTCGTCCATCGCGGTCAGCAGCCCGTCGGGGCGGCCCTGGAACAGCAGCCTGCCTGCGGTGCTCAGGACGCCGGTGCCGTGCGAGAGCGCGTAGTCGCAGGCCTTGCGCCATGCGACGGTGTTGGTGCGCGGGTCGACTGCCGCGAGGCCGCCGCCGGTGTACTGGCCGAGCGGTCGCGCGGTGTTCACCCGTCCGCCCTCGGCGTTCGAGTACGAGGAGTTGATCAGTCCGTAGCCGACGTACACGTATCCGGTGGACTGGCTGAACGAGTCTGCCGCCCAGTCAGCGCCGCCGCCCGCGCCCGGGTAGATGATGGTCGGCCGGTCCCACATCGTGGTGAACAGGCCGCCCCACTGGTAGAAGGGCACCGGGCGGGTGGAGTCGTCGTAGCTGGGGAAGGTGTGCGGCACGAACGGCTCGCCGGCGGGGAAGGGCTGGGTCGGGGCGGTGATCTGGCGCGGGTCCTGCGGCACGGGCCGCTCCTCGATGCCCTGCACTGCCTGGCCGGACGTGCGGTCGAGGATGTAGTACATGCCGACTTTGCTGCCGTAGACGACGACCTTGCGCACCCGGCCGCCGATCCGCAGGTCGAGCAGCAGCGGTGACATGACGTTGTCATAGTCCCAGATGTCGTGGTGTACGGACTGGAAGTGCCAGCGGCGTTCGCCGGTCTTCGCGTCGATCGCGACCAGGCTGTTGGCGAACAGGTTGTCGCCCGCGCGGCTGGAGCCGTCAGTCCTCGGATACGGGTTGCCGAAGGCCCAGTAGACGACGCCCAGCTCTGGGTCGATCGCGGGGTGCAGCCAGCACACGGCGCCGCCGGTCTGCCAGCTGTCCCCCGCCCAGGTGTCGTTGCCGTATTCGCCGGTTGCCGGGCAGCTCCAGAACGTCCAGGCGATGGCGCCGGTCGTGGCGTTCAGCGCGTAGGCACGGCCGCGGGCCCCCGCGGTGCTGCCCTCCATGCCGACGTAGATCAGCCCGTCCCAGTACACGACCGCGCCGGCCAGCGACCCGACCGCTCCCCCGCACTCGCCCCCGACGCAGCCGCCGCCACCGCCGGTCCCCGTGCCCTCGGTGAGCAGTTGCCGCTGCCAGACGATTGCGCCGGTCTTCTGGTCCAGGGCGTAGAGGATGTTCGCGCCCGAGCCGGAGTAGACCAGCCCCTGGCCGAGCGCCACGCCGCGCATGTTGGTCTGGGTGGTGCCGAGGTTCGTCTTCCAGAGCACTGATCCGGTTCGGCCGTCGACGGCGAGGACGTTCTGCTGGGTGGACTGGACGTAGAGGACGCCGTCCTGCACGACGCACGTGCTCTGCTGCCAGGTGGAGGCGTCCCCGCCCTCCAGGTGCGTGTGCCAGGCCCCGCCGAGCCGGTTGACGTTGCGTCGGCTGATCCGGTCCAGGGTCGAGTAGTTCTTGTTGCCCAGGTCCCCGCCCACCTTCGGCCAGTCGGCTCCGGGGGCGGCCAGGCCGTGTGGTTGCGGCGGCACGGGCAGCGCGAGGCTCGGCCCGGCGTCGGCCGCCGTGGCGGGGCCGGAGTGCGCGGCGGCGGCCACGGCCACGCCTGCCGTCGCGGCGCCGGTGAGGAATCTGCGTCGCTCCATGCTCGGACCTCCGAGGGGCCGGATGACTGAGGAAGACCGTTAGGTGGTACCGCTAGACAGACCAATTATTCCGCTAGACGGACACAAGTTAACGAGCGTGTCACAGCGGCGCAAGGCTTCCGCATCTCAAATCTGCGCGCTACGGTGACCGCGCATCAGATATCCACTTGAACGGATCATTTAGTCCACTGTGCGGACCATCTCCTCCCAGTCAAGGAAAGAAGGAAAGGAGGGCTGCCCGTGTCCAAGCGAAACAGCGGGCTGCTCGTTCTCGTCCTCGCCCTGCTGTGCGCCACCGCGCTCGGCCTGGTCTCCGGATCGGCCGCCTCCGCGCGCAGCGGGGCCGACGGCGGCTACTACGCGGACGGAGCCGATCCACAGTTCGGCGTGTGCCGGGGCACCGACGCCTCCTGCTACCACAAGTGGTACGACTTCGACTCGGCCAGGAACGGCTATCGCGTCCTGGTGTTCACCAAGACCGCAGGTCCGCGGCACGCCGATCTCGGCCCCGCACTCGGACCCGGCCTCGACCCGCCCCTGACCGCCGCGAACGTGGTGCAGAACGCGATGCTCCGGCTCGGCGCGCAGAACGGCTTCCAGGTCGACTGGACCGAGGACACCGGCGTGTTCGCCTCGCCCGCGACCCTGTTCAAGTACAACGCGGTCCTGTTCTTCACCTCGCGCACCGCCCTGGACGACGCGGCGCAGACCTCTCTGCGCGTCTACCTGGAGGGCGGCGGCGCGTTCATCGGCGTCCACAACGCGTTCGGGACCGAGTACAACTGGAACTGGTACCTGGGACTGCTCGGCAACGCGCAGCTCTACGACCACGGACCGGTGCAGACCGCGACGGTCGACGTCGTGGACAAGCACGACAGCTCGACGGCCGGGCTGTCGCGCAGCTGGGTCGGCGAGGACGAGTGGTACAACCTGACCACCGAGCCGACCGGCGTGCGGGTGCTGGCCACCGTCGACGAGAAGACCATGCCCACCGATCCGCCGGTGGGCTACTACGGCAGCCCCGGGATGGGCACCTACCACCCGGTGGCGTGGTGCCAGTACTACGACGGCGGCCGGGCCTGGCTGACGACCCTCGGGCACGACGCCGGCGACTGGACCGCGGGCTCGGCCTACCCGGGCGCGCAGGAGTTCCAGGGCCTGCTGGTGGGCGGGATCAAGTCTGCGATGGGCGAGACGGCGTTCTGCCGCTGAGCGCCGCTCGGTGCGCACGGATGTCGCACGCACCGCGGGGCGCCGCGAACACAATCGCGGCGCCCCGCCACCACGGCGGTCACAGGCCCAGGTAGCTGCGGCGCACGCGGGCGTCGTCGCGCAGTTCGTCGCAGGTCCCGGAGATGACGACCTCGCCGTTCTCCATCACCAGGCACCGGTCCGTCGCCTCGAAGGCGAGCCCGGCGTTCTGCTCGACCAGCAGGAGGCTCAGGCCCTCGGCCCGCAGCCGCCGCAGGATCTCCAGGATGCCGTCGACCAGTTTCGGCGAGAGCCCCATGGACGGCTCGTCGAACAGGATCAACCGCGGCTGCGACATCAGCGCCCTGCCGATGGCGAGCATCTGCTGCTGTCCGCCGGACAGCGCTCCGCCCGGCCGCGCGCGCATCTCCCCGAGCATCGGAAAGTATCCGTACACCCGCTCCAGCAGACCCCGGCTCTGCCCGCCCCAGGATCGGACGTAGCCGCCCAGCAGCAGGTTCTTCTCCACGGATAGACCGGAGAAGACGCGCCTGCCCTCGGGGACGTAGCCGATGCCGTGCCGCACCATGTCGCGCGCCCGCACCCGGGTAAGCTCCTGCTCGCCGAGCCGGATCCGGCCCTCGTCTCGCGGCACCAGGCCCATCAGCGCTTTGAGCGTCGAGGTCTTGCCCGCGCCGTTGGCCCCGATGATGCTCACCGCTCCGGCCAGCGGCACGGTCAGGCTCACCGACTTCACCGCACGCACCGCGCCGTAGCGGACCGACAACTGCTCCACCGTGAGCGCGCCCGCGGCGGGCTCGGGAACCTGGCTCAACGCGCCTCCTCAGCTCCTGTCTCAGCCTGCTTGGACACCGGTGCACCGGCCATGGCGGCTCCGCCCAGGTACGCCTCGATCACCGCCGGGTCGGCGACCACCTCGGCGGGGGTGCCCTCGGCGATGACCGCTCCGCTGGCGAGCACGGTGACGCGCTGGCACAGCGACATGACCAGCCCCATGTCGTGCTCGATCAGGACCACGGTCGTGCCGTGCGCCCGGATCGAGCGGACGATCTCGGCGAGCTGTCCCTTCTCCTCGCCGTTGAGCCCGGCGGCGGGCTCGTCGAGCAGCAGGAGCCGGGGTGAGCCGGCCATGGCGCGGGCGATCTCCACCCGCCGCTGGATGCCGTAGGGCAGGGAGCGCGGCGCGGCGGCGCCGAACTGGGCCAGGCCGTAGCGGGTCAGCAGCTCGTCCGCTTGGCGGGCCAGCCCGCGGTCGTGCCGCCACACGCCCACGGGCCACAGCAGGTAGCGCCAGGACCAGCGGGTTCGGGTGCGGTCCAGCGCGACCAGGACGTTCTCACGGACCGTCAGATCCGCGAAGAGCCGCAGGTTCTGGAAGGTCCGGGCCAGGCCGAGGTGGGCGAGCCGGTAGGGTCTCGCTCCGGTCACCGCGCGGCCGTCCAGGACGGCGGTTCCGGTATCCGCCTTGTAGAAGCCGCTGATCACGTTGAACAGCGTGGTCTTGCCGGAGCCGTTGGGGCCGACCACGCCGCGGATCTCGCCCGGCGCGACCGTGAGCGACACCCCGCGCAAGGCGACCAGGCCGCGGAAGTGTTTGGTGATGCCGTGCAAATCCAGCAGTGGAGCGCCCGCTCCAGGCGGCTCGTCCCGGTCGAAAGGTGCGTCTGTCCCCGGTTCATAGGGCAGGAAGGGCTCAAGTGCGCCCTGCGTCGCGTCGGGCGCGCGGCGGCGTCGGACCGCGTGGGCGAGGCGCGTGGGGATTCCGGCCAGTCCCGTGGGGGCGAAGACCACCATCAGCACGACGACGGTGCCGTAGGCGAGCTGTGCGTCCGTGGCCAGGTCGATGAACGCCTCGCGGATGATCGAGAGCCCCAGCGCGCCGACGACGCAGCCCCACAGGCTTTGGCGACCGCCGATGATGACCATCGCGAGCAGCAGGAACATGTCGGAGACGCTGAAGGTCTCGGGAGCCACGAAGCGGATCAGCCCCGCGTACAGGACTCCTGCGACACCCCCGTAGACCCCTGCGAAGGCGAAGACGGTGATGCGCAGTACGGGAATGCGCGCGCCCACCGATCCGGCCGCGAGCGGATCGTCGCGCATCGCACGCAGCCGGCGCCCCAGCGGGGTGCGCACGACGAACAGGCCGAAGGCCAGTGCGCCGGCGAACGCGGCCAGTTCCAGGTAGTAGTAGAGGTAGTCGCTCGACAGATCCAGGCCACCCAGTGGAGGCACCGGGATGCCCGGGATGCCGGAGGCTCCGCCGGTGATGTCCGCGTTGGTGATCCAGTTCAGGAAGGCGAGCGCCAACCCCAGGGTGACGATGCCGAGATAGTGGGACTGCACGCGCAGCGCGGGCAGCCCGACCAGCAGCCCGGTCAGCGCCGCCGCCGGCACCGCCACCGCGGCGGCGGCCCAGAACCCGAGGCCGTAGTGCGTGGTCGCGATCGCCGCGGCGTACGCGCCGACGCCGAAGAAGGCGATCTGCGCGAGGTTGATCTGCCCGGCCACCCCCATCACCAGGCCCTGGCCGATGGCGAGGATCGCGAACACGAGGGCGATGTCGACCACGTGCATGTCGTAGCTGCCCAGCCGGTAGGGCAGGATCCAGCCGAACGCCGCGAGCAGCGCGAGCGCGGCCCCGCGCGCGACCGCCGGGCGGTTGACGAGAGCGGTCATGCGCGGTTCACCGTGGCCTCGCCGAACACACCGGTCGGCCGGATCACGACGAGCGCCGCGAACACGACGAAGGTGACCAGGTCCGAGTAGCCCTGGAAGTGCCCGGCCGCGAACGCGTCGAGCAGCCCGACGCCCAGGCCGCCGACCACCGCGCCGGGCACGCTGCCGAACCCGCCGAGGATCGCCGCCGCGAAGCCCTTGATCCCCAGCGAGCCGCCCATCGAGGGGCTGACGTACAGCAGCGGCCCGACCAGCGCGCCGGCCAGCGCGGCCAGCCCGGCGCCGATGGCGAACGCGATCGCGTTGCTGCGCCCGACGTGGATGCCGACCGAGGTGGCCGCCTCGTAGTCCATCGCGACCGCCTGCATCGCGATGCCGCGCTTGGTGCGCTCCAGGAACAGGCTCAGCACGATCATCGCGAGCGCCGCGACGCCGAGGATGACCAGGTTGTAGCCGGGAACGCTGACGCCGAACAGGTGCAGCGGGGCGGTGCGCACCGGCGAGGGCACGGCCCGCCCGGTCGCGCCCCAGACCAGCGTCGCCACGGACTCGAGCACGATGCCGAAGCCGATCGTGCCGATGAGCATCAGGTCGAAGTCCTTGCCTTCGAGCGGGCGCAGCACCCGCTCGATGACCACGCCGATCAGGGCGGTGACCGCGATGGCCGCGGCCACCGCCAGCGCGAAGGGCAGCTTTGAGGTCATCGAAAAGGTCGAGGCCACGTAGGCGCCGACCATCAGGACGTCGGCGTGCGCGAAGTTGACCAGGCCCATGGTGCGGTAGACCAGGGAGAAGCCGAGCGCGACCAGGGCGTAGACGGCGCCCAGGCTCAGTCCGCCGACGAGCGTCTGCAGGAAGACTTGCAACGGACGACCTCTCAGCCGGCCGCGGTGAGCTGGCCGTTCTTGATGACGCCGATGGTCGTCGCGAAGATGCCGACGCCGGTGCCGTCGTAGGCGAAGTCGCCGAGCAGCCCGTGGTACTTCACCGCGCGGATCGCGTCGGCGAGCTTCAGGCCGGCCGCGTCGTCGCTGTCCTTGAGGGCGGTCAGCAGGATCTGCGCGCCGTCGTACGCCTTCGCCCCGTGCAGTTCCGGCGCAGTACCGTAAGCCGACTGATACGCGGCGGCGAAGGCCTCGGCCGCGGGGCTGCCGGTGTTGCCCAGGTACGGCGAGCTGACGATCGTGCCCTCGACGTCGGCCGCCCCGGCCGTGTCGATGAACACCGGCGTGCCCTGCGGCGCCCCGCCGGCGAAAGGCGCAGTGATGCCGAGCGTGCGCGCCTGCTTGACGATCAGGCCGGCTTCGACCTCCTCAGAGCCGATGAACACCGCTTGCGGATTCTTCTGCTTGATCGCGGTCAGCGCGGCGCTGAAATCGGTCTGCGCGGTGGTGACGACCTGGTCGGCCACGGGGGTCACGCCCAGGCTGGACAGCTGCTTGAGGAAGGCGTCGTGTTCGCCCTTCCCGTACGAGCCGTTGTTGGTGATCATCGCGATGCTCTTGACGCCCTTCTGGCTCACGACGTACTTCGCCAGGGTCGCGTCGTACGTGGTGCTGGTCGGCCCGTTGAGGAACAGGTACGGGCTCTTGACCGCGACCAGGGCGCCGGACTGACCGGAGGTGATGTTCGGGATCTTGGCCGCCTCCAGGGTCGGGGCCATCGCGACGGTCACCCCGCTCTCCGAGGTGCCGATCATCGCGACATAACCCTGACTCGCGATCTTGCTGGCGATGCTGGTGCCCACGGTCGGGTCGCCCTGATCGTCGAACAGGTCGAGCTGGATCCTGCGCCCGTCGACGCCACCGGCCTTGTTCCACTGGTCCACGGCGAGTTTCGCGCCCTTGTACTCCCACTGGCCGAGCGAGCTGAGCTGCCCGCTCTGCGCGTCGACGACGGCTATCTTGATCGGGCCCGCGGCGGCGGACGAGCCGGAGCCGGAGGAGGCTCCGGGGGCGCCGCAGGCGGCTGTCAGGACGATCGTCAGGGCGCCGGTCGCGGCGGCCAGGGCAGGGCGGGCTGATCGTGGGAACACTGCTGTCACCTCGTTGTGGGCAGGGTGGAAGGGCCGGCTGGACGGCTACACGCAGACGCGGATCACTCGAAGACACTGTTCACTCGAAGACGCCGCGGTAGATGTCCTTGATGTTCCAGTGCCCCGGGGTCGGTACCGGGGTGTTGACCATCGGCACGTCGATCACGGCCGGGCGGCGGCGTTCGATCGCGGTGCGCAGTGCCTTGCCGAGGTCTTCGGGCGCTGCGACGCGGTATCCGTCGGCGCCGCAGGCCTCGCCGAGGGCGGCGAAGTCGGGGCTGTAGGCGTTGCCCTGCGGGTCGGTGAATTCGGACCCGAACGCGGTGCCGAAGTTCGAGGTCTGCAGGTCGGCGATGGTGCCGTGGGCGTTGTTGTTCATGACCACGAAGAGCACGGGCAGGCCCTGCTCCACGGCCATCGGCACCGCGGGCAGCTGCGCGCTCATCCCGCCGTCGCCGACCAGGGCGACCACCACGCGCTCGCGCGCGCCGATCTGCGCGCCGACCGCCGCAGCCGGGCCGAAGCCCATGGTGGAGGAGCCGCCGGGAGTGATGAACCGGCCTTCGGCGGGCAGTTCGTAGCACTGGGCGACGCCGTTCTTGTTCCAGCCGACGTCCGAGACCAGGATCGCGTCCGGGGGCAGCGCGTCGCGCAAGTCGGCCAGGATGCGTTCGGGCGCGAGCGGGAACGCGTCGCTGCGTCCGCGCTCGCGCGCGTCGGCGAACAGTGCGCTGCGTGCCTGGCGGATTTCGGCGCGCAGTTCGGGGCGCGGCCGCGGCTCGGGCCGTCGAGCGTGCACGGCGCGCTCGACGGCCTGCGCGGCCAGGCCCGCGTCGGCCACCGCGCCGATCTCGACCGGGTAGTTGCGACCGATCTCGGCGGGGTCCAGGTCGATCTGGATCAGTTTGGCCGGCGGGAAGGACCAGGTGTAGCGCGGATCCCAGGAGCTGGAGTCGGTCTCGGCGAACCGGGTGCCCAGAGCGAGGACGATGTCTGCCTCCCGGGTGTACCGATTGGTCAGCTCCAGTCCCCAGAATCCCGTCATGCCGGCCATCAGGGGGTGCTGGTCGGCGATCGCGCCCTTGCCCATCAGGGAGTGGGCGATCGGGATGTCCAGGTGCTCGGCCAGGGAGAGCAGCGCCGCCTTCCCGGCCGCGTCGCGCACTCCCCCGCCGAGGTAGATCAGGGGCCGCTCGGCGTGGATCAGCGCCTCGGCGATGCGGACCGCCACGGACTCGGGAAGAGTGGGCGCGCTGTGCTCGCACACCGGCGGGAATGCGGTGGCCACGGCGTCGGGGATCTCGCGGCTCAACAGATCCATCGGCACGTTCAGCAGCACGGCGCCGGGCCGTGCGCTCGTCGCGGTCCAGAATGCGCGCTCGGCGAAGCGCGGCAGGTCCTCGGCGCGCTGCACGTTCCAGGCGCGTTTGACGAACGGCCGGTAGATAGCGCTCTGGTCGGCGTCGTTGTGGAGGTTGACCTCCTGGTGCGGATGGCGCCCGGCGTAGTAGGACGGCACGTCGCCGGTGATGGCGATCAGCGGCACCGAGTCGAAGCCCGCCGCGGCCACACCGGTGACGGCGTTCATCATTCCCGGCCCGACGTGGGTGACCAGGACCCCTGGTTTGCCGGACGCGCGGGCGTATCCGTCCGCGGCGTGCGCGGCGGCCTGTTCGTGCCGGGCGATGACGAACCTGATGCTGCTGCGGCTCAGCGTGTCGAGCAGTGCGATGTTGGTGTGTCCGCAGGTGCCGAAGACGTACTCGACGCCGTGGGCGAGCAGCTGGTCGGTCAGTGCCTGCGCGCCGGAGACGGTCATGACCGCTCCCCCCAGATCGAGAGTCCGCGCAGCATCAGGGTCTTGACCACCGTGTAGTCCTCGATCATCCAGCGCGGCGACTCACGGCCGAAACCGGAGTCCTTGACCCCGCCGAAGGGCACGTGGTCCAGGCGGAAGTTGGATGAGCCGTTGACCACCAGGCCGCCGACCTGCAGGTCCCTCCAGGCGGTGATGATGCGCCGGATGTCCTGGGTGAACAGCCCCGCCTGCAGGCCGAAACGGCTCGCGTTGCAGACCGCGACGACCTCGGCGAAGTCGTCGTACGGAAGGACGGCGACCAGCGCGCCGAACACCTCGTGCGTCACCACGGCGGCGTCGGGCGGCGGGTCGGCCACGATCGTCGGGGCCGCGCTCGCGCCCTGCCGGGTTCCGCCGAGCAGGATGTCCGCCCCGGCCGCGGCAGCCTCGGCGCTCCAGCGCACGATCCGCTCGGCCGCGTCCTCGTCGACCATGGAGCCGACGTCGGTGTCCGGGTCGAGCGGGTCGCCCACCTTCAGTGCGCTGACGTTCTTGGCGAAGGACTCGAGGAACTGCTGGTAGCGGGTGCGCTGAACGTAGACGCGCTGCACCGAGATGCAGCTCTGCCCGGAGTTGCTGTAGCCGGTGCGCGCGCAGACCGCCGCGGCCTGGTCGATGTCCGCGTCCTCGCACACGATCGTGGCCGCGTTGCCGCCCAGCTCCAGCACCAGGCGGCGCGGTCCGGCCGCGCACGCCACCGCCGCGCCCGCGGCGGTGCCGCCGGTGAAGCTGATCACGTCGACGCGCGGATCGGCGCACAGCGCCGCGCCGATCTCGGCCCCGCCGTGCAGCACCTGCACAGCCTCCACCGGCATCCCCGCGTCCAACAGCACCCTGACGATCGCGACCGAGGCGGCCGGGGCCTGCGGCGGCGGCTTGACGATGGTGGTGTTACCCGCGGCGAACGACGCTCCGAGTTTGTGCGCGAGCAGGTTGGCCGGGGCGTTGAACGGGGTGATGGCCAGGGCCACGCCGGCCGGGGCGCGGTAGGTCAGCGCGGTGTTGCCCACCCCGCGTTCCCAACCGGCGACCGGCAGCAGTTCGCCGCCGATCCGCCGGGTCTCGGCCGCGCAGACCGCGAAGGTGTCCGCCACCCTGTCGATCTCCCCGCGTCCGTCCTTGAGCGGTTTGCCCAGCTCGAGGGCCAGCAGCGTCGCCAGCTCGTCCCGGCGCCCGGCCGCCAGGACCGAGGCGCGCTCCAGTACCGAGGCGCGCGCAGCGGGTGCCAGCGCCGCGACCGTGGCAGTGTGCTGCCGGGCGTAGCCGAGGGCGCGCCCGACGTCGTCGAGGTCTGCGGTCCGTGCCCGACTGACCACCCGGCGGGCATACGGACCGGTCCGATCGGTCCACGTCCCATCCGCCAACCACTCTCCGCACACCAAGGCCGGGGCGGGGATCGGAGCTGCTGGGACGGGTCCTTGAGTGAGGCTCATCAGGCTCCTCGCGCGTTCCGCTAGCCGGTACTATTGGACCACTCTGTAGACTGCGTGTACCGTACTGTCCGGTGCCGACACCCGGCAAGGGCCGGGGATCGGAAAGTTACGGCGGCGTGACCAGCGCCGTAGGAGACCTGCCGCGCCGCAGACGGGCCGCGCTGACGGAGCATCAGACACCATGACGGCACGCAGCGAGAGCCGAGAGCGAGGCAGCGGTGAACAACGAGGTGGCGTTGAACACGGCATCCGCACGGGCACGGGCCCAGGAGCCCGCTGCCGCCGAGACGGGCGACTCCCAGGGGGTGCGCAGCGTCCAGCGGGCGCTGGACATCCTGGCGCTGCTCACCGAGGAACAGCCCTCGGTGAGCATCCGGGACATCGTCGAGGCCACCGGCCTGGCCAAGACCACGGTGATCCGGCTCGTGCAGACCCTGGAGCAGAACGGCCTGCTGTGGGCCTCCGGCAGCGCCTACCTGGCCGGACCGGGGCTGTGGCGCTGGGCGCACCTGGCCAAGCACAGTTGGGAACTGCCGCCGGAGACCCGCAAGATGATGCGCGACCTCGCCGCCGCGCAGCGAGAGACCGTCAACCTCTACATGCTCCGGGACGTCTACCGCGTCGTGGTCGCGCAGCAGGAGGGCCCGCAGCCGCTGCGGCACGTCGTGCACGTCGGCGACGAGCTGCCGCTGTGGGCCGGCGCGTCGGCGAAAGTCCTGCTGCGCGACGCCTCCGACGCCCTGCTCACCCGGATCGCCCGCAGCTCGCCGTACGGCGAGGGGCATGTCAGAAGGCTGCGGGAGTGGATCGACGAGGCGGCACACCGCGGGTACGCGGTCAGCCACGGCGAGCGCGAGGACGGGCTGTCCGCGGTCTCAGCGCCGGTGCTCGGCCGCTCCGGCGCGGTGGTGGCCGCACTCTCGCTCAGCGGCCCGACGGTGCGGTTCACCGGCGAACGCGTCGAGCAGTTCGCGGCGGAAGTGCGGCAGGCAGCCGGACGCATGGCGGAGCGCGGCTTCGAGCACCCGTTGGCGCCGCCGAGCTGAGTTCGCGCCGGACCGGCGCTGCTTCGGCCCGATACCGCTCCGACCCACCACTGCGTCGATCGAACGCCTCGTCGATCCGAGCCCACCACGGCCCCGGCGCCCGCGCGGGCGCCGCCGAAGGAGCAGGCGAATGCAGCAGCGACCCCTCGCCGGTATCCGGGTCCTCGATATGACCAACGTCCTGTCCGGGCCGTATTGCAGCTACCAGCTCGCGCTGCTGGGCGCGGAGGTCGTCAAGGTCGAGGTGCCCGGACAGGGCGATCTGGCCCGGCAGCTCGGTCCGGATCCCGAGTTGAACCACGACGGCATCGGCGCCTCGTTCCTCGCTCAGAACTCCGGTAAGAAGTCCCTGGAACTCGACCTGAAGGACCCTCAGGACCGCGGCCGGTTCGAAGACCTGGCACGCGGCGCCGACGTGCTGCTGGAGAACTTCCGGGCCGGGGTGCTCTCCCGGCTCGGCTACGACTGGCCGCGCCTGCGCACGCTGAACCCCGCGCTGGTCTACTGCGCGATATCCGGGTTCGGCCAGAGCGGCCCGATGAGCCAGGCCCCGGCCTACGACCAGATCATCCAGGGCCTGTCCGGCATGATGAGCATCACCGGCACCGCGCAGAGCGCGCCGCTGCGCGTCGGCTTCCCGGTCTGCGACACGGTCGGCGGCCTGACCGGCGCGCTGGCCGTCTGCGCAGCCCTGACCGGCCGCGAACGCACCGGGCAGGGCTGCTTCATCGACGTGTCCATGCTCGAGGCCTCGATCTCCGCGATGGGCTGGCCGGTGTCGAACTACCTGGTCAGCGGCGTCGCCCCGGAGCCGATGGGAGATCAGAACGCGACCGCGGCCCCCTCGGGCACCTTCGAGGCCGCCGACGGCGCGCTGAACATCGCGGCCAACCGCCAGCAGCAGTTCGAGACGCTGTGCAAACTGATCGGCCGCGAACGGCTCATCGCCGATCCGCGGTTCGCCGGCCGCGAGGAGCGCAAACGCCACCGCGATGCACTCAACGACGAGATCAACACCGCCTTGCGCGCCCGCACCGCCCTGGAATGGGAACAGCTGCTCTCGGCGGCCGGAGTCCCCGCCGCCCGCATCGTGACCGTGCCGCAGGCCGTCGAACTCGAACAGCTGGCCCACCGCGGATTCCTCACCCAGCTGCCGTACCCCGACGGCTCGGGCCGCACCCTGCGCGTCATCGGCAACGGGCTGCTCTTCGACGGCCGGCCGCTGCGGCCGACCGCCCCGGCCCCCCTGCTCGGCCAGCACAATCCCGAGGCCGGGGCCCTCGCCGCCCGCTGGAACACAGCAGCACGGACAAGGAGCTGATCCGCCGTGGACACCGCAGACCCGGCGCAAAGGTCCCAGGAACCGCAGAACGTCGACGCGACCGCCAGGCTCGTCGCCGACTGGTGGGGCACGGCGGTCTCCCGGATGGCGCCGGGCGTCGTCGAACTGCGCGGACGGCCCGTCCAGGACCTGATCGGAACCACCGGCCTGGTCGAGGTCATCTGGCTCCTGCTACGAGGCGGGATGCCGCAGCAGGCCGAGGCCCGGCTGCTGGAGGCCGCGCTCGTCGCCGGGGTCGACCACGGACCGCAGGCCCCGTCGATCGCCGCCGCCCGGATGGCCGCCACCTGCGGCGTCGGCCTGAACAACGCGATGGCCAGCGGGATCAACCTGCTCGGCGACAGCCACGGCGGAGCCGGCGAGCAGTGCGTGCACCTGCTCACCGAGATCCGGGACCTGGCCGCCGCCGGCCTGGAGGTCGAGGCCGCCGCCGCCGGCGTGATCGACACCTGGCGCGCCAGATCCCGCTATCTGCCGGGCTTCGGCCACCGCTTCCACCCGGTCGACCCACGCCGCGATCCCCTGCTCTCGCTCGTCGACGCAGCAGTACGCGACGGTGTCGTGCGCGGCGAGCACCTGCGGGCCGCCCGGACCGTCGAGACGCTGCTCAACCGGGGCCGGACCAAACCGATCCCGATGAACATCGACGGAGCCACCGCGGTCATCTACGCCGAACTCGGCTTCCCCGCGCCGCTGGCCCGCGGCCTGTTCGTGCTCAGCCGCAGCGTCGGAATCCTCGCCCACGCCTGGGAGGAAACCCAGCAGGGCCGACGCAACAAGGGCCCCATTCCCCGCAGCATCCTGCCGACCTACCTCGGATAGCCGCCATGCCGACGCAGTCGCTCCTCGTCGGGTTGATCGGCAGCGGAATCCGCCCGTCGCTCAGCCCGCCCCTGCACGAGCAGGAAGCCCAGGCCCAGGACCTGCGGTACGTCTACCGCATCATCGACCTCGACGAACTCGGCCTGACCGCCGCCGACACGCCCGCCCTGCTGACCGCCGCACGCCGCCTCGGCTTCGACGGCCTGAACATCACCCACCCCTGCAAGCAGATCATCCTCGACCACCTCGACGAGCTCTCACCCGTCGCGGCCGAACTGCGCGCGGTCAACACCGTCGTGTTCGACGGCGGGCGGGCAGTGGGCCACAACACCGACTGGTCCGGCTTCGCCCACAGTTTCCGGCGCGGCCTGCCCGGCGCGGCCGCCGACCACGTCGTCCAACTCGGCGCCGGCGGCGCGGGCGCGGCCGTCGCATACGGCGCCCTCTCCCTCGGCGCGAAGCTGCTGACCATCGTCGACCCGAACCACCAGCGCGCGGCCACGCTCGCCGCAGACCTCAACCGTCTCTTCGGCACGCACCGCGCCCGCGCCGCGCACCCCGGCCGGCTCGCCGAAGCGCTCGCCGACGCCGACGGGCTGATCCACGCCACCCCGACCGGAATGGCCGCGCACCCTGGACTACCGCTGTCGGCCGACCTGCTACGCCCGCGGCTGTGGGTCGCGGAGATCGTCTACCGGCCGTTGGAGACCGAGCTGCTGCGCACCGCCCGCGCACTCGGCTGTCGGACCCTGGGTGGCGGCGGAATGTTCCTCTACCAGGCCGTGGACGCCTTCCGCCTGTTCACCGGCCGCCCGGCCGACGCCGAGCGTATGCGCCGCCACTTCCTCACCCTCACCGACACGACAGGAGGCTGATACCCGTGCGCAAGTCGATAGCCACCGTGTCGCTGAGCGGCGCGTTGGACGAGAAACTCACCGCGGCGGCCCACGCCGGGTTCGACGGCGTGGAGATCTTCGAGAACGACCTGGTCAACAGCCCGCTGGCGCCGCAGGACATCAGGCGTCACGCGGCCGACCTCGGCCTGACCATCGAGCTGTACCAGCCCTTCCGCGACTTCGAGGCACTGCCAGAGGCGCGGTTCACGGCAAACCTTCGCCGCGCCGAGCGCAAGTTCGCCCTGATGCGGCAGCTCGGGGCGAGCACTCTGCTGGTGTGCTCCAACGTCGACCCCGACACCATCGCCGACGACGCCCTGGCCGCACAGCACCTGCTCACCCTCGCCGAGCGCGCGGCGCAACACGGCATCACCCTCGCCTACGAGGCCCTGGCCTGGGGCCGGCACGTCGACGACTACGAACACTCCTGGCGGATCGTCAAGACCGCCGACCACCCGCACCTCGGCATATGCCTGGACAGCTTCCACATCCTCTCGCGCAGCACGGACCCGGCCGGAATCCGCGCGATCCCCGCGCAGAAGATCGCGTTCCTGCAACTCGCCGACGCCCCGCTGCTGAGCATGGACATCCTGCAGTGGAGCCGACACCACCGCTGCTTCCCCGGCCAGGGCGGATTCGACCTCACATCCTTCCTGGAACATGTCGTCGCCGCCGGATACCGCGGACCGCTCTCGCTGGAGGTCTTCAACGACACCTTCCGCCGCTCCGACGCCGCGCCCACCGCGATCGACGCCATGCGCTCCCTGCTGTACCTGGAGGAAGCACTGCGCCGACGCCTCGACACCGCCGTAGGGACAACCGGGCACGGCCAGACCCCGGCACCCGATCGCGACAGGATCGACCTGTTCACGCCGCCTGCGCCGGGCGCGCTGCAAGGCCTGGCGTTCGTCGAACTCGCGGTCGGCGACGCCGAGGCACAGGTCCTGGCAGCACTGCTCGACGCGCTCGGCTTCCGCCGCACCGGACGCCACCGCACCAAGCAGGTCGAGCTGTGGCGGCACGGCGTCATCCACCTCGTCGTCAACCGGGAAGAGCCACCGCAGGACGGCCCGAGTCTGCGCGCGGTCGGCCTGAGAACGAAGGACCCCCGCGCAGCGGCCAACCGCGCCGAGGCGTACCTCGCCCCGCTCTTGCCCAACCAGCGCGGCACGCACGAAGCCAACCTTCCGTCCGTGCGCGTCCCGGGCGGCACCACCCTGATCTTCTGCCCCACCGATGACGCCTGGCTGGGCGACTTCACCTCCCCCGCGGAAAACGAGACGTCGCCAGACACCGACGTACGCAGCAGCGCCCTCACCGGCATCGACCACCTCGCCCTACCCGTCTCCTTCGACGAGTTCGACGATGCACTGCTGTTCCTGCGCGCGGTTCTCGGGCTGCACCCGGAGCAGAGCCTTGAACTCGCCGACCCGTACGGTCTGGTACGCAGCCGCGCTCTGACCGCGGGCGAGATCCGCATCGCGTTGAACCTGCCGCCCGGCGGCCGAGGCGCCGCCCGCCCCCAACACCTGGCCTTCGCCTGCCGGGACATCTTCGCCGCAGCCCGTGCCGCGCGCCTCAACGGCGCACCGATCCAGCCCATCCCCGACAACTACTACGACGACCTGCTCGCCCGCTACGACCTTGACGAAGAACTACTCGCCCGGCTGCGCGAACACGCCGTCCTCTACGACCGCGACCGGCAAGGGCAGTTCCTGCACTTCTACACCGAACTGATCGGTCCCCACCTCTTCTTCGAGGTCGTCCAGCGCATCGACGGCTACGCCGACTACGGCGCCGCGAACTCCCCGACCCGTATGGCCGCGCAACATCCCGCCCGAGTCTCCTCATGATCGCCTTCCGTACAGGAAGGCGACACCGGCGGTTGGACGCGGCGTTGCCGGTGTGGTTGGCCTGGAACCCGAAGCTGCTGTTGCCGCCGGGCGGGATCACAACGTTGTAACTCGGGTCCGTCGCGGTCACCGCTCCGCTGGACGGGGAGAGCGCGGCGTTCCAGGCGTTGGAGACCGTCCGGCCGCCGGGGAGGGTGGTTCCGAGCCGCCAGCCGTTGACCGCGCGGGGCGTCGCTGCTCTTAGCCGGTGGCCTGTCCGGGCTGGAGACTTCCCGGCCGGGTTCCGGCGCGCGTCTCGGGGCCGTGCTCTTGGTCCTGGTCGAGGGTGGCGGCCCAGCTGGCGAGCAGGCTCAGGGCGTCGCGCGAGGCGGTGGCGGGTTCGGCGCTGTACGCGATGATCGTCAGGCCGGTGTCGGCGGGCAGTTCCATGGCTTCGTAGTCGAGGGTGAGCTCGCCCACGACCGGATGTTGGAGGTGTTTGACGCCGGTGCGGTGGAAGCGCACGTTGTGGGTGGCCCAGCGGGAGCGGAAGGCCTCGCTGCGGGTGGACAGTTCGCCCACGAGATCCTGCAGGGCCTTGTCGTGCGGGTCGCGGCCGGCCTCGGCGCGCAGGATCGCCACGGTGTCCCCGGCCATGGGCTCCCAGTCGAGGTAGTACTCGGGGGCGGCGGGGTCGAGGAACATGAAACGGGCGAGGTTCGCGGGGCGGCGCGGGTCGGCGTACGCCGGCGAGATCAGGGCTCTGCCGAGCTGGTTGGCGGCGAGGATGTCCAGGCGGCGGTTGCGCACGTAGGCCGGGGTGGTGGTCATCGAGTCCAGGATGCGTTGGACGGACGGGCGCACCCGGGGCTTCGGCCCGCCCTTGGCCGGGCGGCCACCGGCGCTGACGGTGTTCGCCAGGTCGTAGAGGTGCGCGCGTTCGGCCTCGTCCAGTTGCAGGGCGCGGGCCAGGGAGTCCAGGACGGACTCGGACACGCCGCGGGCGTTGCCGCGCTCCAACTTCACGTAATAGTCGGCGCTTACCCCGGCGAGCAGCGCGACCTCCTCGCGGCGCAGCCCGGAGACCCTGCGGTTGCCGCCGTAGGCCGACAGCCCGGCCTGCTCGGGTGTCAGCTTGGCGCGGCGGGAGATGAGGAAGTCGCGGAGCTCCTGGCGTGCGTCCATGGCTACCACGGTACGTGCGTTTCCGCGCGCCTGGGGGGTTCTGCCAGTACCCGGAACGTCAGGAACCCCCTGGTGGGAGGCATTTTCCGGCCGAGACTGGCAGAGTGGAGGGCAAAGGACGCCCCTGATTGGTGGAAACCGATCTCCCCTTCGAGAGGCAATTGCATGCGAGCCACCCTGATCTACGGCGCCGGCGACGTGCGGGTCGGCGACGTGCCCGACCCCGTGCTCCGGCAGCCGACCGACGCCCTGGTACGCGTGCTGCGCGCCTGCATCTGCGGCAGCGACCTGTGGCCCTACGCCTCCCTGCCCGCGGCCGAGCACCCCGGGCGCATCGGACACGAGTTCCTCGGCGTGGTTGAGGAGGTCGGCTCCGAGGTCTCCGGCTTCGGGCGCGGGGACGTGGTGGTCGCCCCGTTCGTCTGGTCCGACGGCACCTGCGACTTCTGCCGCGAGGGCCTGCAGACCTCCTGCCGTCACGGCGGACTGTGGGGGCGTGACGGGGTCGACGGTGGGCAGGGCGAGGCCGTGCGCGTCCCGCAGGCCCAGGGCACCCTGGTCAAGCTGCCGGTCGGCGAGGACTCCGCGCTGCTGCCCTCACTGCTGACACTCTCCGACGTCCTGCCCACCGGCCACCACTGCGCCGTGACCGCAGGAGTCAATGCCCGTACGACCGTGACGGTGATCGGCGACGGCGCGGTCGGCCTCTCGGCGGTCCTGGCGGCCAGGCGGCTCGGGGCCGAGCGCATCATCCTGATGGGCCGGCACAAGGACCGCACCGATCTGGGGCTCGAGTTCGGCGCCACCGACGTCGTCGCCGAGCGCGGACAGGAGGGCGTTGAGAAGGTGCGGGAACTGACCGGCGGCGACGGTACGCACACCGTGCTCGAATGCGTCGGCCTGGAGCAGGCCTTGGACACCGCGTTCGGCGTGGTGCGGGCCGGGGGCACCGTCAGCCGCGTCGGCGCCCCGCAGTACGAGAAGGTCTCCTTCGGGTTCCCGGACTTCCTGCGCAACATCACCCTGACCGGCGGCGTCGCCCCGGCCCGCGCATACATCGAGGAGCTGCTGCCCGACATCCTCGACGGCACGATCCAGCCCGGCCGCGTCTTCGACCGCACCGTGGACCTCGACGGCGTCCCGGACGGGTACCGGGCCATGGCCGACCGCCAGGCACTCAAGGTCATGATCGCCCCGTGACGCGGGAGCCGGAATCGCAGGCCGGCCAAGAAGTCGTGCGCGCCTACCGCGCACAACTGCACGCGATGACCGAGGGGAATACCGGCGCCCTCACCGCACTGCTCGATGACGACTTCACCCTCACCCACATGACCGGCTATGTACAGCCGAAGCAGGAGTGGCTCGCACAGATCCTCGCCGGACAGTTCACCTACCACGGCATCGAGGAGAAGAGCGTGGACGTCGAGGCGGACGGTGACACGGTCCACCTCGTCGGCCGCACCGTCACCGATGCCACCGTCTACGGCACGCGTGCTCCCTGGCGCCTGCAACTGGCCATGGACTACGCCCGCGTGGGCGGCGTGTGGACGGCGCTGCGTGCGGTCGGTACGAGCTGGTGACCCGGCGCCGCGGAAGGTGCGCAAGACCCTGAGAACTCCAGCGAGAGGAACCCGGACATGAGCATGCAACCGAATGAGATCGTCGTCGTCATCGGCCCGGGCAGCATCGGCCAGGCGATCGCACGACGCGTCGGCTCCGGCCGCACCCTGCTGCTCGCCGCACATGACGAGAAGACGACCGATATCGCCGCCGAGCAGCTGAGCGGCGACGGGTTCGAGGTGGCCGCCCGACCCACGGACATCTCCGACCGAGACGCGGTCGAAGCGCTGGCCGACACGGCCGCCCAGATGGGCTCGGTCACCCGGGTGATCCACGCCGCCGGAGTCTCCCCCACCCAGGCGAGCATTGAGCGGGTCATGCAGGTCGACTTGGCCGGCACCGCTTACATCCTCGACGCGTTCGCCCGGGTCATCGCTCCCGGCGGGGCCGGGATTGTCGTCGCCAGCATGGCCGGGCACCGGGAAAGCCCTTACGAGCGCGAGATCGAGCACGCACTCGCGACCACCCCGACCGCGGACCTGCTCGGGCTGCCGTTCCTGCACCCTGACAAGGTGGGCTCCTCCGTGCACGCGTACGCGCTCGCCAAGCGCGCCAACTCGCTGCGTGTGCAGACCGCGGCCGCGGCCTGGGGCACGCGCGGGGCCCGCGTCAACACCATCAGCCCCGGCGTCATCATCACCCCGCTGGCCCTGGACGAGCTGTCCGGCCCGCGCAAGGAGTGGTTCGAGCACCTGCGCGCGGTGTGCGCCGCCAAGCGGTTCGCCACCTCCGACGAGGTCGGCGACGCCGCGGCCTTCCTGCTCGGGCAGCAGGCCAGCTTCATCACCGGAGCGGACCTGCTGATGGACGGCGGCGTGACCGCGGCACTGCGCTCCGGCGAGCTGACGATGTGATCGCGGCCATCGAAGCCAAGCAGGTCGACGAGGCCGACAAGCGGGTCCTGGCCTCGAATGTGCGCTACCGCTTCGTCATCGGCAGCACCACCCTCAACTGACCGGCACACCCGGAAGAAGGCGACTACACATGCGCACCACCACACTCGGCGAAAAGGGCCCCGAAGTCGGCGTCATCGGACTCGGCTGCATGGGCATGACCTTCGCCTACGACATGGCCGCCGCGCGCGACGAGGCCGCGTCCATCTCCGTCATCCACCAGGCCCTGGACCTCGGCGTCACGCTCATCGACACCGCCGACGTCTACGGGCCCTTCACCAACGAGGAACTCGTCGGCCGCGCACTCACCGCCGGCCGCCGCGAGCGCGCCGTGCTGGCCAGCAAAGTCGGGCTTTACGTCGCGGACCCCACCGGCGGCCCGCAGAACTCGCCGCTGATCACCAACGACGCACGCCCCGAGCACGTGCGCGATGCCATCGACGCGAGCCTGCGCCGCCTCGGCACCGACCACCTCGACCTCTACCAACTGCACCGCGTCGACCCGAACGTCCCGCTCAAGGAGACCTGGGGCGCGATGGCCGAACTCGTCACCGCCGGCAAGGTCCGCCACCTCGGCCTGTCCGAAGTCACCGTGCAGCAGATCCAGCAGGCCCACGCCGTGCACCCGGTCACCTCCGTCCAGTCCGAGTTCTCCCTGTGGACCCGCGACATACAAGCCGAGGTCCTGCCCTACTGCGTCGAGCACGGCATCGCCCTGCTGCCCTTCTCGCCGCTGGGCCGCGGCTTCCTCGCCGGCCGATTCACCTCCTTCGACGACCTGCCGGACGACGACTTCCGCCGACGCAACCCCCGCTTCCAGCAGGACGCGCTGCGCCAGAACCTCACCCTCGCCACCCGGGTGCGCGAGATCGCCGAGCGCGCGGGCCACACCCCCGCCCAGGTCGCCCTCGCCTGGCTCGTCGCCCAAGGACCGCACGTCGTGCCCATCCCCGGCACCAAGACACCGAAATACCTCGCCGACAACGCGGGCGCCGGCGACATCCAGCTCAGCGCCGCAGACCTCGCCGACCTCGACGCCCTGCCCGCCCCCGTCGGAGGCCGCTACTAGGGAGTGTTTGAAAAGTAGCGTCGGATAAGGCCGCGGCGTCTGGCGCGTGCGATCGCAAGGCGGAGGGTCTTGCCCATACCGGTGTTGTATGGGGAAGGCCCGACAACGCGGCGAGCGTGCGTGTCAGACGCCGCGGACCCGGCGATACTTTTCAAACACGACCTAGAAGCGTGCAGAGTGAATTCGAGCAGCTGAGGTCGGCTACTGCGAGGTCAGCGCGGCGAAGGCCTCGTCGAGCAGGTCGTCGAGGCCGAGCCGGCCCTCGGAACGGGTCCATCGGTCCACGGCGATGTTCAGACAGTCCACCGCGGCCGCGGCCCGTACCGACGGGCCCAGCGCCGCGGAGCCTGCGCGACCGCCGCGCTCGGCGAGAACCAGAGCCAGGGCGGGGCGCCAGCCGGACTGCTTTTCCAGGCTCCGGGCGCACAGGGCGGGTGTATCGAGGATCAGCCGGGCTGCGGCGAGCGCGCCGGCCGGGTCCTGGCGATAGTGCGCGACGAGGGCGTCGAAGGCGCGGCGCAGCGCCGTCCAGTCGTCCTCGTGCGCGGGCCGGGCGCGCAGAGCCTCGGCAAGCTGCTCGCCCTGGGCGTCGAGCACGCCCAGTACGGCGTCCTCCTTGGTGGCGAAATAGCGCAGGAACGTGCTGCGCGACACTCCGGCGGCCGCGGCGAGGTCGTTGATGGTGACCTGGTCGAAGCCCTCACGGCTGAAGAGCTCGAAGGCGACCTGGGCCAGCTCGGCCCGGACGGCGGAGCGCGCGATGTCTCTCGTGCTCGCACGCGCCGGTCGGTCCATCCGGCGATGGTACCGCGCCTCCGACCCCGACTCGCGATAACGAATCATAGATTCGTATGTGATACTGAGTTTCATAATTGCGCGTTAGCGTCACCCATCGCCGGAACTGGAGACACGACACCGTGAGCACAACCCTGGGACTCATCGGAAGCGGCAACATCGGCACTACAGTGGCCCGCCTCGCCGTCGCCGCGGGCCTCGACGTCGTCCTGAGCAACTCCCGCGGTCCCGAGACCCTCTCCGAGCTCGTCGAGGAGCTGGGGAAACGAGCGTCGGCCGCCACTCCCGTCGAGGCCGCCCAGGCGGGCGACCTGGTAGTGGCGAGCCTCCCCCTTCGCGCCTACGACCGGCTTCCCGCCACCGCCCTGGCCGGCAAGACCGTGATCGACACGATGAACTACTACCCGGAGCGTGACGGCCATCTCCCGGAACTGGACGCGGGCGCGCTGACCTCCAGCACCCTGGTGCAGCAACACTTGGCCGATTCGCACGTGGTCAAGGCCTTCAACAACCTCGCCTTCGTCCACCTGCGTAGCCTCGCCCGGCCCACGGGCGCACCCGATCGCAGCGCCCTGCCGATCGCCGGAGACGACCAGCCCGCCAAGGCGCAGGTGTCGCAACTTCTGGACGCCCTCGGGTACGACGCGGTGGACCTCGGCACGCTCGCCGAGAGCTGGCGCAGCGAACCGGGCAGCCCGCTCTACGTCCAGCCCTACTTCCCGGTGCGCCCGTCCGGACTCACCCAGGAAGAGTCGCAGAGCTGGTTCCTGAACACTCCCGGGACCCCGGTTCCCGCAGCACGCGTGAGAGAGCTGGCTGCTACGGCCGCCCGGGCCTCCGCACAAGACGAGGGCTGAACCGCTGGTCACGTTCCCCCGCTACTGCCGCGTGCCTTGCGTCGGCCTGGAGGGGCTCGCCACGCCGGGGCGGGTCTCTTTGCCCCGCTCCAGACGGGTGTAATAGTCGGCGCTCACCCCGGCCAGGGTTGCGAGTTCCTCCCGGCGCAGGCCCGCGGGTAGCCCTATCGCACCTGCGCACGCGGCACCAGGGCACGACAGGCACTGCCACGCCACGCACCGGCCCTGCACGGTTGATCGCGGTAGAGATTCCCGCTTGCGCCCGAGAGGCTCCGGTCCCGATGACTGTCCCACCGACCCAGAAGACACTGGCCCAGAAGGCGCAGCGCCCGGCTGCCGAGAGCGACGGCGGGAAGGCCCGTGCGGGCGCGGCGCTCGGCGCGGCGATGATCGGATTCTTCGTCATCACCCTGGACGCATTGATCGTCAACGTCGCGCTGCCCTCGATCGGCAAGGACCTGGGCGGCGGGATCACCGGCCTGCAATGGGTCGTGGACGGATACACGCTGCTGCTGGCCGCGCTGCTGCTCTCCTCCGGGGCGATCTCCGACCGCGTCGGCGCGCGCCAGGCCTTCGGAGCCGGGCTGGCCCTGTTCCTGGCCGCCTCCGCGGCCTGCGGACTCGCCCCGAACCTCGGCGTGCTCGTCGGTGCGCGATTCGTGCAGGGCGCGGGCGCCGCGGTGATGATGCCCGCCACCCTCGCCCTGATCCGTGAGGGCTACCCGGACGCGGGCAAGCGCGCCAAGGCGCTCGGCATGTGGGCCCTGGGCGGTTCGATCGGCTCGGCGGCCGGGCCCGTGCTCGGCGGCGCGCTGACCGCGCTCAGCTGGCGCTGGATCTTCTTCATCAACGTGCCGGTGGGCGTCGTCGCGCTGCTCCTGCTCGCCCGCGTGGCCCGCTCGCCCAAGCGCCCCGCGCCCTTCGACTGGATCGGGCAAGTCACCGCGGTCGTGGCGATGGGCGCCATCACCTACACGCTGATCGAGGGCGGGGCGGACGGCTTCGCCCGGCCCCGGGTCCTGATCGCCGTGGCTGCGGCCGTCGTAGCGCTGGCCGTGTTCCTGGCCGACCAGGCCCGCAACCCGCAGCCGATGATGCCGCTGGACCTGTTCCGCTCCCGGCCCGTCGTCATCAGTCTGACTGCCGGGTTCGCCCTGAACATCGGCTTCTACGGTCTGAACTTCCTGCTCACCCTCTACTTCCAGGACCTGCGCGGCCTCACGCCCATGGCCACCGGCGTCGCGTTCCTGCCGATGACGGTCCTGACCGGTGCCGTGGCCCTCGCCTCCGCCACCGTGGTCCGCAGGTTCGGCGCGAAGGCGACCATGGTGGCCGGGCAGGTCATCATGGCCGCTGGCCTGCTGATCCTGTGCCTGCTGCCGGCGCACGTCCCCATCTGGGCCGTCGCGCTGATGATGATGCCGGTAGGGGGTGGCGGCTCGCTCGCCGTCCCGGCGATGACCGGGCTGCTGCTGCAAAGCGTGCCCGCGGCGCGCGCCGGGCTGGCCGGCGGCGTGCTCAACACCTTCCGCCAGTTCGGCGGCGCCCTGGCCGTGGCCGTCTTCGGCGCACTGGTCGCAGGCCAGGCCGGGCTCCTGCACGGCATGCGCGTCGGCCTGGTAGCCGCCACCGTCCTGCTGCTGACGACCGCGGCACTCGGCCTGCTGCGGCGCGTCCGCCACTAACCGCGGGCCCGCACCCGATATCTGTTGACCGGTCGAGGCTTGAAGAGAGGAACGATCTCTGATGACTACCACCCCGTGGACGGACAACGAGCTCGCCGACGTCGACGAACACGACGAGATACGCATCGCGTCACTGCGATCCGACGGCACCCTGAGCAGCACGCGAACGATCTGGGCGGTCCGCCTGGACGACGAGGTCTACGTGCGCTCGGTCAACGGCCCCGGCTCCGCCTGGTTCCGAGGCACCCGGGCCCGACACGAGGGGCAGATCCGCGTCGGCGCCGTGACCAGGGACGTGTCCTTCGTCGACATCGACGAAGCCGACGAAGTCGAGGAACGGCTGGATGCCGCGTACGCCCGCAAGTACCGCCGCTACGCCAAGAACATCGTTGACAGCATCAACGGCGCCGATGCGCGCGCCGCGACCATCAAGCTCGTACCGCGCTGAGTAGGAGGGCTGCCTACAGCGCCACAGCAGGTGCTGGCCCGCCCGGCTCCGGGTCAGGTACCACCCCCTCTCGAAAGAAACCTCCCGTGCTCGCACTCGAACTCGTCGTGATCCTCGGCGTCGCCCTGGTGGCGTGCAACGTCTTGGGCGAGCGGCTGCGGGTGGCCCCGGCGATCCTGCTGCTGGCGGCCGGGGCGCTGCTCGGGTTCGTGCCCGCGCTGCGGCGGGTGCAGTTGCCGCCGGAGGTGGTGCTGCTGCTGTTCCTGCCCGCGCTGCTGTATTGGGAGAGCATCACCACCTCGCTGCGGGAGATCCGCAAGAACCTGCGCGGCATCGTGCTGTCCGGCACGCTGCTGGTCATCGTCACCGCCGCGGCCGTCGCGCTCGCCGGTCACGCGCTCGGGCTGCCGTGGGGTGCGGCGTGGGTGCTCGGCGCGGCGCTCGCGCCCACCGATGCGACTGCGGTCGGCGAGTTCGCCCGGTCCCTGCCGCACCGCAACCTGACCATTCTGCGGGCGGAGAGCCTGGTCAACGACGGTACGGCGCTCGTGCTCTACGGCGTGGCGGTGGGCATCACCACGGGCGGGGAGCATCTGAGTATTCCGCATATCAGCTGGCTGTTCGTGCTCGCCTACGGCGGCGGGGCGCTGTCCGGGGCGCTGGTGGCCGCGATCGTGGCGCCGCTGCGCAAGCGTCTGGACGACGCGCTGCTGAGCAACGTCGTCATCCTGGTCACGCCCTTCGCGGCGTACCTGTTGGCCGAGGAGATCGACGCCTCCGGGGTGCTCGCGGTCGTGGCGTGCGGGCTGATCATGAGTCAGCTCGGGCCGCGGGTGGGCCGCGCCGACGCGCGCCAGCAGACCGAGGGGTTCTGGACGCTGTCCGCGTTCCTGCTCAACGGCTCGCTGTTCGCCCTCGTCGGACTTGAGTCACAGACCGCCGCGCGCGGCCTGAGCAGTGTCGGCCTGGCCAAGGCCGCGGTGATGGTGGCGGTCGCGGCCGTGGTGCTCTTCGTGGTGCGTTTCGCGTTCCTGTACGTCTCCGCGCACGTGATCCGGGCCCTCGACCGCCGCCCCCAGCAACTGCTGCGCCGCGTGAGCAACCGCGCCCGCCTCGTCAGCGCCCTGGCCGGGTTCCGCGGCGCGGTCTCCCTCGCGGTCGCGCTGTCCGTGCCGGTCGCGCTCGACTCGGGAGCGCCGTTCCCGGACCGCGACACGGTCGTGTTCGTGACCTTCGGAGTCATCGTGCTGACCCTCGTCGTGCAGGGCCTGCTGCTCCCCCGCGTGGTGCGCTGGGCCAGGCTGCCGCAGGACACCTCCATCGCCCGGGAACTGCAGCTCGCCGACACCCTCGCGGCCGAGGAGGCGCTCGCCGAGCTCCCGCGGGTTGCCGCCGACCTGGGCACCGACCCCCTCGTCATCGACAGGCTGAGCCGCGAGTACGAAAAACACCTCCGCATCCTGCGCGCGAACGGCGAGGAGACCGAGGACGACGCGGCGCTGCGCTACGACCAGCACTACACCGCACTGCGCCTGGCGCTGCTGGCCCGCAAACGCGCCACCGTGCTGCGGCTGCGCGACGAGCACCGCATCGACGACAGCGTGCTGCTCCAAGTCCAGCGCAGACTCGACCTCGAAGAACTACGCCTCGCACGACGCACCTCGTCGGACTGACTACGGCGCCCCGTCTGCGAGGCGGAGTGCGGGCTGAATCAGCGCGGCGGACCGGCGCTCTTCAGGCGTGCTCGGCGTTGCTGGCGGTCGGCTCCTGTTCGGTAGTCGCGCTCCAGCTGGCCAGCAGGCTGAGCGCGTCCGCGGAGGGTGAACCGGCCTCAGCGGTATAGGCGAGCAGGACGAGGTCGGTCTCGGCGCTTAGTTCCATCGCCTCGAAGGAGAGGGTGAGCTCGCCGACGACGGGATGGTGCAGTGTCTTGGCGCCGGTGCGGTGGAAGCGCACGTCATGGGCGGCCCAGCGGGCACGGAACGCCGCGCTGTGAGTGGACAGCTCACCGATGAGACCCATCAGGGCCTTGTCATATGGGCTGCGGCCGACCTCGGTGCGCAGCACGGCGACGGTCACGTCGACCATCCACTCCCAGTCGTCGTAGAAGGCCGGCGCGGCGGGGTCGAGGAAGACGAACCGGGCGACGTTCACCGGCCGCGCGGGACCGGCGAAGATCGTCGAGAATACGGCCTGGCCGAGCGTGTTGACGGCGAGGATGTCCATGCGCCGGTTGCGCACGTAGGCCGGGATGGTCATGGAGTCCAGGATCTGCCGCACGACCGGGCGCACCTGGACTTTGGCCGGACGCTGCTTGCGGGGCGCGGTGGTGCTCGCGGCGCGCGCCAGGTCGAACAGGTGGGCACGCTCGGCCTCGTCGAGCCGCAGCGCACGCGCCAGGCTGTCCAGGACGGCGTCGGAGGCGCCGCGGGCGTTGCCGCGCTCAAGCCGCGTGTAGTAGTCGACGCTCAGGCCCGCCAGCATCGCTACTTCCTCCCTGCGCAGACCCGGCACGCGCCGGTTGTCCCCGTACGCGGTCAACCCCGCCTGCACAGGGGTGATCTTCGCGCGACGAGAGATGAGGAAGTCGCGCAGCTCGGTTCGCCGGTCCATGCCCATCACGCTAAGCCGCCAGCCGAGGTCCTGGAAGGTACTGTCAGGCCCTGGTTCGCCGGCAGCCCCCGAATGGTGGCTCCGCAGGGGTCGGGGACGGCGTGCCCGTCGCAGCCATGCGCCGCTCCTCAGGACTGGGCGCCGAACAGTGGGCCGAGGACGAGTTCGAGGGCTCCGACAGCGATGGACGAAGGGCCGGCCGAGGCGAGTTCGACGTTCACGGGCTGCCAGTCCGGCTCCGGGAGGTGCGCGACCAGCTCGGCGGCGACGCCGTGCCGGTAGGTCTCCGGCTCGGCGAACACCACCCGGCCGCCCAGGGCGATGCGATCGATGTCGAGCAGGCGCACGAGGTTGGCCGCGCCCACGCCCAGCAGACGGGCCGCCGTGTGGTGGTCCCCGTCGGCCAGAGCAGCGAGGCACAGCGCCTCGAGACATCCGCGCTGGCCGCAGCGGCATTCGGGTCCGTCGAGCTGGAGCACCTGGTGGCCGAACTCCCCCGCGTTGGTCCGCGCGCCTCGATAGACCGCGCCGCCCAGCAGCAGTCCGGCGCCCACACCGTCCGCGAAATGCAGGTACGCGGCGCTGCGCGGTCCAGCCAGCGCGAGCGCGGCGGCGTTGGTGTCCTTGTCGACGTGCACGGCCAGCCCGTCCAGCCGCACGGCGAGTGCGTCTTTGAGCGGGAAGCGATCCCACGACGCCAGCCCCGCGGGACGGTGCAGGACTCCGGAGGCATAGTCGAGGGGGCCTCGGCAGCCGACACCGACCCCGAGCACCCGTGCTTCGCGCGGGGCGGCGTCGATGGCGGCCCGCGCCTCGGAGGCGAGCAGCTCGACCACGCGCTCCGGCCGCGCCGAGGCGAGCCCGACCGGGTGAGTGGCCTGGTGCTTTACTGCGCCGGTGAGGTCGCCGAGCACGACGGTGCTCTCGTCGCGGTCCACGGCCAGGCCCACCGCGTAGGCGGCATCCGGCCGCAACTGCAGCAGCGTGCGCGGCTTACCCCCGGTCGAGGCGCCGCGTCCGCTCTCCTCGACCACGCCCTCGAATAACAGCCGCGCGACGATCTTGCTGATCGCCTGCGGGGTCAGCCCGGTCCTGGCGGCGAGCTCCACCCGGCTGCCGCCGCGCGGCGCGGCTCGCAGCAGCCCCATGACCAGGGCCGTGTTGTGATCCCTGAGCCCGGTGAGGTTGGTTCCGGCCGGTTGCGCGTCCATGACGACCATTCTGCCCCGGGCTTGCACTTAAGCAACACTGTTGCTTAACTCGGGGTATGAGCGACCCCACCTCCCCCCTCCGCGTCGGCCTGGTCGGTTACGGCCTGGCCGGCTCCGTCTTCCACGCCCCGCTCATCGCGGGCACGGCGGGCCTGCGCCTGCACGCCGTGGTCACCACCGACCCCGAACGGCGCGCCAGGCTCGCCAAAGAGCACCCGGGCGCCCGCCCCGTGGACAGCGTCGAGCAGCTGCTCGCGGACCCGGCCCGACTCGACCTGGTCGTGGTCGCCTCGCCCAACCGCACTCACGTCCCGGTCGCGCGTGCCGCCCTGCAAGCCGGACTACCGGTCGTCGTCGACAAGCCTCTGGCGGCCACCACCGCCGAAGCTCGCGCCCTGGCCGCCTTGGCCGCCGAGCGCGGCCTGCTGCTGACGGTCTTTCAGAACCGACGCTGGGACAGCGACTTCCGCACCGTCAAACAACTGATCGCCGACGGCGCCCTGGGCACGGTGCACCGCTACGAATCGCGCTTCGAGCGCTGGCGCCCGCAACTCAAGGCCGGCTGGCGCGAATCACCCGACCCCGCCGACGCAGGCGGCCTGCTCTACGACCTGGGCAGCCACCTCGTCGACCAGGCACTGCACCTCTTCGGCCCCGTGGAACACGTCTACGCCGAGACGGACATGCACCGAACCGGCGCGACCGTGGACGACGATGTGTTCGTCGCCCTGACCCACGCCAACGGCGTGCACTCCCACCTGTGGATGAGCGCCGTCGCAGGACAGTTCGGCCCGAGGCTGCGGGTGCTCGGCGACCGCGCCGCGTACACCGTGTACGGCCTGGACCCGCAGGAGGACGCCCTGAACGCCGGCCAAAGGCCCGGCCCCGGCTGGGGCGTACCGGCCGAACGCGACTGGGGCCTACTCGGCACGGTCGACGACGCCCGGCCCCATCCCTCGCTGCCCGGCGACTACCCCGCCTTCTACGCCGCCGTAGCCGCCACACTGCGCGAGGGCTCCGCGGCTCCCGTCGCCCCCGACGACGCCGTCGCCGCGCTCTCCGTCCTGGAAGCCGCCCGCCGCTCGGCGGCCGAGCGGCGCACGATCTCCCTGTCCCCGGCCGAGGATGAAATCGCCGCGTGACCCCCGCCGAGATCGCCGACCTGATCGCCCGGATCGAGGAGCAGGAGAGCCGCCTGGTCCTGCCCCGCTTCGACAACGGCGACGCCTGGCGCCTGGGCACCATCCTCGTCGAGTCGGCCCGCGCCCGCTCAGCGCCCGTCACCATCGACATCCGCCGCAGCGGCCAACAGCTCTTCCACTACGCCCTGCCCGGAACCAGCGCCGACAACGACGCCTGGATCCAACGCAAGATCCGCACCGTCGACCGCTACGGCCACTCCTCCTACCTGGTCGGCCTGCGCTTCACTGCGAAAGGCACGACCTTCGAGGAATCCTCCCGCCTCGACCCGGACGCCTACGCCGCCCACGGAGGCGCCTTCCCACTCACCCTGACCGGCACCGGCCCCGTCGGCACCGTCGCAGTCTCCGGACTCCCCCAGGCCGACGACCACGAACTCGTCGTCACCGCACTGAAGACCTATCTCAACGACCCACCGGCCGATGGCCGGTAATCCGCTGATATCCCAGTTCTACCGGTACTTGGCTGAGTGCTGATCGTCGTGGCGCCGACGGTGAAGCCGCCCTGAGCCTGGATCGTCAGCGGACCGGCACGGTCAGTCCAGCTGGGACCTCTCACACCGGTACCGGCTCATCGGGAATCCCCTGCCATGCGGTATTCGTCCTCGGTGACGTGCTCGCCCCACTCAACGTCTGGGACGGTGGGCTCCGCGGAGCGTTCCGACATCGCCAGGTGGATCATGAACCGGTCCGGAGTGGCACCGTGCCAGTGCCACTCGCCTGGGGGCGTGTAGACCGTGTCGCCCGGACGCATCACCACCACTGCGCCACCGCGCACCTGGACGAATCCGATGCCCTCGGTCACGTACAAGGTCTGGCCGACTGCGTGGCAGTGCCAGGCGGTCCGCGCACAGGGCGCGAACCTGACCGCCCCGACGCGCAGACGTGCAGGCACCGGTGCCTCGACGAGCATGTCCACCCATACGTCCCCGGTGAACCGTTCAGGCGGTCCCTTGGCTGTGGGCTTGTGCGGCAGCAGTTCCATAGTCACGTCCCTCGGGTGCGTTCTCGGGTCGGTCAGCGCGGGTCGAGGCGCATCGTCGTGGCGGCCGCGAGCGGACGGGTGATCCGCTCCAGGCCAACGCCCCAGCCCCGGTACTTGCTCCGGTAGGCGGCATAGACGCGCGCGTTGGCATCGGTGGTGTCGACGAACGCGATGTCGCGCTCGACGCCGCCGGCGCTGATGCGTCCCTCATGGCGGACACGGGTGCTGCGGTACCAGGCGCCGTCGCCGCCATTGACCGAGCGCAGGTATATCTCGTCGCCGTCACGCACCACCCACACGATCCGCGGCTTGGTCAACGTGCCGTCACCGCGCACCGAGGCGACCTGTACTTCGACGGCCTCACCGATCGCGGCGAGCTCCTCGGGAGTCCAAGTGCTCATCGAAACCGCTCCTCTCCTTCTAGCCTTCGAGGACACCACGCAGGACGCCCACCGCTGTCACCGCGCACGGCCAGCCCGCGTAGAACGCCAGGTGCGTGACCAACTCCACCAGTTCCTCCTTTGTCACCCCGTTCTCCAGGGCCAGGCGCATGTGCGAGGTGGCCTGCTCGGTGCGGGCCAGGGAGACCAAGGAGGCGACGGTGATCAGGCTGCGGTCGCGCGGCGAGAGCCCAGGGCGCTTCCACACGTCACCGAACAGCACCTCGTCGGTCAACTCGGCCAGCTTGGGCGCGAGGTCGCCCATCAACTGCTGGGCGCGGGTCGGAGTCTCGGACACGGGGTCCACCTCTCGGCTGTCTACGAAGGATGAATGACCTTGCATGGACCAAGCTGCCGCACAGGCGTCGCTGGTGCGCCTGCCGCTGCGTCGTCCGGGTTCCGGTCAGGGCCGGTCGGTGCCGTTGTGGGGGATCGGTTCCTGCCCGGTCGCGCTCCAACTGGCAAGCAGGTTCAAGGCGTCCGCGGAGGGCGAGCCGGGTTCGACGGCGTAGGCGATGAAGGACAGGCCGGGGTCGGCGGTAAGGTCCATTGCCTCACAGAAGAGACTCAGGTCGCCGACGACAGGATGGTGCAGCGTCTTGGCGCCACTGCGGTGGGAGCGCACGTCGTGTGTGGCCCAGCGGGTGCGAAAATGATGGCTGCGGGTGGACAGCTCCCCGATCAGTTCCATCAGCTCCCTGTCGTTCGGGACACGCCCGGACTCGGCGCGCAGCAACGCCACGACAACGTCTGCCATCGCGTCCCAGCCCCCGTAGAAGTCCGGTGCGGCCGGGTCGAGGAACACGAACCGCGCGACGTTCGCCGGCTGAGCGACCTGGGCGAAGATCGGCGCGAACAGCGCTCGGGCGAGCTGGTTGGCCGCGAGCAGGTCCATCCGGTGGTTGCGTACGTAGGCGGGGACGGTCACCGCATCGAGGATCTGGTGTACGGCCGGGCGTACCTGAGCCTTGGCCGCCCTGCGTCGCCGAGGCGCCGAGACCGTGCCGCCGCGGGCGAGGGCGAACAGGTGCTCGCGCTCGATGTCGTCGAGTTTCAGGGCACGGGCGACGCTCTCCAGGACGGAGTCGGACGGGCCGCGCACCGCGCCGCGCTCGCGCCGCGTGTAGTAGGCCACGCTCACGCCGGCGAGCATGGCGAGTTCCTCCCGGCGCAGGCCCGGCACGCGCCGGTTGCCCCCGAAGGCGGTCAGACCCGCCTGACCGGGGGTGATCGTCGCGCGGCGAGAGATGAGGAAGTCTCGCAGCTCGGTTCGGCGCTCCATGCCCACGACGCTACGACCACGCTGGGAACCGTGACAGGCCCTGCCAGTACCTGGGTTCGACAGGAACTCCCCGGCCAGCGGCATCTTTGGTTCCGTAGGAGAAGTGAGCCCCTTCGCCGCGACTTCCAGGAGCACCGATGACCACCGAAACAGCGGCTTGAGTGCCAGACGCACCGAAGGGGGCGGGTACCGCGACGAAACGTACACCGCGACTGGCGTGTACGGCTCGCTGCCCTCAGCCATCGATATCACCGTCACCCTTACGGCAGGGATGTTCACCCGAGCGGCGGTCACCGGAGGCGTCGACCCCGCCCGCGCCTATATCGAGGACCTGCTGCCCGACATCCTCGAGGGCCGACTCCAGCCGGGCCGCGTGTTCGACCGCACCGTGACGATCGACGCGGTCCCCGACGCATACCGCGCCATGGACGCCCGCGAAGCGCTCAAGGTGCTCATCACGCTCTGACACAGTTCGAAGGGAACTCCAGAACCATGAACCAGCCCATCGACTTCACACTGAACAACGGCGTCGAGATGCCCGCCCTCGGCTTCGGGGTGTTCCAGACGCCCCCGGACGTCACCACGGACGCCGTGCACACGGCCCTGGAGGCCGGGTACCGGCTCATCGACACCGCCGC
>Ga0307507_10001936_pt1 | contig 45004 bp, 34 predicted proteins | sample 7_EM_MG_FD_207223 | JGI IMG/M metagenome (GOLD analysis project Ga0307507, IMG submission 207223) | Populus trichocarpa ectomycorrhiza microbial communities from riparian zone in the Pacific Northwest, United States - 7_EM | ecosystem: Host-associated > Plants > Roots > Unclassified | place... | reverse complement strand
CTTATGGTGACTCATCAGCCCCCTACTTAAGCACTGCGATCCTTACGATCCTTTGCTTTCGACACCTATTTGCAATAACATCAGAACAAGAGTATACTCTTAATAGGCCACCCCCCTGTGAAACCTACAGATACCCCAGATTCCGAAATCAAGGCATTATAGTAGGTTGGTTGTATTTAAATTCTACTCCATTGGCTTCTTTTATCATGCAGTTTCAAAAAATATCCCTCGCCTTCCTTTCTTTTTGCCACTCTCTAGTTTGCAGTAGTCAATCATATCCATCAACCCTCCGAAGCAAAACCTGTGTCATTCCGTCAAAGTACAAGTCGTCAAACGGAACAGCTGATGATTCGGCTGCTGTCGCATCGGCCTTTGCAAAATGCTCAACCAATGCAGTTGTTAGGTTTAGTGAAGGTGTAGATTATAATATCTTTAGCCCAATCAGCGCCACCAACCTGTCCAATGTGGCCACCACATGCAAGGCGATCTGCACTTGCCGCAGAACATCACTAACATCCAAGCAATCGTCAACGCCTCCAATGCGCTGACTTGCTGGACCTCCTTATACTGGTTCAAGCTCGCCGGCCCTTCCATAGACTTCATCGGCACGAGCAACGTCACAACGGGCTGGATCAACTCCTACGGACAAGCCTGGTGAGATGCGAACCCAGTCAACGGCACCAGCATCGCCGTGCGGCCACATCTCCTGAGCTTTAAAACCACCAACGGCTCACTATAGCACCTCAAATCCCGCAAGCCGATCGCCTGGAACGTACAGCTAATTAGCAACAACATCACGGTCCGTGACACCATCATCGACGCCTTCTCAACCACCGGCAGCTTTCCCTTCAACACCGACGGCTTCGACGTAACGGGGACCAACATCGCGATAACTAACAGCGTCATTTCCAACGGCGACGACGCCATCGCCGTGCAATCCGGCTCGCACAACGTGCTCTTCCAGCACGGCACCATGGGCTACCAGACCCACGGCATGAGCATCGGCTCGCTGGGCCAGCAGGGCCAGGCCGCCTACGCCAACGTCTCCGACATCACCTTCGCCGACATCACCGCCGCCAACGCCGTCCACGCCGCGCGCATCAAGTCGTGGCAAGGGGGGCCAGGGACTCGCGCAAAACATCTCCTCGCGCCGCATCCGTGCCTACAACGTCTCGTTCCCGGTGTTCGTGACGCAGGGCTACATCAACCAGGGCTCAACGCAGACGCAGCTCGAGAACGGGATCGTGGCCGGAAGTCCGAACAATTCGAGCGTCGTCATGCGCGATTTCACCTGGGAGGGATTTCCGGGACGATTAATACATTTCGGCCGGGTGGCGGGTTCTGTGTTAGCGATCCGTGCTGGTATGATGTGGGGCTGCCGGGCTCGAAGCATGCCGAGGCCGTCATCATCGAGTGCAATACGAATACTTCGTGCCAGGGCTTTCGGCTGGAGGGTATCCAGCTGTTCCCGCAGAGCCTGGAGCCGCCGACTGCGGTATGTTTGAACGCGACGGCGGTGTTGAACCCGCATTTGGGGTTTGATTTTGTGAATAGGACGTTTGTCCCAATACAAGCTGTGCGGATTGGACGAAGGCGCTTTTGGAGATGATCTGGTTTTTAGAGTGGGAATAGCCGAATTAGAAGACTTGTGACCGACTCCTTTAGTTTCTATTTCTCGCCTTGTTATCATTCTCCCGCCAGGTTCTATACGCTGCACCAAAAGATGTGCTTTTGCCCTTACAATCCCCAACCACTCCGGGTCCTTCATCAAGTCCCAGCCCAAGCCCTAACCCAATATCGCCAACCCCTTCCCATTCCCTACCTCCCAATTCTAATAGTGGAACCATGCTCGGCCTTCCGTGCGCGCACTGAAACGGGAAGGCACACCTAGCTAGCGTTGTGACCAACTCCTCGCACTGCGCCAAGTCCAGCGGATCGTTAAACATTATAGCACTACGACACGCACGCGAGTTGAGCATATCGATGAGACCACGCGGACAAGGCCCGATCTGCTGTAGCCAGTGATTCTCCTCATCCGAATCAGGTGCCAGTTTCGGTGGCTCCTGGGAGCGCGCAATGTTGTCGGCAAGCGTCCAGACTTCAGAACGGAGGAGCGAGATGACGAGTTTCTGGTCCGCTTTGCAGCGCTCGACGATGGATGGTGGAAGAGTCGTGACTATGAGCGTGTGCTGGTCCGTCCCTGGTTTCGCGGGGTTTTCGCCGAGCGCGGACGTGGTCGGTGGATTGATGTCGTAGATAATCCCCCAGCTGGCGAAATGCTCGGCATGAGTGCAGAACAGGCCACTCTCTTGCGCGGAGACGAGGAAATAGAGCGGTGTGGCGAGGATGGCGCAATTTATGCGTGGCTCGTAGCCAAAGGAAGATTGATAGACCGAAACATGAGTGGAGCTGGATGAGGGCGTGCAGAGGTCAGAGAAAAGAGCCTCGATGCGTATCCGTTCGTCCGCGGCATGCTGGTCGATTAGGACGAGAAGTTGCTTCGGCGTCGCTGATTCAGAGATCTCGGCAAGCTTGACCAAGATGAACTTTTTGTCGACTTGTGCGATTATTTTAGCATTCCTCAACGCATTCTTTGATAGTCTACTAGACCCAGGTATTGAAATTTCTTTGACAGCCGTATTAAAATCGAAATGAGAGCATTGATGGTGGCTAGCACGACCTATCTCGGCGATATCTGTGTTCAAACCCACCAAAGATACTTGAGGAATACTTTTCTCAGACTGATTGAATACTGGATTGTTCCAATCTTTCAGAAAACTCTGCAGCCATGGAGTTTTCTTACCACGGGTGGTAGCTGACCGATCTCTCGGGCGCATACGCATCGATTTGGTAAAGTCGGACAGTGTGCTAACATTCCGTGCCGCAATGGACGTGTCTGATTTTGTACGATATGGGAGCCGCGGAATGACACATCCAGTCCTAGTATTCACGAGAAAGTTCTCTTTCGTTGCTTGATTCGTCCAAGTCATGGTCTCGTCTTGGAGATGTTCATCCTGTTGCTCCGGATTGCTTTCCAAGGGCTGGTCTTCAATATCATCATTTACGTTTGCTGATGCTGATGTAGGGGGCAAAGAGGCCCTAGACAAAACGGGACTCTTCAGAGAGCCAGGCGCGATAGGGCGGAGATTGAAAATTGACGGTTCAGAGGCGCTACCTCTAGCCATATCGCTTGACTCATTGAGCGCGGAGCGTGATTGAGTTGGTTCAAAAGGGCTCCTAAACCCTTGCGCAGTCTTCGGAGTCGATTTCTTCGTATTCCATAACTTATCATAAAACTCAACTCTCCCGCTTTTGATTCTGCTCCAATCAGCAAAATGCTCTTTCTGAAAGTGCATTAGGGCTTGACGTTTGCTACGGTTAGTTGAGCCTGAAGCCGAAGGTGTCGGAGTCCTTCTTTTCCGCTTTCGACTTGTCACGTCTGTAGCGCGAGTCGTCTTTGGAGTCAAAGAGTTTTGAGATCCTAGCTCTGAATTGTTTGGGACGAGTTGTGACCTCATACCGCGAGCGGGAGAGGGGTTCCGTTCATTAACGCTACCAGAAGGAGCAAATGTATTATTCAAGTTACCCTGAGTTAAGTTGGCTTTTCGTTTATGGGGCCGAAAATGATGGATTGATAACCATTGCGTCACCATAGCACTAAGCACTTCGACTACCGACTGAAGTTTGCTCTCGTTCTCTAGGATGGCGTCTTCAGACATGGCAATAGGAGACGAGTCTTTTATGGAAATTTGTAGAGAGAACATCGGCCATCGGTCAACTCCTTTACGGCCCCCTCTTATTTGCCGATTTGTGAAGCCATCGCTTTTGAATCGATTGTCGAACTTTCGGCGCTCCTTTTCAGTTTCATCAACATCCGAAGCATCTTCCACAGAACCGAAACTGGAGAGTTTGAATATGCGATTGATTTCATCGTAAAACACGTTGTTTCCAGCATCAGCTGATATTGGCCGAATTCCTAGGGATAGGAATTGCACACGTTTGGTGGGGGCTGGGTTCAGTGATATTGCTCCTCTGATTGAAATAGAAGTAGTGGAAGCTGATGCTGGGACCCAAGAACCCCAGTCGTCAGGCGAAATATACGAAGCTTGCGCCAGAGTATTGAGCAAAGATCGTAGCTCTGATGGTAACTTCCTTTCCCCGAGCTTCCCTTCACAGTCCATGGGTATGGGTGTGTTGAACCTTTGCCCGTTCATAGTAAGCATCCTGCTCTTGTCTGAATCTTGGAGCTTGACCAGCGCTGGGTTTGTCCAGCTGAGGAGCAACCCAGTAATGGCCTTTTTCAGCCCTTCCCAAAGCCGTTCGTGCTCTGATTTCCCTTCAAGCACCATAGCCCTTTGTTTTACCCGCACAGGCATATTTCCAAACAAATCTCGGACTGTCACTCGAGTACCATGTTCTCGAAAATTGATCTCCTGCTCTGACGGAGCTGGTAACAGTCTGACAATGGTTTTGCAATGGTGAAGGGTTATGGTATTATGGGAACGATGTTGGTAGTGATGGGATGTGACTGTCAGGAGTGACATGGCGGCAAGAGAGGCAAGAAATGTGCCATGTCGACCAAATACCACGCCTTCACTGTTGTACTTCGAGGTACCTAAGATGTATAAGCATTTCTGGATCTTTTGCAGACTACGTTGTTTTCTTACAGTACATCTTCCCCAAGCCGCCTTCCTCACGAAATTCTGTTGGGGAGATACCTAAGCCATTGTCTTCGACAATACACCCTCCACGGACGAAGTCAACAGTGACCTCAATTTTAGTTGCTCCTGCATCCAGAGAATTCTTTAAGAGCTCTACGACCACACCAGAGAGAGAGATAATAGCGGTTGATGACTTGATTTGAGCGACAACGTCGGTGGGGAGAGGCAGTATAGCACTCTGTGGCTGCTTGCTATTAGCGTCTCTGGCAATGGTCCCGCCGCTGCTAGATTTAGCAGAGAGCGAAGGTATCATCTGGCCTTTTGTCGAGTGTGGCGGACCATAGCGATCCATGAACGCAACTATCCTCCCCTCTCTCACACGTTAGGTTTAGTGGGCATCTGCATTCAGCCATGCTCAGCCGCAGATGCAGGCCAGGATGAAGCAGAGCAGAGCTGTAGCGTGGCGGTTTGGAGCATTCCAGGAGCGGGCTGGACCCCTGTGAGCACGGACCCTACCTGCAAGTAGAAGCGTAGGGTCGACGCATGCGGAAATACACGCTGCGGCGGCGGTCGTCCAACAACCCGACATCATCATTCCTCGCAGCCTTGCCATTGTTAAAAAGGTGTTCCCTCGCTGTCAGCAGTTACGCTTCATTCGTTGTGATTCTTTCAATTACTTCCTTGCCCTCTGCCAACTCTTCAGCCTCGTCATAGCCGAATTATTTCCACGTGGTACACCTCCGAGCCTGTAAATACACCGCCAAGTGCAACCCGAAATCATACCAACCTCGAAACCCAGTATACTCTTGGGCTCTGTCAATCATTGATTAGCCTAGTGAACAATCAGGAATGGCTACCGCGGAGCCTGCTGCCAGACCACATGGTATGCTTGCTGTACTTCTTTGCACCACGATGATTGCTTCTTCTCACAGCCGCCGATTCTCCCATCATTAGCCCCCTTCTCACCTCCATTCTCCCTCCGTATTCTTATCATTTGCTAATCTTCATGGCGATAGACCGACATACCCGCAGACGGCCGTTCGCTGCATGGATGAAACGGCTTGCGAATCTTAAAAACTCCTCGTCCTCAGACACGCCCAATGCCTCTGGCAAGAAGAGCCATGGGCCTTTACAATCCAAAGCTAAGAAGTCTACTACTGCGAAGAATAACCCATATCCTGAGTCTGGGCACTTCCGCGCTGGTGGCAACTGCCATCTATCCTTCTCAAGTCCCACCTCGCACACCGACGGTAGCTATGCATCATTAGAAGAGCAAGATTCTGGCCATCGCCGTACCCTTGCAACAAGTAACAAATCTACCGCTCCTACCGTAGCTACAAATCCCGAGACTGTACACTCAGAGACCGGCCAGTCCAAGGCAGGCACCAGTAATACCGCTGGAGGCGGAAACAGTACGTTCTCTTCGCCAAATCATTCTGAGCGCTCTCTTACAACTACGCTCACTACCATTCAATCAACCGCTGCTTCCGGCCTTCTGGGTCATCATAATCACGGCCCAAATCCCCAGACACCTGGAAATCCCAATGGTGCGCCCGTGCACTTTTCGCATCAATACCCTATCTCTCCGCCCGCTCCCGCCATTCCCGCCCACTTGGCCCCACAACCTAACCCGAACACCTATCAAGCTGCAACGGCCAACAACATACTTACTGACAACGCATCCATCCTAACACTTGCCTCCTCATCCAAACGTCGTCGGAGGCACTCCCTAGATACCGATGCTTCCGTCCGTGCACTTGCACCATCATCAGTTTGGGGAGGAAGCCGCGAATCTCTGCCTCTTAGCGTCCTTTCTGGTAACGCCGACGGCTCCACGATCTACAGCCCGCAGAGCCGCCCAAGCGTAGGTGGCTTGGCGAGTGCAGAACGCGCAAGCGTATATTCCTCCTCCGGTGTTGCCGCGCCGGCACTCAGCAGTGAGCGAAATAGCTATTACGCTGGTAAACAGGGTGTGGATGGTGCAAGTGTACGGAGCGGGCTGTTGGGCCATGGCCAGACGGACAGCATCACAGGAAGCATTGGGGCTACGGCCACAGCAGCAAGCCCGTTAGCCAGTCCAAGGGATCCAGTTGGACCTGGCAGGATGAGCAGGCGGGGTTCAGATTGGAAAGAGACTGGTGAGGGAAGTGAGATGGAGGATGACGAGGAGCCTCCAGCTGCAACTGAGGGGGAGAAGCGAAAAGGAAAGGAGCCAGCAACGTGAATGTTTCGTATTTGAGATGATATATTGGAGGAAAGGAAGGCGTAGTGAAGGTATCTGGGTCAGGCTTTGCTTTCTAAGTATCTTGTGGGAATGGATCGGCATTGCGCCGGGCTTCGTTAGGATTCAGTTTGGGGACCTCATCACTTATACCCTAGGGAACTTTGGGACTACCTACTATCTGCGTACTGATAATTAATGAAGGTTTGGGCTCTGGGTTGAGCTTCTCACACGTGACCGTCCTTTCTCATTCACTCCGCCAACGCTCAAGCTGCTTGTTGTCTTCTTAACTTACTCTTGACCGTCAGCTTTCAATCTCATCACGCCTCAGCGGCATGGCTGGTTTCTTCTACATCTGCCTCTTCTCTGTCACTGTCTTCGATCTACTCGTACCTATGCTTGTTATCCATTCCAACCAACATCAGCCACTGTTTCAGTGATTAGTCTTATTTTGAGTGACCACTAGAAATACGACTTCCTTCAACTTGGACCCAGCCCCATATTATCGCGTGAGAGCTTCACATCTATCACCTCTTCGCGACGTCGAAACTCGTCTGTCTTTACTTCCAGCTACCTCTCGGTATCGCTAATGACTCTGTTCGGTAGGGTAGTCTATAACTTGCGGTTGTCTATATTAAGGTAGTGTTTTCGGGTGAGTATATTGTAACCAGTAAACATTGAGTGCTTCTCGAAATACTTTGGTCTTTAGCAACTGACGTTGATCCACTCAAGCTCTCACTCTACCTCACGATTAACCGGTATCAATTTTCGAAGGCCAGTTTTTCATCTAGAGTTGCCTGGTTCAGAGCTGTGCTTTCTAGCTAGTGCTTCGAAACCACTGGACCTCCACTCTTGGAATTTGTAGTTTTCTTTCGTCAGGAAAGGGCGCTACTGCTGCTCTGTGTTATGAAATTTCAATCCCTTTGGAATCTGATTGTTTATCACTTAAACTTGCAGAAAGATTTAAGAGCCATGCCTGTCAATGCCACAGACATTCGCCATGCAAACATTGTTATCGCTAGCAATAGCGACTTCACTGTCCGTGTTGTCGAACAGGTCCAACCCAGAGTCGGAGTGAAGCAACGCCATATCACAGACTTCAAAGTCTCTAAGGAGAAGCTGATCACGAAGTCGGAATACTTCAGAGGCATGCTCAGATACTCCAAATCTGACAAGACCACAGCTGAGTTGGGGGGCGATACTAGGGTTAGCATGGAGCTGTGGCTTAGAGTGCTGCACGAAGATGCCCTTGGTCATTTACATGAGATGCCACGGATGGAAATCTGGCACGTCATTAGAGCTGGCGATAAATACATCTTCAACTTTGAAGACTTACGACCCTGGTTCGATGAGTGGTACGATCGGAACGTTGAAGAGCAAGAACTAGACTCGCAAATGGCACGCGAGCTGGCATTTCCATGCTGGGTCTTTGACCATGCGGTCGGTTTTGCCCACGTCACAAAGTGGTCGGTCTACAATTTCCCAGGTCACATTACTGAACGGAACCCAATTGGCCCGAAATATCGCCATATTCACCTTGCACCACCGGATTTCGTTGGTGAGTAGCCTAGACCTAGTCAGCTTTTAAGAGCTTACATCTGACCCTTTAGGTCTCGTCAATCAAGCTCGAGGTCGTCTCAAGACAGTTCTTCGCGGACCATTATGGGAAAAAGTCGGCTCCCTCTTATCCGAACCACACACCTGCAGCTGCTGGCAAAAGACCAGTGCGGAATATCTCGCTGCGCTGGTGAAATGCAAAGTCTACCCGCTCGAAGAAAGCTTCCCGAAGAACAGCGTTATGCAGATCTTCCATCGCCTGAAAGGCTTTGGTCACACCTCTGCTGCTAAAGATTGCAAGCCTTGTAACGTCAATTGGCCTGAATGCGTCTCGTCAGCACACAAAATAGCAAGAGGCTATTTCGATGGTCTATGCCTCGATTGCATGGACCACAGCAAACCTAAGAGAGCGGACGAGGATGAGGATTACTGGACTCACGACTTCGAGCCGAGCGCACGCTGGGACCAGAACTGTCGCATCAGCCATGGGGAGCCGACCTGGTATCATTCGTGGTTAGGACGGGATGACAGACGACAGAAGTTGTTGAAGGAGAGGCATAAAGCATTATCCTTTAACCCGTCAGGACTGAATTTAGGATGGTCCGTGCACGAACATTATCGATAACCATACGACCCATTTTGACGGGTTAAGGGAGAGAGACCGATTGCGCCAGATGATTGAGGCATATGGCAATTTAATAGCGCCGGGTGTGGGAGAATTAGCCTCAATACCCTTTCCTAGTGGAGATTCGGATAACTATGTGCGCTCACAAGGAGAGTGCTCTAAGGCACCAAAGAAAAATGATGGAATGCTACTAGATGCCTTAAACTAGAACATATCGATGATGGTTTACATGAGACTTAGATTGTGAACAAAGAACACAACCCTATGGGATCTCCTCTCCTTAATCTCCCAAGGCTGGTCTTTCCGTATCACAAACACCCGCACCTACAAATTCTCACGCAGAGCACAGACTACAAGCAAAGAGAAAGAACACATTCAGATATCCCATCACCAAGAATCAAAATCTCCCAAAACGCTCTCGCTGAACCGCACATAGAAACACGCCTAACCCAAAGAAAACGCCTCCTACACCAAAGAGAGCCCAATCTGAAAATTACAACATCATACTCCGCCGCCTCGCCGCCGCTCTCTCGCCCCTCCCACTCCCTTTTTCCCCACCACTCTCATCTCTTGCACCAGAGTTCACCGTATTACTACTACTGCTACTCCGTAACGGAGCTGAATTCTTCACCTGTCTCACCTCCCTACTGCCTTTCTCCCTCTCCCTCTCCCTCTCCCTCTCCCTCTCCCTCAACGCCGCCACACCCGCAGCACTTACACTCCTTACCCCCGCGCCCCGCTTCGCCGAAACCGCCGGCAACGCGCCCGCCGCAGAGGCCGGGACAGACGAATGCCTGCGCCCGGCCTGAGCCTGCTTCGCGAGATCGACGCGCGGCCGGCCCGACGCCGTGTCCGGCGGCGAGGCGTCCGTGAAGTCGAAGACGGCGAGATTGCTCTGCTTCTCCTTCTCCTTCTCCTTCCTCTCGCCCAACGGATCCGGCGGCACCGGCCGCTTCTCTGGCTCGGGGTTCGAGGCCTGGGCGACGGGTCTGCGGCGCGATGTTGCCGACGCCGAGATCAGGGCCGAGATGGCATTCGCAGCAGCGGACGAGTTCAGCGTCGGCGGGCCGGCGGTCGCTTCATCCTGCGCTTGGCCCTGGCCCTGGCCCTGGTTCTGGCGCGCCGTCTTCTTGCTCAGCGGGCTATTCGGCTCGCCAACGTCGTCCGCGGCGCCAGCGCTCCCGCCGGCGACCGAGGGCAGGCTCTTCCAAGCCGAGCCGTCGCCCTCGTCACCCTCGCGCTTGACGACGGCGGTGCGCAGCTTCGCCTTCTCCTTCTCGGCCGTCGTGGGCGGCGCGCTGACTTCGTCCGGCTTCGCGCTCGTCGAGCGCCGCCCGTCCGGTACCACGGCGTCGACGAGCTCTTTGGTCGGCCGCCGCATCTTGCTGATCAGATTCGGCTCGGCGTAGTTGACTGGGGCGCGGGCGCGCCGCGCTGTGCGGCCGGCTGCGCTGGCTTGGTCGGTGGAGGTCGCGGAGGGATTCAGGTCGCCGGGAGGTGGGGTGTCTTTGGATTCGGGCCGCGCGGTGGATGGCTCGGTTGAGGGTGGGGAAAATGGGTCTGCGCCGGCGGGCGTCTTGGGGGGGAGGGAGTCGAGGGGTATTTCAACGATTTCGATGGGGTTGGTGGTGGGTTCCGGGGGGACCTCGAGGGGTTCGATAGGGGTGCGGCGGTCGCGTGGACGAGGGAGAAAGAGGGCTTTAGATGTAGGGATGGGTTTTTTGGCGTCGGGCTTACTGTCCGACATAGATGGTTTTGCTTTCTTCGGCGAGAGGATGGGATCGGTGTTTACGGATTCTGAGACATGTCAGTACCAAATGTATGAAGAAACGGGAAAGAGAGACGTACTATTTCCGAGGACTCTCCTATCTGTTGCATTTAAGATTCGAGGATCTTTATTGGCATCTTTTGCAGTGTCATCAGAAGTGGAAGAGGTGGTCCTACGACTAAATCTGAAGTCATCTCCCTGTGGTTCAACTCCAGTGTCCTGCGATTCCTCCTCTTCTCTTGCGCTTAGTTTCCGCTTCGCACCAGTCCGGACGGACGCACTCTGGTCGTTCGATGGAGTTGTTCCCTCTTCTACACTCTCAGGAGGCGACTGGAAAACGGACATCCTCCTGATACTGATCTTGGCATTGCTATCCCTTCGCTTCTTTCGGGTTTCGAGATTAATGGATAAGGCCGGATTTGGTCCGTCTTGGTCCTGTTCGACAGCATCCTCGGTTTGGTCTGGCTGGGATTGGAACTTTATAGGACCTTCATCCTCAAAATGTGCCACAGGTGGAGGTCCTAAATCTGGTGATTGGCTGTCTGGGTCTTCCAAAACATCCCTAAGCTCATCCGCACTGTTTAAGGTTAGCAAATTCCATGCTAGCATATTGTGCAGCGCCTAAACATACTTCATCGTCCTTCGCGGGTAATATTTGTCTTCCGAGATCGTTGGTAGCCTCCCATCTTGCCCATCCATAAATTCCCCTAACCCCAATCCATTTCGCCAATTCCTCTCATCCGGAGATCTTCTTGTTGCTGCCGTTTGCGATTCGCACCTTGGTCCAGGTTTCTGTATTTGCCCTAGCTCCGCTACCAAGCTCCCCAGCTCTTGTATCTTCGCTTCCAAACTGTCCCTGACCGCATCGATATTCTCCGCTGAGGGACGATTCGACTGGTTTTCAAGTGCTGCTTGTAGTTGTATAACTTGTTCACGCAGGGACAGGTTTTCGGCGAGGAGGCGGGAACCTTCAGTTTCAAGGTTGCGGATGCGGATGGATTGGGTTGAATTAGTTCTAGGAAGTTCATCATTAGCTAATTCTAGCTTCACATATCATAAACTAGCCTGAGAGCTTACTTTGCGAGTTCTCGATTCTGCCTCAGAAATCTCCGCTTAACTATCTCCCCCAATTCGTCGTCAGCTGTTGTTGCCCTTCCAGTTTCTTATGCTTAACCCACCAACATCAATGGACTCCGCGGGCGCAGGAGCTTCGTTCAGTCGCGCCATATGCACTGGTAGGTATAGTAGGTATATATATTATCTGTACGGTGCGGGAAGCTGTGGGAGAAATTTTGAGGCATAGAGTGTCGTTGTTGCCGACTTGGTATATTGGTTGCTTGGTGGAGGGCAAAAAGTGTTGGTCGTAAACAATGATACTTGGGTCCGTGCGGCGGGTGAGCCAAGACAGCCAGATGGACAGGGTTGACACGTGAAGGTCGTCTCGCGTCTGGGGAGCAACCGAAGAACCACAATTGACTTATCGCAACGGTAACGACGCGCGCAGCTCAGATCTAAACGAGTGGTAGGTTTCGGAATTTGGTATTTATTCGTCGCAATGTCGTACTCCGGCCGTCCTCTCCCTTCCCACCTCCGCCATCCCTCCACATCCAACGCGCAAAGTTCCTCAGGCCAATCCCCTGTCCTCCTCGCGCGCATTAATGAGAAAAAAGCAGAACTGGCCAATCTGAAAGAATTGCAAGCATTGAGTGCGGGATTGGCAGATCAAATGCAGACGCTGGAGGAGAAGCTGGCAACACTCTCTGACGGGACTGAAGGTAAAGCAATTAACACCGCGAAACCCCGCGTAAACACAGGAACGATGCTGACTCCGACTGGCTATAGCGATAGCGGCGGTACTATCAAATTGGCATAACGTGCTGCGGGCAATCAACATTGCATCAAGTATGTAACCACTCTCTTCTCTTCTTTCTTCAGAGTTTGCAGAGCTAACCGTTCTTTTACCTAGTGAAAATTTCCAAACCCAAAGAGGGCGAAGAGGAAGAAGCTGAATCCAAAAAGCCGGAATCAGAAGTTCCACTTCCTCAGACGCTTGTTCGTATACCAACCCAGAAAGCTGCGTTGCTGCCTCAGTCTACGTCGGGGAGTATGGCGGATTGAGCGGAGAGAACTCCGCTATCAGAAGGATTACTGCCGAGACCTGCTTAAGTATCGTGTAGCTCAACGAAGCACGCCACCCGCCTCGTGACTTGTTGAAATACGGACTAGGTACCTGGATGCTTTTCAGAGGATGCAGATCCAGGTCGCTAGACCTGCAGCTGAATTCAAGACAGGCGATGCATCTACTTCCAGAAATCGAGATGCATCCGACTTAGCGTGGGGTTTGTCTATCCAGGAATGGCTACCGTCCAAGGTAGCACTTCAAACTCAAAAGTTGGTGATAAGGTCATCAGCAATGGCCACTACGAGCTCTAACGGAGTAGCCTAGTAAATTTGTGGAGTGGATTTGACAACTTCGTCCTGGGTGATGAAGTGTGCTTTGTGCAGTCTACGTATGATAGGGTCGTGTCACGATGTAAGCCAATGGTCATCGAAGTGGGGTCAATTCCACGAAAGTAAAATAATTATCTGAGGAAGCTTATTGCTTCGTTGCGTTTAGTTTCTAGCATACAGAGGGCCACTATACCTCCGATAACACGTAGACTCACGCATCCATCCATTATACATGATGACAGCAGTGATACAAGTGAAGAGGGCCATGCAGTCCAAGGATCCAACCCCTTAACGCCATGCTTTTCATTGATGCAACAGTTTGTCTATCCTCCCTTTACATTTCCTCTGGGCTTCATGCTAGTCTTTCATCTATGGTGACATCGCCCGCATCTTTCTACTCCAGTCGTCGCCATTACCGCTTCTTCGGCGTTTTCTCGTAGGCGTTGGGGCTTCGTTTACGCGGCTTGGCCTGGGATCTCTTAGGCTGGCTTCGTGCCGGGCGATCCCCATCGTGGTCGTGGTCGTGGTCGTGGTCATGGTCGTGGTCATGGTGGCGGTGAGAGTGATTATGGAGGTTTCGCCCTTGCGCACGTCCTCGTCGTCCGGCACCTAGTGGTCTGGCCGTGCTGTTGTCAGGCTCGCTATCGGACTCAGAGTCTGAAGAAGAGTCTGAGGATGACTCGTCGGAGGATTCATCAACTGCACGAGGTTTGTGGTAGATGCAGCAGACTGTGGTTGTCAGCTTAGACAGCAGGGTGATATAGAGCAGGTGAATGTGGGGTAGTAAACATGGAGAGGGGTAGTTAGGGCAGCGAATTACCTTTGGAGGACTTTTTCCCCATGCCCTCGTTGTCTATCACATCTTCAGCCCATTGTATATGGCGCTGTTCAGAAGGCTCGGCGCGCAGCCGTAATGTCCCAGAGGGTAGGCTTAGGCGGAGGACCGGCGGCGGACGGGTTTGTATGGTGCTACCTCTAGCTGAAGGACCGACGGGCTGCATGGTTGTCATTGGGCTTGCCATTATGAGAAGGGTAAGGCGGTGCGAAAGCGACTCTCAAAAGTTCCGGGAGAGTGGGATGGAGGGGCGAACTCCGTGAGGGTACCCTTCAGGGTCTTAAGAATTCAGGATGAGGTGCGGGTGGAAAAAAGATTCAGTGGTCTTGTGAGAAGCAAACAGTATTTGGAAAAAACGAAGGGCGAGTTGCGGATTTGTTGCTGTTGATGTACTGCTTTGTGTTGCGTGGTGATTGATGAACGAATCCCGCTGGGAAGGTACGCTAGTGGTGGTCGTTTAACGGCGTCACTGGGCGCCCGTTCTGCAATCAAGATTCCACCCCGCTTGCACTCCCCTCGCTCGCCCCCCGTCGTGTGGGGGAATCCTGCGCCATGCGAAATCTTTTTCCTCCATGGGAGCGCTGTGCTTTGCTCCGAAGAGCCGCATATGAAACGTCATTACTCCATTGGTTTGGGCCAAACCGTCTCGTGCCTTTAGTAAGCTGGGCATTGACCGATCTCTAGTATAAGAGCGATTCCTGCTTCCAGCTGATTGCTTGCATGCGCTTTGCTTTTTGATATCGGGCTGCTCTCCGAATGCTAGCCTCTCTGATAATGACAACACCCTTAGAGGGCGGGGCTTTGTTTCATGATACTCCTACCCGAGGTAATGGAGCCGTTCGAAAAGTATCGGAACCAAACTATTCGATGCATATCTGCCTGCCGGGATACAGTATGAAGCTAGGACGCTGCTCTGTGTCATTATGCATGGAAGTCTATCGACACTGCAGGCAACTACGTTTGGAAGTTTTCTAGGAGAAATCCCAGCAGACATATCGCAACAGCAACTGACCTCCGCAGACCTTTTGTGGGCAATTTACCCGCTCACTCTATCCTCTCCATTCATAAATGGGCTGATAACCAATAGGCAGGTGCTAATAGTACACGAATGAATTCAGAACTCTTTGCACTAAATGTAGCAACCGAAAGCGACTAGCGAGTCCCTCCAGGGCTGTGAACATCTTCATTATTATTACTATGCTTGTAAGAGATAGCAGGAGAACATAATACATATTCTGTTTCAGGGGTCCGGCAGTTCGAGCACCCCCTGTCTCTAGTCTCTTATATTTATTCTATAGTCTATTTCATAGTCTATATTACAATTCGCTCCTCTGTCTCTTCCGGTGAGCCACGTTCTCATGGATTTTTTAGAGTCACGCTACATCACCTACTGGTAATATTCGGCAAGAACGCTAGAGATAATAACATCTGCTCTGAGAAAGAAACTTTCTCCGGTAGATAAAGAGTTCTACGACCTATGCTAGAGGCAGATCAGAATAACAGTGGGCCAGAAGGGGTTGAAGAGCACCCTCCCCAAAACACCGAGACTTATTCTTCGGAATTTTGATGCTTTGTTTCGTTCAGTATTCTCCGGCATTGTCATTCCTACAGTGAAGAGCAGCCTTTACGTCGTTACTGGAGAAAATGAGCATTGTCGAGGATTGGCTGATTGTTTATAACTCTCCGATAGTAATTGGCGCTACACGTGTGTCCTATGGAGTGGCACTGTTAGTGATGAGTGGTGAAAAAAATTTGCATGCGTGAGGTGTCCAGGAGGAAAGAAGTGCTTCGAACACTCAGGAAGTGGGATTGATTGCGAATCAGCTGGGGAAGGGGTTTTTTTATGGGGCCGTACGAATCGGCTTCACAAATATCATTAACAAAGACTCTCGATAATTCTGTCTATACAAAGAAAAGGCCGGGTAGTATAAACATCAGACAAGCGGGCAACCAGTGCAATTGTTAAAAACAGACTCTTCATGGAAATGATCTAAAATATAACCGTATTTGTGTAGAAACATGTATGCCAGGTGTTTTTGTATTCATTCATCTCGAAGGTTCTTGACCCCAGCCCTGCCGATAAAACACCTATGAAAATGTCTAGGCTGCCACTTGGAGCCTAGCGCCTTCGCCCAGCATTCTCTGCCAGCCACAGTAGTGCGAACGACTTCATCGGCGGTCTCAGTCCAGTTCCTCTTTTCCTTCACCCTGTCTCTCCAGCTCTTTGGCCTTGGTCCCGCTTTCCTTGTGTTGCATATACTCCAAGTTCTTCCATATTACCATTTGCGCCTCTCAATCGAATCGCGTTGCCCCACCATCGACCCACCTCCAACCCACAAGAGCCGCGACACCACCGCCTCATTCTTCAACTGGCGGCCTGAACCCTTTCAACCGTCGCATGACCGCGGCTTGAAGCTCTAGAGGGGGAGACAACAGAGATACTGAGGCTGTCTGGGCTCTGATCCCTCAGTTGATTAGGTCCAGCAACTCAGGATGTCGATGTCAATCGAAGAGCTCGACGCCACGGTGCGCGCATTCTATGAAGGCCGAGGCGACACGGTATGTTTTTTACGTCTTGATAAAACTAAACGACTGAGTGCTAATTGCGTTCGCTTTGCCACAGCAAAAACAAGCCCAGGCTACATTGAACCAGGTATGCCACACCTCCTCAATCTTTTGCGATGACGCCCAGCTAAGCCCTAGTATAGTTTAAGGAGAACCCAGACGCGTGGTTGCTCGTGGATCAGATTCTACAAGATGCGCAATACCCCCAGACAAAATGCAAGTAATCAGACACAGAATTAGGCACACAGGCTGACTTTCTGGTAGACTTGGGCTTGCAAGTCCTAGACAATGTCATCATGACTAGATGGAAGGTGCTACCACGGGATCAGTGTCAAGGTAGACCCAATTTCTTCTGATGATAGTGGGACTTCTCGCTAAATTAATATAGGCATTCGTAATTTTGTGGTCAACTTCATCATCCAGATCTCCAACAGCGACGAAAGCCTCCGCAGCGAAAGAACCCTCCTCAATAAGCTAAACCTCGTCCTTGTTTCCATCCTTAAACAGGAATGGCCTCATAATTGGCCAACATTCATCAACGAAATCATTTCTTCATGTCACAGCAGCCTACCTATTTGCGAGAATAACATGGCTATTCTTAGATTATTGTCAGAAGAAGTTTTCGATTACTCGGCCGATCAGATGACGTCTACAAAGACCAAGGAGCTCAAACAAAGCATGTGCGATGAGTTTACCTCTATTTATCAGCTTTGTTCCGAAGTTCTCCGAACAGCAACCCAGGCGAGCTTGATCAAGGCGACTCTGGAAACGCTGTTGCGGTTCCTTAACTGGATTCCGCTGGGATACATATTTGAGACTCCTCCTAGTGGAACTAGTCTCATAGAAACGCTGAGGAGCCGCTTTTTAGAGGTTCCGGATTTCCGTAATATCACATTGAAGTGCTTGACAGAAATTGCTAGTCTTCATACGGAACCTTCGTACAACGAGAAGCTCGTTCAAATGTTCACGGAAACCTTGACGGCGATTTCCAAGATTATCCCCCTTTCCATGGATCTAAAGGCAACGTACTCTTCCAGTAACAGCAGAGACCAGGAATTCGTTCAGAATCTGTCTTTGTTCCTCTGCAACTTCTTCACTATGCATCTCAATGTTCGTGCTTCCTTTTTAATCTCCGTTGTATACTAATCCGAACGACAGGTTATTGAAAATCTCCCCAACCGCGACTTTCTAACCCACGGACACTTCTATCTCATTCGAATTAGTCAGATTGATGATCGAGAGATCTTCAAGATCTGTTTGGAATACTGGACTAAGCTAGTCTCAGAGCTATATGACGAAATGCAACAATTGCCTATTACTGATATCAATCCACTTATCAATATGGGTCTCGTCGCAAATGGTGGCGCACGCGATCCTAGCATCCTTGCTAACTATCCTCTACGAAAGCACAAGTACACAGAAGTGCTTTCGAACCTCCGTCAAGTCATGATCGAGAAGATGGTTAGACCAGAAGAAGTTCTAATCGTGGAGAATGATGAGGGCGAAATCGTTCGGGAGTTTGTGAAAGAAAGCGACACGATTCAGCTCTATAAGTCGACTCGAGAATGTCTGGTATTCCTGACCCATCTGGATGTTAACGATACCGAACAAATCATGTCCGAGAAGTTGTCTAGGCAAGTTGATGGTACCGAATGGTCTTGGGCGAACTGCAATACTCTATGCTGGGCTATTGGATCAATATCTGGCGCCATGAACGAAGAAACTGAAAAGAGATTCTTGGTCACAGTTATCAAGGATCTTCTAGGCCTTACGGAAATGAAGCGCGGCAAGGACAACAAGGCCGTCGTTGCCAGTAACATCATGTACATTGTGGGCCAATATCCTCGCTTCCTCAAAGCACACTGGAAATTTCTTAAGACGGTCGTCAACAAACTGTTCGAATTCATGCATGAGACGCACGAAGGTAGGAATTTAGCCATGGACCTCCAAGCAAGATCGAAAGATTTTACTGACAACATATAGGTGTGCAGGATATGGCTTGCGATACGTTTATCAAGATTGCCAATAAATGTCGGCGACATTTCGTTGCGATGCAGCCTGGTGAGAATGAGCCATTCATCGACGAGATTGTCCGCAACCTACGGAAAATTACCTGCGATCTATCCCCACAGCAGGTCCACACCTTCTACGAAGCTTGCGGCTACATGATCAGCGCTCAGGGCCAAAAGGGCATCCAAGAGAGACTTATTCAGGAGCTCATGTCTTTCCCTAACACTGCGGTAAGGTTACTGCGCAAATGCAAGATTGGACGATTTTACTAATTGGTGGTACAGTGGGACCAAATCATTTCGCAGGCCAACCAAGATCCAACTGTTCTTCAAGATGGCGAGATTATCAAAATCATTGGCAACATTATGAAGACAAACGTAGCTGCCTGTAGCTCAATAGGAAGCTATTTCTACCCTCAGGTTGGTCGCATATATCTAGACATGTTGACTATGTACCGTGCCAGCAGCAACTTGATCGACGAAGCCGTGCAGCGAGAAGGTCAGTAAAGACGCAGCGGTAGAAGTGACCCAGACTGATATTTCACAGGCAACATTGCCACAAAGATGCCTAAAGTCCGAGGTCTAAGGACAATTAAAAAAGAAATTCTGAAACTAATAAACATCTATGTTGAGAAGGCCGACGATCTGGAGATGGTTCATAGCACCCTTGTGCCCAAACTTCTCGAGGCAGTTCTGCTCGACTATAAGCGCAACGTTCCCGATGCTCGTGAAGCTGAGGTCCTGAATGTCATGACTACAATAATCAATAAGCTACATGTACGTTGGAGACCCAATCTCAGCAAATACATGGTTGTGCTCGCTGTTGCGGCCCAATGCAAGACTTTGCTAACTATTTTGCAGAGCCTAATGGAGGATCAAATCATGAACATCATGGATAGCGTATTCGAATGCACCTTGGATATGATCAACAAGGACTTTTCAGAGTATCCAGAGCACCGCGTCGAATTCTTCAAGCTGCTTAGAACAATCAACCTGAGATGCTTCCCAGCTCTTTTGAGACTTGATGCCCGATCATTCAAGTTCGTTATCGACTCGTGCATGTGGGCTAGCAAGCATGACAATAGAGAGGTTGAAGGCGCTGGACTTAGCATGTGCTTTGAATTAATTACCAACATGTCGGAAACCGACCCGCAGACGTGCAACGCTTTCTTCCAAAGCTTTTACACAACTATACTGCAGGACGTCTTCTTCGTCCTGACAGATAGCGACCACAAAGCCGGGTTCAAGTCACAGTCGATGTTGCTTGCCAAGATGTTTTGGCTCGTTGATTCTGGCAAGCTGCAAGGTCCAATCTACTCCCCGGACATGGCCCCTGCCGGAACGCCGAACAGGGAGTTCCTCAAGAACTTCGTGGGCAATCTGCTATCCAACGCCTTCCCGAACCTGCAGACGTAAGTTGTTTGAATGGCAGAATAACATGTGTATTCTAACATGGGTGCAGAGCTCAAATTGCTTCCTTCATCGACGGTCTTTTCGCCAATAATTCCGACCTCAATAGGTTCAAGTTGATCCTTCGAGACTTCCTGATCTCACTGAAGGAATTCTCTGGCGACAATGCCGAACTTTTCGCAGAAGAACGGGAGCAGGCAGCAACCAAAGCCAAGGAACAGGAGCGAGAGCGAGCGATGAAGGTTGGTGGTTTGTTGAAGCCATCAGAGCTGGATGACGACGAACTTTGACTAAACGAAGAACTGAGCATCGATATTGCGGTGCGCACACCTTGGGACAGGGCGACTAATAATATGGAATCGACAGCAGACAATCTCGCCGCGAGAGACACAGCAGATTTTGATGGGTGGGACGTCTATGGTCTTTGATGTTAGGTCTCCGCCATGCCTCGCTTGCTTCATCCGTCTCAACTAGATGCTTTTGTGTTTTTGTGGCTGCATTGGCGAAGGATTTGACTTGGAGGACGGCGGCTCGCATGGTTTCTGTAGAAAAAGCACCATTGCAGGAGCCTAGACATCCTGCGATTCGTCGGCGAGAGGCTTTTGGGCAGTGAATAGAATAACCTGAATACACAATGCTTGCAAGATGTGCTCCTGCTGAGGGTAGTCTTTTTCAGGGTGAACGGTCTTGCTTCGGGGCCCAGATAAGCATTCATCAGCGCCTACATCATCCTAGTATATCAGATAGTTAGCGTGCTTGCTCGACATTCCCTCAGATCGCAAAACTGCCCAACATTTGTCTTATCCCTTCCGCTGGGGTGTTTCGTCCTACTGTTATCGATAAGAGCTGGCCAATAGAATCAATATAATCACGCGTAGTTTTGATTTTAGTGTTCGCGCATGGTCCACCTCTCGTAGGACATCACCAGCGGAAGGGACAGGAAAATCCGTGCGAAACTGACTGTACCAACCACCGGAACGGAAGAGAGGATGCTGCGACATGATTAAATGTCAATTAGAGGTTGGGCAACGTCTCACTCTCATGAAGAATAGAGGCTAGAGTAGGCAAGCTGAGGCCTTCCTTGCAGTGAATGGTGCAGCCTTGTGCAAAAGAGTATTTGGAAGGGGGCTTGCCAAGAGCGTCTCAGCCTGAAGACTTGGTGCACTACTAACCTAAATCGAGCAATGAATTTTACGTATCAGTTGAGCTGTGGTGCCCCTTGCGGTGTGCTCAAAAGGCCGGAATTGAGTGATAGCAGCATTTAGTGTCACGTGCCAGGAAAGCACTTCAAGACGACGTCACATGTTCAAGGCAGAACAAGAGGCTCGATTTCATCGCCGCCGTAAAATTAGGTAGGTATATACGGTATATACGGTATATACGGTATATACGGTATATACACCGGCGCACGATTACGCCCTGCTGCTAAGGAGCCAGGCGAGTAATTTTTAACCTCTCAAGTGCACACGCCTTGCACAAACCGAGCCATCTCCGGCCTGATTAGCTCAAGTCGCACAACACATGTTCGCAATAGGCGTCGCCATTGGCTGTCAGACGTAACAAAAGTTCTCAACCACTATGGCCACTATGGCTGCTACGACAGGGCTTACATGGACTCCTCTGCCCACAACCCCCCCAATAATCATCTTGTGCCGTCTCGTGCTGCTGGATTTGAACTTCTCCCGAGGTATCGCTGCCTCTCATTCGCTTTCCCAGTCTTCTGCTGGCTGTGTTGGCGGACAAGGCAGGTTATAATACTCTTTAGACTTTAGGTAATTTCAGCTTAACTTTATATCCACGGCAACGCCAGGAACATACAGCTGCCTTTGCCCGCCCCGTTCCGGCTTGTTTCTTTTCCCGCCCCACCATCCTATAAGCGGTTGCTAAATGCCACACCGTGAGCCCGTCATCACCGTTTGGCTGATCTGCGAACTTCCGTATCTGTTCTCTCGCTTGTGCAACGCGCGTGTAGGCGCTCTTTTCGAGCACTGTCCGCCCATTCCCTTGCAAAATGTACGTTCCGTTCCGATGGAGTCTCCAGGTCCCCTGGTTTCCAGTATGCGAAAGACCCTGTCTTCGACTAGCCTAGTGTCGAAGGCTGACTCGACTGACCTACCGCGATTCAACAGGAAGTTTGGCAAGCATATTCAGAAGCGGCAGCTCGAGATCCCCGAGTATGCCGCCAGCTTCGTCGACTACAAAGCACTGAAAAAGGTCTTTCGTCTTCCAATATCTATCTAAAGACGTTTATTGATTGTTTTCTTCCAGCTCATCAAAAAGCTGAGCGCAACACCCGTCCTTCCTGCACAGAATGTATCCACTCAGGGAGGAGAGACGGTTGATCCTCAGGCCTCTCTTCAGGCTAACAAGGCGACTTTCTTCTTCCGACTGGTATGCAATCGCTTCAGCACTGCTGTAGCGGCCTCTAACCCCTTGGCAGGAGCGTGAACTCGAGAAAGTCAACACTTTCTACCTCCAGAAAGAAGCTGAGGTGCGACAAATTACGGACTCGACGGACTTGACTCACACTAACAATTTCTGTAGTTGAGGTTAAGGCTGACGACATTGTTGGACAAGAAGCGTGCCATGCAAGCCCAGCGAGCGACTGTCTCCAAAATATCTTCAAAGTACATAGCACTCGAAGAAGGTTTGAAACAGTTCAACATGGACCTGAACAAGCTCCAGGTAATTTGCACACCGTTAACGTTAGTTCAATAATTGATCATAGACAGCAATTTGTTGAGGTGAACGCGACCGCATTTTCGAAGATTTTGAAAAAGGTCCGTTGGAGACAAGTCCAGCTCACTCAAAGGCTTGCTAACATCGCTTCGTAGTGGGACAAAACTTCCAAGGTCGGATATAATACTGTCTTTCGAATACTACAGCCCTGGCTGACCCCAATGCCAGTCGCGAGAAAAGCAACTTTACTTGTCCCGAGCCGTCGAGGTTCAACCATGTTTCAATCGCGATGTCATTAGCAGTCTCTCGGACCAGGCAACCCAGGCCCTGCTAGATTTCTCAGGGTGGGCAGAGGGCGACAAAATGCAGTACACGCCCTCGGTCAATCAACCTGTCACTACGGAACCCTCACAGGAAGGCGACATAGAGTTGGATAACCAAATCGTGCAGGCAATAAGCACTGGAAACACTGAAAAGATTGAAGAATGTCTGACTCGTCTATCAACTCTAGCGGACGCACAGGAAAGAATATCGAGGGCATTCCTGAGCAGTATCGAGGAGGCGCCGGAAGCAGCTCTGCAGCTCATGCTAGATACCAATCGCGTCAATCTCAACCAAGAAGATGAAATAAATGAACGAAATTGCCTACACATAGCTGCTGTTTGTGGGCGACGTGCTGTTCTCGAGATTGGCTTGGCAGCACGGGTGGATGTCAAGGCCTTGGATGTCTATGGACGTATACCATTACACTATGCTTGCATGCATGGTCATGTTGAAATTGTTCAAGGTTTGACCAATGGGGCTCCAGATACAATCGACTTCAAGGACCAGGATAACTTCACCCCCTTAATCCATGCGATCGTTCATTCTCAACTGGCCTGCGTGCAGATGTTATTATCGAAAGGGGCACAGATTAGTCGAGCAGGACCATCCGAACATATACCACTAAATCTTGCCTGTCAGCATGGCTCGATGTCAATTGTCGAACTTCTTCTTCAGGCAAAAGCCGAAATACTTCCTGACGCCGAAGGCCTCTACCCCCAACACTTGGTCGCACGATCTGGAAAAGTCCCAAATATGCTTCTGTTGCTGAAGAAATATCGCGCAGATCTTAACCAACCTGACAAACTCTACCAGTGGACGCCCTTATTCCATGCCGCAAGCGAAGGCCATGTCGAGTGCCTTCAGACACTGTTACAGTGTGGCGTCAGCGTAGATATTTTAGACGAGAAAGGGTTGGCTGCCATGTACTATGCAACATGGGAAGGGCATCTGGAGTGCATGAGGCTATTAGCTTCAGTTGGACGTGGAGTAGGCCTTGCCACACCAAAGCAAGTATCGCCGCAAATTCAAAGTGCTCAACCACCTCCTAGCAGCACCCCAGCTCCTATGGAAATTGAGGGCGAGGGGATACCAGAATTCATTCTACCACCTCCAATTATCCCGCTCAGACGTTACGGGCACAATTTTCTCGACACGAAAACTTTTGTTGTTATTAGCTTTGAGAATCTTGGATCTGACGCGATACAATTCTACGACGATCGCAAATACCCCGCATCCCGTCTCACTATATCGTCCAAGTCATCAGACTTAATACCCCGAAATATTCTCCTCCCTATACAGGATGAATTCAAAGTGATATCCTTTCAAATAGAGAACCTCGACACCTTCTCCATCGATTTCGACATCTTCCCCACCTTCGGATCCAAAGTAATCGCTCGCAGTGTAGCATCTTCCAAGGTCTTCGCTGGTAAAGCAAGCAGCTCTGGGCAATGGCATCTCGAACTGTTCGACCCACGACTACGTGCCATCGGCCGCATTAGTTTCGATTTCCAAGTTGTTAAACCCTTCCATGGCATCCCTCTCGAGATCACGCATTTCGCAACGTATTGGAAAGCAACCAGCCAACTAGACTCACAACCAAACGCTTTGATTACCGGCTCGAGTTTGTCAGGCGAGTACGTCCGATTGTTTGTGCAACTGACAAGCGACGGTGTCCCTGTACTGTATCCTCGCTGGAAAATCAACTACCAAGGCCTCGATGTGCCCGTCAATATCCTCACTTATGCTCAATTCGTCAACATTGGCGCACAGCAGGGAGTAAGCAGTGCGGCTCTCGCAGGACTCGCAGGGCTCACCAACGCATCCCCTGACGACATCCCGCGCATTCACCAGATCCTTGCGACGTCGTTCGCGACGCTTCGCGATGCCCTAAAAATCCTGCCTGCCCATATTCATGTTGAATTGCATGTGCTGTATCCAAGTCGGCTGGACGAGGAGCGCCTGCGACTAGGTCCAACACCTAACATCAATGACTTTGCAGACGCTCTGTTGACAGTGGTGTTCGAGCACGCGCGACATATGAGAGAGCAGAGAGATGGCTTTTTACGCTCTATGGTGTTCTCGTCGTTCAACCAGGACATTTGCACGGCGCTGAATTGGAAGCAGCCGAACTGTATGCCTAGCCTTCCGTTCTGTTCTTCTAAGCCACCTGAATTCAAAGCGAACTAACAATCGAGCAGATCCCATCCTCCTCTGCAACGAACTCGGCGCCGACGCCTCCATCTCGGCGGCCGATCCACAGAAAGTGCAGAGCAGCGGACGCACGACGATATCGGTGAAGGAAGCGGTGCAGATCGCTCGGGATAACAACTTCATGGGCTTGATTTGCAGTTCGAGGTTGTTGGTACGTACATTTCCCTACCTAACGTGGCGTCACGTTGCTCTAGCAGCACCGGTTTGCATTTTACTTAGAGCCTCATGCTCACTACACACCTAGGATCTCGTACCGGCCCTGATCGAATCTATCAAGACGGCCGGCCTCGTCCTCATCACCGACATCTCCAACGCCAACGGCGCACAGCAGCAGCGCGGCCCGCTCGCCGTCGCCGCGCCCTCCTTCTACCAAGTCCCCAGCGGCGTCGACGGCTTCCTGAAGGGCAACGGTGTGCTCCGATTCAACGAGACGATTGACATGTGAGCAAAACGAAGTAGGCCATTCCCACTGCTCAAGCTTGCCTCAACAGCGGTAAGAAATTTTCCCCGCCAATAGGAGTTGCAGAGGGCAAAACATCGAAAATTGTCTGCGCGGGTTGGGCCTGCATTTCCTTGGCATTGGTTTCGCCTCTTTTTTTTAACGAGAAACATGCGTCATGCGCATAGAACACGAGACTAAAAAATACAAGATTGCCTTGCGGGCGTATGGATTAATGGAGTAGAGTGGTTGTAATTTGAGATTTGGGATTATAGTAAAAGAGAGGAGCTAAGGGGACCGGGGGTGGTGTGGGAGACATTTGCTTTTGTAGCGGGATGAGGCTTGCGGGGGGCTGTTTTGGATGCTTTTCGGTGCTTTTGCCCCTCTTTACTTTTTTGCGCGGAAACCTCTCTTCTAGCCTAGACTGCGTCTATCCTATTCTTTCATGTACGTACCGGGAAATTATTGAATTGCGTCGGCGGTCATTGCGATGTTCGGTTGGTTGGTCGAGCGCGCTGCGGAGAGCTTATCCTATCCTGGGATAGGGAAAAGGCGGATGGGAGCAAAGGTATCTAGTGCCCAAAGGCCCCTACCCCAATTTACACGCCTTGTAGGCGTCTCGCGCCATGCTTGCATTGCTTGCCCTCACAGCCCGCCGCACTACTGTCCCACACACGCACGCCGTTTCACGCGCCCTTGTAGCGATACCGCAGCCGCTCCAGCCCGCCGACGTCAACGGGCCTGAGCTGCGTCCGCGCGACCAGCACGAGGAGGAACACGACTGCGCACTCGTCAGCTCACGCGTACACCTTTTTTTTGTCTGCTTGACAGCCGCAGCCGCAGCCGCAGATTCAAAACGCAGAAAAAGGGGAGAGGGGAAGGAGGGAAAAGCCGCTACAAACTTACACGCAGGCACATACCCGCCACCCCCCGCCAACCCCTCCCGCCACCCCGTCCCCGCCAGCCCCTCCCGCACCGCCAGCACCGCGCTCAGCACCCCGTTCAGCGGGACGACGTGCCGCCGCACCGACCTGTCAGCGTCCGGCGGCCCTGGTCGGCGGCTGTCGGCTGTCTCGGGCGTGTGCGGGAGGTAGTACAGGATGTAAGCCGTTGCGAGGAGGGAGGCGATGGCGGCAGCGGAGAGGGATGCGGCGGGGAGGGAGGTGGTGAGGCGGGGGAGGTAGAGCAGGGTGGGGAGGAGGGGGAGCGGGAGGAGCAGGGCGGTGTAGAGGCGGGTTTTGGCGGCGTCGGTCGTGTGGAGGGTTTGGATTAGCTTTTCTTGCTCTGGCGGGCGTGTTAATATAGCTTGGGCGTTTAGAGGGGAACGTCCCGGGAAGGGGGATGGAGGATGCGTGCAGGGGTGTGCAGACCTTCTTCGTCGATGCCCTCGACGGGGTCGTCGGAGTCCTCGTCGGTCGGGTAGCGGAAGGTTTTGCGGAGGCGTGTCGTTGCCATGCTCTGTTCCTGAGTGTGCGAGGACGAGGTCGGTATAGCTGACGCGGGAGAGAGGGTGTGTATAGCTACCTGGGAAGCGTGCTCTACGGAGCTGCCACGGAAGCTCGAGCAAAAAAGCCCGGAGCGCAGCGTTACCTGATTCTGTTGGTGCGGATTTTCAAACGGTCCGCAAGGGACGCTAACCACATACGTGGTGCACTTTTGCAAGATTTGTTAAGCGCGTCGGCCTGTTTTATGATTTGCCCATACAAATCGATGGATCGCTCCACAACCACGGCCAAAAAAGCTTCCAAAAGTTCATCGATTAGAGAGATAACCCGATAATTTGTGAATAATCGGGTCCAAATCAGCCCACGGCCCGCCAGAGTCAAGATCATTTTTATTAAAAAAAAATCCGTTGTTGTTAGCAACTCAGTCAATCGAGGCACGAGCACGGGAAGAAGGACGCGCAAGCCTGTACGATTGGATTGTCTATAAACGAGGATCCAAAGCTAGAGAAAGGAAGGAGAAGAATAGCAGCGCCACTTAATATTTTATGCGGTCCTTAAGTCACGTAACTCGCGTCTACCATAATCCACGTCTGCCAAGATCCACTGTTTTCTACTAGCGCCATAACATTACTCCCCCTTCTAAAAAAGCCTGCCCTTAGGCTTTGTATATCCATATTATGTCCGTAGGGTATTCTTGTCTTTATGCTTAATAGGCAGCCTATTATCTTCGCTATACTAGCACTCCATCTACTTGTTAAGGTACTTTGGGGGTCTGGGTTTGTTAGGGTATTGGTTATAGAATTCTTTAAGCTTTTAGGGGCAGCCTATAAAGTTCTAGGTGGGGTACTAGGTTAGGTCTAGATTATAGCCTTTCTATTAAATACGGTATTATAGCGTTCCTTATACTAGTTTATAGGCTAGTATTTTATTAACTTCCCATTCGTCGTCGCTATTAACTTAAATTGGTAGGGGAGGCTTATTCTTTTATCTAGGTAGTAGGTTATTTGTAGCCTTCCATAGCTTATCCGGTAAAAAGATAGGGTAAACCTTAATTAAGTCTAGGAGTTTAACCTTATACAAGTTGCCTTCTTTATTAAGGATCTTATATAGTCCTGCTATCTTATAGTCTAGCTTGCGGCTAGGCTGTTCTATCTTCTAGTTCTTTATTATAACCTAGACCCTATCGTCTACTATAAAGTTAGGCTCGCGCCTATACTTATTTACCTGCTGTTTTATTAATTTCTGGGCCTTTTCTAGGTTCTTATGGGCTACCGTCCAGGCTTTTTCTAGGTATTTAGCGTATTGCTAGGCTTCCTTATAAGATAGTTTTTCGCGTACGGTCTATAGGCCTTCTGGTCTATTCCAGTTAAAGCTAGTATAGGGTAAATATCCTATTTCTAGCTGGATAGGTGCAAACCCTATAGAGTTATAGGGTAGGGTTGCCTGGGCGTAGTCTATTAGGGGTAGTAATTCGCCCTAGTTATCCTAAAAGTAGTTAATAAAGGGCCAGAGTCTCTGGTCTAGGTATTAATTTATAATCTCCATCTAACCATCTATCTAGGGGTAGTATGCTGTAGAAAGCTTTAGCTTAATACTAAGGATTTAAGTAAACTTATTCCAGAAGGCCAATATAAACTACGGCCTATAGTTGGATATAATAGTATCTGGTAGTCCGTAAATTTGGTAGATATAATAGATATATAGTTAGGCTACCTCCTTAGCATTAATATCCTTGTAATAGGGGATTAAGAACAGGCGCTTACCAAAACGGTTAACTAGGATTATTACCATATTATATCTGTTACGGTCTATAGGCAGCTTGTAAAAGTTTATAGAGATATGCTACTAGGGGCGTTCTAATATTAGGAGTGGCTTTAATAGTCCTAGGGTCTTATCTCGCGGAATTATAGACCTATAGCAGTTATTGCAGTTCTGTATATAACGGTTAATGTCTATAACTATTCCGGGCCAGTAATATCGGTTACCAATAATTTTGCGGGTCTTATTCTTTTTAGGGTAGGCCGTAGAGACCTAGGCATGTACTTTAGTAATAAGCCAAGTCCGTAAGTTCTGTTCTTTTACTACTACTAGCCGTTTCTAATACTTAAGTAATCCGTTTTCAAGGGACTAGGGGCTGGTAATGTTCTTTGCCTTCTTATGGTACTCCTATAGAGAAGAGGTTGTACGGTTTATCTATAGCAATTTGTTAATAAGGTCAAATCCTAAGGGGTTAATAGGATACATCTTAGCGCCTAAGAAGTCTATACTTAGTTCTGCCTGTATCTAGGGGTTGAGGTGCTCTGGTTATAGTAGTGTTTAGGTCTGTAATAAGATCTTTACAGCTATCTAATTACCTAGGTCCTATTTACGCCTTATAAGAGTATCTACACGGTTTGTAGCGCCTAGTCTATACATAATTAAGAAGTTAAACTAAGATAGGATATCCGCCTAGCGTGCCTATTAGGCCGTAAGAGCCTTGGTTGTTATAAAGTATTCTAGGGCCTTATAATCTAAAACTACCTTAATAGGCTTAGGGGTCCCCTCTAGCTGCGTACGCCAGTGCTAAAAGCTAGAGATAATAGCCAGCATTTCTTTATTATGGATATGGTAGTTTAGCTTAGCATCTATTATAGTCTTCAAATAGTATATAATGGGGTGCCATTCTCCGTCCAGTTGCTTCTGGGAAAAAATACTAGCTATTACGCCGTCTAAGGCATCCGTTTCTAGTATTAAGGGCCGTTCTAGGTTAAAGTGGGCGAGTAGAGGAGCTAATACTAGCCGTTTTTTAAGCTTATTAAAGGCCTGCATACATATGGCGTTAAAGTGGAAGGGCTGGTCTTTCCTAGTAAGGTGGTTAAGAGGCTGGGAAATTTTACTATAGTTCTTAATAAAACATTAGTAGAAGTTATAGAAACCTAAAAATAATTATACCCCCTTTATAGTCCGTGGGGGTGTCTACTGGTTAATTACGGCCGTTTTCTCTGGGTCGGCCTTAATTCCGTCCATACTGATAATAAACCCTAGGTACTTTATACGCTTAACACTAAATTCCGACTTCTTAATATTGGCCTGGAGACTAGCCTTATAGAGCTATTATAGGACTTTATAGACGTGCTCCTCGTGTTCTAGCTCATTCTTAGAGTAAATTATAATATTATCTAGGTAGGCCGTATAGAAGTTATTAAGGTAGTTAAAGAGTACATTATTTATATACCGCTGGTATGTAGCTGGTCTGTTAGTTAGTCCAAAAGGAAGTACCTTACATTTATACGTTCCGTAACAGGTTTAAAATGTAGTAAGATCTATAGATCTGGGGTCTATTTTAATTTGGTAAAAGGCCTAGCGGATATTAAGCTTTATAAAAACTTTAGCTCTACTTATTTGGGCCAGTGTCTCATTAAGTAGGGGTAGTGGATAGCGGTCCTTATAGGTTATATTATTTAGTTTATAGTAGTTAATACAAAAACAAAGTCCTCTATTTGGCTTTTTAACAAAGAGAATTAGTGAGGCAAAAGGGACTTAACTACTAGGCTTAATAAAGCCCTTATCCAGGTTCTTAATAAGATATTGCTTTATAGCCTATAATTCGGCAGTAGATTGCTGACGAAGGGGGCTATAGTTAAGCGTGTTTTCCTTATCTGGCTCAATCTCGATCTTGTGGTTATATAGTTAGTAAGGCAGAAGCATATTAGATACTACCTTTAAGAATACGTCCTTGAATTTCCGGTGTTAATAGGGTAGTTTCTGTTCTACTAGCTCCTTATCCGTAAGCTCGCCTTCCTATCTGCTAAGCTCACTTTCCTTTTCCTTAATTATTTAATCAATTTTATATAAGCTAGTAGTAAAGGTAATAGTATTAAATTGGACTAAGTTCTAATAGAATCCTATAGTGCTAATACAGCAGATATTAACTAGGGGAAGGTCTATAGGTTTCTTTATAGACTTTTATTAAGCCATATTTTGCGGTATAGGGTTTATAGTCTTCCTTAGCTTACATTTTATTTTCCATAAGTTATCCTTCCAGTCTATTAGTTTAGTATAGCGTCTAGTATTCCTAGCCTTCCTTTATAGCTGCATAGGGCCTAAGTTCTCTATAGGGGACTTAGCTAGGTTACTACTAATTTCCTAGGTCTTTAGTACGGGTGGCGTAACATAGGTAGTCTGGGGGCGGCGTAGTATATAAATCCATTGTGGATTAAGCTGTACGTCCTTCTTAAAGGCCTAGTCTCTACGCATAGTATTAGCTTAGTAGATGGTATTAATCTAGGGCCGTATAAGGTTCTCTATTATAATACTAATTTCTTTTATAAAGGAAGGGGTTAGGGGTAGGGATTTGGGCTAGAGGAGCTATCTATTCCATACATCAAGCTATAAGCCTAAATAGGCTAGCCATTTTTTTCTTAAGATCATATTATGGCTTCCCAGGTCCATAATAAGAAAGGGGATATTATACTACCTTCATCCATTAACACGGAGGTAGATCTGTAAGATAGTCATAATAGGTAGCCCTATTCTTCTATTATACCCGCGAATAGGAACTGGTTTAGGCAGTTCCTTAAGGGGCGCATTTAAAAATTTGGCCAGCTTTATAGTGCACTAAGTGTCTATTAAGGCAAAGGCATTTACTCTAGAGTTAGCTAAAGCAGAGGTTAAAACTTGATATCTATTACAAAATAAAGTATAAGGGATAGTGCAGCTTCTTCTATTAACTAGCCGACCCAGATTAACATATAACATATTAATCCCTTTTAACCCTAGAGAGGAGTCTTCCTCTAGGGTTTCTCTTTTTCTAGCTCTATACTGTCCTCCTATATTAACAGAACCTCATCCGTTTTTGCCTTTGTTAGGTAGTCCTTGGCGAAGTGGTCCTTTTAGCTATATAAGAAGCAAGCCCCCTAATTACTAAGGGCCTATCTACAGGGGTCGCTATATATAGGCTAAGCATGCGCTAGACCCACGGCAGGGCTAGCTACGCGGCTAGCTATTAAGTTAACGGCGGGCTGTACGGCTGGTGCCATAGGAGTTGCCAATTATGCTAGGGTACTACGGGCCGTTCTTATAGCGCTTATAGTCTGGTTTAAAGAGTTTCTAGCTTTATACCGCTTAGCTTATACCTTAATTCAATAGAGGCTTTAATTAATAGCCAGGCAGTGGTCCGTAAGTACCTTTAGCGTCTATATAGTAGTAAAAACTAGCAGTACGGCGCGCTGTAGGTCTAGGGTAAGCTTATTAAAGAGGTCTGGCATTAGGTCTTTATAGGGAATTTAGGCTTAGCCGGCTAGGTATAGAAAGCAGGTCTAGAAGGCCAAAAAGGTCTCTGTTGTTTTTATATTAAGGGCTTTATAATTAAGGCGGGCGTTCTATATCTTAAAGGGGTCCTTATAAATAGAAGATAGGTGGTTAATTATCTTTTCTCTAAAGAGGAAGGGGTCTGTTAAGTCCTAGGCATATCGCGGATGTAAATACATCTATACATCCCCACCGGTACGGCTAAAGACGTAGGCCATTTTAGCTTAAGTAGTAGGGAAGTGGTCCATATTAACTTTAAGCTTGTCTTGCAGTTAAAGCTTCTAATTGTTAAATATAGGGTTAGTTCCGTCCGTAAGCAATAGGGGGTCCGCGACCTTTGCGGACCGCAATAATGCTAATACTATACATTAGGCTAGGGCCTTAAGGACTATAGCAAGTCTATAGGTGTCTAATAACTCCTCGCTAGGTATAGGGGTGTCTCTAGTTTTAAGCAGCTCTCGAAGCCGTTTAATTTCGGTATTAGCTACTATAAGTTCTTCTTAGGGGGTCAAGACGGCAACTGTTTTACTATTAGAGGTATTTGCGGGTCCTACAGCGGCTTTGCCAGCTGCTGTATTTCTTGGCATAGTGGTAGGGGTATTGGGTAATTTCTAGTGTTTATTTATTTTCTAGGGGTTCTAGTCTATGTGTGTCCTATTCTTAGGTTTCGCGTTCTGTTTATATTCTTTTGGTTCTGTCCTGTCCTTAGGGTCCTATTCTGTTCTATTAGTGTCCTTTAGGTCCTTTTCTGTGTCCTTGTCCTGTTTATAGTTTGTAGATATTTTTAAGTTCCTTTTTAGGAAAGAAGAGTAGTGACGAGCTTTGGATAATGTTAGCAACTTAGTTAATTAAGGCATAAGCACAGAAAGAAGGACGCGCAAGCCTATATAATTGGATTGTCTATAAACAAGGATCCAAAGCTAGAGAAAGGAAGGAGAAGAATAGTAGCGCCGCTTGATATTTTATACGGTCCTTAAGTCACGTGACTTGCGTCTACTATAATCCACGTCTGCCAAGATCCACCGTTTTCCACCAGCGCCGTAACAGTTGTTAAGCAGAGCAGACTTATATATAACGTTACAATGAGTACATTTATAAGTTTATCATTATAGACCTAGATCTTTTATCCATTCCCATACTGGTTTACGTCCACGCATATCGATAAGGGTTTGGCCAATTATAGGCTCTCGTTCGACTGAGAGCTTGGCGTTAATACTAAAGTTTATAGGCTTAGTGGACGCTAGTGTGGCAAGGGATAGCTAGCTTCAGCAATTCCCTTAAAGACTATATATAGCTCCTATATAAATTAAGACAACGCGCTTAATAAAATCTACTAAAGTCCCTCAGACTCTTAATTACGCGTGCACCTACATGGCTGTACGAGCGCCGAGGACACATTTTGGGTGTAAAACATGTTAGATTCCGTTCTGCAGAAAGGACGAGTATTAATTACCTTATATTAAGCGACTAAACTCTAAGGAATGAGCTATATATATCGTTTTATATAAGATTTTGTAAATATATCTCATATTCTTAAGCACGACGATTCGATTCGGTTGATTTAATTGGCTAGTCCTTAACAATAACGGATGGACGCAAACTCGTTAACTACCTTACAGTGACTTGCAAAATCAGCTTCCGGTTTTTCCTGCACACGCGCTTTCTGCGCATGGACTTTGCGGCAAGTCTTGGCATGTACTTTATCCAGCTTACCCCAAACAAGGTACCCTTGAGTACGCTAACCCATTGCACCGCGCTTAGCGCTTAGCGCGAACTAACTCTCTAAGCTTTGCAGTCGACTATATAGTTCAAACCATGTCACGTGCACCGCGTCCTTAGAATATAGAGTATTCTTTTTCTATAGCATTTAATTTTACCCTTACTAGTTACTATCCATTAAAAAATCGGTGTCTATATTATTACACACATATTAACTTTCTGCCACTCTCTGTCAAGTATTAAGACCGGGCTCGGTAGGGAGCTTATTAGCACGAGATTCACTAGCTCTTCGCCCCTCCACGTATATATATATATATGTATATTCTATTATGGCCATACACTATTTAGGGTATGGGCCGTTATAGAGCGCTAACTAAATACTTCCTGCCATTAATATGCTTGCTCCAGTTTAGAAGCTAACTATAAGAACTATATATCTATTACCTAACACTATGCTCAACCAAGGAAAAAATAAAGGAAAGTAATATGTTACTATTAAAGAAAGTTAGAGTTTAGAGATAAGCCTAAGTAAGTAGTTTTCGACGCCTCGTGTCCGCAGGGCTATTCCAGCGTTGTGCGCTTCTTGATTAGCAACGCACCAGTAGAGGCACGTGTAGAGGAGGCTCGCGGTATATTCAGTTAGATAATTAGAGAAATTCTTAAAAGTCTTTACTTATTAATGTTGGCTTCTATACTCTCTGCATCTTGTACGCTTAGGTGTAGGCGTTTGGTCTCCTTTATAAATTTAATTATAGCTTTAACTACGCTAATGTCTAGCTTCTAGCGCTTAATTAGGCCGTTAATATTCCTACCTCCTTTTTATCTACGTAAGTAGCCTCCTAATGCATATAATAGGTCCCCAAATCAATCTCTATATTACTCTCTTAGTTTAAACCTCTGCTGTGTCCACCTCCTATAAGAAAAGAGGGAGTGCTGTATTAATTCTATAAGCCTATAGTCGCATAACGCCGTCTCTAATGCATTAATTTTGTGGAGATATTCCTTTAGAAATGACTTACCGGTCTATAGCTGCGTAAGGATAGCAGCTTTAGAGCTAATTAGCTACTAGTATAATCCTACAGCCTTTCTAAGGTGGAGTGCTGTATTAATCTTCCTTATAAACTTACCCGTATTAGATCTTCTTAATAAAAGCAGTCCTGTTATTATCTTGGCTCTTTTTAAGGCTTGCGTTATAAGGTACTATAGGAGGCCGTCTTTTTACAGTAGCTCCTCGCTCTCTAGTCTTGTCACTACTTTAGCAAGCTTATTAGCCTTCTCATTTCCTATAAATCCTAAGTGGCCTAGAATCTAGTATAGCGTAACATTATTTAGCTAGAGTTTCTTTAAGATCTCTATAACTATTTTCTAGTAGGCTCTAGCCCTCTAGCTCTATACTAATAGCAATGCTAATTACAAGTTAGAGAATATTCTTATACTAAAAGCAGGTATTGGAAAACCTACTTAGTTAATAGCCGTGTATATAGGGTCCTATGGCTAGTTAGCTGCCTTGCTAATTACTAGAAGCTCTATTAGGTAGGTATTAGCCTACTTAGAGCCTATTACTGTTTTTAAAAGTATTACTTTAGATAGCGTAGCATATACGCTAACTCCTGCCCTACTATTGCGCACCAATATATTAACGTATATATTAACCTGCCCTGGCTTATAGTCTTTAATAATAGCTTAAGTATACTCTTCGTCCTTATATATTACCACGTTGGGCTTGGCCACCTATAGCAGGTATATATATAGTTTAACCTCTAGCACCCCATTTACCTAGACATTCTCGCACATCTCTACTATCCTTTGGAGCGGTGACCGGTGCCGTCTATAGAGCCTCTGTCTTCAAATTATTTAATAAGGATATAATTTGCCTAGTTTATAGATTAATACCTAGAACGCAATGGCCTGGTTATACAGCCTTTACTTAAGAGGGAGCAAGCCTGCTTCTACCTCCGCTATTAGTAGAGCAACGGTGCGGAACCCCCTAATAATAGCTTATACCGTAATTCTCTGCGCCTACTAGAGGAGCTGCTTTAACTCTTATGTTATAAGCGGGTACTATATCGGCGACGCGTATTCTGCTACTAGTAGGACTAAGCTCTTAGCTAGCTGCTTAATACTCTTAGACTGCAGTCCCTTTAATCTACATAATGCTAGCGCTACCTTAGTGGCCTTGCCTGCCTTATCTGCCAGGTATGCCTTAAACTATAGCTCCTTATTGAGAATCACCCTAAGGATTTTAACTTCCTGTTTTGGGGGGATTTCTTTTCCTTTAAATTGGAGCGGCGTAGTGGTATCCCTACCCGCTTCTTTATATCTGGTAAGGTAGATAAATAACGTTTTCTTTACTTTAAATTAAGCTTTACTAGTTCTCTCCTATTTCTTAAGTATTGGTATAATCTCGCCCTAGATAATCTGCGTGTTTTCCTCCGCTATAGGGCCTATAACCTATGCTGAGTAGTTGTCAATAAAGGCCATAGAGCTACCATTTCTAGGTGCGCTTTATATAAGATCCGCGTTAAAGAATAAAAAGAGTATTGGGGCTAGTACTAATCCCTATAGAAGACCCGCCTATAGGAGCGCCTGTACCTCTAATATATATCCATTAACTAGGATATAGGCTTAACGGTTTATATAAAAGTCCTATACCTATTATATAATCGTCTAAGGTATTTGACGCTGCTATAGTCTCCTAATTTCTAGCTTTATAGCTATATTATTATACGCACCCTTGATATTAAATAATACTAGGGATAGCGTCTTCTTTCCTCTTTACGCTCTAAATACGTCCTCGCAGAGATATAATAGCGTATATATTATTAACCTTTGCTTCCTAGCTCCAAAGTATGTCTTAGGTAGTAGGCTATGTTTCTCTACTAGGTATACTATCCTCTCCGCTACTAGTAATTTAAGTGCTTTTCCCAGTATTAGGAGGAGGGAGATTAGCCTATAGTTGTTTGCTACTATATAGTCCCCCCACTTTAGCTTCTGTAGCGGCACGATCTTTGCTACCTTTTATTCCTATAATACTTTCCCTATCTTAAGTAATTTAGTGAAGAGAGTGGTAATCTTACCGCTTAGTATAGGCTATAACTCTTACTATACCCTAGCTAGTAGGCCGTCCCTTTTAGGAGCCTTATCTGGGCTAGCCTTAAATATAGCTGCCTTAACCTCGTGTTTGGCAATGGGCTTTTATAGCAATTGGTTATAGCTAGCCGTGGCGTCCTCCTCTTATTTGCACAGTGGCGGGACTAGAAAGAATGCCTAGAGTAGTTCTCTTGCAATATTATAGTTCTCTGTAATAACCTCTCCCTATCCTCTAGCCTTCTTAATTGGCGGTATTCTAGCGAATGCGGATGTAGCCTATAGATTAAGGTATTTTAACGCTTTCTATATATTATTACTATTACTGAGGAATTCATCCTAGTAGAGCTTTCTATATCGCCGAATAGTTCTATGGAAGAGCTTCTTTACTCTTACTGCAATATTATATAGTTTAGGGTCGTCCCTTTCTTATCTCCATATTGCACTATTCCTATTTTTTTAGTATGTGTATAACTTTCTTAGCGTTATAAGGTCTTCGTTCCACCATCTTTTTATATATAGTAATGGCTTAGCCCGCTAGTAGTATGCTTTAAGGGCTTTGTTAACCTACCTATTAAGGCAGTTAACTATTTTATCTATATCTTTTATAGGGAATCCTATTTCTTTCTATCACTCCACGTCTTCTTAAATCTTGTTCTAGTTTGTATTTTTAATAAGTAGCCTCTCCTGGCTCTTCTATATATCTATATCAACCTAGAAGCTAGTATAGATGGCTCTATAGTCTAACCCGTACTTATATTCCTAGATAGCGCACTTTACTAGTTTACTCACCAGGCCCGGGGTTGTAAGTATAAGGTTAATTATTAATATTCGCCCCGCGTTACTCTCAAATATAAGTACTCCCACTAGAAGTAGGCTCTGGAGTAACTGGTCTACCATAAAGTTAATAATTAGCGCACTTTCTTTCTGCGTTAATATGGTACTAATATAACTTCCTCCCTATAGTAAATTATGCCAATTAAAGTCGCCTGCAATTACTACCTCAGTATATAGGTCGCGTAATAGTTCACCCTAGATTAGACTATTAATTATCTCTAGCCTACTAGAGAGCTTCTCTAGGTTCTCTTTTTTAGTTCTCCTTAAATATCTGTCTAGAATATATACTAATACAATTATAAGTCTCCTTTGGCCGATGTGTGCCACTACTGCCGTAATGTCTGCTAAATCTACCTATAGCTGTGTAGCTGCTAGCTCTCTAGATGCCTAGATATATAACCTAATTAGGGGATACTGCTACTGCCTACCTATTAGGACAAACCTTATCTACTAGGGGTTTAAGCCAGCTAGCACCACTTCCCTATCTAAAAAAAAGCAGTAAGGCTCCTAGCCTAGAATAAAGTGGAAGTCTGCTAGCGCTTTATTATTATATAGCGTATGCTACGCTTCCCTATACTTCTTTATATTCGCCTAGAGGATCCGGAGTTCTCTATTTATAACGCTGTTATGTAAGAATCCTATCCATTTCTTTCCTGTATGCTAGGCATTTATAGTATAAGGCTTGGTAAGAACCCTAACAGTTTACGCAGTATAGATTAACTGTCTTACACTAGAGATGGCCTTCCCGCCTATATATTTTGCATATATTAGGTCGCGTGTAGTCTCTAGCCCTATATCTAAACCTTCTGTATTTATAGTATGCTATAGGGATGCGTTGTTCCTTAAATAGTAATATAATAATTGTACCTCCCCTAAATAATATATTATTTGACGTGAGCAGCTTCTCTATATCCTCTTTTATTACCACTTTAACAATTACTGATGCATACTAGCCGCGCGGCCTTGGTTATCTAAGCTATTTTATTATATATACCTCTACCCCATTCTCTACCCTAAAGCGCTCTATAGCTAACTTACTTACTTTTCCACTATTAATATCTATTACTAAAGGTACTTTAACCTAGTCCGCCTTAACTATATACCACTTGGGTCCGATAAGCCTCGCCCTAGGGATATGCGGTTTAAGCCATTAGGCAGTTATCTGCCTAAATATAGCTTCTTTATCTTTTTCCACCAAGAATCTAATAATGCTTGCGCTGTCTCTTATTTACTATACGCGGAAGTCCTTAAGTATAGCTCCTATAAGCCTATTAACATCCTTTATACCTTGTGTAATGGTTTGCTTTGCTACTTTAGTAGTAGCTACTTTCTTTATTGTCTCCTTATCTGCTTAGCTAATGTCTATTACCAGCTACTAATTAGGTTCTTTAGAGTTCCTAGTGTTTATTATTTATAGCTAAGTTACCTCTACCCCTGCTATACCTCTACTGGCCGCTACTAACGCCCATAATTGTGTTGGAGCTAAGGGAGTGTTTAGTTGCGCTTATAAAGACTAAATAGCCTTTTAGAGTTTGGCGTTTTGCTTTTTAAGGCTTTACTATTCCAATTTAATATTTACTAAGTTGTTTCTAATACTCTTAATAATGCTATTCTGGTTTATAATAATATTGCTTTACTATACTATAGTTTCTTTAAGGCTTTTAATAAGTTAATAAAATTTATTATAATTAATACCTCCTCCTTTACGTTTAGGTGAGGCAGAGGCTCTTACTATAGGGAATAGGGGCAGTATATGCTGTGTAGCTTATAGTCTAGTTTGTAGTGCGGTTGTCTGCTGTTTAAACTATGCTAATATTTAGGATCGTGTCCTTAGTAACTACTGGGCCTCTTACACCTTCGCGCTTGGTTTCTTTGTACGTCTTAGTGAAGCTGCTGGCGGTTCCAGAGGTGGTATTGCTAATACGCGTTCAGGGGTTAAAGCAGCCATCGGGGCTCCGGGGCTTCGTTCAGTGGGCCGCAGGGGCCGCCTTGCAGCGGGAACTAGCTAAACGAAAGACCAGGATTCGATTAAAAGAATGTCCGAGATAAATATCCTCCTCTTTTTCAGCAGGATAATCGTAGACCTCGCCACCTCCTTCGCCCCTCCACAACCCTTTGGCCAGTGCGGGTCGTCTACCCTCCCTGCTAGCGGCGGCGACATCAAGGGCCAAATCATCTTCAACTTATTCGCACGCTTACTCAGCCACGTGATGTTGAATTGTTAAAGCTCCAGCCACTTTGCACTGCCCCCCGCACCACCATCATTCCCAACTCGTTCCTTTTGAGTGGTTGTTCCATGAATCTGCCTGCCAGTCGCAGCACTTTAACTGCTCGACCCGTCCACGTCTTGCTTACATCTATTCTAATGATTCCTTAACTAAGCCATAATCCTCTCCTCATGCGTCTTTTGCGGCTTGAAGGTGACGAGGGATTCAGCTTAGTCGAATTTGTTGGCAAGAATATTCCCCGCTATGCTGTTCTTTCGCATACTTGGGGGACGGATGACGAAGAGGTTACCTTTAAAGATCTAGTGGACGGTGTAGGTAAGAGCAAAGCTGGCTATAGCAAGATCCGCTTCTGCGGAAGGCAGGCTGCTAATGACGGCCTACATCGACAAATCGAGCAGTGCGGAGCTTTCAGAAGCTATTAACTCCATGTTCCGCTGGTACCAGGATGCGGCCAAATGCTACGTATATTTGTCCGATGTTTTAATCGGTGGCTCTGTTGGAAGCGACCTGTCCTCTCGAGGGATATGGAAACCAGCCTTTCAGCACAGCAGATGGTTTACTCGGGGATGGACACTTCAAGAGCTTCTTGCTCCGACGTCTGTTGAATTCTTTTCTACGGAGGGCGAATGGCTTGGAGATAAATTTTCACTTGTGCAGGAAATTGCCGTGATAACTGGCATTTCTATTCAAGCTCTTCAAGGAAGCCCCTTATCTCAGTTCAGCGTTGATGAGCGAATATCGTGGGCAGCGAGACGTGAGACGAAACGTGAAGAGGACGCGGCATACGCTCTGCTAGGCATTTTCAACACCCATATGCCGCTTATATACGGGGAGGGGCAAAAAAAAGCGTTTATTCGGCTGCAGAAGGAGATCGAAGAGTCTCTAAGGGATGAATTGCCTGCTCTACCACCGGCGCTCTCCACAGAACAACCAAAGCGAAAACGCGAGCCCTTCTCGACCGTGCCATTCAGCCGAGACGCTGACTTTATGAATCGTCCCGACAGCTGTCGTCAGTTGATCTCTTCAACTGGCTTGACGGTCGTGGTCAATCCAAACGAGCCATCTCTAGAGTAAGCTTCTAAACATCCTATCCACCTCATGCGCCGCTGACTGAAAAGCATTATATTTGTCCATGGATTCACAGGCCACCCCAAGCTGACCTGGACTCACCAGATGGGAGATGTGAGGCACTGGGCCTCCTATGACGATTTAACCGAGCCACCTTCGAAAATCCGAAAACTCAATTCATTCTCCAAGCCGCATCAGGAAGACTTCGGTGCTGCTATATACTGGCCGAGAGACCTGATTCCGTTCACTACTCCCAATGCGCGAGTCTTGACTTACGGTTATGATATACACATGAGGCACGAGCTGGGACCTCCCAGGAATGGGAACACAATCTACGACATTGCGTGGGATTTTCTGGTTGCTCTAGAGGCTGCGCGTCGGACAGAGCCAACGAGGCCTGCATTGTTCGTGGTACACAGTCTGGGAGGGATCGTTGTTAAGGAGATGCTGTGGAGGTCAAGCGGCTGCCATCGAGGCCGGACCCATCTCCGGGACATCTTCGAATCCACGATCGGTATGATATTCTTTGGCACCCCACACGGCGACGCCGATGCCCGTGGCACTCTCCAACATATTGCTGAGAAGGCTATCCAAGCCACCGGATGTTCCGTCGATAAGCAGATCATCAACACACTTTTGCCGTCGGCCGAACGCCTTAGGGAGCTAAGAGACGAGTTTGGGCCGATGGCCCATGAACAGAATTGGATCATACACTCCTTCCAAGAACAATTAGGTGTCGCGCTTCTCGGCGGTCATAAGGTAAGTGCGTTAACATACTCTGTTACATTGCTAATCATGCTTGCAGGTCGTCGAGGATACATCCTCCTATCTAAACCTCCCAGATATCGAGATTTCCGAGCATATCAGCCGCAATCATATGGAAATGTGTTGCTTTACGGGACTCAACGATATCGAATACCAAAAGGTCGCTTCCGCTCTCCGCAAGATGACGGGTTCGATTTCCAGTCAGCTCAGGAAAGGAGAGAAGCTGTCACTCAACGCAGAGCAAAGAAGGATGCTGTTGGATTCCCTGAGGTTTGACCAAATCGATGCGCGCCAGATGACTATCAAGAATGCCCACGCCAGGACATGTAAATGGTTGCTGAAAAATGACCAATACGTCGACTGGCTTAATGCCACTAAACTCAGCGAACACCATGGCTTCTTGTGGATCAAAGGGAAGCTAGGAACTGGAAAGTCAACATTAATGAAATTTGCTCTTGCTAATACCCGCAAGACGATAAAGGACAGGATTGTGATCTCATTCTTCTTTAACGCGCGAGGTGAGGATTTAGAGAAGTCTACGATCGGGACATATCGGTCGCTGCTACTGCAACTCCTTGAACGACTTCCAGCGCTTCAGTGCGTCTTCGACTCGCTCGGTCTCTTAACATTGAGCATCAGCATAAATCACCCATGGAGCATCGAATTACTTAAAACTCTGTTGGAACAAGCTATACAGAGTCTTGGAGAGTCCTCTGTGGTCTGCTTTATTGACGCATTAGATGAATGCGAAGAACGGCAAATCCGAGATATGATATTATTTTTTGAGCACGTTGGCGAGCTCACCGTATCAGTCGGTATTACATTTTGGATCTGCTTTTCAAGCAGACACTACCCGCACATCACAATCCGGAAAGGGCAGGGTTTGGTTCTGGAAGGACAAGAAGGACATAACCAGGATATAACCAACTACCTCGATAGCGAGTTGAAGATTGGACATAGTAAGGTCGCCGGGCAGATCCGAGCGGAACTTCAAGAAAAAGCGTTAGGAATTTTTATGTGGGTAATTCTCGTGGTGGGGATACTGAATAAAGAACACGACGGTGGACGCATGCATGCGCTTCGGCAAAGACTCCGGGAGATTCCTGACGACCTGTACGAGCTATTCCGCGATATTTTGACACGTGACTCCCATAATAGAGACGAACTAGTCTTCTGTGTACAGTGGGTGCTCTTTTTAAGGCAACCGTTGAGTCCGGAGCAGTTATACTTTGCTATTCGCTCTGGAGTTGAGTCCGAGGCTCTATCATGGTGGGATCATAACGAGATTGCAAGAGACGTTATTGAAAGATTCATACTTAATTGCTCTAAAGGACTCGCCGAAATCACAACAGCTAAGATTCCGAAAGTCCAGTTCATTCACGAGTCGGTGAAGGACTTTCTCCTAAAGGAAAACGGGCTTGGAAACGTTTGGCCTGATCTTAGAAGCAACTTCCAAGGTTAAAGCCATGAGCGGCTGAAGCATTGCTGCCTCAACTATATGAGAATTGACGTTTCTACTAAACTGGAGCTCAATAAGAGTCTCCCAAAAGCCTCAACCCAGGAAGCTGCAGCTCTCCGCAAGTTAGCTACTAGTACATTTCCCTTCCTAGAGTATGCCGTACGCAATGTGCTATACTATGCAGATGCAGCAGCAGGGAATGGTATCGCTCAGGCAAATTTTATCCAGAGCTTCCCGCTTGCCCATTGGATCAAGATCGACAATCTTTTTGAAAAGTATGAAGTACGTAGGCACACGCAAAATGTCAGTCTTCTGTATGCATTGGCGGAGGGCAATATGTCAAACCTCATCAAAGTTCATCCATCCATACTATTGTACCTTGAGGAGGAAGGAGAGCGTTACGGGCCTCCCCTTTTCGCAGCCCTTGCTACCGGGAGCGAGGAAGCTATCCGAACATTTGTGGAAGCTCATGCGGCGAATCTGTCTCCGGGGAGTTGGCTTTACAAAATGTGCAGCCAGTACTGTCAGGACAAAGGCTGCTGGAGCAAGCTTGGACGCGATTTCAAATTCTCAAACCAGAGGACCATACTCTCATATTTAGCAGAGCTTGGCGACAAGGTACTATTTGCTCTTGCGCTTGAGACGGGAAGAATTATGCCTGACTTGAAGGATCAGTTCGGTCAAACGCCGCTATTATGGGCGGCTAAGGGGGGGCACGAGGCCATAGTCAAGCTGCTGCTAGAGACGGGCAAGGTCAACATCGACTGGAAGGATAAGGACGGTCGGACGCCGCTATCGTGGGCGGCAGAGAAAGGGCGCGAGGCCATAGTCAAGCTGCTGCTCGAGGCGGGCAAGGTCGACGTCGACTCGAGGGATAGGAACGGTCAAACACCGTTATTGTGGGCGGTGGAGAGGGGGCACGAGGCCATAGTCGAGCTGCTGCTCGAGACGGGCAAGGTCGTCATCGACTGGAAGGATAAGGGCGGTCGGACGCCGCTATCGTGGGCGGCGGAGAAGGGGCGCGAGGCCACAGTCAAGCTGCTGCTCGAGACGGGCAAGGTCGACGTCAACTCGATGGATAAGAACGGTCAAACGCCGTTATTGTTGGCGGCCAAGGTGGGGCACGAGGCCATAGTCAAGCTGCTGCTCGAGACGGGCAAGGTTGACATTGACTGGAAGGATAAGGACGGTCGGACGCCGCTATCGTGGGCGGCAGAGAAAGGGCGCGAGGTCATAGTCAAGCTGCTGCTCGAGGCGGGCAAGGTCGACGTCGACTCGAGGGATAAGAACGGTCAAACGCCGTTATTGTGGGCGATGGAGAGGGGGCACGAGGCCATAGTCAAGCTGCTGCT
>Ga0307507_10001935_pt1 | contig 45005 bp, 12 predicted proteins | sample 7_EM_MG_FD_207223 | JGI IMG/M metagenome (GOLD analysis project Ga0307507, IMG submission 207223) | Populus trichocarpa ectomycorrhiza microbial communities from riparian zone in the Pacific Northwest, United States - 7_EM | ecosystem: Host-associated > Plants > Roots > Unclassified | place... | reverse complement strand
CGTGCTAATGTTGCAAATGTTGCTAATGTGGCCCCGGGCTAGCGTAAATAAGTGTACATGAGCAGATCAGCGGATCCAGCTGAAATGACCCCGGGCTAGCCCCTACCACTCTCCCGTTTTCCTGACGGGGGCAGTATATTTAAGGTTACTTTTAAGAACGCGTCTCTATAGTTTAAGAGGTATATAGGGAGGAGGCGTTTAACTAGCTCCTTATTAGTTTCCTCTACTAGCCCTTCTTCCTTCTTATTAATAATCTGGTTGATTTTATATAAGCTGGTTATAAAGACCTTATTGTCCTTCCGGTATATATTAAAGTGGAAACCTATAGCGCTAATTGCCGTAATGTCTACTATAGGAGGGTTGTGCAATAGTAGGGGTGTCTATGGCCTGGGGGGCCTTTGGCCTATTGGCATTGTCTTTACTCCTTTTAGCTCTTATTACATCTTCTAAAGGTTATCCTCTATATTCTATTAGTATGTCCTCTTCTATATTAGCCGGATTTTCGCAATTTAGAAGTTATCTATATTACTATCTATTCTACTTCTATAAGTAGAGTCCTCCTTAACTGCAGTCCTTTAGGGGAGTATCCTTATTAGTATAGAGTTCTTACTGGCCTTGCGGCGGGCGTCTTCTTAAGTAAAGGCTAGATTATAGTCCCTAATATCTTACTAGTAGATAGGGTTAGCCTTTATAGCTAATGTCTTGCAGTTAGTATAGATTTCTCTAATAAAGGAGGGTAACTTTAGTCTATTCTCCGGCTAGACAAACTGTCTTTGTTAAATATTTAGCCAAATATTAAAGTAGGACATCTATTTTTGGCTAAGTATTATGTTATGGGACCCTAGGTCTAGGATATAGAAGGGGATGCCAAACTAGCGTTGTCTATTAATAGCAATATATAGCTTTAAGACATGGGTAACCGGCTTACCGGCTTAGCTGTTATAGCCTTTTACTTAAACAGGCTTCTCTAGTTAGGTAGTATTTATATTTAAGAACTTAGCAACGTTATTTATATAAGCAGTGTTTATAAAGGTAAAGCTATTTGCTCTAGTATTAATAAGGGTAGTTATATTAACTCTATATCCATTTTAAGATACTATATATGGAACTATAAAGTGTTTTTTACCTATTAGCTAACTTAGATTAATTTCTTTAAGATTAATAGGATACCCTAGGGGGGAGTCTTTCCCTAGGGTTCTTCTTTTCCTAACTTATTAGATATTTTTTTCTTCCTTTATCTCCTTAATATTACCTATATCCTTTAGCTCTAGGTAGGATATAGCAAAGTAACTATCTTTTCCGCAATTAAAGTACGTGACCATGGTAGGGTTAATTAGGGTATTGCAACAGGCATTGGCTAAAGGCATAATACGTAGTGATTTAGACGAGGCTCGCGGATAGGCAGTTGTGACTGCTTTTAGTGTAAGGGTGGTTATGGTTTGTCTTCTAATGCTAGCTCCTATTGGCGTAGTAGATAGGTTCCAGTTGTTATAGGACTTCTTTAGTTTATTAGAATAAGTATTAATTTATTTTAGTTCTGAATTTAGCAATAAATATTGGGCTGTAAGTCTTTGGTAGGTTAGTAGGTTATCTAAGGCTACTATAATCTTTTCTTATAGTTGGACTGTTAGTTTGTTATATAGGTCCAAATAGTAGTTCTTAGGGGGAACCTAGCCTTTACCTATTAGGTATAAGAACTAAGTCTAAAACTTAGTAAAGGATTAGTTTGGTTTTATTATTAGGCGATTATAGTTATAATAGGCATCCTGTACTTTATTTAGGTTAATATAAATAGCAGCTAGATACTATATTATCTTATTAGCAGATATAAACTAAATAGGTAACTTGTCCTTAAACTTTGCTTAAAGGTATTACTAGGCGTCCCTAGTAGTTTAACTAAAGAGGTAGAGCATTTTAGCTTCTTTAGAAGGAAAATGGTTATAGTTAATACAAAGCTTTCCTTGTATCTAGATTCTCCAGTTCTTAAAGGTTAGGTCTATACTATTTAACAATAGTAGGGGGTTAGAGAGCTTAACGGACTTTAATTGTTTTATTATTATATCCGTACTCTCTAGTATATTATACTTAGTTAAGTAAATGGGTTAACTAAGGCTTTGTAAAGGGGATGCTGGGCTATTTTATAAGGTAGTAAGGCTTTTTAGGATCTCCTTTAAAGTCTCTTATATGCTTTAGGCTTAAAGACAATTAACCTTCTAATTAGCTGTAAGGGTACGAATCTGCCTATGTATATCTGTAATGTTGTTATTGTCTTTAATTTCTGATTCTAACTAGATCTTATATTCCTCTTGGGTAGAGGCAGGTCTTTTAGATAAGCTCGCTTTAGGTACTATTATTGGCTTCCTAAGGTTTATCAGAATTATATAATTTGGTTTTAATTCTGGGATTCTTTTAGGGGTATAGGTTAAGTACAGTCTGGCCTATAAAGTGGGATATTATTAGGGCCTTTTTAGGCGTAGTAGTGTGAGTTTTTTGCTATCTAAGTATAATGTGTTGACACGTTGTTATAGACAAAGGTCTTTTTTTAGGGTGGGATATTATTAAGGCCTTCCCAGGTAATATAAGGAGAGCTTAGTATAATATAATGGGCTTATATAAATGCTTCTGAACTAAAGCTTATAGATTGCTACTATATAAGAATACTAAGCTAAGGAGAAGAAGGAGAAGGAGACTGTTAGTAACTAATAAGATATAAGGGGTTGCTAAGGCGCTAGTGGTAAACAAGCTAATAGTAAGTGAGTTAACAGTAAGAAACAGTAAGAGATAGTACTAGATAGTACACGATAATATAACAGGCGGCAGAATATGGCGGAATTTGGCAGGTGACGCGCCCTAGCACCGTCACATTACCTATGGTAAAGTTAGGCTTACGTCTATACTTATTTACCTACTATTTTATTAATTTTTAAGGCTTGTTTAAATTAGTATAGGCTACTGTCTAGGCTTCTTCTAAACACTTAGCGTACTACTAGGCCTTTTTATAAGATAGTTTTTGGCGTATAGTTTAGGGTCCTTTTAGTCGTTTTTAGTTAAAGTTTATATAGTGTAAATCTAGTAAAGTTATAAGGTAACATTATTTAGGTATAGTTTATTAGAATTAGTAGTTTAACCTAGTTATTCTAAAAGTAGTTAATAAAACGCTAGAGCCTCTAGTCTATATATTAATTTATAATTTCCATTTAACTATCTATTTAGAGTATTATAGCACTGTTATACTCCCTAACTAGGGCTCGGCTAGGGCTTAGCGCTATATATATAGACATATCCTTCCCCCTACCTTCTTATAGTCCTTGTCTTAGAATTCTAGCTTACTAGCTATTAATAGTTTCTGTTTTATTAACTAAGCCTTTATATTAGGGTAGTACACTATAAAAAGCTTTAGGTTAACTAGAATTGTAAGTATATTATATCCGTTACGGTCTATAGGTAGCTCGTAAAAGTCTATAGAGATATACTATTAGGGGCGGTTAGGTATCGGAAGGGGTTTTAATAGTCCTAGGGTCTTATCTCGACCGATTGAAAATCCGCACCAACGTCTGAGCCTGCTGAGGTAAGGTCGCGGGAAATCAACACTGACACCGGCAAATTATTGTCCCGGAAGGCCTTGGCACGTCCCCTCCAGGGCTCCCCTCTCTTGCCTCTGCTACTGGCCCTCGATTCGCCCTCATCTCTCTCTTCGACTGCCTGACCAGCCACTCTCTACCTGCCAACTCATCTATTTGCCCAGAAACCTGCGCACCGCCTGATGTTTTGCGCGCTGGGTCGAGCCTCGACCTATATATATGCCTGCGATCGTTGTCGCGCAGCCCAGCCGTAGCATCGCCCTATCTCCAGCCCCCCAAACTCGCCTCGGAGGTCACCTTCGATTTGCCATCCAGAGGAACACCCTCACTGCAAGGGCGGACAACGCGTCCGGCATATCCGGCGCACAAGGCACCGGCATTGTCTTTGGCGTGCTAGGGGCCGTCCTTCTATTCGTCATCTGGTGCTTCTGCTGCCGTAAACTCAGAAAGAAGGCCTCCACCCATCGCGCATCTCCCGAACCCATTCGCCGCCCTCGTCCTTCTCTTCGACCTCAACCCCCGAAAAAGGAAAAGAAGGGGAATAAGGGAAATAAGGAAAATAAAGAGAAGAAGCAGAAAAAAGCGCCTGCTAGACGTGCACGGCAAGCACCTGCTCCAGCGCCCGTTCCACAACCCGCTCCACCACCTCCTGCGCAGACTCAACGACTTGCGCGTCCCCGCCCTTCCCGAGTACGAAACTCCCGCAATGTACCTCCACAGCCAGAGCCACAACCACCACAGGTAGTGCCACAACCACCACCGCCTCCACCACCTCCACCTCCACCAGAGCCCACGGGCCCGAGCGTTGCCGAGCGCATTCGGAGATTCATTCCTATGTCGGGCCAGATGATGGACTTCTCGCGCCCTCCTGAACAGCAGGTGTATATTGGCGATAGGATTACACGCAATGCTCAGGCTTCCGAATCGTGGAATTGATTCGCACACTATTCAAATTCTGGTATGATTTTATGACACAGAGTCGCTCAATACTTAAGAGCCTCTCCTGAAGCCACTTTTGAAATGTCTCGCGGTGACGTTAATCTCCAGTTCGTTCAATTCGCTCTGCTACTGTTCTCGTCGGGAGGACCTACTGTTACGCCTTTTTGATTGCGGTTGCTCGACGCTAGTATATACTGTACTCCTCTCTCAATCTGCATGAAATCTTACCGAACACCTAGTTGTGTTGCAAGAAGATCCTTTGTGTAGATGCCTCGATGGCGATGACTTAAACGATTCTTTTGCCATTTCTATTATCTTCTTCCATACCCCTTTTCACTACGTCTATATCGCCTTATAATCCCCACCTCAGTTACATTCGCCAATTTTTGGTATTAGACTGCAAGGTATAGATTCTTCTATAATGGCTTGCCGCATGTATCTCTGTTCCTACTCCGTGGCCACAGGAATGGTCCGTCTATAACTGTACTCTTAGAACTCCGACGAATGGATGATTGTACCACCATGTTTTCTATATTGTCCAAACAATCAAAATATATACCTTTTTGCCTCGTCTGCTTTTCAAATTTTAACAGTCGACTTCGTATTTCCTCGTACAGTCTAGCGACGAATCAGCCATACTTATCCCAGTTCGCGCATATATTATCGCAAGCTCATGCGCAAGATACTAACTTTTCGGAATTGCCCCGCCCGTGGACGAGCGTATGCAAAAAAAATTCTATTAGATTGAAAGGCATGGAGCCTGCTGTCTGTAGACGGTAGTGATGGAGTGGTAACTAATTTTCTTCCAGAATTGTCTGGGCCCCCGGTGGCGTCCGAATCTGTCTCCGAATCTCCACCTACCACGAGAGTCGTGCGCTTGCGACTATCGTGCGCCGGGTCGACGACATCCTAAGCTTTCATCTCGTTGCTTCTATTCATTACTGCCGCTTACGGGGGTAACCTGAGCGGGTCACTCGCCCTCCCTGTAAGCGCTTCTTGCTATTGCTTACATTGCCACATTAAAACGGTGCTTATTCAGTATTTTGTAGGGCCCTTCTTATATTGCCAGTATACTTCTCAAAATCTTCAGGTTTAAGCTTCTCCCATTCCTCCTCTGCATACCTCCTAACCTCTTCTTTTATTATAGGAAACCTGCGTTATATTCTCCCCTTTAACAACCTCCAGACATTCTTAATTAGGTTTAAATTAGGGGAATTCGCCGGCTATTCTATTATAAGTATGCTATTCTACTCCCAGGCAAGGCGGGTTACTTTTACTAGTAAATAAAGGCATTGTCCTCTATAAGAATAGGCTAGTATTATAGTAATTGCCATAATTCCTATACGAAAGCCTTAATATTAGGGTATATATATATATAATATACGTCGCCATTTATTATCTTCTTTTTATAACTAAGCTTAATTAGCTAGTCTTTTTTAAAAATAACTAAAGGCCCCTTATTTCTATAAGAGATACTACTATAAATTATTTAGCTTAAATAACCCCTAAATTTAGGGACACAGTAATTAATATTATATTTCTTCTCTATATATTTAGTAATAAAGATCTAGCCTCTACTAGTTTAAATAAAAGCCTTAACTGTCTATTTAAGGTAAGAATAGGCCTATTTTAGCCCAGCCTTTTATTATTTTGGTGTAATAAGGGGCTTCTCTATTACAATACTACGAAAGTACCCCTGTTTTTAAAGGCTTTTAATAAGGATCGCTTATAGGCAGATATGCCCTTAAGAAAGGCAATTTTCTTAAAGGACTTTTATTGGTGCCAATAATCTTGCTTTACTTGTATAATTAGGCGCTATTATAATAGGGTATTAATATTTAGCTTTTTTCCTTTCTGCTTTTAAGGGATTTAGGTATTCTTTTATAAAGAGGATATAATCATATATTTAGAGATACTAAGATCTCTGCTAATTCTCCTATAAGCCTAGCTAGCGTAGCGGTTTAAGGAGTAAGCAATATTACGCTTATAGTATAAGAGTTAGGTACCTAAATTTTAAAGAATAGGGTATTAAATAGGGAGTAAATAGTGGCCATGGTTCCCCTATATAAGATCTAGCATTTTTAAAAGGTGTATACCTCTTTATCATAGCATTAATTACTTTATAATATCTATAGGTAGTGCTTTAGCAGCTTCTTCTTCTGCTAATAAATTACTTAAGAGCTATACTATATGCGGCTAAAACCGCGCCAACGCTAGCAGGAAGGGTAAGTGACCCGCTTAGGTTACTCCCTTATAGCCGCATACACTCTAATATCTCGTATCTTTATATCCTTATATATAAGTTGTCTTATTTAGGAAGAGGAATTGACGATTAATAAACTAGCAGTCCGTAATGACAACAAATCTTAAAATATCAATTACTAGTAAGCTACGCTTTTGTCTACCTTTAAGTTAATAAAAATAAAAGCGAAATTATATTTTAAGCTACTTACGCTACAGTGCCAAGACATTAGTCTATGCACACGCGAGCCAACACTATACGATTGCAATATTGTCACCAAATTAAATTACCCACCACACTATAATGCAACGCTCGTTTGGGACAGAAATTAGTGGAAATTAAAGGCCTAAGGTAGAGCTTTTAGATATATAAAGAGCTGGAATCCTTAGTGCAGTGGAGGTAGGGGAAGACAAGACTAAAATCACGGCGAGATATCGCGTTAGTCGTTGCGTTATTTACAAGACAATTAATCGGTGGAACAACCACTATACGCTTAAATCTCTACTAAGACCCGGACAGCCTAGGAAGCTTACTTAACGCCAGAAGCGTCTACTTCTTTAAATTATATATAGGAATCCTTAAATTGACTATATACCTCTTAAGTGTTAGGCTATAGGGGTTACCGTTAAATATAGAACTTTATAATATCTATTTAAAAAATACTATATTATGAAGTGGCTTGCTAAGAAGAGACCAAAGCTAACGCTAGTAGTAGCTTAATTAAGGTATCTTTGGGCTTAAAAGTATAAGGGATTCCCTTAGAGACGCGTTAAGTTTTTTAATAAATGTTTATATAAATAAGGCTTAGGAAAGAAGCCCGTCTAAGTCTTTTAAATATCTCTATAAAAGTGGAATTATAACTTTATCACAGAGGTGTCTAATAAAAAAGATCTTACAAAGATAACCTACGCCGCTTTTTAGTATAATGGCTATTTGGAGTTAACTGCTATAGAAAGGGATATTTTAGCGTGGAAGGAAGGCTATAGCGCCTAAAGCTATATTTAGGCCTTAGAAGAAGGTCTTTATATAATTACAGCACCTGTCGTACCAACCGCGTACCTACGCGTTTGGTACGTCAGGTACGCGTTTACGCGTTTGGCGCACTAACCACCCGCTTACGCGTCTGGTGCACAAGCATTAACTAATCAGGGGGGAAGGACGCATTAGTATATAGACCACATAGTCTGCTTTAATACAAGAGACAGTCACCACCGTCTAAATAAGCATACGATACTATATGTATTTCGTGCCCCTAGACACAACTCACTTATACCATTAAATTGGTACCAACACTAATTAGTAAGCGCGCACAGATTAGGAGATACGCACTTGCTTAGAAGACGTCCAACGCTCTACCTTACAAGCCCCTATTTCAGTTAAAGAGAATCAAAGTACTCTAGATTTGGAAGACGTCTAACACTCCACCTTACCTAGAATTACCTTAAATCTACCCTAGTTTTGGAAGACGTTTACGCTCCACCTTAATTAGAGATATTAACCACTGTACCAGTAGTTAACGCGACCACCACACCCTACTAAAATACCCCGGCCTCCTCTCTAACCCCTTACAGAGACCCCTCACCCTTTTATAAACTGTTACGGAGACCTCTTACCCTCCTACAAACCACTACGGACCTATTAAGACCCTACGGAGACCCCCTTACCCTTCTACAAACCGTTACGGGCCCGTTAACTGATTTTATAAACCCTTATAAGACCTCTTCTACCCGCTACGCACCACACTACACTACACTACATAGTATGGCAGACATCAGCAAGCAGGTTAATAAAGGTTAAAAGAAATGGAGACAAGGAGTTAACGTTACGTCTATAGATAACGTTAACAACTATATCAAATTTAAAATCCTTAAGTATGAATACTTTAAGCTTATAAACGTTAACCTATGGGAGCAATACTAGGAAGACTTTGCGGACTTTATAGAAGCCATCTTTAAGGAATGCAACCCCACTACCATCTATAACCTACAGACCCTTTTACATAACCAAGGCGTATGGGTTAAAAGGAACAAATAGGTTACTGTTATACGGTCCTTATACAATACAATACATAAGAAGGACCGAACGGAATGGACTAAGAAAGAAATCCTAGACAAGTATAACACTATTAAAAAACTCTTTACTTCTTCCAAACTTAATATAATCGCTAGCCTTATACCTAACCCTTTTAACCAAATTTGTCCTATAAACCCAAGCAGTTTTAGAATTAATCTTACTGGCTAAAGTACACCTAGTACTCATATTACGGACCATAATACCCCTATAACCTAAATTACGGACCGCAATACCCCCATAAACCAAAATACGGACCAAACCCCTCCCGTTGTTTAAACTACAGATCCGCAACCCATATATCCATAACCTATAAATCCGCAAGCTATAGACCCGCAAACTACCCAAGTAAAGACCTATAGCAAGGAGCTAGCTAACCTAGCTAAGCTTTACACCAACAAATCCAAGTACAGCGGTAAAAACGATAACTTTAACTTCAAACTAACTATCTTTACGGACCTCTATTAGAAGGCTAATATTCCTAAACAGGAGTTTAGCTAAGCCTACTCTACCATGCTGCGTGGCCTAGCACTTAACCACTACTATACCAACCTTAAAAGCAACCCCCTTAGTGTTCCCTTTAATAAGCTATATAAAGCCACACGTAACTACTTTAAAGGACTAGAATATAGGCGTAATATCCTTACCTAATAGAATGCGACCAAGTTACGGACCATAATAAACAAGAATACTGAAAAATTAACTATAGAGTGCCTATAAATCCTTATCAAAGACCTCCGCCACCTACAGCACGGTCTTAATATTAAGCTTCAAACAGACAACTTCTTGCACAACAAACTAATTACGGCCTGCCAGGAAATAGAACCCTGTAAATACGCCTATTACAAGCCCACAGACACCATAGCTGGCCTTATTAATAATTTACGGTCCTCTATTATAACGTACAAAGCCTCAAACCCGCCAGGCAGTATTTAAGCTTTTATTACGGACCTACAAAATCCGCAACCTAATTCAGATGCCTACTTTACGGACCGCCGATACCGCCAGCAGTATCCGCATCGACCAGGTTCTACCCGCAACCTCCACAGCAACTCCCATACAAAAGCATACCCCCGCAGACAAACCAGTCAGAAGTGCTTTATATGCGGTAAGGAAGGATATTAGTCTACAAGGTATACCTAGGAAGAACGTAATAAGTCTAGGAAGAGACTTAATAACCAGATCAACCAGTTTATTTTAGAATACAAAGGAGAGGAAGCAGAGGAGCCCCCTAATAAGTTAATAGAAGCCCTTATAATTAACTTTAACTTAGACACTCAGGAATAGGAGACCTTAGAGATATTCCTAACTACTTTTAGACCTTTTACGGACAGTCAAGCCTTTAATACTATAACCGTATTAGCCAACCGCTCCTTTATACACTCAATTACACCCGAAAACTGGCCTATAAGTACACCCGTTGGACCCGTTACGGACGTTACGGACCGCGAACAGGACCTATTTGCATATATTACTACAGAACGCTATACCCCTAAAGAATTCTATGGCGTTATAATCAATACAGGTGCCTTTAAGAAGTCTACTATAGGTTACGGATAATACCTTGCATATAAGACTACCGTAAATAATAATATAGATATTAACACTATGCAAGCTAGGGCCGTAAACGTCCAATTTGGTATTGGTTCAACCGCATTAATTAGATTAGTTGTAGTTAAGACCCCAATTAGCCTAGTTAACTTCTATATAGTAAAAGCGGACACCCCTTTTCTACTCTATCTTGCAGATATGGACAGGTTACAGGTCTACTATAATAATATTACAAACACCTTAACTAGCCCCATAACTGCCCTAGGAAGTAAGCATATCACCCTACCAATTATATAACGATTTGGACACCCGTTCCTTATATAGGGAGAGACTTTACGGACCTATATTTAGAAATCTTTTGACTACAACCCGTGCTACCTTACCAGTACTAAAATCCACCGTTTACACCGCCGTTTCGGCCACCCGTCAGCCGAAAAGCTATATAGAGTTCTTAAACGCTCTGGATATAACAACGTCGACAGGAAGGCAATTAACTACCTAACCAAATACTACTCTTTTTGCTAGAAATACGGACGTTCCCCAGGCAGATTTAAGTTCACCCTTTATAAGGACCTTAACTTCAACCACTTAGTGTACGTAGATATTATATACATTAACGGCAGTCCAGTATTATATATAGTTAACAAGGCAACCCGCTATCAAGCCGCCCGTTAGTTGCAAAATATATTCGCAAAATATACTTGGGACATTTTACGGACCTACTAGATTGACATATACCTTAGACCCCCTAAGTATATCACCTATAACGCTAGTAGGAACTTTATTAGTAAGGAATTCTAATAGTACGCTATAGCTATAGCTATTTCAACAAAAGCCGTTCCAGTTAAGGCGTACTAGTCTATTAGACTTATTAAGCGAGCTTACCTAGCTTTACAGAGAGCTTACCAGATTATTATGGACGAGTATAAGAATATCCAAAAAGAACTAGCTTTATAGATGGCCATAAAAGCCGTTAATAATACTACTGGCCCTAACGGACTGGTACCTACCCTCTTAGTCTACGGAGCCTACCTAAGAATAAGCAAACTAGACCCTCCTACCCCATCCGTTACGGATCGAGCAGCTGTAATACGGAAGGCAATGGCCGAAATAGTCAAATTATAGGCCAAACAAACTATTAATAACGCTCTATACCACCGTAACGGACCTAATACAACCCTAGTATACAACCTCCCGCTTAACTCTAAAGTCCTCGTATGGCGTAAAAGCGGCAATTAGACTGGACCTTACCGTCTACTAGCCGTAGAAGATGAGACCTACTATATATAGCTTCCTAGCGGACCGATAAGCTTTAGAAGTACGTCCGTAAAACCCTATTTTTGGTCCAAAAACATCTATAATGTTAAGCTAGACGAACCAGAAGCACCTGCCGAATTAGATAAACTAGAAGCACCCTTACCTACCCTAGAGGTCCTTTAGAAACCCAATAAACCTACAGAACCTGCTATAAAGCATGGCCAAGGATGCCCCTATAAGAACCCCATAACGGAGAATCACCTAACCTCCATAGGCACATCCACAAAGCAATCTCCGCCTGCGGATATATCAGTTCTAGTACAGGAAACCCCTTTTACGGACTTATAATGTAAAGAGATTAACGGACTACTTAAAAAGGGCATCTTTGCGGTTATAACAGAGAGAGACGTTCCGTAAGGCGTCCGTATATTTAACTTGCGCTTTGTTAATAAAATTAAGCACCCTAGTACTAACAAAGCCTTCAAAAAGTCAAGGCTCGTTATACAAGCTTATAACGACCAGGGAAAGGACCTCGTCCTTACGCAATCGCCTATAATTTAATAGGTCAGTCAACGGATTATACTTATGCTTACGCCAGGACTACAGCAAACCAAACCTATAGCCCTCTACTTACGGGACATCTCGCAAGCCTATATACAGTCCAATACCTACCTAAGTAGGGACATCTTTATATGGCTACCGCTCGAGCTTAATCTGTAACTAGGAATAATTTTACGGGTTGTAAAACCACTTTATAGAGTGCTAAAAGCTAGAAACCACTAGTTTAAGACATACCACTAGCACCATATTAGTAAACTTAAGATGGAGCAGTTAACCTATAACCCTTACCTCCTACATACCCTATTAAACGGCCTTGGCATTGTTGGACTCTAAATGGACAATACCCTCTTTCTAGCGGACTAAACTTTTGCGGACGCGGAAGAGACCAAACTACAAGAAGCCAAGTTCCTAGCAAAGCCGTAAGAGCAGTTAACTAAGCGGACTCCAATTAAGTTTAACGGAGGCTTAATTATATAAAAGGGCAACTTAATTTAGCTAACTTAGGAACGCCAAGCTCAAAACCTAAAGCCTATTATGGTAAAGCCTACGGACCTTACCAGTTCCCGCGGAGAGACCTATAAGACCGTAAATATAAAGGACTAATACGCTGTATAGCGTGCAAGAGGTGCCTATATCGCCATAGTCTGTTAACCCGAATCTGCCTATAACTTATCCTTTGCGGCCCAGGTAGTAGATCCGCAAGAAGAAAATATTAAGCAGCTTAATAAGCGCATCCAATGGCAAATTGATAATGTAATAAGAGGACTTACTTTTATACCGCTAGACCTAAATTCTATTAGCGTAATGGTATTTACGGACGCCTCCTTTGCCAATAATAGGGACCTGTTATCGCAAATTGGCTTTATAATTGTACTTACGGACTATAACCAAGACGCAAATATACTGTATTGGTCTTCAATTAAATATAAACAAGTAACCCGCAGTATACTAGCTTTTAAACTATATGCACTAGCCCATGGCTTTAATATAGCAGCCGTAATTAAATCAACAATCCAGAAGATCCTATAATTGGAGCAGCTACCCCTAGTTTTATGCACTAATTTAAAGTCTCTCTACGATTGCCTAGTCAAGCTAAGTACGACATAGGAGAAGAGACTTATAGTCGACCTAATATGCTTATATCAGGCCTACAAACGACGTGAGATTATAGAGGTTAAATAGATTACTAGCGGAGATAACCCAGCAGACGCCATAACTAAGGTAAAGCTGTATTAAGCTCTTAAGACCCTAATTAACACAAACAAACTTAACCTAAAGGTTATAGAATGGGTAGAGCGAGACTAACGGAGTATTTACGGTTTAGTTACGGCCCGCTAGAAGGCCGTATGGTTTATTTACGGCCCGTTAAAAGGCTGTATAGTTTATTTACGGCCCGTTAAAAGGCCGCATAGTTTATTTTACGGACCGTAAAGCAGGGCTTACGGCTAGCTTAGGGCACCGTTTAGAAGGCAGCCTAGATGGCACCTTAGGGGAGATTTCCTATATATTTTCTTTTATATTCTATGGTTTTGTTAAAGCAACTACGGAGACTATATACAAGTAGTTTTATTTTTCAAGTACCGCCAGTATATAATTACAGCACCTATCATACCAACCGCGTGCCTACGCGTTTGGTACGTCAGGTACGCGTTTACGCGTTCGGCGCACTAACCACCCGCTTACGCGTCTGGTGCACAAGCACTAACTAATTAGGGGGGAAGGACGCATTAGTATATAGACCACATAGTCTGCTTCAATACAAGAGACAGTCACCACCGTCTAAATGAGTATACGATACTATACGTATTTCGTGCCCCTAGACACGACTCACTTATACCATTAAATTGGTACCGACAGTCTTATACTAGTTTATAAGCCTTTAAATATCTAATAAATAGATAACACTCTAATCTATATATTAAATCTTGTAAAGAAGTGGTTGGAAACGTATAGTATTTAGACCCTAGATTTTCCTCTATACCTACCCAATCTTAACCTAATTAAACACCTTTAGCTAAAACTAAAAATGAAGATTCTTAAGCTTTATCTAGAGCTTAAATAGATGGGATAAAGTAAAGAGGATTTAGAGTTTAGAATATAGAAATATGGAAACATGGAAACGTATAACATACCGACGTACTAACGTACTAATATACTTAGTATATTTTATAGGAGTTGGAGATTATATTTAAAGGACCAGAGTCGCAACCTAGATAGTTCTCTGTAACGGGACTAGCTCAATTATAGTAGGAATGTCTTGGTAAAACACTTAACAGATAAATTCCAATGCTTTAATTAAATTTAATCGAATTCTACCAAAATCCGTCAAAGACCGCGTGCATATATGCGCACGCATTAACTACTAATACCCCTGACGGTTTAATTATAAGATTCTTTCGTTATTCCCTTCTCTTCTTTATGTAATGTCTTGTACTCTATAAGAGCTATATATCCTTAGATTTAATAAAATTTATATTATTCCTTTAAATCTTCCCTAATGTTATAGGACACCTCCGTGACACCTTATATACGTCCACCTATATCCACCTGTTTCCACTGACGTAGCAAGAAGAGACCGACCGCGAGATGACAATCTGACGGCAATCTGCCGGCAATCTACGGCAATTTGCCGCATTCTGCCATATTCTGCCAAGTCCACTAAATCCTGCCAAGTTCTGCCAAGACCGCTACTTAAATCCTATTCTGCTCTATGTATATATTAACTAAGCAACCAAACTAATAATATATACCCTTTTTTCCCGTTTCCTTACCTTCTCTCCTTATATAACGTCTTAACCATATTATACAGTTTATATATATAGCTTAATAATATCTACTTCGCTATATATTATTACTACTTATACTTACTCTGTGACACTATATTGCATTAAAACCTTAAAACCCTACACTCTACCCCGCCCTGTTTAAAATATAGAATAATCTTAAAGCCCCTATAATAGCCGCTAATATTATATCTATACTTTAGGAATAACTGGCAGATATATAAAAGTCCTTTATAGACGCCCTTAAACAAAACTAGGCTGTTATAGCTTAATAGTAAGCCAAATAAGAAGTATAGCACTAGAAAACAATTAAGGCCCTTTAAGAAGAAATCCGCACCCTTAAGACGCCTACGCTAAGCCCTTAAGACTAATTACTATTACTAGAAGCTAATACGCAGAACGCGAGCCCCAAACCAATAATAGTTATCCCACTAGTAGAACTAACTACTGCATTATAACAATCTAAAAAACTACTAGACCCTTTAGTATTTACTAGTAAATAATAAAAGCTTTAGTTATTTTTAAGCCAGCTTAAGAATAAGCTAACTAGTAATGCTAACCGTTACCTAACTAAAGCTAACTAACTCTACTACGCCCTAAGTTGACTAGGAGGAGACGTAGCTAACCTTATTAAACCTTTTTAGCCAAACTTAGTATAAAGCCTAGTTGTACTTCTTAAAGCTATATATAGTAACCTAAACCGCTAAGCTACTGCTTAAAGGAAGATAAACTATATAACTTAAGAAAAAAAAAGTTTCCCAGTATACTTCTCTAAATTTAATTACTATGTAAAAGAAACAGGCTGGAATAATTCCGTATTAATTAACAGCCTTATTAAATCTCTAAGCCCTAAACTAAAAACCTTCCTAATCAGTATAGACTTACTAGGAGCCCTTAATACCTATATAATATTATTAATAAACGGTATAATAATATACTACGCCTAATACCGAAGTCCGCTCCTTAATATAATATAATAACCCTATAAACGTCTATTAAGTTATTATGCTAGCCTAAGCACCCTAACGCTATAGATATTAACACTAGGACCCTAGGATACGCCCCACTAAGGTCCTCTAAATAAGAATAACGCACTAAGCTAGGCCTCTGCTTTAAATGTAGAAGTAGCTCCCACTTCTCTAACCACTGCTCCACCCCCTTCTAAAAAGATCTATAAATAGTTAACGCTAGTAGCCGTTTACTATACCGATCTTCTAGCTACTAGCCCTAATCTTTATCTAGCTCCAACTCTATATCTAGTAAGCACTACTTATAAGGACAAAGTTACAACTAATGTTTTATAGGAACCCCTTCCCGCTTACTACTAAAAGGTATATCCTAGAGTTAAGTTGCTCTTTAGGATAGCTATATTATAGGATTTTGTTAAATATATTAGATATTACAAAACCTAACTCTTAGGATTGTAGTATAACTATTAACTACTGTCTTTAGTAGAAAGGTTAATAGGCTAACACTTAAGTCCTAATTAATATAGGAGCTAGCGGTATAGGATTTATTAATAAGATCTTTGTGTAAGATAATAGGTTTACCCTAATACCCCTTAACCAGCATATTAATATATTTAAATTTAATGGTAAACATACTATTTTAGGCCGTATTACTTATATAGCGGCCCTAAGACTTTAATACCTAAACTATACAGAATTAATTAAGCTCTTTATAACTACCCTAGGTTACCTAGTAATTCTTAGACCATCCTAGATAAAGCTATATAAGGTAACTATTAATTAGGACAACCTTAAGCTTCTATTTACCGCCTTTTATTATAAGTAGAAGTGCCTTATAACTTACTACTTAGACTTTAAACTAAAATTTAAAAAATCTACTAGGATTCACTAGTCTAAAATTTCTATTAATATCTACCTTATACCTAAAAAGTCTACCTAATTCTACCTACCTAAGAATTCTACTAAATTCCACTAATATAAGATTTCTGCCGACGTCTATTAAGGACCTAAAAATTATACTAAACTATATAAACTGACCCTAACTGCCCTACTGCCCCAAACTAAGTAGAAGCTTAAGCTTAATATATAAAAGTACCAGAAGAACTGGTATTTTACTATAAAAAGGATACTTAAAGAACCCAAACCTAAATCTAATACTAACTCTATATTTAATACTAAACCTAATACTAAAACTAAAACTATATAAGAAACCAAGGATAATCTAAGCCCGCTTAACACCTTAAATATCTATATAATTAGAGCTACCCTATTAGTACGACTCGCTAGGAAACCTAAATATACAATCTTTGCCGTTATGATGGCCGATATTAAAAAGGCCCTAGCACCAAAGAAGCATACTAACCCTGCCATAAAAGTACTAGTATGCTACTATAAGCACCTAGAGGTCTTTTTATAAAAGGAAGCTAATAAGTTAGTAGAGCACCAATTATATAACTATAGGATTATACTTAAAGAAGGAAAACAGCTAGGATTTGGACCCCTATATAGAATGTCCTAAAACAAACTCTAAGTGCTGCGGAAGTATCTAGATAAATACCTAAATAAAGAATTTATTAGAGTAAGCTCTTCGTCTATAGCTGTACCTATAATCTTTATTAAGAAACCTAGTAGCGGTCTATGCTTCTATATAGACTACTAAGCTCTTAACGCTATTACCATTAAAAATTGGTACCCGCTTTTATTAATTTAAGAGATACTAAACTAATTAAGTAAGGCTTGCTACTATATAAAACTCGACCTTATCTACGTATTTAATCGCCTCCGTATTATAAAAGAAGATAAATAGCTTACCGCATTCCGTACTAGGTATGGACTATTTAAATACTTAGTAATACTGTTTAGCCTTATAAATGGCCTAAGTTTATTTTAACACTTTATAAATAATACCCTATATAACGGAGCCTTGTAGGGGTACTACGGTGGACTCGTTAATGGGCTAGGTATGTAGGTACAAATAATAAGTTAACAACGTAATAACAACTGGTGGAGTGGTTACCTAACAGATTAACTCCAATTATATTCTGAGATTTACTACAAAGAGAGAACTATCTGGGTAGGGACTGTGGTCCTTTAAATATATAACCATACGCCTAAGAAATCCCTTTGCTCTATAAGGTACGTATGCTCTATCTACTCTACTTTATAGATTACATAGATTATATAGATTACATAGATTATATAGATTATATAGATTATATAGATTACATAGATTATATAGATTATATAGATTATATTACATAACCTTAGCTACCATTCCTTGTTATATAGTTCCACCAGATCTATCCTGGACTACGCCTATATTAACCAACTAGCTTCTGCCAACTCCTCTCTAAATAGTTATAATATTGTACTTAAGCTGTCTGTAATACCATCTCCCTTCTCTTTATCTTTATCCTTAAAGACTCCTAATATTTCTAAGTTATCCACTAGAGGTGTAATATCTGTCTAATTAATCTGGTTAATATCTTTACTTATTATGCCTAAAGCCTCTTCCTTTTTATCTATAGCTCATTAGTCTTGTACCGTTGCTGCAATATTATCTCTTGGTAAGATTATGCTATCTCTATGTTCTTGTTATGTGAAAGAGAGGTTAGTCTATATTACGCTAGTAAGTCCTTTATCTTAACAACCTTCCTTTTACTTAGAGTGCACTAAAGCAAATATTTAATTGTTCTGTGACATTTGCTCTATCTTTAACGCTAAGTATACGCGTCCTATAACTTTTAACAGTCTTTAAGTTCCCTAAGTAACTTATTATAGGGTCTTGTATTTAATCTGCCGCTATAAAACTTAATAATAAGCTTTCTAGTGCCCTGGGCAAGATTTGTTATCTTTAAGACAAAGACCACACTTACGCTAAGCGGGTGAGAGATAAAGAGCATTGTACTCTTAAAGCCCGCGCCTCTGCTTACGCTCAACTACTTCGTCTTAAGAAAGTACGTAAGAAGGTCCGTTCTAAGGAGTAGAAGCTTGTTTAATAGGGCCTGTCTAAGCTAGGTAATGTAAGGGTGGTGTTTCCAGAGAAGAAAACAACTCTAAGTAATATGGCAGTTACTCTTCCTAGGTCCCCCTTAGGTGACTTGTCCTTTAGCAATCCTTTTTTAATACTCCCTAACCTGCTTTTTTTTAATACTCCTGTACCTTTCCTATAGCGTTCTCTAGGTTGCTTAGTAGTTTCTAGGTAGTCTTACTATAGCCTATTTACTTTACTTTATACTATGTTTTATCGTCAACGTTCTCGTAACTAATAATCTTTAAAACTTACTATTTGTCCTTTTTTTGTCCTCTATATATGTCCGCCTTGTAGACTAGTAGCTCTACGTTCCTGTGTGCTGGCCCTAGCATCACGATATGCTATATAGGGTAGATTTTTATTTTGGCTAGTAGGTTTAACTTATATGTAACTAATAAAATCCTTTACACGATTTTAAAAGGTCCTAGTCTAACGTGGTTTAACTTTTTACTTAGTCGTTAACTCTTAAAATTTTTATATAGTAGCTATAATTTATCTCCCTTCTTAAGATCTGGTCCCTTAGATCTCTTAGTATTGTAGTACTTTTTTATTCTTTCTTATACTATCTTAGCTGTTTCCTTAAGGTCTATATAAAGGTTTATTAGTGTCTCTATTCTTTCTTTAGCTGTGCTACTTATTTTCTTTACTTAATATAGCGATAACGACGTTCTTGGTTTATATCCGTAATTCGCCTTAAATAGTAATATCCCCGTTTCTTCTTACGGTGTTGTGTTATATGCAAACTATATAACTGGTAATAGCAATACCCAATTATTCTGTATATAATTAATATAATGCCTTAGATACTGTTCTAGTGTCTAGTTTAATTATTCTATTTATCCATCCGTTTGCGGATAATACGCTGTTAAGGTTACTGTATAAACTCCTTATTCCGCTAAAAATACTTCCTAAAACACTACTATAAATCTTAGATCTCTATCTATTATAATTTTATCTAGTGCTCTGTGTCTTATAAATACCTCCTTAATATAGATTTTAGCGACATCTTCTGCTAATATCTCTTTTATATATGCTATAAAGTATCCCTACTTTATAAGCTTGTCCACTATTACTAAGATCGCGTTATGATTTTATCTACTAATAGGATCTTTTAACTTTGGTAACTTAATAATAAAGTCCCATAATATAACTTTCCATGGTCTTTCTGGTACCTTAATAGGTTATAGCTCTCCATACGGCTTATACTTTGTCGGTTTGTTTCTTTAGCAATTTAAACATTTTTTTATAACTTGTCTCGCTAGTCTCCAAATTTCTTAAATAATATACTCTTCTTAAAGTCTTAATACTAAGCCTGTAGCTCTATTATATTCTTAAGTTAGTCCCTTATAGAATAACTTAATAAATTCTCTTGCGATAGACCTTGGAATATAAGTTGCTTCTCTATTTTTATACTATTTTGTGTCTGGATCCTCTGCCTATATATCCTAGATCTTTTACGTCTAATTACTCTTAGGTAATTTATAAGCTTAACTTTCTCTAGTTGCTGTAATCTTTAGATAATTATACCTAATTAATCTATCTTAATCCTTTTATAGTAAAGCCCCTAACAGCTTTTCCTTGTTTTGCAGTTCTGCCCTTCTACTAAATACGTCTGCTCTTATATTTTCCGTTCCTTTAGTATGCTAAATTTTAAAGTAATATTCTATAAGCATTTCTGCCTATCTAACTTGCCTTTAGTTTAGCTCTTTTGTTATTAGGAATCCTGTAAAATTCTTATAGTCCATTTTAACCACAAATAATTTCTCTGTGCCTTGTAAAAATGCCCTCTACTCTTTAAGTGCTGTAACTATACCTAATAACTCCTTATTATAAATATCGTAGTTTAACTCTAGTAGTGTTATCTTTTAACTATAGTATGCTACTAGATGCCATGCGTCTGAATGCTTCTATAGTAAATATGCTCCTAGTGCAAAGTCTAATATATCTGTCTTAACAACCGTTTCTAACCTTAGTTGGTAGATCTTAAGGATTAATTCCTAGGTAAATAACTCCTTAAGTTCTTTAAACAGTTTTCTTTATTCCTCTTTCTAAACCCACGGTTCCTCTTTCTTTATTAGCCTTATAAACGGCTTAATACTTTTTAACCACTGTGCTATAAACCTCCTATAGTAATTATAAAACCCTAGGAACGATCTTAACTATATAACATTCTCTAGTTCTTGCCAGCTTACCATAGCTTTAACTTTCTTTAGGTCTATGCTAATCTTTCCTAGTTTAATAATAAATCCTACAAAATTAGTTTTCCTGGTAAAGAACTCGTATTTCTTAATTACTACTAGCATTTGTTCTTTCTATAGTCTCTTTAAAACCCACTTAACATATTCTCTATATTCCTCCTTATTTCCTAAGTAGATAATAATATTGTTAAGGTATACTATAATAAACTTATTAAGGTGTTCTCCTAATACACTATTAATTCATTTCTGGAACATTACTAGTGCGTTTATAAGCCTAAACTATATAACTAATAGTTTATATAGTCCTTCCTTTAACCTAAAGGCTGCTTTCCACTTGTCGTCTTCCTTAATCCTAATCTAATAGTACGCCTACCTTAGGTCTATCTTTGTAAAGATCTTTACGTTGCCTATCCAGTCCTGGATTTTGCTAATTAAGGGTAAAGGATACCTATCCTTTCTAGTAATACTGTTCAACTGTCTATAGTCTATACATATCCTAAGTTTTCCGTTTTTCTTTGGGATAAACAGTACTAGATATCCTGCTGACGACTATAACGGTCTAATATATCCCTTTTATAAGTTCTCCTAGATAAACTTCTTAAGCGCTACTGACTTGGTTTTAGTAAGCTTATAAATTAGAAAGAACCTTAGACTTGTTTTTAGTTCTAATTCTATCTTATAATCCTATGCTGTATATTCTAACAGCTTTTCACTTTCTAGTAATCACAACTTTTTGCTATACTTGTGGTATCTCTTTAGTACATAACTTAAGCTTTACTTAGTCTCTTTATATATTACTCTAACCTAGTACTATACCAACTTAGTTTACTGTCGCACTTTACGTTATTAAGTATCCCTAATATTAACCTAACCTATAATCTAATTAATCTTTAGATTGTATTCCTGTAACTAAGGTATTCCTAGTATCACCTTATCCTTCCCCAACAGTAGGATATTAAAAGACATTTTAACCTACCTTCCCTTAATAGTTAACTAAATAGGTCCTATTTTAAGATTAATAATACCTCCTCTATAGGCTATCTGATCTTCTAAAATTATTATAAGTGGATATAAGTGTTCCTTTTATCTGTGTAGTAACCCTATCCTTTCCACTACTACTAGTAATATGTGGTTCCTTATTACTCTACTATTTATTAACGCTTCAAACTGCTAATCTTGCTACTTAACCTATAAATTTAGATATTAACCTTAAATTCCCTTAAGGGTCTAAGGCTCTACTACTGGTTCCCTCTAGTTCTATGGGCCTCCCCTTTTCCTAACTATTGGCTGCTAGATCCTATTTATACTTAGTCCTTTTTAGGCCAATACTTAGTTCTTTTCTTTTCCTTTACATGCCATAGACAAGTATTCTCTAGGCACTTTTACCACTGTTGTCCGTCTAGGCACTCTTCCATAAGAAATCTTCCTGGTTAAAGTGTTAAGTCCCCTTAGCTTTATACTTCTACTGGGTGCTATCTATATATATACTTAGCATTTCTAAACTGTCTTTTATCTGGTGCCTAATACATCCTTGCTAGGTACTTCCAACTTTTGTTTTTTAGTACTCTATATATATTGCACGTGTCATCCACACAAGCTATCCATAATAGTATATAATATACTAGGTGCTTTAGATTAACTCTTAGCTTGTCTTTATCCTTAAGTTTAAACCTATACCGTGTTAACCTAACCTCTAGTATTTCTATTACAGGTACTAAGATTTATTACTTACTTCTCTAGTCCTTAGATCCTTCTTCTAGGTTCCTTAACGTCATAATTAACGCTCCCTTAATGTAATTTATGCGTTTCTCTATAATAGGTTAGTCTTAGACAACTTTTTTGTTTAGCCACATATAGAAATCTTCCCATTTGTTACTATGTTGTTGCCTATACCACTTTCCATATAACTGGTTTAGTGTATATAGTCTGTCTGTTAGAAAGTACCTTATTATTGCTGCATTATAATATCCTTTAGTGTGTCTTTCTTTAAACCTAGTTGGAACTCCTAAATCTTCCTCTTATTCCAGTTCATTTAACTACTTTACTCTAGGCGTCCCTACCTTAGGCCTATTAGTAATTCTTTATACGGGTGCTCTGTCCCTTATATAACCTACTATAGACCTTTTATCTAGCTTTTATTCTTACTATACGATAATTCTTGCCCTAAACTTATCTATAGTTTCTTATTTTCTGCATCTTGTAGCTAGATCCTTAAAGTTCTCTTACTTCTTAATCTCTATATTAATTTTTTAATCCTTAAGCTAAACACCTTGTTTACCTAGGATAGATATTCTTACTTATTCCCTAAACTTGTAGTTCTTAAACTTACGTCCTATACTTATTTATTTGTCCTTAAACTGAGCCTTTACTCTATCCCATTGGTTTTTGTCTATTATGGGTGTTTAAGCCTTCTTTATTACTTTTTATAAATCTTAAGTATGTCTTATCTTGTTTTAAGAATCTTAAGCGTCTCTTATCTTGTTATAAGAATCTTAAGCCTATGGCCTTTTGCCTTTATTAAGTAATAAGCTGGCACTAGCAGTTATTTACTTGCCTAGTTTCTTCTAAATATTACTTCTTTCATCTTATAAAGCGATGGATGCCGTATCCAATAGTGTTATTATATCCGTTATCAATCCTCGTTCTATAGAGGTCTTAATCTCTGCTTCTATTACGTTACTAAGGTTTAAGTGCTCCTAGTTAGCCTTACTTTCTTCCTCGTTGCTATTAATCAATAAGTACTCTAACTCCATTATTATTATCGCTAATCTTTATCTATATATTGCTGTGACATCTTAATCCAGCTTTTAGAGTTAATTTTATTCTTTATCTAACTCTCTGGTTCCTTTAAGTCCTCTTAACTCTAGCTCTTATGGCCAATAGCTTACGCCATACTTAGCGTCCTTATAAATTCGGCATGCGTTACTATAACAAAATGCGAAGTGTCTAATTAAACACTCCCTGGTCCCGCGCAATGCTCCTATATTCGCGTTATTATACTCTAACGACCTTATACCCTTTACTACATAATTACTCTAACCACCTCTACAGTCTTTGGCGAAATAACCTTTCTTTCTATAATTTATATAAGCTCCATTTTTAAACCATTCTTCTTGTTATAGAGTCCGCCTAAACATCTTCTACTGCTAAGATCCCTGGTTTGGCCTCTACTCTAGGGTCCTGTAATCACTTAATCCTTAACCTCTAAGTTTCCATAGTTTCTTTATCCATCTCTTGGATTCTTTAGTACCGCTTAGGTCCATTAGCTCTACGCCATTCTATAGTTTTTAACTCTATATCTATTGTTACGTATTCTACGCCTTATACAACTATAGAACTCTGTCTTACCCTTTCTTGGCTTGTTCCCTTTAATAGATCCTATTATTAATCTTTATTACTTAATCTATTAAGTCTCTTAGACTTTCCGCATCTTCTATTAGGATAGTTGCGTCCTAGAATTTAGCTTTAAGCCCCTATTTATACTATGCTATAAGCGCCTTGTTATTCCACTTAACCTATATTATAAGTGTCTAAAACTGTATTATGTACTTAATTACTAAAGTTTATTATACTAGGTTCTAAAGTTTGCGTTCCACTGTGGTTAATACCTCTGGATTACTAAATATATATATTAACCTTTCTGCGAACCTGTTCCAACTAGTAAATATATACCGTACGTCCTAGTTAGCAGTTGTTATTTCATTCACTTATATTTTAGTAAGGTAAGGTTTAAACCACTTAAGTGCTCTTCCTATTAAGAACAACCCTGCGTATACCACTTGGTCTGTAGGTATTGCCAACTTTACTCCCTCTTATATAACCTTAAAGTGCATTTGCGTAAGGAACTCTTTAAGTTTTAACCTTTCCCCTAAGAACCGTTTAATTAATAGTAACTTAACCTTTGCTGCTCTGATGCTGTTAATACATTCTTTAAGTATCCTGTTATTATCTAAAAATTAATTAACTATCTCTTATAACTGTTCTCGCGTAACTATCTACAAATTAGTATCTGCTATACTAGTGTCTCCTAACCCTAAGGTTGTTGCTACCATGGTTATAACTAGTGCTTTTAGTGGCATATTATTTAACTTTCTCTGTTTTAATACTGTAACCTTGGTAGTAAATATATAACGGAGCCTTGTAGGGGTACTACGGTGGACTTATTAATGGGCTAGGTATATAGGTACAAATAATAAGTTAACAACATAATAACAACTGGTGGAGTGGTTGCCTAACAGATTAACTCTAATTGTATTCTAAGATTTACTACAAAGAGAGAACTATCTAGGTAGAGACTGTAGTCCTTTAAATACACAACCGTACGCCTAAGAAATCCCTTTGCTCCGTAAGGTACGTGTACTCTGTCTACTCTACTTTACAGATTATACAGATTACACAGATTACATAGATTATATCACGTGACCTTGGCTACTATTCCTCATCATATAGTTCCACCGGATCTATCCTAGACCGTGCCTGTATTAACCAACTAGCTTCTGCCGACTCCTCTCCAAGTAGTCGTAACATCGTACTTAAGCTGTCCGTAACACCCTATAACCTTACCTGGATGTTTTCTATACTGCTTATATTAATAACATCCTAGTATATAGTAATAACCTAGCTAAATATAAGAAATATATTAACCTTGTCCTAGAAGCCCTATATAGAGCTAGCCTATAATTAGATATAGATAAATGCAAATTTTATAAAATAGAAGTTCTATACCTTAGACTTATTATTTCTATAGATAGTATATAAATGGACCTAAAGAAAATTAAAGCAATTGTAAACTGGCAAGAACCTAAGAATATTAAGGACGTAAGAGCCTTTATAGGATTTGCTAACTTTTACTAACGGTTTATTAATAACTTCTCCGCCCTGGTTTTACCCCTTATAGCTCTATCCTAAAAGGATAAAGCCTTTATCTTTAATATAGAATATAAGAAGGCCTTTACCTACCTAAAAGTTATATTTACTACCGTATCTATACTTTAATACTTTAACCTAAACTAAAAGAGTGTTATAGAGATTAACTTATCTAACTATATTACTAGAGGCATTCTATCCTAGTATAATAAGGAAGAAATACTGCACCCTATAGCATACTTCTTAAAATAACTAAGTCTAGCTAAATATAACTATAAGATCTACAATAAGGAATTATTAGCTATTATTAGATATTTTAAATAATGGCGACCCAAACTAGAAGGCGCTGGATTTCTAATTAAGGTCCTTAGTAACCATAAGAATCTATAGTACTTTATAACCATAAAATAGTTAAGTTATTATTAGGCCCACTAGTTAGAATATCTGTCTTATTTCTAATTCTTAATTATATATTGCCTAGGCGTTTAAGGTTAGAAACCTAATGCCCTAATCTAATGTTTATAAGATATACTAGTATAAGAAGAAGCGTATGCCTACTATAATTAAACCCTGCTTTACCCTAAGCTATTTAACCCTTATATTAAAGATGTTATAATATATATTCTTAAAATAACTAATTAATTAATTGAGTAGATAATAGTTGATGAATACCTAAATAATAAGTTTATCTAAGAGATGCTTAAGCTAATCTAAGATGGTATTAGATACTCTAAAAGGATTTCTCTAAGTAAATGCAAAGCCTATGGAGACCATTTATACTATTAGAACCGCCTAGTAGTACCTAACCACAATAAACTTAAGCTTAAGCTCCTTAAACATGTATATGATCTACTAGTAGCTGGTTACCTAGGCTAAGAAAAAACCCTAGAACTGCTCTAATAAGAATACTATTGGCTAAATATGCATAATATAATATAAAGATATATCTTTAGCTGCTATACCTACTAATAAGCTAAAGCTTTATACAAGATATATAATAGCCTTTTAAAGCCACTGCCTGTTCCAGACTAAAGATAAAAGGATATCTTAATTAACTTTATTATTAATCTCCCCGTAAGTAAAGGCTGTATAAATATTATAGTAGTTATAGACTGACTATTTAAGATGAGACACTTAATTACCTACCCTAATATATTAATACCTACCATTGCCTAACTATTTCTGGATTATATATAGAAACTCTATAGACTCCCTAAAATAATTATCTCTAATAGAGGCCGCCAGTTTATTTTGGCGTTTTAGAAAGAACTAACTACCTAACTATATATTAAAGCACTGTTATCTATAGTATATTACCTAGAAACGGATAGTTAAATGGAATGTATAAATGCTATAATGGAACAGTATATTTGGATATATACGTCGTATTTATAGGACGACTAGATAGACTAGCTTGTATTTGCCAAGTTTACTATAAATAACTCTATCTTAGAAACTATAAAGGTCTCCCTATTCCTAGCTAATTATAGCTAGCACTTATTGTCGGGAGTGAGACAAGTGGTCGTCACGTGTCGCCGCGGCACTAGCGTGGCGAGGAGCCTTAAGCTCCTCGCCCTCCTTTATTTTAGATTATTAAGCATTATCAATAACATCACTGTATCTACTCAAGCAGTACTGGTGAGGGAGTTACCCTGTATTACTAACACTAATTAGTGGTTAAACACACAGTCAACTATAGAACAGTAAGGTTATTAACAGAAGAGACAGTCTTGTGCAGGGGTGCTATATGCGCTTATATAGAATGGATCCCGGCGATACTATGCTACCTTAGACTTGCGGAAAACCAGTAATAGAAGTGTTACTGAGTACTAGGAGATACCAAGTTGTGTCCATCATATAGAACAACTACGTTTACGAAGATTTAGTTAAGTACTTTAGGTTAGAAGTGTTACTAAACCTAGGGTTTTAAGTTAACGTCTAAAACGCGTTAAATAATATCTTAAATTGCCTACCTCTTAACAGCAAACCTATAAGATTCTATAAAACCGAAAACCCTACCTACCTTTAACCTATTATGGCGTTAACCTACCCAAAGAAGTATAAGGAAGACATTAACCTAAAGATATGGAATAAAGATATTGACCCTATAAACGCCAAGCAAAAGGACCTGAATGGATTCTTATTATACCATATAGTATACTACACAGACAGCGAATACAACAACACTATGCTATGGTATTGCATAAAGGAGGACTTTATTAGATGGATAAAGGAAACATAGGCTCTTACAAATAAGCTTATTATACGAGACTTCCGTAACTTCCTTTGGGAGAATGGAGTATTTATCCCTATAGATGGAAGCACTATTAGAGACAATATTCAGGAGCAAGTTATTAACGCAAAAAAAGAGTATAAATAGACTCTATAAGAGATTAAGCACTAACTACGCACTATAAAGAAGCTCAACTTATAATAGAATCCAAATAATATACTAATAGAGACACATTTAAATTCTATTACTCTAGGTACGAGTTCTTATGTTCTATATCCATCACTTCTATTATCTTTAGCTTCTTAGGATCTACTAATTTAACCTATAACTTTAACTACTAAATAAGAGCAAGTGCAAGATCCCCTTACTTTGCGATTTTATAACCTTTAAACTCTATTATAGCAAGATTAGGTACTACGCCGTGTTCTATTAAGATCTATATCTCTACTGTAGCCTATAAAGCAATCCCCACCTTAATCTCTAATGCAATTTTAATGTGGCCTAATACCGCTTGGAGGTATCTTAAAAATGCTTATAAAGCTTACAAAGCTCTATTTAGACTAGGAAAAGAGGTTTAGCGGGGAACTATATAATATCCTTAATTTAAAGCTACGCATCTTCTATAACTGTTGCTAGAAGGTTGGACTGGAACCTAACCAATATTATAACACCTATTCCATTATGCTTAAGGGCCGCGCTAGTACCTTCTATTATAATTATTTGGCAGGAAAAGGATATAATTTTAACCAAATAATATATAAGATAAGATGCCACTTTAAAATAGAGGAGAATAAGTAGCAGTATATATTAGAGTGGAGAGAGACTACCTTCCTTATAACAGAACCTTGTAGTAGGAACTACAGTGGGTTCTGTTAATAGGCTAGGTATATAGGTATAAACAAAATCAACAACGTAATAACAACTAGTGGAGTAGTTGCCCAACAGATTAACTCCAATTATATTCTAAGATTCACTACAAGGAGAGAACTATCTACGGTAGGGACTGAGGTCCTTTAAATACATAACCATACTCCTAAGAAATCCTCTCTTGTACGTAAGGTACGTGTTATACATATTATACATAGCGTACACTGCGTATACTGCGTATACTGCGTATAACATTATATAACTTGCTTACCATTCCTTATTACATAGTTCCACCGGATCTATTCTAGACTATACCTATATTAACTAACTAGCTTCCGCCGACTCCTCTCTAAGTAGTTGTAATATTATACTTAAAGTATCCGTAACACCATCTCCCTCCTCTTTATCTTTGTCCTTAAAGATTCCTAACATCTCCAAGTCGTCTACTAGAGGTGTGATGTCCGTTTGATCAGTCTGGTTAATATCTATACTTATTATAGTTAAAGCTCCTTCTTCCTTATAAGCGCAGCGCCGTGCTCGCACCGTGGCTGCCATACTGTCGCTTAGTAAGATAATGCCGTTTCCGTATTCTCGTTGCGCAAAGGCGGGGTTAGTATGTGTCGCGCTAGTAAGTCCTTCGTCTTAACAACCCTTGTCTTGCTCAGAGTGTACTAAAGCAAACGTTTAATTATTCTGCAATGTTCGCTCTATTTCTGATACTAAGTATGCGCGTCTAATAACTCTTAACAGTCTTTAAGTTCCCTAAGTAACTTATTATAGGGTCTTGTATTCAATCTACCGCTATAAAACTTAACAGTGAGCTCTTAAGCGCCTTAGATAAGCTTTATTATTCGTAGAAAGCGGAGTAGGAGGCTACAGCTACTTAACAGCGTGCCCTTAAAGCCTGTCTATCCGCTTCTGCCCGTCTTCTTCGTCTTAAACGTGTCCGTAAGAAGGTCCGTTCTAAGGAGTGGAAACTTGTTTAATAGGGTTTATTTAAGCTAGGTAATAAAAGGATTAACTCTTCTTCTACAAGGGAAACAACTCTAAGTAGCTCGGCAATTGCTCCTCTTAGGTCCCCCTTAGGTAACTTATTTTTTAGCGATTCCTCTTTATTAATATTGCCTAACCTGCTTTCTTCTAATACTCCCATACCTTTCCTATAGCGTTTCTTAGGTTACTTAGTGGTTTCTAGGTAGTCTCACTATAGCCTATCCACTTTACTTTATACTATATTTCGTTATCTATATCCTCGTAACTAATAATCTTCAAAACTTACCATTTGTCTTCCTCCTATTCTCTATATATGTCTGCCTTATAAACTGGTGGCTTAACACTTCCGTGTGCTAGTTCTAGCATTGCGATATACTATACAGGGTAGATTTTCATTTTGGCTAGTAGGTTTAACTTATACATAACTAATAAAATTCTTTACTTAACTTTAAAAGGTCCTAGTCTAATATAGTCCAACTTCTTGCTTAATCGTCAACTTTTAAAGTTTTTGTATAGTAGCCACACTTTATCCCCCTCCTTAAGATCTGGTCCCTCAGATCTCTTAGCATTATAGTACCTTTTTATTCGTTCTTATACTAGTTTAGCTGTTTCTTTAAGGTCTGTATAAAGATTCATTAACATCTCCATTCTTTATTTAGCTGTGCTACTCGTCTTTTTTGCTTATTATGGCGATAACAATGTTCTTAGCTTATACCCATAGTTTGCCTTAAATGGTAATGTTCCCATTCCTTCTTATAGTATTGCATTGTATGTAAACTATATAACTGGTAGTAACGATACCCAATTATTCTATACATAATTAACATAATGCCTTAAATACTGCTCTAGTGTCTAGTTTAGTCTTTCCGTTTATCCGTCCATCTGCGGATAATACGCTATAGATATTGCTACACAAACCCCTTATTCTGCCAGAAATACTTCCTAAAATACTACTATAAATCTTGGATCTCTATCCAATATAATCTTGTCTGGTGCTCTATATCTTACAAACACTTCTTTTATATAGATTCTAGCAATATCTTCTGCTGATATCTCTTTAGTGTATACTATAAAGTATCCCTACTTTGTTAGCTTATCCACTATTACTAAGATCGCGTTATAATCTTGTCCTGTAATAGGATCTTTTAACTTTGGTAACTTAATAATAAAGTCCTATAATATAACCTCCCATGGTCTTCCTAGTGTCTTAATAGGTTATAGCCCTCCATATAGCTTATGCCTTATCGGTTTATTCCTTTAGTAATTTGGATATTCCTTTATAACTTATCTCGCTAGTTCCTAGATTTCTTAAATAATATACTCCTTTTAAAGTCTTAACACTAAGCCTATAGCTCCGTTATGTCCTTATATTATTTTCTTATGGAATTCCTTAACAAATTTCTCTGTAATAGACTTAGGCATATATATTGCCTCTCTATTTTTATATTGCTCTAAGTCTAGATCCTCTTTCTATGCTTCTTAGATCTTCCATATTTAATTACTCTCTAGTAATTCATAGATCTAACTTTCCTTAGTTGCTATAATCTTCGGATAATTATACCTAATTAATCCGTCTTAATCCTTTCGTAATAAAGCTCCCAATAGCTTTTTATTACTTTATAGTTCAGCCTTCCTGCTTAGAGCATCTGCTCGTGCATTGTCTGTACCCTTAGTATACTAAATTTCAAAATAGTATTCTATAAGTATTTCTACCCATCTAACCTGTCTTTGGTTGAGTTCCTTTATTATTAGGAATCCTATAAGGTTCTTATAGTCCGTTTTAACCACAAATAGTTTCTCTATGCCTTATAAGAACGCTCTCCATTTCTTAAGTACTGTAACTATACCTAACAACTCCTTGTTATAGATGTCATAGTTTAACTCTAATAGTGTCATCTTTTGACTATAGTATACCACTGGGTGCCATCTATCTTAATATTTCTATAGGAAGTATGCCCCTAGTATAAAGTCTAATGCATCCATTTCTACAACCGTCTCTAGCCCTGGTTAATAGATCTTAAGAACTGGCTCTTAGGTAAATAATTCTTTAACTCTCTTAAATAGTTCTTATTACTCCTTTCCCTATATCCACAGTTCTTCCTTCTTAGTTAACTACATAAACGGCTTAATGTCCTATAACTATTACGCTATAAACCTTCTACAGTAATTGCAAAACCCTAAAAACGATCTTAACTGCATAATATTCTCTGGTTCTTGCCAATTTACTATAGCCTCGATCTTCTTTAGATCTATACTAAGTTAGCCTAGTTTAATAATAAATCTAACAAAATCAGTCTTTCTAGTAAAGAACTCGCATTTCTTAATTGCTACTGGCATTTGTTCTTCTTATAGTCTCTTCAAGACCCACTTAACGTGTTCTCCATACTCTTCCTCACTCTCTAAGTAGATAATAATGTCGTTAAGGTATGCCATAATAAATTTATCTAGGTATTCTCCTAACACACTATTAATTCGCTTCTAGAACATTACTAGTGCGTTTATAAGCCCAAACTATATAACTAACGGCTTGTATAGTCCTTCCTTTAACCTAAAGGCTGCCTTCCATTTATCGCCTTCCTTGATTTTAATCTGGTGGTACGCCTATCTTAGATCTATCTTTATAAAGATCTTTACGTTACCTATCCTGTCTTAGATTTCGCTAATTAAGGGTAAAGGATACCTATCCTTCCTAGTGATACTATTTAACTGTCTATAGTCTATACACATCCTAAGTTTTCCGTTTTTCTTTAGGATGAATAGTACTAGATATCCTACTAATAACTACAATGGTCTAATGTATCCCTTTTATAAGTTCTCCTGGACAAACTTCTTAAGCGCTACTAACTCTGTTTCAGTAAGCTTATAGATTAGAAAGAACTTTAGACTTATTCCCTCTTCTAATTCTATCTTATAGTCCCAAGCTGCATGCTTTAACAGCTTCTCACTTTCTAGTAACTATAACTTTTTTCCATACTTGTGGTATCTCTTTGGTATATAACTTAAGCCTTGCTCAGTCTCTTTATATATCGCTCCGACTTAGTACTATACCAACTTGGTTTACTATCGCACTTTACGTTATTATATATTCTTAATATCGACCTAACCTATAACCTAATCGATCTTTAGATTATACTCCTATAACTAAGGCATTCCTAGTATTGCCTTGTCCTGTCCCAACAGTAGGATATTAAAAAACATTCTAACTGGTCTCCCTTTAATAGTTATCTAAATAGGTCCTATTTCGAGATTAATAATACCTCCTCTATAGGCTATCTGATCTCCTAAAATTATTATAAGTGGATATGGGTGTTCCTTCTGTCTATATAGTAACCCCATCCTTTCCACTGCCTTTGGTGATATGTGGTTCCTTATTACTCCACTGTCTACTAACGCTTCGAACTGCTGATCTTGCCACTTAGCTCTTAAATTTAGGTATCATCCTTAAATTCCTTTAAGGGTCTAAGGCTCTAATACTGGTTCCCTCTAGTCCTATGCGCCTCCCCTTTTCCTAACTATTGACTGCTAGATCCTGCCTATACTTAGTCCAACTTTGGCCAATACTTAGTTCGTTTCTTTTCCTCTATATGCCATAGACAAGTGTTCTCTAGGCACTCCTACCACTGTCGTCCATCTAGGCATTCTTCCGTAAGGAATCTTCCTAGTTAAAGTATTAAGTCTCCTTAACCTTGTACTTCTACTAGGTACTAACTATGTATATACTTAGTATTCCTAAACCTTTTTTCCTCTGGTGCCTAATATATTCTTACTAGGTATTTCCGGTTCTTATCTTTTAGTGCTCTATATATATTGCATGTATCATCCACACAAGCTATCCACGATAGTGTATAATACGCTGTATATTTTAGGTTAACTCTTAATTTGTCTTTATCCTTAAGTTTAAACCTATACCTAGTTAACCTAACCACTGGTATCTCTGCTGCGGGTACTAAGATTTATTACTTACTTCTCTAGTCCCTAGACCTCTCTTCTAGGTTCCTTAACGTCATAATTAATGCTCCTTTAATGTGACTTATGCATTTCTCCGTAATGGGTTAGTCTTGGATAACTTTTTCGTCCAGCCACATATAAAAATCTTCCCATTTATCGTTGTGTCGTTACCTATACCACTTTCCATACAGCTAGTTTAGTGTGTATAGTCTATCTATTAGAAAGTACCTTGTTATCACTACATTATAACATCCTTTAGTATATCTTTCTTTGAACCTGGTTGGAATATCTAAATTCTCTTCTTATTCTAGTTTGTCTAACCATTTTGCCCTAGGTGTCCCTGCACTCAGCCTATTAGTAACTCTTTATACGGGTGCTCTATCCCTTATATAACCTAGTATAGCTAACCTCTTATCTAGCTTCTGCTCTTGCTATATAATAATTCTTGTTTTAAACTTATCCATAGTTTCTTATTTTCTGCGTCTTGCAGCTAGATCCTTGTAGTCATCTTGCTTTTTAATCCTAGTATTAACTTTTCAATCTTTAGGCTAAACACTACGTTTACCTAGAATTGCTGACGTTCTTATTTGTTCCCCAAACTTATAGTTCTTAAACTTGCGTCCTATACTCATTCGTTTGTTACTAAACTAAGTTACTACCCTTTCCCATCAGTTTTCGTCCGTTATGGGTTCTTAGGTGTGTCTCATCTCACTTTAAGAATCTTAAGCTTCTCTTATCTCTTCTTAAGAATCTTAAGCCTATAGCCTTTTACCTTTATTAAGTAATAAGCTAGCACTAGCAGTTGTCTACTTACTTAGTTTCTTTTAAACGTTGCTCCTATTGTTTTATAAAGCGATGGAAATCATATCTAACAATATCGCTATACCCGTTACTAAACCTTACTTAGTAGTGGTCTCAGTCTCTACTTCTATTACGTTTTTAAGGTTTAAGTGCTCCCAGTTAGCCTCCTTTTCGTCCTTGTCGCTATTAATTAATAAGTACTCCAACTTTATTGTCATTACTGCTAATCTTTGTCTATATATTGCTATAACATCTTAATCTAGCTTATAGAGTCGATCTTATTCTTTATCTAACTCTCTGGTTTTTTGGAGTCCTTTTAACTCTAGCTCTTACGGCCAATAGCTTACGCCATACTTAGCGTCCTCATAAATTCAGCATACGTTATTATAACAATACGCAAAACTATTAATTGAACATTTTTTTATTCCTTACAGTGCACCGTCGTCCCTCTATACGTACGTGCTGTCTGCTGGTCTGGTTCCCTTTATCGCGTAATTACTCTAACCACCTCTATAGTCTCTGGCAAAATAACCCTGTTTTCCGCAATTTATGCAAGCTCCATCTTTAAACTATCTTTCTTGCTATAGAGTCCGCCTAAATATCTTCTGCTGCTAAGATCCCTAGTTTAGCCTCTACTTCTTAGTCCTTTAATCACTTAATCCTTAACCTCTAGGTTTCCATAGTTTCTTTTCCCATCTTTAGGTTTCTTTAGTACCGCTTAGGTCTATTAGCTCTACGCCATTCCATAGTTTTTAACTCTATATCTATCGTTGCGTACTCTGCGCCTTATACAACTATGGAACTCTATCTTGCCCTCTCTTAGCTTGTTCCCTTTAATAGATTCTATTATCAATCTTTATTAACTAATCTATTAACTCCCTTAGAGTATCCGCATCTTCCATTAGGATAATTGCGTCCTAGACTTTAGCCTTAAGTCCCTATTTATACTGTGCCATAAGCGCCCTGTCATTCCACTCAACCTATATAGCTAGTGTTTAAAACTGTGTTGTATACTCAATAGCTAAAATACGTTATACTAAGTTCTAAAGCTTTTGTTCCGCTATAGTTATGGCCTCTAGGTCTCCGAACATCTGCGTTAGTCGCTCTATGAACCCATTCTAACTGGCAAATATATACCATACATCCTGGTTAGTAGTTGTTATGCTATTAGCCTATATTTCCATAAGATACGGTTCAAACCACTTAAGTGCCCTCCCTGTCAGAAATAATCCTGTATAGGCTACTTAATCCAACGATATTACTAACTTCGCTCCTTCCTGTACTACCTTGAAGTGCATTTGCGTAAGAAATCCTTTAAGCTTTAACTTTTCTCCTAAAAATCGTTCAATTAAAGGTAACTTAATCTTTGCTGCTCCAATTCCATTAATACGTTCTTTAAGTATCCTATTATTATCTTATAAGTAATTAACTATTTCCTATAACTAACCTCGCGTAACCACTTGAGAATCTCCCTTATCTATACTGGTATTACCTAGACCTGAGGTTGTGGCTCCCATCAACGCCGTCGTGACTAGTGCTGCTCTTAATGGCATATTATTCAATCTCTCTGTTTAATACCGTAACCTTAGTAGTAAATGTGTAACGGAACCTTGTAGCAGGAACTACGGTGGGTTCTGTTAATAGGCTGGGTATATAGGTATAAACAAAATCAACAACATAATAATAACTAGTGGAGTGGTTGCCCAATAGATTAACTCCAATTATATTCTAAGATTCACTACAAGAAGAGAACTATCTACGGTAGGGACTAAGGTCCTTTAAATACATAACCATACTCCTAAGAAATTCTCTCTTGTACGTAAGGTACGTGTTATACATATTATACGTGGCGTACACTGCGTACACTGCGTATACTACGTATAACATTATGTAACTCGCTTACTATTCCTCGTTACATGGTTCCACCGGATCCATCCTAGACCGTGCCTGTATCAACCAACTAGCTTCCGCCGACTCCTCTCTAAGTAGTCGTAACATCGTACTTAAAGCGTCCGTAACATTCCTAAGGGTTATTACGACAAACCTAGATGTCTCTTAACTTAATTATCTTCAAAAGCTTTTTAATTAACTTTAGATAATTTAGTGTGGTTTATCTAAATTATATTAAGAGGACTTTAGCCTATGCGATTAAATTATTAGCGTATATTAAGGTGTTAAAGAATATAACCTTACTCTTTTTAATCCTGTAAATACTTATAAAGAAGTATATGCTTAATTAAGATCCTCTATTAGCACCGCTCTACGCTCTTAAAAAGTATAGCAATTTAACATCTAACCCTAACCTACTCCAATTGACCCGGCCGACTAATATAATTACAACTGGACCGACCGAACATATAGTAGCCGCGGTAGGGGATACGGTAAAGGGTATAATTAATGTTAACTACAAGGTAATCGTAGAGGTTTATTTTGGAGCGATTGTTAGAAGAAGTGCTATATTTATAAAAAGCTAAATTACTAGTTAACTAGGCACCCCCTTAATAGACGAAAGGAGGCATATAATAAGTTTCGCTAGAGCGTATAAAACGTTAGAAACTAAGAGGTTACTATAGCCTACTTCTAAAGCTTTCTAGTTTAATATAAAGGCAAAGAAGATCTTAAGGATAAGGTTAATAAGGCTGAACAGCTCCTTATAGATATAGAAATTAAGGACTACTGTCCCAACTAATACTTTACTAAGTATAGTAAGGTAAATGGCATATAAACTATTACTATCCTTAATAACTAATCTACGCTTTATTCTATTATAAAGTTAGATATCTTTAATAAGCTAAAGAAAAGTTCCGCGTTCTCCTTTAATAATAGATACTTGGTAAACGTCTTCTATAGTATTATACTAGATACTAGAGCCGCAGGAGTATTAATAGCAGGAGAACCTTAAGTTTAAGCTCTTTAGCAGCTTAATAGCTCTATTTAGATTAACTAATTAACAGTAGACTAATATATAATTCGCTTTAGTAAGGGTACTATAATCTCTCTTAGCACAATTAAGGTCCAAACCCTGTTAGGATATATTACTTTCCATATTATTCCTACGAACACCCCGTTTCTATTCTGCATCCAAGATATAAATAAATTAGGCGTTAAGCTCGATAACCTTAAGAATATGCTCGTTTAGGGAGATAATCGGGTACCTATTATATGCAAGTAGGGTTACCTATGGTTACTCCTTTAATAGCTAGAAAGGAGCGTTACTTAGAGCTACTTAACTAAGTTAGAACTACGTTAACTTTACCGTTATTTTAGCCACCTATCCGTTTACTAACTGCTTAGGGTTCTTTAGCGAGCAGGTTATAAAGTTAAGGTTAAAATAATTAAGTATCTTATAAAGTACTACTATTACTGCCAAATAAACCAGAAGTTCCCTAGCCAATTTAAGTTCACCCTTAAAGATAACTACAACTTTAACTTCTATATTATTATTAATATTATATATCTTAGCGGCAAGCCAGTACTCTAAGTTATTAACTCCTTAACCTCCTTTTAAGCCGCACGCTTCCTAAAGAATATATTAGCTAGGAACGCATGGGATACTCTTTAATTATACTAGATTAATATCTACCTAGGACCCCCTAATTAAGTTATTTATAATATAGGAAGGAACTTCTTATCTATAGAGTTTCGGCAACAGGTAAAGATAATAGAAATTAAGGTTAAGGAAGTCCCTATTAAGGTATATAATAGTATTAGAAAAGTAGAATGATATTACACGCCATTACGCCAAGCATATAAGATTATTTCTTTAGAACTAGAGGGTGCTAGTAAAGAGCTTATCTTATAGATAGCTGTTAAGGCTATTAACAATTCCGCTAGCCTAGATAGGCTTATACCTATATTACTAGTCTTTAGCGCCTACCCTTAAATAACTAACAATTCTCTACTATCTCTATCTGTTACGCAATAAGCGGAGGCTATTCGCAAAGCAACGAAAGAGGTGCGACGTCTCTACGCTACGCGCTAGGTCAACGACGCACTAAAAATAAAAAATGGCCTAAATACCTTAACTACGCTTAATCTGCCACTCCAATCTAAGGTACACATATAGCGTAAAAAGGGAGGATGGTTAGGCCTATATAAACTTATTATAATTAATAGTTAGACTTGTACTCTTTAGATGCCCTATAGACCCACTTAATTCTGCTCAACTATTGTTAAACCCTATTACAAAAATAATAGTTCTAAGCCTTTATAGGATGCCCTAGAGGATACCCTAGAGGAGAACTATAATACCCTAGAGAAGAACTACAATTAATATACTCTAGAAGGCGACTATAATCCTAATATAATTATAGTAGATATGCCGCAACTATAACGCGGTAGGGGTCGCCTAAAGGGATTACAAAATTGCTAACACCTTGTCAATTTCGAAGAGTAATTTATTACCGCTATTAAGAGTGGAGACGAGTTATTAATAGCCTTTATAATAGCTAAAGAGAAGGCTAACTTTAAGCTTATAAAATAGCTCTAAAAGGAAGGCCGTATTATAACTCCAGGAGCTCCTTTTTAAGCATCTAATAAGTAGGAGATTAACAGTCTTATTATAAGAGGAGTCTTTAAATTTAAGAAATATAACCCTGCTAAGTTCAATAGAGTCCGTATATTTAAGTTAAGAATAGTTAATAAGATTAAAGGCAAAGCTATTAATACCCTATTTAAGAAGTCAAGGCTAGTTATTTAAGGCTATAACAATAATGGTAAGAAAGTAATCCTTACGCAATTCCCTATAATTTAACAAGCTAGTTAGCGAGTTATTATTGCGCTAGCTCCCTCCTTAATAAAAAATAAAATAGCGGTTTATTTATAAAATATTACTTAGGCCTATACCTAATTAGAAACGCGCCTTTAGCGCTTAATACTAGCATACCTTCTAGAGCAAATTCGCCACCAATATCCCGAAGATATAATTATGGTTATATTTAAGCCATTATATAGAATTGCAGAGGCAGGAACTTATTAGTAGGCTATTTATAGTAAGCACCATAAAGAGAAGCTTTTAATAACTACTTCTATATTCAATCTATGCTTCTTTATTACAACCATGGGAACCCTATTTAGAATTATCGGTATATAAACTAATAATATAATTATCTTAGGAGACGACCAATTCTTAGCTCTTAAAGAAGATAAGCTAGTAAAGGCAAATTTTATAGCAAAGCTAAAGGAAAAGCTTAATTTAACAATACTATTACTTTTTAATAAATGCATCCTCTCCCTAAACGAGGATTCTATTGCTTTACGCCAGAAGGGTTAAGGTAAGAAGATCGACGTTATTAACGTTAATTCTCTAAAGTAAAGATACGTAGAGCAATGCGCTCGCGGAGCTTATATTGCTTCTATCTGTTAACCTAAGGCTTTATTTAATTTCTTTATTGCCGCCCAACACTAGGAACCAACTAGGGACGATATTCTTGCCCTAAATAAACGTCTTTCCTAGTAAATAAACCATCTTAATTGGGGACTACTCTATATACTTATTAATCTTCCCACCGCTAAGCTCTTTATATTTATTAATGGATTGTTTATAAACAATAAAGATTTTAGCTCCTAGCTAGGATATAAGATTATTATCGCGAACGAATCCACTGGAGAGAATAACTTTATAATTTATAGTAATCTTATCTATTAGAGCTTAACTAAAAGCAAGCGCGTTACTTGAAGCGTTCTAGCGTTAGAGATATATAGAATAGTTAGCGGAGTTGACATAGCAATTGCAATTAAAACTACCCTAAAAATAATTATAGATTAACTTGAACTTCCCGCTATCCCCACAATTGTGTGCACTAACTTATATTCCCTTTATAAGTGTTTAGTTAAGCTTGGTACCACAAAGGAGAAGCGCCTTATAATTAATATTATAGCACTTTAGCAATCCTATGAACGGCAAAAACTTTTTAAGATTTAATAGATTAATGGCCAAGATAACCTAGTAGATGTAATAATAAAGGCAAACCTAAATAAGGCTCTAGAGACGTTTATTAACACGAATACTCTATATATACGAGTTAAAGGTTAGGTTAAAAGGGAGTAGGATTTCACCGTAACTGTCTACCAAATTCTACCGCAACTGTCCACTAAATTCCACCGTAACTATCTACTAAGTTCTACTGCAATCTGCGGACTCTAACTTTAGCTAGCTAATTAGGATTTTCTATCCCCGGGATAGAAAAATTGCTATTGGCTCGCTTACCACTAGCGCCTTAGCGGCCCTTATAAGATATCCACCTACGGCTCCTAAACAATTCCTCCTCTTCTTCTCTTTAGCTCAGTATCTTTATAAGATAGTATTCCACAGACTTTAGTTTAGAGATATTTATGCGAGCCATTACACTAGTAAGAAAGCACCACGTTTTAAGGGGCAAATTTTAGAACAGTGAAACATATATTGCAATAGCAATAGTAAGTAAGGAGGATTAATGTTCGTTACGCTAGTTAAGTAGCGTTTGTATATAGATGGCAACCACAAAAGAAGAGTTGCTAGTGTTGGGAGTGAGATAAGTGGTTGTCACGTGTCGCCGCGGCACTAGCGTGGCGAGGAGCCTTAAGCTCCTCGCCCTCCCTTATTCTAGATTATTAAGCATTATTAATAACATTACTATATCTACTTGAGTAGTACTGGTGAGGGAGTTACCCTGTGTTACCAACACTTATAAATGGGGTTTAAACCCTTTAATAATGTTCCTTGCCTAGCTTATTAGGCCTTATAAGTTATAGAAGTAAATAAATTTATAAAGAAGATAGAAGAACTATAAGAGTTCCTTACTAACGAAATAATATAGGCCTAGTTTATTTATAAAGCTATAGTAAATAAGAACTAAACCCTAGCACTGGCTTACTAAATTAGTAACTTTATCTGGCTAGATATAAGAAATCTAAATATGAAATGACCTACGAAGAAACTTAATTGGAAGAACGCCGGCCCTTATAAGGTTGAAAAAGTTGTTTTTCCTTATGCCTACTAACTAAAGCTCCCTAATATGGTTAAAATCTACCCTATATTTTATACGTTAGTCCTCTACCTTGCTGCCCCTATATTAGACGTCCTACCTAGATAGATTTAAGACCCTCTCCTACTAGTTAAGGTGGATAATAAGGATAAATACCTTATTAAAACAGTTAATAATATTAAGTATAATAAACGGAAACGTAAATATATATACCTTATGAAATGGAGAGGCTTTACTAAGCCCTTATGGGAACCTGTTAACTCTATAGGACTTATATAAGCTGCAGAAGACTTTTATAAACTCTACCCAGAACTACTATAGCCCTATCCTATAGAAGCTTAAGTTTAAAGGGGGGGTACTATTATGGGATACCTTTATGACACCTTATATATGTCTACCTATGTCTACCTATTTCTACTAACATAGTAAGAAGAAGCTAACCGCGAGATAATAATCTAATGGCAATCTGCCGGCAATCTACGGCAATTTGCCGCATTCTGCTATATTCTACTAAGTCTACTAAATCCTGCCAAATTCTGTTAGGACTGCTACTTAAATCCTATTCTGCTCTATATATATATTAACCAAGCAACCAAACTAATAATATATACCCTTTCTTCCCGTCTCCTTACCTTCTCTCTTTATATAACGTCTTAACCTTATTATATAGTTTATATACATAGCTTAATAATATCTACTTCGCTATATATTATTACTACTTATATTTACTCCGTGACACCTAAAGCCTCTTCGCGCCCTTATATTATATTATATTAAACAACTACTATTAAAATAGTAAACGAATCCAAATCCCCTTTAATAACCATAAGTATTATATCCCTAGTTAGGAAATAGTTAACTATAATATAATAGTCCTTTATAGATGCCTTAGCTTAGTAGCGGGCTATACTAAAAGCCTAGCATTAGCAATTAATAAAAGCACTCCACGAAGAACTCTATAATATTAAGGCACTTACGTTATAAACCCTAATAATAACACCCGTAAATAAGATTAAAATATTAGTACCTAAACCTAGCCCATTAAATGCAAGCACTAAGCTAGTAATAGTAGCTTAACCTATATCTATAATAAATTTAATACCTACTATAAAATCTAAAAGGCTCCCTAATCCTTTAATATTTAATAGAAATTAAAACGACCTATATCCCTTTATAACTAAGCTCTGTTTTAAACTCTTAATAAACTATAACTAATACCCTATTAAAGCTAGTAAGGTTAGCTACGGAATATCTTATTTAAGTAAAAATGCTATATATACCATAGATCCATTCTTCTATAACAGCACCTTTATTAATTTTAAAATCTTTATCTCTCTACTAGAATAAATATATAGTAACGCCAGCCACGAATATATAGCTATTACTAGACTTAAAAACCTATAGTAATGGAACTAAGACTTTACTAGCTTCTTTTTGGAATTTTTAGGCCTTATTAGTAAGCTAGATTAGAATAAAGCCGCTAGAGTTGCTGCCCTCTAATAAGCTATTTTAGATAAAATTAAAACCCAATTAGTAGGTAGAGAACTGCTAAAAAACCTATTTAAATTTACTATAATATGTTAATAAATTAATAAGGACCTTTAATATAACAAACAGACTTATTCTCTAAAGTTAACTATACTTTATATCTAGAACTCTATGAAACTAATATATACCCTAAGGCGCAATCCGTCTCTAAAACCTAAAAGCTCTATATATAGCCCTATAGACCTTAACGCCGCTTAATTCTATACACCCTTAGGAACCAATAAATAAAGAACTTAAGCTATAAATAGAGAATGCTTTATATGCGGTAAAAAAGGATATATTTAAAAGCATTGCCAAATTTACCCTTTTAAAAAAGTCCACCATAGTTCCTCTTGTTTCTTAAATTATACCCGCTCTATAAATTATATTTAGTTGCTATAAAGTATCTTACCTTTAGTTAACTTGGAAAATAAATTATTCTAAAACTAAGTTATACTTTAGGACAAAAAGTGGAAAAATATAAGTATTTAGGCTCTTCTAGGGCTAATATACGGCATAACTCCCTTAATATATTTGGCGAAATTCAAATACTTAGAAAATAGAAGAAGGTATAAATCTTAATAGATAGCGGAGCCACTAGTATGGGCTTTATTAATATAAACTATATATAAACTTAATACCTAAATTTAAGGAAACTTAATAAGCCCTAAGGCCTATAAGGCTTTAATAGTAAACCCTTAATATATAGCAAAATAACATACTATATCCTAGTAAAAATGCGGATAAGCAAGATATGTCTCCCTATTTATAACACCCTTAAAGTAATATAAAGTTATACTTAGATATAGATAGCTAAAACAATATAATCCCTTAATTAGTTAGGTTAAAGAAATACTAAAGTTCTATATAACTTACTGCCGAAGTTATTACTTAAAAAACTATTTGCCCAATAAATATATATATAACTATTTAAAATTGATATAATATAAATTGCCCTTGCTATAAACCTTAAGCTAATATAATAAGGCCATAACAGCTAATTATGGTAAAGAATGCGAAGATATTTTATTAAAACCTCTTAAAATTTATATAATATAGACCGCACCCATTATCTTATTAGCAAAAAGATAAGATTATAAAATCTTTACTATAACTATAAAAGATATTAAGAAAGCACTAGAACCAAAATAGTATATTAATCCTTAACCTTTTATATCTAAAGAATACTATAACCTAATTAATAAGTTTAAAAAATAATTTATAGACCAACTAGCCCTATACTAAGATAAGTATAATTTTAAGATAGAACTTAAGCCGGGTATAATACTAAAGTTTAGTCCGCTATACAGTATATTATAAAAGAACTGCTTATAATGTAATAATACCTTAATAAGTATCTAGAAAAAGGATTTATTCGCCTTAGTTAATCTCTATTTACCTTACCCATACTATTTATTAAAAAGCTAGGAGGAGGCCTAAGATTCTATATTAACTATTAAGCTCTAAATATAATTATAATTTAAAACTAATATCTAATTCCCCTAATTTAAAAGACGCTTAACTATTTAGTAAAGGTATAGTACTTTATAAAGCTTAATATAGTTACTGCCTTTAATAAAATCCGTATATATAAAGGAGATAAAAAGTATATAGCTTTTTA
>Ga0307507_10001934_pt1 | contig 45020 bp, 9 predicted proteins | sample 7_EM_MG_FD_207223 | JGI IMG/M metagenome (GOLD analysis project Ga0307507, IMG submission 207223) | Populus trichocarpa ectomycorrhiza microbial communities from riparian zone in the Pacific Northwest, United States - 7_EM | ecosystem: Host-associated > Plants > Roots > Unclassified | place... | reverse complement strand
AAACTATATAAGATTGTATAAGATTATATTAGATAATATATAATAGTTAAATATATAGCATATAACTTTACCTTAATTGCATGTTAAGAAATATATAGTTACCTTTTAAAGTTGCTAAGTAGGTTAATTGCATGTTAAGAAATATATAGTTAGCTTTTAAAGTTATTAAGTTAGTTAATTGCATATTAAGTTAGTTAAATTGCGTATTAAGTTAGTTAATTGCATGTTAAGTTGGTCGAATTGCGTGTTAAGTTGGTTAATTATATGTTAAGTTGTCGAATTGTGTGTTAAGTTAGTTAATTGCGTGTTAAGTTAGTTAAATTGCGTGTTAAGTTGGTTAATTGCATGTTAAGTTGGTTGAATTGCGTGTTAAGTTGGTTAATTGCGTGTTAAGTTGGTTAATTGCGTATCGAGTTGGTTAAATTGTATGTTAATTACACGAAACGCGAAAATTAAAGTCTACTTAAATCTTATCCTGCGAATATTTTCCTGATATATCCCTTTATTACTCCTAAATTGTATCTGAAATTTTCTATTTTGGTATAGTCTCTACCTTCATTTTATTGTCTACAGCTTTAACTACACCGTTAAATCTAGGGGGGTGTGTAACTAACTACCTATATACCGCCAGAATGCCAATCTAACTTGCCTGCATATTAACTCGCTTACCGACTTGGTCACTGACTTGGTTAAATAACTCAATCAATTACCCCTTATTGTCTACACCTTTTATATATATATACCACCTAATTTCCATAGATTTAGAAGAAAGTCGCTTACTTAATTCTCCCATACTTATACTATTACATTATGCCCCCTATACACCAACTAAGAAGCTATACTCTTAGTAGCTGGCACAGAGAACTATAATATACTACTCTTAATATAAAAAGGTCTTAAGGCGGTTACCCAGTGGCTTATTAGCTAAAATATACTAGACCAGTTTTAGGTTATAAAGGAAATAGTAATAAAAGGTAAAGGGGTAAGTAATAGGCGCCCCCTAATAACTCTATAGTAGTGAAGCAAAGTTTACAATACTAGCGCGTCTATAGGCTTATTACAGCAGTAGTAGTTCCTAAAGAGGTTAAAAAGTAAGGTAGTAGAGCACTATAGGTGACTTATAGGCGCCTTATAGGCGAGTCCTAAAAGGCGGGGAGATAGATCACAGGGTTTTCTTAAAAGAGTTTTCTCTATATATATATATAAGGAGTAGTCCGCGTGGGCCTAATAGAAATCCAAATTAGACGTTAAGTAATGAATAATAATAATAATTAGGATAGAGGCAATTATTATTAGATAGAGTATAATTTAGAGAAGTCTCTTATCTTTATAATCTATTAGGTAAATTATAGTCCTCTTTAAATTAATTGCGATTGCTTATAGAGGTAGTTCCTAAATCTAGAAGACTACTATTATTAAAATCCTTATTTTTCTTATTAGAAGATTTACTCAAGGTTAAAAGCCAATTACTATTATCTTCTATATTAGAAATATTATCGCGATCCTTATTAGAAGTAGTAAGGGCGCTTAAAGTAATAGAGCGATTATCCTCCTTATTACGCTCCTATTTAGCAGCCTCTTACCTATTACTATTTTTTTTCTAGTAAAGGGCCTAAAACTTCCTTATTACCATTTAGATCCTTAATTTTAGTTTTAGAGACTTTAGTATTAGGTAGAGGCTCTACTATAGCCCTTAAGGCAGGCGCTACTAAAGTAGAAGCTTAAGGATCTCTCCTATATAGATAGCAAAAAGGTATACAGCCAATTAATTTGTGGTACGTGCGATTAATTAAGGCCGTAATAATTAGGTAAGCTATTGCCTATCGCGAAGTTCCTAAGAGTTGCTTTACTATATAAAGCTATTGGCCTACTCTACTAGGCCTTGTATAAGGGCGCGAAGAGGCTTTGGGGAAGATTTAAAGGAACAATATAAATTCTATCTAAATCTAAGGGTATATAGCTTTTCAAGAGAACAAGACGTTGCGTAAAGAAGAGAAGGGAATAACCAGAGAATCTTGTAATTAAATAGTTAGGGGTCTTGGTTAATGCGTGCGCACGTGCGCACGCGGACAGACTTTAGTAGAATTCGATTGATCTGGCAGAACTTGGTAGAAGTCAATCAAGCTAGCAGAATTCGGCAGAATTCGGTTAAAGCGTTAAGTTTATCTTATTAAGTGTTTTACTGAGACATTCCTACTGTAACTAGGCTAGTCCCGTTACAGTACCCCCCCTTTGGCCAAAGGTTTAAAATAATTCAATTTGGTTAAGAATTTATAATTTTTTTTTTTTTATCGCGTGTCATATTTTCGCGTCAGGTGGCGGTCTTGGCAAGGCAGATCTGACCAATTAGACAACTTTGACCGCTGGTCAAAGTTCCTTAACATCTTACGTGTTACGTGATCGTGTTACGAATATTATAACTTATTTCAAGTTCTTTTTAAATTCGAGTTTCGTGTATTCGTATTAGGTGGCAGTTATTTGCCTTTATATTATATCCATTTAGCCGGAGCAGGCCGCGAAGGATGGTTTTTATAGAATTCTTTTACTAGGGAAGGCGCGTTGGCCTTAATCTAATTATAGGTTTCCTAGGTTCGTGTTTTATATCCTTCCCACTTAATAAGAAGTTTAAATCGTTTAGATTGTGGTTTCTATTGCATATTGTTAATTAAGTTAATAAAGTAAGAACTGTTACCATTATTAATAATTATAGGAGGTGGCGGTGGTACTTTATAAGTTATAGGATTATCTTTTAAAGGTTGTAATAAGCTTATATAAAACATTAGGTGTATTTTCATCTTAGTTAGTAGTTTAAGCTTATAGGCGTATAGGCTTAGTTTCTTCTTAATTTAGTATAGCCCCGCAAACTTCTAATTAAGTTTCTTTAAGGGCCGTTAAGTCCGTATATTTTGTGTATTTAGGTAAGCCATATTATCTTCCTTAAAGTTCTATATAGGAGCTCGTCCTTTATTTGCATGCTATTCCTATACTATTTAAGCGTACATTAATTCACTTTGTAACAGTTCCGTTAACTGCTTTATTTAATCAGCGAAGTTATGCGCGTTAATTAACTGGATCTGTTTAATTGTGGGTCCTATTATGTTAATTTCGGGTTATAGTTTAAATCCGAGTTAAGGGTTTTGTCCATAGGTTGTGTAGAATAGCGTTACGCCTATTAATACGTTTATTATATTATTTGTAGTAAACTTAGCTAAAGGCAGCCATTTTTCCCAATTGTCTTGCAGGTAGGAGCAGTATATTTATAGGTATTGTTCCATAATCGCGTTCGCAATTTTAGTTTAACTATCTGTCTCCGGATAAAATATAGTTAAGAGTTATATTTAAATGCTTAATTGTTTGCATAGAGCTTACTAGAAGTCTAAAACAAACTGGCTTCTATAGTTGGATATTATTAAGTTAGGAAGTCCGTGTAGCTTAAAGACATACTTAATAAAACATTTGGCTACTAATATTGCATTAATTAAGTCCATGGGAATTATATATCGCATTTTTATAAGGCGGTTAACGACTACCATAATATTCGTAAACCCATTACTGCTAGGCAAGTCGACTACAAAGTCAATTAAGATATTGCGCCATCTTTGCATCGGAATTGGTAGCGGTTGAAGTACTCCTTGCTTCTTTATATAAGAGGTCTTTCCATGCACGCATATCCTGTATGCTTGAACGTATTTTCGTACGTAGTTGTGTATTATAGGCTAGTAGTATACTCGTTAAACAATCTTATAGGTCTTTATACGGCTAGGATGCCCTACTATAGGGAAGTTATATATAAAATTGAGTATTTTAAATTGTAAAGGTTTGGAATTTGGAACTACTATCTTCTGTTAATAGTACAATTAATTGTTTTAAATTTTGTATTTAGCAAGTGTAATATCCTTATACTGTCATTTTCCTGTTTAAATTGCTTTTATTACATCTATTATCTATGCGTTGTTCTTATATTTATATTCTATTAGCTTATTAATTTTTATTTCCTATTTATTAACTTCTGATTTATTTCTATTAAGTTCCATATCTAGGAACACAGGACGTAGCTTTTTAAAACGTTTAGGGGGTAGTAAGATCTATAATTAATTTATAATCCGTTTATCTAAAGCGTTCGCAGGTAGGTCCTATAATTATTATTTTAATATGTTAGGCTTCTAATTAAGTTTGCCTAGTTAGTACGTAATCTTAAAGTTAAATTATAAGAGGTATTCGGCCTAACGAATTTGGCGCTGCGTTAATTGTTTTATAGTTATAAAGTACTGCAGGTTCTTGTAGTCCGTTAATACGCGTATTAGGAACAACAATCCTTTAAGCTTAGAACGCTATTGTTTAAAGCATTTAACGATTGCAAGTAGTTCCTTATTATATATCTTATAGTTCGATTTAGCAGGGGCGAGTTTCTAAAAGAGAAAGGCTACTAGACGTAGCTTGCCGTTTTTATTGTATTGCAATAACACTCCTTTTAGTGCATGATTAGACGAATCTGTTTTGATAATGCATTTAAGATTAGGGTCAAAGTGGGCGAGAATCAGAGTAGCTATAAAACGATACTTTAGGTCATTAAAAGCTTATTTATATTTAGTGGTCTATTTAAATTTTATGTTCTTTCTTGTTAGGTTTACTAATGGCTAGGCAATTTCCAAGAAGTGGTTAATAAATTAATGATAGAAGTTTATAAATCCTAGAAATCCATAAACGTCTTATATATTACTAGGGCTTCCCTAGTTTATAATCACGGCGACTTTCTTAGGGTCCATTTTAATTCTATTATGGGATATAATTAAGCCTAAGTATATAACCTTGGACGCGTGGAACTTGTATTTCTTAATATCGCATTATAAGCCCGCATCTTATAGGCGTTTAAGAACCATTCTAATATATTTCCAATATTTAAAAAGCGAGGACGAGTAGATTAAAATATTATTAATATACGCGGTAACGAATACATTAAGGAATTTATAAAGTGTATTATTAATGTATTACTAAAACGTACCGGGACCGTTTTTTACACTAAATAGTATTACTAGGTATTTAAAGAGTCCCTATTGTATATAAAAAGCTATATACTTCTTATCTCCTTTATATATACGGATTTTATTAAAGGCAGCGACTATATTAAGCTTCGTGAAGTGCCGTGCCTTTACTAAACAGTTAAGCGTTTCTTAAATTAGGGGAATTGGATATTGGTTTTAAATCGTAATTATATTTAGAGCTTAATAATTAATATAAAATCTTAAGCCTCCTCCTAGCTTTTTAATAAATAGTATGGGTAAGGTAAATAGAGATTAACTAGGGCGAATAAATCCTTTTTCTAGATGCTTATTAAGGTATTGTTATATTATAAGCAGTTCTTCTTATAACATACCATATAGCGGACCAAACTTTGGTGTTATACTAGGCTTAAGTTCTATCTTAAAATCGTGCTTATCTTAGTGCGGGGCTAGTTGGTTTACAAATTATTTTTTAAACTCGTTAATTAGATTATAGTACTCTTTAGGTATAAGAGGTTAAGGATTAATATACTATTTCGGTTCTAGTGCTTTCTTAATATCTTCTATAGTTATAGTAAAGATTTTATAATCTCATCTTTTTGCTAATAAGATAAAGGGTACGGCCTATATTATATAAAATTTAAGAGGTTTTGATATAACATCTTCACATTCTTTACTACAATTAGCAGTCGTAGCTTTATTGTATTGGTTTAAGGTTTATGGCAAGGGTAATTTATATCATTTTAAATTTAAATAGTTGTGTGCATGTTTATAGGGCAAATAGGTTTTTAAGCAATAACTTCGGCAGTAGGTTATATAGAACTTTAGTATTTCTTTAACCCAGCTAATTAAAGGGTTATGTTATTTTAGCTATTTATATCCAAGTATTATCTTATATTGCTTTAGGGGTGTTATGAATAGGGAAACGTATTTAAGGTATTTACCTATCCGCATTTTTATAAGAGCGTAGTATGTCAATTCGCTATATATTAAGGGTTTGCCGTTAAAGCCTTATAGGCCTTAGGGCTTATTAAGTTTCTTTAAATTTAGGTATTAGGTTTTTGCGTAGTTTATATTAATAAAGCCTATACTAGTGGCTCCGCTATCTATAAGGATTTATACCTCCTTCTATTTTCTAAATATTCGAATTTCGCCAAGTATATTAAGGGAGTCGTGTTGTGTATCAGCACTAGAAGAGCCTAGATATTTATACTCTTCCACTTCTTATCCTAAGGCGCGACTTGGCCCTAGGACGATTCGTTTTCCAAGTTAGCTAAGGGTAAGATGCTTCGTAATAACTAGGTATAATTCATAGAACAAATACAAGTTAAGGAGCGAGTACGGCTTAAAGAATGAGTGCGATTTAAGGAGCGGGTGTGATTCGAAGACTGGGAGGAACTACAGCAGACTTTTTCAAAAGGGTGAGTTTGGTAATTCCTTTGGATATATCCTTTTCTACCACATTTAAAGCATTCTCCATTTGCGGCTTAAGTTCTTTGTTTGTTGGTTCCTAAGGGTGCGTAGGATCAAGTGGCGTCAAGGACCATAGGGTCGTGCGTAGGTTTCGGAAAAGGGTCACGCTTTGGGGTATATATTGGTTTCGTAGAGCTTTAAACACGAGGTGTGGTTGGCTTTAAAGAATAAGTCTATTTATTATATTAAAGGTCCTCATTAATTTGTTAATACATTATAGCAAATTTGGGTAGGTCCTTTGGCAGTTCCCTACCTATTAACTATACTCTAATTTCATCCAAAATAGCTCGTTAAAGAGCAGCAACTTTAGCGGCTTTATTCCAATCTAGTTTACCAATAAGGCCTAAAAATTCCAAAAAGAAGCTTGTAAAGTCTCAGTTCCATTATTATAGGTTTTTAAGTTTGGTAATAGTAGTATGTTCGCGGCTGGCGTTATTATATATTTATTCTAGTAGAGAGATAAAGGTTTCGAAATTAACGAAGGTGCTATTATAGAAGAATAGGTCTATGGTTTATGCAGCATCTTTACTTAAATAAGACATTCTATAGCTAACCTTGCTAGCTTCGGTAGGGTATTGGTTATAGTTTGTTAAAAGTTTAAGATAGAGCTTGGTTATAAAGGGACGTAGGTTATTTTAATTTCCATTAAATATTAGAGGGTTAGGAAGCTTTTCTAATTTCGTGGCAAGTACTGGGTTTGTTACAGGTATAGGTTAAGCTACCGTTACTGGTTTAGGGTTCGTATTTAATAGGCTAGATTTGGATACAGTTATATTAATTTTGTTTATAGGCGGTGTTGGGGTCTCTAATATAAATGCTTAGACGTTATGGAGTTCTTCGCGGAGTGCTTCTATTAATCGCTAATACTGGGCTTTTAGTGCAGCCCGCTGCTAAGCTAAGGTATCCGTAAAGAACTGTTATATTATAGTTAACTATTCCCTAACTAGGGATATAATACTTATAGTTATTAAAGAGGATTCGGGTTCGTTTGCTATTTCAATAGTAGTTGTTTTTTAACGCAACATAATATAAGGGCGTGAAGAGGCTTTAGGGAAGATTTAAAGGAATAATATAAATTCTATCTAAATCTAAGGGTATATAGCTTTTCAAGAGAACAAGACATTGCGTAAAGAAGAGAAGGGAATAACCAGAGAATCTTATAATTAAATAGTTAGGGGTCTTGGTCGATGCGTACGCACATACACACGCGGACGGACTTTGGTAGAATTCGATTAATCTGGCAGAACTTGGCAGAAGTCGATCAAGCTGGCAGAATTCGGCAGAATTCGGTCAAAGCGTCAAGTTTATCTTGTTAAGTGTTTTACTAAGACATTCCTACTGTAACTAGGCTAGTCCCGTTACACCTTATAATTAAGAGTAGCGTAGGTAGCTATTAATAATTTTTACTTTATAGCAATAAAGTAATATAAGAAGGGCGCCTTTAAACTTTATACCGTTATTACTCTACTAAATACGCAGGTAAATACTATAGTAATATATCCATTATAATATAGCAACAGCGACTCCCTTAGTAGTCTTCTGCTTAAAAGGGTAAAGGGTATAGTATTGACTAAAGTAATCGCGTATCTATAGGATCTATTTATATTTGCCGTTGGGCTTAAAGCACATATTAATTAGATCGCCTTAGATGTGATTAAAGAAAGTTAAAGAGACGATTATATTAAGTAGAGGCCTTACAGTAGAGGAAGCTTTTCTATAAGAATATCAGCATATATATACAACTAAGATTTTTTCTAAAAGTAATACTTACTCTTTATAGATCTAATAGTACTTAAGCAGCTATTTAACTTTAATAGATCTTATACCGTAATACTCGGTTATAATTATATGGTAAGTCTTCTTCTGTCCTAAGTGTTTAATATTACTATACTTCCTTATAATTATATTATAAATATTCGGCTTAGGAACCACCTTTAAGGCCCATTTATTAGGCCCTATTAGGTGCCTCTAAAGACCTTATAGCTCTAGGTAAACATTCTCTCTTATATACTACTATTGCTTAGCCTTTAATTTAGCGTTGCGTTTTTTCTATAAGCGGGCTATATAATTTAGATCCGCGAGTTAGAAAATAAGATTATTATATTTAGACTAGGTAATGCGCTTTATTAAGTTAACTTTAGTTTCTTTTAGATACTTAGTAAAGGTAGGCTTTACTATAACTAAGAAGGTAGAAATAGCGTAAGAGATATTATAGAAGTCGTCTACGGTAGAAGGAGAGGCAATTATATTAGGTATAAAGGTAGTCGCGGAGGTAGTTACGGAGGTTAATATTACTATTGCTAGTATTAGATTTAAGCTAGTAATTAAGTTAATATATATTTAGAACTTATAGATAAGACGTGCATCTTATTAAGGATTTAATTAAGTTATATATAGAGGTGGTAAATAAGAAAGGACTAATAAGAAAATTTAATAGATAATAAAGCTTACAAAGTTTAACTTTTGGAACCCCTGCGCTAGTCCTAATCGGGTAATTGCAATAAGAAAATTAATACCTTAGGAGGTTCTAAAAGAGCTCTATAAAATACCTTGCACTTAGTTATAAAATATAAACTAACTACTAGACTTAGGCTTATTAACTAGCCGTTTTGGCGACGTCGTATACGCATAGTTGGGGTAATTTAAGGCTGTTTTAGACGTTATGCGATAATAATTTACCAATTAGATTAAGAGGGGAAGAAAACCGAAGTTATTAGTATAATATATTTTAAAGAGCTTTACGATTTATAATAAGCTTTGCGCTACTATACCGCCTTATAATTAGCCTAATTTTTTTAAAGATATTTTCTGGAATAAAGCAATTGTTCCGGAATTAAGATAATAAAACCAATATACAAGTTATTTCTTTTTAAAGACGATTTGTTTTAGTATAATATAGGAATTTTTTGGAATAAGGCTTAAGCCAGTATAGGGTAGAATATTATATTAAGAACCCTAGTAAGATTAGAGTTTAATATTGCGTCCCTATTTAATTAAGTAATCTAAGAAGTAGCTAAGTAACCTATATAGGCTTTAAGCTAGACTGTAGCTTATATAGTGGACCATAATAATATAATATAAATCCATTCTACAGAGGCCTAAAAAGAAAATTCTCCTTCTTTTTTAGAAAAAGTGCGGGTTTAAGCGCCAAGACCTTACTAAAATTAACTTAATTAGCTTGATTAAAGCTTTTAATACTAGTATATTGTCTATATAGCTTTTAAAACGTAGTGTTTTAGTGTCTAGAGTTTACCTAATTAACCTCGTTTTATCGCACCTTATATTCTATAGGTTTTCGAAGGGTTTAAGGCCTTAATTGCCTCTATTCTTGGCTCTCTAACTAGCTCTCTACCCGTTTAATTATCTAATTACAATCGTTCCTTTAGAGTCTCTGGTTATAGAGCTATCGATCTACAATTAAGCCAGAGCCTTAAGTATTTTAATATCGATTTAGAATAACTAAATTAGCTAATTTTTGCCACTCTTTCTTAGTAATCTCCTTAATTTCCTTACAACTCTATATAGGAAGGAATAATTATAGATAGGCGTTAGGTAGACTGTAGTAATTACACAGCATAACTAACTAGTAGTTTTAATACTTTTGGAGCTCTTGCTGCACCTGGCCCAAAAAGACCAAACCAACTAAAAGAACCCTGAAAAACACCCTAATAATCCCCTGAGATGCATGCATCACAGAGAAGGCACAGGTAGAACGACGGTGGTACGTAGTCGCGTATAACCGCCAGACCCATACCCAATAATAGCCCCCCACAACAACAACAAGGACGGGCGAATACCATACCAGAAAGCGGAAATACCCTAATTAAGAAGGCATCTAACAAAATATAAAGCCTATTGGACGCGTCTAGTATCTAGAACTATAGGGGAGTATCTATTAGCTATTACAAACTAATACAGCTAGTAGAATGGCTCCAGTCTAGCGAACCTTAGGTGCCCCTCTAGCAAACCCTTAATTAAATCCTCTAACGGCTAAACAAAATTGAAGATAAACAAAATCCCCCCCTATAGGCAAACCGCACCTGGGCCGCTATAGCTGCGCTCCTATAGCATAGGGAACCTACCCCCCTAAAAATAACAACCGGGTATATAATCACAATACAACCAAATATAGAAAAGGCAGAGGAACTTAGGGGATAATTAAAAATAGAAGTTCTTATAGAGATTTGCAAGGAGGTCTATAACGCCGTTACAGTCTAACACCTTAGGAGTGGAGACATTAGAGTCACCCTAAAGGACCAATAGGCAAAGGAACGGGCCGTAAAGGCAGGGGACAGGCTAAAAAAGCGTATTGGTATAAAAGTGCTTTGTGAAGATCACCTAGTTAAAGTCCTATTGGTTCCTATAAGCCTTAGGGTAAAAAGGGGACGCTAGGCGGACAATATAGTAACTATATAGGAGATAGTAAAATAAACAGAATGCCTTATACTAGGACTTGTAATTACCCAGATCTAATAGCTTTGACAGGAAAATATAAACCAAGCATATAATAAGAATAATAAGAGGATATAAAGGGCGCTAGAGACTCGCTAGGGAGATAATAGACAAACGCATAGCTCCCTTATTGTTAGCGTATATACACCAGGAATGCAAAAACTCCTTATCTAAAAAGGAATAATTATAAATGGCCTTATATATAATACAAGGCTCTACAACCACAGACTACGCCTAGAACAATGTTATTGCTGTATATAATAGGGACACACCCAATCCATATACGCAGTACAGGTATACTGCGGCCACTATGCAGGCCCCCATAATATAAGATAATGTATAAATTAAGACCAAACAAAATGCGCAAACTGTCACCGAAGCACACATAAGGCGTGGGAGAGAGAAGACTGCATTAAATACAGGAGACGGAAGGAAAGGGCTTAATAGCTGCGGGAATAACTACACGCCAGGTTATACGAATGGAAACAACAGGCGATAAGCTAGGGGGACGCAGGTGTCTTCCCAGCGTTTCCTACCTTTAATACTAGGGGGCTAAGCCAGCTATCCCAAGCCTTAACGGGCCAAAAGCGACGCCGCGCAACATTACTAGACCGAACAGGGATATAAGGGACACATAGGACACAAGGGAGAGGACGCCTAGTAGGAAAACCCCTATAGACGGCTACAGCAAGTTCAAGGCCGGGACAATTAAGAATTAGATTTAACATAGCAAATACAACATACGCAGCTAGCTTATAAGGGGCATATAGCCAACCGGCGAGAACAGGGGAAGAACTGGAGGCAATAATAAACTCAGATTTAGAAAGGCTAGTAGGAACACAAGACACAGAAATAGAAAGCTCTATATAAAATAAGTAGTGGCCAGGGAGTAAATACAGGAGATAGAAGTTCTAAATATTTCAGAAAAAGTAGAAACGGAAGAAGTAAGGAGCAAAGGAAAGGCGAAGGACCCCTACTAGGGGTCCGCCACTTGACCATTATACAGTATAACTATGGCAATACAAACTACCGTCTAGTAAGGCCCCTACTAGACAGTCTAGACCTAGAGAAATACTATATTCTTGCTATATAAGAGCTGTATTATAATACCTATATATAATTAATATACTGCCCCTAAGGATTTTAGCTCCTATATAAACCAAAAGCAGCTATACGCGTATGCTTTATAATTAGTAAAAATATCAGCCTTGCCTTATAGTTATAGCAGGCAGTTAACCCAGATATTGCAGTTATAACCATCTAGACATATAGGGGACCAGTATAAATTATTAATATCTATAACCCTAGGGTTAAAGGGGTAGCATAGACAGAGAACATTATATCTATAATAAGCTTACTAGAAACTAAACACGTGGAGTCTATCCTACTAGGAGATATAAACCTCTACCACCTATAGTGGGGGGGCATCTATATTGCTGCCAATTAATAGGTAGAGTGCCTACTAAGAGCTATAGACAATGGGGGCCTTAAGCTAGCTACCCCCCTAGGTGCAATTATATGGCAACGGGGCACTGCTAAAAGTACAATTAACCTTACGATTATGGACGAAAACCTATACTAGAGACTTAAAAGGTGCTCCCCTAAAGAAGAATAGGCACTTACCTTAGACTATATCCCTATCCAGATATAACTAGATCTGGACATTAAGGCGCAACTAAATGGTAAAAGATACGCAATAAGGAAGCTTAATATAGATAGCTTCCTTAATACAATTAAACAACAACTCTAAGACCTAGAAGAAATCCACCTAATACCAAATAAGCGAGGCTTATTAGCTACCCCTAAGGAAATTAATTAAAGACTAGAAAGGATCCAGGCAGCAATTAAAAGTGGGCTAAAAGAGCACTACCTAGTTTCAAAACTAGGCCCTTACGCGCAATACGCATAGTCCGCATAGTGCGCGGCCTTTATAGCCGGCCAACGACGAGTAAGGAGGAAATATATAAGTAGCCATAATTCTAAGGATAAGAGATAATATAAAGACACAAGAAACCAGCTAAAGAATACCCTAAGAAAAAAAGCAAGGAATAACTAGAGACGGTTTATAAATAAATATACTACTAACCTAAGTCTCCCCTATAATAAGGGCCTTTGGACCATAGCAAAATGGGTAAAGAAAAAGGCGGGACGCCTAGTAGAAGATCTATACCTACCACCCCTATAAAGAGTAGGCAAACTATAGGCCACAAGTAACAATAACAAGAAGGCAAAGATCCTTATAGAAAGATTTTTCCCTTAACCAGCTCCAGCAGACCTTAGCGATATTACTGGTAAAACACCAGTAACTTGCCTAAGGGTTAACAGTAATATAACAATTAAAGAAATGGCCAGAATTATTAGCCGCCTTTTAAACAACATAGTACTAGGACTAGATAGGATCCTAAATAAAGCCCTAAAGACCTGTGGACTACTTATAGCACCTTAGCTTGCAGACGTAGCCAGAGTATACTTTGTAATAGGCTATTACCCGTAACTTAAAAGATCCATAATGACGGTTATCTTATAAAAAGAAGGTAAAGTAGACTACTTAATCCTAGAAAGCTACCGCCCTATTGCCTTAGAAAACACCCTAAGCAAGATCTTAGAAAAGGTTATAGCGGACTATATAGTAGATATGGCAGAGGAACACGCCCTACTACCACAAAGCCAAATAGGGGCAAGAAAGAATCGCTTAATACTATTAGCACTTATACTACTCGCTACTACCATTAAAACTGTATAGGCTATGCGAAAGGACTTTATAGTATTAATACTTAGCCTAGATATTAGCGGCGCCTATAACAATATACCCTATAAGCGTCTCCTATACATCCTTAGGGCAAAGGGCTTCCTAGAATAAATCATTTAGTTTATTTAAGGATTTATAGGCCAGAAAGAAACGTTACTAGTCTTTAGCGGATACTAAAGCCCCCCTATTACAGTTGTAATAGAAATACTATAAGGATTACCTCTGTTGCCTATACTCTTTCTCTTCTTTATAAGCAACCTGCTTAACACCTTTAAGGAAGGGGCGACTTAGGGGATAGGCTTTATTAATAATATAAACCTAATTATATATGGGCTAATAGCCGCAGAGAACTGTAGGATACTAGAGAAAGCCTATAACACCTATATAGAATAGGTAAGACAATATAGAGTCTAATTCTTACCAGAGAAATACTAGCTAATCTATTTTATAAGAAAACGTAACTAATCTGCAGATCTTTAGCATATAATCTATATTTAAGGCTTTAGGGGTTAACCGGTTTAAGGCCTAAGGGTATTAGGAGTATGGGTAGATAGTAAGCTCTAGTAGAGCATATATGCGGCGCAAGCGGCCCGTAAGGGCTAAGTATAGTATATCGCCATGTCCAGGATCGTTAATTCTATATAGGGTCTATACTTCTAGAGGTTACGCCTACTATATATAGCAGTTGTCCGGCCAACCATGACGTATAGATCTAGTATTTGGGCCACTAGAGAAACTAAAAAAGGCCCCCCTAAATTACTCCTTAAACCACTCTAAAAGGTCTAAATAGCCTGCCTTAGGAGTATAACAGGTGGGTATAAGCAAACGGCCACAGCACTACTTAAGAAGGAAGCCAATATTCCCCCCCTATAACTATATATTAAAGCCGATGTAATGTAAAGGGTGCAAAAGGAACGCAACTCTAATATTATAAAGTATATCAAGACACGCCTAAATAAACTATAGAGGGACCCTAGGGTGCCCTATAGGAGAAGGAACCAATAACCCTAAAGTAGGGAAGATATATTAGGAAAACAGGTAGAGAAAGTAGAAGAAGAATAGTACGGCGCTAGGGCCCAGGCCCATATAGAGAAGGAAGGGAGACGCGTAAGAGGCCAGTAAAGATAATAGTAAGGGAGAGAAAGGAGCTAAAGTAGAGCACAAAAGAGTACTAGAAAACTATCTACCGTAATATAATACTGGTTAGACCAACGCTGGAGAGATAAATAGGAGTTAAAGGTATAGAGGTAGACTTAAGCAAGGGGAACCCAAGCCGTAGTATAGGCAACGCTATAGGGGGTAAATACTTAAGGGCTCTAAGAGGGCCTAATAAAGGCAGAAAATATAATGGCAATACTCTTAAGGATAGGAATAATAGGACTAAAAGATTAGCTTCACTAGGTAGGTATCCTAGTAGGTAGCCTAAGGTGCAAATATAGCTGGCCAAGACAGACACCAAAATATATAATACTATTATGCCCCTTACGCACTAGCTGAGAAGCAATGCTCTCAGCAGCTAGCATAGAAAACTATAATATACTGCTCTTAATATAGAAAGGCCTTAAGGCGGCTACCCAGTGGCTTATTAGCTAAAATATGCTAGACCAGTTCTGGGTTGCAAAGGAAATAGCAATAGAAAGCAAAGGGGTGAGTAACAGGCGCCCCCTAATAACTCTATAGGAGTAGAGTACAGTGTGTGATACTAGCGCGTCCGTAGGTTTGTTACGGCAGCAGTAGTTCCTAAGGAGGTCAAAAAATAAGGTAGTAGAGCACTACTGGTGACTTATAGGCAACTTATAAGCGAGCCCTAAAAGGCGGGGAGATGGATTACGGGGTTTTCTCAAATAGAGTTTTCTCCCCACATGTATATAAGGAGTAGTCCGCGTGGGCCCAACAGGGATCCGAATCGGACGTTAAGTAATAAATAATAATAATAATTACACAGCATCTTATAGCCTGTTTTAAGTACCTTAAAAATCGTAAAGAGCTTATAATTAGCTTCCTTATAGAGCTACTTATTAGCGACTTAGTTAATTAAGGCACGAGTATGGTAAGAGGGACGCGCAAGCCTATACGATTGGATTGTCTATAAACGAGGATCCAAAGCTAGAGAAAGGAAAGGGGAAGAACAGAAGCACCGCTTAAAGTTATATACAATTCTCTAGTTACGTAACGGCACTTTGCTATTACGTAACGGCAATTTACGGCAATCTGCGGCAATGTGCTAGTACTATAACACAATTTACCGTTTTCCACTAGCGCTATAATATTACCCCCCCCTCTAAAAAAGCCTGCCCTTAGGCTTTATATATCCATAGGGTGTTCTTATCTATATGCTTAATAGGTAGCTTATTATCTTCGCTATACTAGCACTCTATCTACTTGTTTAGATACTTTAGAGGTCCTAGCTTATTAGGGTATTAGTTATAGAACTCTTTAAGCTTCTAGGGGTAACCTATAAAGTTCTAGGCAGGGTACTAGGTTAGGTCTAGATCGTAACCTTTCCATTAGACACGGTATTTTAGCGTTCCTTATACTAGTTTACAGGCTAGTATTTTATTAACTTCCCATTTATCGTCGCCATTAACTTAAATTAGCAGTAGAGGCTTATTCTTTTATTTAGGTAGTAGGTTATTTGCAGCTTTCCATAGCTTATCTAGTAAGAAAACAGGGTGGACTTTAATTAAGTCTAGGAGTTTAACCTCGTATAAGTTGCCTTCTTTATTAAGGATCTTATATAGTCCTACTATCTTATAGTCTAGCTTATAGCTAGGCCGTTCTGTCTTCTAGTTCTTTATTATAACCTAGACCTTATCGCCTACGGTAAAGTCAGGCTTGCGCCTGTATTTATTTACCTACTATTCCATTAATTTCTAGGCCTTCTCTAGGTTCTTATAGGCTACTACCTATACTTCTTCTAAGTGTCTAGTATACTGCTGTGCCTCCTTATAAGATAGTTTTTTATATATAGTCTATAGTCCTTCCGGTCTCTCCCAGTTAAAGCTTATATAGGGTAAGTATCCCATTTTTAGCTAAATAGGTGCAAACCCCGTAGAGTTATAGGGTAGGGTTGCCTGGGCGTAGTCTATTATAGCTAGTAGTTTAATTTAGTTGTCCTAAAAGTAGTTAATAAAGGGCCAGAGTCTCTAGTCTAAGTATTAATTTATAATCTCTGTCTAACCGTCTATCTAGGGGTGGTATGCTATAGAGAGCTTTAGCCTAATACCTAGGATCTAGGTAAACTTGTTCTAGAAGGCTAATATAAACTGCAGCCTATAGTTGGATATAATAGTATCTAGTGGTCCATAAATTTAGTAGATATAGTGGATATATAGTTAGGCCGCCTCTTTAGTATTAATATTTTTATAATAGGGGATTAAGAATAGGCGCTTGCTAAAGCGGTTAACTAGGATTATAACTATATTATATCCGTTGCGGTCTATAGGTAACTTATAGAAGTCTATAAAGATATACTATTAGGGGTGTTCTGGTATTAGGAGTAGCTTTAATAGCCTTAGGGTCTTATCTTATAGAATTATAGACCTATAGCAGTTATTGCAGTTCTATATATAGCGGTTAATATCTATAACTATTCCAGGCCAGTAGTAGCGGTCGCTAATAATTCTACAGGTTTTATTTTTTCTAGGGTAGGCCGTAGAGACCTAGGTATATACTTTAGCGATAAGCTAAGTTTATAAATTCTATTTCTCTACCACTACTAGCCGTTCCTAGTGCTTAAGCAGTCCGTTTTTAAGGGACTATAGGCTAGTAGTATCCTTTTCCTTTTCGCGGTACTCCTATAGAGAAGGGGCCGTATAGTTTGCCTATAGTAGTTTATTAATAAGGTTAAGTTCCGTAGAGTTAATAGGACATATTTCAGCGTCTAAAGGGTCCGTATTTAGTTCTGCCTATATCTAGGGGTTAAGGTGCTTTAGTTATAGTAGTGTTTAGGTCTATAATAAGATCTTTACAGCCATCTAGTTATCTAGATCCTATTTATACCTTATAAGAGTATCCATATGGTTTATAGCGCCTGGTCTATATATAATTAAGAAGTTAAACTAAGATAGGATATCCGCCTAGCGTGCCTACTAGGCTATAAGGACCTTTATTATTATAAAATATTCTAAGGCCTTATAATCTAAGACTACCCAAATAGGTTTAGGGGTCCCCTTTAGCTATATATACTAGTACTAAAGGCTGGAAATAATAGCTAGCATCTCTTTGTTATAGATATAGTAATTTAGCTCTATATCTATTATAGTCTTTAAATAGTATATAATAGGGTGCTATTCTCTATCTAGCTGTTTCTGGGAATAGATGGTAGCTATTATACTATCTAAAGTATCCGTTTCTAACATTAAGGGCCGTTCTAAGTAGAAATAGGCCAGTAGCAGAGTAGAGACTAGCCGCTTTCTAAGTTTGTTAAAGGCCTTTTGATATATATTATTAAAATAAAAAGGTTAGTTCTTTCTAGTAAGGCGGTTAAGGGGTTAAGCAATTCTACTATAGTCTTTAACAAAGCGTTAGTAGAAGTTACAAAAACCTAAGAATAACTATACCCCCTTTATGGTCCTTAGGGGTTCCCATTAATTAATTACAGCCGTTTTTTTTTAGGTCTGCCTTAATTTTATCCGTATTAATAATAAACCCTAAGTGCTTAGTGCGCTTAATACTAAATTCTAACTTCCTAATATTAGCCTAGAGACTAGCTTCGCGGAGCTATTATAGGACTTTATAAATATGCTCCTTATATTCCAGTTTATTCTTAGAGTAAATTATAATATTATCTAGGTAGGCTGTATAAAAGTCATTAAGGTAGTCAAAAAGTACGTTATTTATATACTGTTGGTATATAGCTAGTCCGTTAGTTAGTCCAAAAGGTAGTACTTTGCATTTATATAATCTATAGCAGGTCTAAAATATAGTAAGATCCTTAGATTTAGGGTCTATTCTAATCTAGTAAAAGGCCTAGCGGATATTAAGCTTTATAAAGATCTTAGCCTTACTTATATAGGCTAGTATTTCTTTAAGTAAGGGCAGTGGATATTAGTCTTTATAGGTTATATAATTTAGTTTATAGTAGTTAATATAGAAACGGAGTCTATTATTAGGCTTTTTTATAAAGAAAATAAGTAAGGTAAAGGGGACTTAGCTAGGCTTAATAAAGCCCTTATTAAGGTTATTAATAAGGTACTACTTAGTGGCCTATAGTTTATTAGTAGATTACTAGCGGAGGGGGCTATAGCTAAGGGTGTTTTCTTTATCTGGCTTAATCTTAATCTTATAGTTATATAGTTAGTAAGGTGGGAGTATATTAGATACGGCCTTAGAGAATATATCCTTAAATTCCTAGTATTAGCGGAGTAGTTTCTATTCTACCAGCTCCTTATCTATAAGCTTACTTTCCCCACTAAGCTAGTTATAGGCTAGGGCTTCCTTAGCTTTAATTATCTGGTTAATCTTATATAAGCTAGTTGTAAAGGCAACAGTATTAGGCTGTTTTAAGTTCTAGGAGAACCCTGTAGCGCTAATATAGCAGATATTAACTAGTAGGAGGTTTATAGGTTTCTTTATAGACATTTTATAAACCATATTTTGCGGTTAAAGGCTTATAATCCTCCTTAGCTCCTATTCTATCTTCCATAGGTTATCTTTTTAGTCTATTTATTTAGTACGGTGTCTAATATTCCTTGCTGTTCTTTATAGCTATATAGGGCCTAGTTTATCTAGCTAATTACTAGCTTTTTAGGTCCCTAATATCGGCAGTATAACGTTAGTAGTCTGGGAGCGTTATAATATATAGATCCGTTATAGATTAAGCTATATATCTTTTTTAAATGCCTGGTCCCTATATATAGCATTAGCCTAATAAATAGTGTCTATTTATGGCCGTATAAGGTTTTCTATTATAATGCTAATTTCTTTTATAAAGGAAGGGGTTAGGGGTAGGGTTTTAGGCTAGATAAGCCGTCTACTCTATATATTAAGCTATAAGCCTAAATAGGCTAGCCATTTTCTTCTTAAAATTATATTATAGCTTCCTAGGTCCATAATAAGTAAGGGGATATTATACTGCCTTTATCTATTAACACGGAGGTAAATCTGTAAGATAGTTATAATAGGTGGCCCTATTTATCCGTTATATCTATAAATTGAAATTAGTTTAGGCAGTTCTTTAAGGGGTATATTTAGAAAATTAGCCAGCTTTATAGTATACTGGGTATCTATTAAGGTAAAGGTATTTGCTCTAGAGTTAGCTAAAGCAGAGGTTAAAACTTAATATCTATTACAGAATAAAGTATAAGGGATAGTATAGCTTTTTTTACTAACTAGCCAACCTAGATTAATATATAACATATTAATCCCTTTTAACCCTAGAGAGGAGTCTTCCTCTAGGGTTCCTCTTTTTCTAACTTTATACTATTCTCCTAAATTAATAGAACCTCGCCCGCTTTTATATTTATTAGGCAATTCTTTATAATATAGCCCTTCTAGCCATAAGAGAAGTAAGCTCCCTAATTGCTAAGGGCCTATATATAGGGGTTACTATATATAGGCTAAGCATTTACTAGACCTGTAGTAGGACTGGCTATATAGCTAGCTGCTAATCTAGCGGCGGGCTATACGGTTAGTATTATAGGGGTTGCAGATCCTACTAGGGCGCTATAGCCTATTTTTATAGTACTTATATTCTGGTTAGCAGAGCTTCTAGTCTTATACTGCTTAGTATATACCTTAATTTAACAGAGGCCCTAGTTAATAGCTAGACATTAGTCTATAAGTCCCTTTAGCGTCTATATAGTAGTATAAACTGGTAGTACAGTGTGCTATAGGTCTAGGGTAAGCTTATTAAAGAGGTCTAGCATTAGATCTTCCTAGGGGATTTAAGCCTATCCAGCTAGGTGTAAAAAGCAAGTCTAGAAGACCAAGAAGGTCTCTATTATTTTTATATTTAGGCTTTTATAATTAAGCTAGGCGTTTTATACTTTAAAGGGATCCTTATAAATAGAAGATAGGTAGTTAATTATCTCTTCTTCTAAAAGGAAGGGGTCTACTAAGTCCTAGGCGTATTACGGATATAGGTGTATCTATATATTACCGCCAGTGCGGCCAAAGATATATGCCATTTTAGCTTAGGTATTAGAAAAGTGGTCCGTATTAACTTTAAGCTTATTCTATAATTAAAGCTTCCAGTTATTAAATATAGGGTTGGTTCCATCTATAAGTAATAGGGGGTCTGCAACCTTTGCAGACCATAATAATGCTAATACTATATATTGGGCTAGGGCCTTAAGGACTATAGCAAGTCTCTAGGTGTTTAATAACTCCTTACTAGGTATAGGGGTGTCTCTAGTTTCAAGCAGCTCTTAAAGCTGTTTAATTTTAGTATTAGCTGCTGCGAGCTCTTCCTAGGGGGTCAAGACAGCGACTATTTTACCATTAGAGGTATTTGTGGGTCCTATAGCGGCTTTGCCAGCTACTATATTTCTTAGCATAGTGGTAGGGGTATTAAGTAATTTCTAGTTGTTAATTTATTTTCTAGGGGTTCTAGTCCATACATGTCCTGTTTTAAGGTTTCGCGTTCTATTTATATTCTTTTAGTTCTATATCCTTATCCTTATAGTCCTAGTAATGTCCTTAGGGTCCTATTCTATATCCTTATCCTTTTTATAGTCTATAGATATTTTTAAGTTCCTTCTTAGGAAGAAAGAGTAATAACAAGCTTTGGATAATGTTAGCGACTTAGTTAATTAAGGCATAAGTACGGCAAGAGGGTCGCGCATGCCTATACGATTGGATTATCTATAAACGAGGATCCAAAGCTAGAGAAAGGAAAAGAGAAGAAGGGTAGCGCCGCTCGAGGTTTTATACGATCGTCTGGTTACGTGACTGCGACTGTCTAAAACAGTAAGAAACTGTCTGCGATTATCCGCCACAATCTACCGCTATAATCTACTGTTTTCCACTAGCGCCGTAACATAGTACCTAGTAGCATACTATAGTTGGAAGATAATACTACCGGAACTAAACTATAATATTTATAATAAGGAGTTATTAGGTATAGTTATAGTACTTAAGAAATAGAGAGCATTCTTATAAGGTATAGAGAAACTATTTATAGTAAAAACGGATTATAGGAATCTAATAAGATTCCTAATAACGAAGGAACTAAACTAAAGACAGGTTAGATGGGCGGAAATGCTTATAGAATACTATTTTGAAATTTAGTATACTAAGGGTACTAAAAATATAAGAGTAGATGTACTTAGTAGGAAGGTAAAGCTATAAAATAAAGAAAAGCTATTAGGAGTAATGTTACGCAAAGATAAGGATGGATTAATTAGGTATAATTATCCTAAGATTATAGCAATAAAAGAAGAAAGGACCTATAAGATACTAGAGAGTGTATGGTTATAAAGGATCTAAGAAGTATAAAGTAAAGATCTAGACTTAGAGCAGTATAAGTACTAAGAGGCTATATATATACCAAGAGAAATTACAGAAGGGTTTATAAGGGAATTCTATAAGGGGATAACTTAGGGATATAACGGAGCTATAGGCTTAGTGTTAAGACTTTAGGAGAAATATATTATTTAAGGAATTTAGGGACTAGCGAGAAAAGTTATAAAGAAGTATTTACATTGTTAAAGGAATAAACTAATAAGGTATAAGCTGTATAGAGGGCTATAATCTATTAAAATACCAGAGAGACTATAGGAGGTTATATTATAGGGCTTTATTATAAAGTTACTAAAGTTAAAAGACCCTATTACCGGATAAGATTATAACGCAATCTTAGTAATAGTAGATAAGTTAACTAAGTAGGGCTACTTTATAGCATATATAAAAGAAATCTTAGCGGAAGATATAGCTAGAATCTATATTAAAGAAGTATTTATAAGACATGGAGCACTAATAAAGATTATATTAGATAGAGATTTAAGATTTATAGCAGCATTTTAGGAGGTATTTTTAGCGGAATAAGAGGTTTATATAGTAACGTTAATAGCATATTACCTATAAATAGATAGTTAAATAGAGAGACTAAACTAAACGTTAGAATAGTATCTAAGGTATTATATTAATTATGCATAGAATAATTAGGTATCGTTATTACTAGTTATATGGTTTATATATAACGCAACACTATAGAAAGGGATAGGTATATTACCATTTAAGGCGAATTATGGATACGAGCTAAGGATATTATTATTGCTATAATAAGTAAAGAAAACGAGTAGCACAGCTAAAGAAAGAATGGAGAACTTAATAAGTCTTTATAAGTACCTTACGGAAATAGCTAAATTAGTATAGATAAGGATAAAAAGGTACTACATCGGGAAAATATTCGTAGGCTGGGATTTAAGTCGGCTTTGTTAAGCGCGTTTTGCGTAATTGATATGTAATTAACCAACTTAACACATTTAAAAGTTAAATAACACGCAGTTGACTAACTTAATAACTTTTAGAGCTAACTGTATATTTCTTAATATGCAATTGGCTAACTTAACAACTTTTAAAGCTAACTATATATCTCTTAACATGCAATTGGCCAACTTGACAACTTTTAAAGCTAACTATATATTTCTTAACATGTAATTAAGGTAAAGATATATGCTAATTGCGTAAATAATTTTTTACTATTTTCTTAGCCTGCAGTATGCTAGCTTATAATATATATTAGGATCAAAATAATTTTATATAATCTTATATAGTCTAATATAGTCTTATTACTTGGAGGCTCTGCACAAGGCTCTACACGAAGCTCTGCATCTGTCAGATAATCTGTATTCTCTATAAGGCACAGGTTATGTGCACAGGTCACGTGCACAGTAAAATCTCTTCGTAGCTCAAAGCCCTTAGGGGCCCAGACAATCAATCAACCTATTTCATCAATTTGCAGCCACCTTATCTTTTACCCTTCCTTACATCCTCCCTAACTTAGGAGGCACTGGAACGGCAGCTAGCAGAGGACCGTCGCCAGAACCAGACGACCGTCGCTAGAACCAGATAACCGTCCTAGAGCCAGACAACCGTTACCAGAACTAGACGACGATCTTTTAAATAACCAGCCAGCGAATACTACGAACGATTTAATTAATTAATTGATCGAATTAAACCAGAGCTTTAATATCGGCCGTTACCAAATCAAATTAAGGCCTCCTAGGGAAGCATCCTAGACGACTACTGTTTAAATATATAGCTAGTAAACGGCTATAGAGAACGATTTGAATAAATTAGAGCCTTTAATTAGGCTGACCCCTTCCCTAAATTGAATTAGACACTAATACAGGCAGGTAGGTAGGTAGGCAGGTAGGTAGGTAGGTAGGTAGATAGGTAGAAGATAACCATCGCTATATATTAAATTATCTAAAATAATGATATTTATTTTGCTAGCCTTATAAATAGCTTTAAAGTAGCTTTTATTTAACTAAAATATATTATTAGTATAAAAGAGGTAAATAGCTCTAAATACAATTGTGGTTGCTAAATGCATAGGTTACTGGTAGGCTGCGCATAGGCTGCGTGTTAAAAAAAATATAACATAGGCTAGTTGGTTGAGTTGCCAAATGCCCTCAACTGCGCGCCAATTGCGTCAACTACTAACTATTGAGGCCATTGAGAGGGGACCATATTTTGCCGATGTATAATGCTAAGAGATCTAAGGGACTAGATCTTAAGGAGGGAGATAAAGTATAGCTACTATATAAAAATTTTAAAAGTTAATAACTAAGTAAGAAGTTGGACTATGTTAGACTAGGACCATTTATAATTACGTTAAAGATCTTAGAAGTTATATATAGACTTAACTTACTAGAAAAGATAAAGATCTACCCTATATAGTATATTATGATACTAAAGTTAGTATACAGAAATGTTAAGCTACTAGTTTATAAAGTAGATATATATAGAGGTTAAGAAGAAGACGAATAGGAAAATTAAAAGATTATTAGTTATAAGGATATTAATAACAAAATATAGTATAAGGTTAAGTGGGTAGGCTATAGTAAGACTACTTAGGAACCACTAAATAACCTAAAGAACGCTATAAGAAAGGTATAGGAGTATTAGAGAAAAATAGGTTAGGTAGTATTAATAAAGAAGGAATACTGTCTAAACAAGGTTTCGCAATGCAGTTGCATGCGATCACGTGAGCTAAGCGAGCTTAGGAAATCCACCAAATTCTACCTGTAGAATAGAAGAAAAGAAGAAAGCATTAATCAAATCAGTTACTACCCAATACTATTGCAATAGCAGTACGTATTACCGGAAGTGATACCGACACTGATTAGTAATTACAGATTAGGAGACGTACTACCTATAAAGAGAGACGAGCTCGATCAGTCCATGCTATAGGCCTCTACCGACCTCTTTTGCTAAGGAGCATCAGTCGACGTATATTTAAAAGGCCAACCCCTATCTAATAGGCCCTTAACTCTTTATATACAGCCCTTAGGTGTTTAAGGAACCGACCCCTTTTAATAGGCTCTTGGTTTGCGTCTATTACGCATTTTATACTACCCAGATCACGTTAAGGAGTATTAGTCGATATATACTTAAAAAGTTAACCCCTATCTAATAGGCCCTTAGTTCGCGTCTATTACGCATTTAAACTTAACAAAAGTTAAGTATCCGCGTCTATTACGCGCTTAAAATCTAAAATTAAACTCAACAAGAGTTATGAGATAAGAATTGACATATTAGATATTAGGGTATAAGTTAAAGAAGGACGGAGGAGATAGAGCGAAGGGCTTAACGTATAGTCTAAAGACATCAATAAAGAAGAAATTAGTGAATTTATATAGTATAAGATTATAGAATATAGATTTTATAATATAAAAGACAACGACCTATAGGAGCTTTACCGCGATAATTTTAGCACCTTTATACTAGAAGTCTTTAAGGATTATAACTAGATAACTGTTTGTAACCTCTAATACTTTCTTTAAGTTCACGGAGTATAGGTTAAGAAGGATAGACGTGTTATAGTCCTACAGTCACTCTTTAACACCCTATAAGAATAAGAACCTATAGAATGGACTAAACTTAAGATTAGGGAATATATGGCAACCGGAGGAAAGTTTAATTTAGGACGAATTGACTACCTTCTTAAGAACAACTTTACTAGCACCAGTACCATTAAAACCCTAATCTTAACCTTACCAACCATAAACCCCATACTATTTACGATACCACCCATAAACCCCGTCCTACCTACGATACTACCTATATAACCTACCTTGTTAATACAATAAAACCAACCTTATATTAATCTACTAATAGTAATAGGACTATTCAAACAGAACTAAAACTAGGGTTTTGGTAAGGAGTTAATAAACCTTATAAAGATATATATGGAAGACAATAAGTACAGTAGAGAAGATAACAATTTCGACTTTAAACTTACTATCTTCTATAACCTCTGTAGCAGAGCTGACGTACCCTAAGAAGCTAAGGTTAAAGCCTACTCTATAATGCTACGCGGCTTAATACTTGACCATTACTACACTAACCTTAAGAACGTTACTATAACCCTCTTATTTAACCAAATTTATAACGTAACACGTTACTACTTTAAGGGACCCAAGTATAGACGCGGTATACTAGGGCAGTGGAACTTAATAACCTTAAGGTCTGTAATAAGTAAGGGCAAGAATACCGGCAAATTAACCCTAGACTGCCTATAGTTGCTTATTAAAGAGCTAAGACACCTCTAGTATGGCCTTAACCTAGACTTACGCATAGATAAGTTTCTTTATAATAAGCTTATTAACGCCTACCAGGAGTTACTAGCGTGTTAATATGCCTGCTTTAAACCTTCTAACAGCTTAACTAGCCTAATTAATAACTTACAATCCTCTATTATAATATTCGAAAGGTTAAATAGTAAGAACCCCTAAGCCTTCTTTACCGACCGCCGCTACCATAGATAATACCCCTTATAGAATATAATTATTCTTATCTAGCCGATATGCATTATTAAAGAAGCACTACTTTGTCTGCTATAAGGAAGGCTGCTAGTTATCTAAATACTTAAGAGAAGAACGCGATAAATTAAGAAAGAAGTTTAAGGATAGACTTAACTGCCACTTTAATAGACACGCCAAGTAATATATTACCGAGTATAAGGGAACAGATTATGATAATAAACTTAACTTAAAATCTACTAATAACGCAATAGAAGCCCTTATAATCGATATTAAGTTACTACTAGTATCTCTGGCTTAGGAATAGACTAAATTATTTCTTACCTCTTTTGGAATAATATAGCATAAAGGAGCCACTAATACTGTAACTAACTTAGCGGACCAATTCTTTACCTATACGATTACCGGCACTAACCTAACTGCTTACTATAATAACCTAGACCTATTTGCCTACGTTACTACTAGCTAATATACCTCCAATAAGTTTTATGGAGTAATAATTGATATAGAAGCCTTAAAGAGATTAACAGTAGGTTACGGACAATACCTCGCATATAGAAAGACCTATAATACCGTTATTAATACCTTAAAGGCCGGCGCTATTAATATCCAGTTTAGTATCGGCTCTACCTCTTCTATTAGCTCCATTATAGTTAATATACCAGTTAGTAATATTGAGTTTTACATTATAAAGGCCGATATACCCTTCCTACTATGTCTTGTAGATATAGATATACTAAAGGCCTATTATAATAACCTTAAGAACGTCCTAGTCACCCCAATAAAATTAGTACTAGTAGTTTGCTAATTTGGCCACCCCTTTTTGCTATAGAAAAGAGTTACTATAGTTATTTATAACCTACTTATTTAACTAAAACCCTTACTACCTAACTACTACTAAACTCCGCCGACTCTACTGCTGCTTTAGACATCTATTGGCAGATAAGCTATATAAGGTATTAGAACGCTCTGGCTACGATAATATTAATAAGCAGGTTATTGACTATCTTACTAAGTACTATTCCCACTACTAGAAATACGGTAAATCCCCTAGATAGTTTAAGTTTATACTATAAGAAGACTAAGATTCCGATTTTAACCATTCTATTTTTATTAACATTATATATATTAATGGAAACCCTATCCTTTATATAATTAATAAAGCTACCAGATTTTAAGCCGCAAGATAGCTATATAATATCTCCGTAAAACATACCTGGGATATCCTATAACTATACTAGATTGACACCTATATTAGACCACCTAACTATATTACCCACAATACTGGGAAGAACTTTATAAGTAAGGAGTTTTAACAGTACGCTATGGCAATGGCTATATTAACTAAGAGCGTTCTAGTAGAAGCTTACTAGTCTATTAGAATGGTAGAAAGAGCTTATCTAATACTATGCTAAGTATACTAGATAATTATAGAGGAGCTATAGGACTTAGGAATAACTAAAGAATTAGCTTTATAAATGGCAGTAAAGGCCGCTAATAATATAGCTGGCCTAGATGGCTTAGTCCCAATACTTCTCGTCTTTAGTGCCTACCCTTAAATAAGCGAACTTGACCTACCAGTACCCTCTATTATACAGTAAGCGGCAGCTATAAAGAAGGCAATGGAGGAGATTGTAAGGATTAGGGTAAAGAAGCAAGTTAATAATGCATTAAACTAACAAAATGTTCTATCTGTTACTACAATCTATAACCTCCTCCTTAATTTAGATGTACTTATATGGCGTAAAGGCAATACTGGATAGAGCGGTATATGGACTAGCCTATTTAAGTTGCTTGGAATTAATAGAGAGATATATAAGATATAACTCCCTAGTAGACCTACTAATTTTAGGACTATAGCAGTAAAGCTATATTTATAACCTAAACTAGAAGAACCTAATAAGGAACTAAAGGAAGAACTAATTAAGAAACTGACTAAGGAACTGACTGAGAAACCGACTAAGGAATTAACCAAGGAACTGGTAGCTAGTGCACCCCCCTAAAGATTGAAATGGACATAATAATTACTGATAAAGTCCTAACAAAACACCGCAGACGTATTAATATTTATTAATAACAGCCCGATGAAACCTGATACTATAACCTTTCAGTATACCTTACCGTTATTTATAGAGTCTTAATGCAAGAAGATAAACGATTTACTTAAGAAAGGTGTCTTCGAGTTTATTAATATAGTAGACGTTCTAGAAGGAGTTAGAATCTTTAACTCCTAATTTATTAATAAGATTAAAAACGCCGGAATAGATAAGGCCTTTAAGAAGTTTAGACTAGTTATATAAGCCTATAATAACTATAGCAAAGACCTAGTCTTAACACAATTACTAACTATTTAATGTATTAGTTAGAGAATTATCCTAGTACTTATGGTAACCCTATAGGGAAATAAAAAAAGACTAGCTTCTTTATACCTACGCGATATCTTATAAGCCTATATATAGTCTAGTACCCACCTAAATAGAGACTTCTTTATACGCCTACTACTAGAACTCGGACTAAAGGATGAATTAATTCTAAGAGTTATTAAACCACTCTATAGTGTCCCAGAAGCTAATAACTATTGGTTTAATATATACTACTGTTACCACCTTAATAAGTTATGGATAAACTAGTTAATATATAACCCCTGCTTGCTATATACGAACAGTAACGGCTTTAGAATTATAGGATTGTAGACCGATGATATATTATTCTTTACTAATGAGACCTTTGCGGAAATTAAAGAGACGAAACTCTAAGAGGTAGGTTTTTTGGCTAAAGAGAGAGAGAAGCTTACCTAGACTACCCTAATTAAGTTTAATGGAGGCTATATTAAGCAAGATAAGGACTTACTAGTTCTTATTTAGGAACGTTAATACTAAAACTTAAAGCTAGTTACTATAAAGGCTATAGACTTAACTAGCTCTAGAGGGGAAGTCCGCAAGGTAGTTACACTAAAGGACTAGTACGTTACTTAGAGAGCAAGAGGAGCCTATATTGCCACAGTCTGCCAACTAGAAGCCGCCTTTAACCTAAAGGAGAAATACGCGAAGCAGCTTAATAAGCGGCTATAGTGGTATATTAATAACCCCTTAAGAGGACTCCGCTTTATACAACTTAATACCAGTAAAGACTCCCTTAAATTAATAATCTTTATAGACTTATCTTTTACGAATAACCAGGACCTCTTATTCTAAATTAGCTTTATTATTATACTCGCAGATAAAGATAATAAGGCTAATATCCTCTACTAGTTATCTATTAAATGCAAGCGAGTTATATAAAGTGTCTTAGTATCTAAATTATACGGAATAGCCTATAGATTTAACACTGGAGCCACAATTAAAGCAACTATTAAGAAGATTCTATAACTCGAACGACTACCGCTTATCCTTTATGCCGATTTAAAATCTCTATATAATTACTTAGTTAAACTTGGGATAATATAAGAGAAACGACTTATAGTTAACCTAATATGTCTATAACAATTATATAAAAGAAGAGAGATAGTAGAGATTAAATGGATTAATAGAGGCAGTAATCCTGTAGACGCTATAATAAAATCAAAGCCTTACTAGGCGTTAAAGGACCTAATTAATATAAATGTAATTAAGCTATAGGTTACTAAGTAGGTAGAGAGAGGAGAAGACGTAAAGGTAGGAATAGAGAGTGCAAAGATATAAGGCCAATCGCTAAGGCGCTAGTAGTAAGCGAGCTAATAGCGATTTTCCATCCCAGGGATGGAAAATCGTAATTAGTCACTTTAGCAACATGGCAGAATTTAGCAGAATTTAGCAGAACTTGATGGAATTTGGCAGAATTTGGTAGAATTTGGTAGGTGGCGCGCTTAAGCACCGTCACAAAACTAAATGCCCCCAGTGTCTGAATAAGGTTTCGCAATGCAGTTGCACGCGATTACGTAAGCTAAGCGAGCTTAGGAAATCTACTAAATTCTACCTATAGAATAGAAGAAAAGAAGAGAGTATTAATCAAATCAGTTACTACCTAATACTATTGCAATAGCAGTACGTATTACCGGAAGTGATACCGACAAATACTAAAGAATAAGTTACCTAAGGGGGACCTAAGAGGATTAATTACTAAGGTATTTAGGGTTGTTTTCCTCTTTATTAGAGATAAATCCTTTCTAGCCTCCTCCTGCTTAAATTTATAGAGACCCTATTTAACTAGGCGGTACTCTTTTAAACGCATCTTTACATAACCCTTTTTAAGATGGGTTAGCTAAGTAGACGTGGCTATTTAGGCTTTAAGGGCCTTTTGCTTAGTAATATAAGAATATTTAAGCTCTTTAAGAGCTAGGGCAAGTTTACCCTTAAGGCGGTTGGCCTTAGATTAAATATAAGACCCTATAATAAATTAAATAAGGCACTAAACGCCTATAAAGGACAATAAGACGCGTATACTTAGCGTTAGAGATAGATTAAATATTGCAAAACAATTATATATTTAATTTTATATACTTAGTATAGGAAGAAGATTAGCGACTAGATAAAGCCATAATTATAATATATACTAACTTATATTAAAAGTATACTAAATTATAGATAAAAGCCTACTCTATAAGTTATAGGATCCTTAGCTCCTTATACCCGCGCAATATTAAGAGGAAGTCGTTGGGGTAGAGGCTATAATTCCACCTCTGCACTGCCAAGCCGCGTAGTAACAACTAACACTAAACGCTTACGCCCACACCGCCCGCCCTCTACACAACTAGCGGATATTCTATCTGCGGATATTCCATCTACGGATATTCCATCTGCAGATATTCTATCTACGGATATTCCATCTATAGATATTCTATTTACGGATATTCCATCTACTAGTTAGATAAAGATATTAAAGGAAAAGAAGGTTAATATTATTAAGGACCTTCTATAAAAATAGGGTTAGTCTTTTTAAATGCCAATCTTTAAGTATTTAGAAAGTAGAAATAGATATAAAGGTAATAAAAAGAAGAAAAAAGTAAGGGACCTACTTATTGCTTTGCTAGAGGATAAGGAAATATAAAAAGAACTTATTAATACGCCTAATACTTATACAACACTAATAACCTATACTATCCACTATATCCAAAAAGAGCTTTACTAACTATCGTTATAATATAGCCCCTTTAATATATAGACTCTAGATATAGAATTTAAGGATATTAACCTTAAGAATATAGCTAAGTTTATTTAGTAGTACGGTCTGTTACTATTCTAGCTTATTAAGGGGATATCCGCACTAAATAGAGAGGAACGTAGTTAGGATCCGTATAGCGGATATATAGTTATAGTTGCCTCTATATTTCTATTAGGGTTTACCTAAAGCTCTATAAATAGTTTCGCCTATCTACTTAGTCTATATCTTTAGGCACTTAGTATAAAGCGCCGTGTACTATTTTTCTTATATAGCCTTAGTCTAATTAATAGTTATAGAACTCTTAATACTAAAAATCTTAGGCTAGCTAACTATTTTAAGAAAGGTTCTATTAATTCTACTAACCCTTCTAACGCTAATAACCTTTAAGAAACTAATTAAGTCTCTATCTATTTATAATAATATCTACATTATTTATAATAACTTTAATTATTACCAAAAGACTTAATATTAGGTTATTGGCGAGATTAGCGAGATTACTTTATATACTACTAGAAAAATCTTTCGCGGAGTATATATGCCTAAGGGGGGCCTTAAGCAGTTAATATTAAATAATACCCGCCAACTTAAGCTAGATAAGGTTATTAATGCAGCTATAAATAAGTTTAATAACCTCTAAAAGTAGATATCTATAAGTTTTATTACAAACGTTATTTAATATATATATCCTACTGCGGTTAATAGTATATTCAATTCTAACGCAGATATTAAATATCCGCGTATACCAGTAGTTAATCATAAGGGATATAACGCTATTAAAAAGTAACTAGAACCTCTCTAGCTATACCTAAGCTAATTAAAAGACTAAGCACCAGAGGCGACTTTAAGATCTTCCCCTAAGCCAAAAATGCTAGAGGAATATACTAATATGTCTAACTAGGGACCTAACCGGAACCCTTCTAGAAGACTACCAGCCTATAATTAGTATAGTAGTAGTATATAGACTACTTTATAAGCTAAGCAGGCCTACCCCTTTAGGTAATTTAACTTAAATAATAACTTAAGACCTAAGGCTTATTAGGAAACCCGCACTAGTTACTAATACTAATACTACTTTTATAGCTAGAGCTTCCCTAGGCCTAAGTTTAAAAAGTTAAAAGCCCTATACCAATCTCCTTTAAGATAGATATTGGGAAGCTATTATAAGGCTTTTAAAGGCTATATAGAAGGAAGCTATTAATAAATATATTAAAACCCTTTAAGGGTAAATTTAGATCTAATAGGGTTTAATCCAAGCTAGATAAATTCTTTTATAACTTAGCTAAGGCTAAGGGCTTTCTAGGGGCTACCTAGTACCTACCTAAGAAGGTATAGAAGACTTAAAGAGGTATCTACACAATAAATAGAAAAAAGATATAGATTAACTGGCCAAGGCCTTTAGTAGTCTAGAACTCTGTTATAAACCTAGCGTCTAATATTTAGATAATTAGGTTTATAAGGTAGACAACTTCTTTATAATGCTAATAATATAAGATAATACTAAAGAATATATACAGTAGATTATTAGCAAGATTAAAAACAAATCGCCAAACTAAATTGCGCTTAATTAACTTAATAAAGAGTAAATTACTATATAGCTATAGCTACAGACTTTCTTAAATAGTTGGACTTAAGATCTGTATATTATATAATATAATAACGCAGAACAATTCTAGAATAGTATATAGCCAGACTATTAAGATTTCCGCCAGTTTATAAACCTTATAGAAACTTATACTTAATAAATAGATTTAGAGCCCTTTAAAAATAAGGATAGCAATATCCGTAAGAAGAAGAAAATTAGATTTATCTAGGCAAGAATTAAGCTAGTAATTTATAATAAAATAAAGCGCGTAAGAGCCCTACCGCGGATTACTATATATACGGATTTTAAACGAGCGGTTCTAAACGCTAAGGATATAGTAAGGAACTAGACCTCTTTTGGCAAGAAGCTAGGGAGTAGCTAGAAGTATAGGCACTTTAATAGTAATATAGGGCAGACCTAGTATTTAAAAAAGCCATTCTTAAAGAGACCTTTAGAATAGTTAAAGTTAGGAGCCTTAAGTAGTAGGAAAGACCTCTATAGCTAACCTAATATTTATCTAACACCCTTACGGGAACACTCTAAGAAGCTAAAAGAAATTTTTTATTAGAAAAATAAATAGGGCAATAAACGCACTAATTGTGACGGTGCTAGAGCGCGTTACCAGCTACATTGCTATTTCCTAGGCAATCTGCCGTTTTCTGCCAAATTTTACCATATTCTGCTAAGTTGCTATTAGCTCGCTTACTACTAGCGCCTTGACGACCCCTTTGTATCTTACCAGTCTCTACCAGTCTTCTTCTTCTCCTTAGCTTAGTATTCTTATATAGTAGCAATTTATAAGCTTTGGTTTAGAAGCATTTATACAAGCCTATTACATTATACTAAGCTCTCCCTATATTGCCTAGGAAGGCCTTAATAATCTCCTACCCTAAAAAAAAGAAAACCTTTGTCTGCAACAACGCGTTAACGCGTTATACTTAAACACTAAATAACTTACACTACCACGCCTGGGAAGGCCCTGATAATATCCCACTTTTATAGGCCAGACTGTACTTGACCTACACCCCAGAATTAAAACTAAATTATACAATTCTGACGAACCTTACGAAGCCAACAATGGTACCTAAAGCGAGCTTATCTAAAAGACCTGCCTCTACCTAAGAGGAACATAAGATCTAGTTAGGATCAGAAATTAAAGACAATAACGACGTTATAGATATACACGAGCAGATTTATGCCCTTATAGCCAATTAGAAGGTTAATTTTCTTTAAGCCTAAAGCATATAAGAGACTCTAAAGGAGATCCTTAAAAGCCTTGCTGCCTTATAAAATAGCCTAGCCTCCCCTTTATAAAGCCTTAGTTAACCCATTTACTTAACTAAATGCGATACACTAGAGAGTATGGATATAATAATAAAGTAATTAAAGTCCGTTAAGCTCCCTAACCCCCTACTATTATTAAACGGCATAGACCTAACCTTTAAGAACTGGAGAATCTAGGTATAAGGAAAGCTTTATGTTAACCACAACCATTTCCCCTCTAAAGAAGCTAAAATACTCTACCTCTTTAGTTGAACTATTAGGGACGCCTAGCGACACCTTTAGGCCAAGTTTAAGGATAAGTTACCTATTTAGTTTATATCTGTTAATAAAATAATATAGTACCTAGCTGCTATTTATATTAATCTAAATAAAGTATAGGATGCCTATTATAACTATAATCGCCTAATAATAAAATTAAACTAATCCTTTACTAAGTTCTAGACCTAATTCTTATACCTAGTAGGCGAAGGCCAGGTTCCCCCTAAGAACTACTGTTTAGACCTATACAATAAGCTAACAGTCCAACTATAAGAGAAGATTATGGTAGCCTTAGACAACCTACTAACCTACTAAAGACTTACAGCCTAATATTTATCGCTAGATTTAGAACTAACCCGAATTAATGCTTATTTTAATTAACTAAAGAGGTCCTATAGTAACTAGAACCTACCCACTATACTAATAAAAGCTAGCGTTAGAAGATAAACCATAACCGCCCTTATACTAAAAGCGGTTATAACTACCTACCTATAAGCCTTATCCGACTTACTATATACCACGCCTTTAGCTAATACTTATTGTAATACCCTAATAGACCCTGCCATGGTTATGTGCTTTAATTATAGAAAGGATAGTTACTTTACTATGTCCTGCCTAGAGCTAAAGGATATAGGTAATATTAAGAAGATAGAGAAAGAAGAAACGACCAATAAATTAGGAAAAGATGAATCCTAGGAAAAAACTCCCCTCTAGGATGTCCTATTAATCTTAAAGAGATTAATTTAAGTTAGCTAATAGGTAGAAAATACTTTATAATTCTATAAATAGTATCTTAAAATAGATATAGAGTTAATATAACTGCCCTTATTAACACTGGAGTAAATAGCTTTGCCTTTATAAACACTGCTTATATAAATAATGTTACTAAGTTCTTAAATATAAATGCTACCTAACTAGAGAAGCCTATTTAGGTAAAAGGCTATAATGGCCAAGCCGGTAAGCCGGTTACCTATATCTTAAAGCTATATATCGCTATTAATGGACGGCGCTAATTTAGTATCCCCTTCTATATCCAAGACCTAGGGTCCTATAATATAATCCTTAGCCGAAAATATATATCCTACTTTAATATTTAGCTGAATGTTTAATAAAGACAGTTTATCTAGCTGGAGAATAGACCAAAGTTACCTTCTTTTATTAGAGAAATCCGTACTAACTATAAAATATTAGCCGTAAAGGCTAACCCTATCTACTAGTAGGATGTTAGGGACCGCGACCTAGCCTTTATTTAAGAGGATGCCCGCTATAAGGCTGGTAGGAACTCTATCCCAATAAGGATACTTCCCTAAAGGACTATAGTTAAGGAGGGCTCTACTTATAGAAGTAGAATGGATAGTAATATAGACAACTTCCAAATTATAGAGATCTAGCTAATAGGGAAGAGGACGTACTAATAGGACGTAGAGGATAATCTTTAAAAGATGTAATAAGAGCTAAAAGGAGTAAAGATAATACTAATACGCTAAAGGCCCCTAAGGCCGCGGACACCCCTACTATTATATAACCCCCCTATAGTAGATATTGCGGCAATTAGCGCTATAGGTTTCTACTTTAATATATATTAGAAAGACAACGAGGTCTTTATAACCAGCTTATATAAAATTAATTAGATTATTAATAAGAAGAAAAAAGGGCTAGTAAAGGAAACTAATAAGGAGCTAGTTAAGCGCCTCCTCCCTATATACCTCTTAAACTATAGAGACGCGTTCTTAAAAGTAGCCTTAGATATACTACCCCCCTACTAAATCTATAATTATAAGATTTAACTAGAGGCCGACAACTCTCTAGGCTATAGCCCCCTTTACTAGCAAACTATAGAGGAACTAAAAGTAACTAAGTAGTACTTAATTAATAACCTCTATAAGGGGTTTATTAAGCTAAGTTAGGCCCCTTTTACTTCCCCTATTCTATTTATAAAGAAACCTAATAAAGGTCTTTATTTCTATATTAACTATTAGAAACTAAATACTATTACTTAGAAAGATTGCTACCCTCTCCCCCTAATTAATAAGACCCTCATATATCTAAACCAAGCTAAAATCTTTACTAAGCTTAATACCCGCTAAGTTTTTTACCAAATTAGGATGGACCCTATATTAGAAGATCTAATAATATTCTATACCTGTTATGGGTCTTATAAATATAAAGTCCTTCTTTTTAGACTAATAAATAGGCCAGCTACTTATTAACGGTATATAAATAATATTCTTTTTAATTACCTTAACGAATTCTATATAGCATACCTAAATAATATTCTTATATACTTGGACAATAAACTTAAGCACTAAGTTTATATTAAGAAGGTCCTAGAGAGACTGCGAAATATAGGCCTATAAGTTAATATTAAAAAATATATATTTGGAGTAAAATATACAAAGTACCTTATGTTTATTATTAGTATAAAAGGGATTAAAGTTAACCTAGAGAAGGTTAAGGTAATCTATAACTAGAAACCCCCTCGCACTATAAAAGGGATCTAGTCCTTTCTTAGCTTTTATAATTTCTACCATTAGTTTATCTATAACTATAGAGTTATAGCCAAACCCCTTATATAATTATAATTATTCATTGCTTAACGTCCGATTCGGATCCCTATTGGGCCCACGCGGACTACTCCTTATTTACATATAGGGAGAAAACTCTATTTGAGAAAATAAGAAAACCCCGTAATCCATCTCCCCGCCTTTTAGGACTTGCATATAGGGCGCCTACGAGTTACCTATAGTGCTCTACTACCTTACTTTATAACCTCCTTAGGAACCACTGCTGCCGTAACAAGCCTACAGACGCGCTAGTATCGCAAACTTAACTCTACTACTGTAGAGTTATTAAGGGGCGCCTAGTACTCGCCCCTTTACCTTCTATTACCATTTCCTTTACAACCCGGAACTGGTCTAGTACATTTTAGCTAATAAGCCACTAGGTAACCGCCTTAAGACCTTTTTATATTAAGAGTAGTATATTATAGTTCTCTATACCAGCTACTAAGAGTATTGCTTCTCAGTTGGTGCGTAGGGGGCATAGCAGTATTATATATTTTAGTATCTGTCTTGGCCAGCTATATTCGCATCTTGGGCTACCTACTAGGACATCCACCTAGTAGAGCTAATCTTTTAGTCCTATTATTCCTGTTCTTAAGAGTGTTACTATTATATTTTCTACCTTTGTTAGGCCTTCTTAGAGCCCTTAGGTATTTACCCCCTATAGCATTAACTATGCTATAGCTTAGGTTCCTCTTGCCTAAGATAGCCTCTATATCTTTAACTTCTATATGCCTCTCCAGTGTTAGTCTAACCAGTGTTGTGTTACGGTAGATGGTTTTCTAGTGCTCTTTTATGCTCTACTTTGGCTCCTTTCTCTCTCTTACTATTGTCTTTGCTAATCTCTTATACATCTCCCTTCCTCCTCTATATGGGCCTAGGCCCTAATATGGCACTATTTTTCTTCTGCTTTCTTTACCTGTTTCTCTAACATATCTTCCCTACTTTAGGGTTGTTGGCTTGTTCTCCTGCGGGGCACCCTAGGGTCACTCCATAGTTTGTTTAGGCGTGTCTTAATATACTTTATAATATTAGAGTTGCGCTCCCTTTATACCCTTTATATTGCAGTGGCTTTAATATATAATTATAGGGGGGGATATTAGCTTCCTTCTTAAGCAGTGCTGTGGCCGTTTGCTTATACCTGCCTATTATACTCCAGAGACAAGCTGTTTGGACCTTTTGGAGTAGTTTAAGGAGTAATTTAGGGGGGCCTTTCTTAGATTCTCCTATGGCCCAAATACTGGATCTATATGTTATGGTTGGCCGGACAACTGCTATATATAGTAGGCGTGACCTCTGGAAGCATGGACCCTATATAGAATTAACAATCCTAGATATTATAATGTACTATACTTAGCCCTTATAGGCCGCTTATAATATATATACGCTCTACCAGAGCTTACTATCTACCCATACTCCTAATACCCTTAGGCCTTAAACTGGTTGACCCCTAAAGCCTTAAATATAAATTACATGCTAGAGATCTGCAGATTGGTTGCGTTTTCTTATAAAGTGGATTAGCTGGTATTTCTCTAGTAAGAATTAGACTCCGTGTTGTCTTACCCATTCTATATAGGTGTTATAGGCTTTCTCTAATGTTCTATAATTCTCTGCAGCTGTTAGGCCGTATGTAATTAGGTTTATATTATCAACGAAGCCTATCCCCTAGGTCGCCCCTTCCTTAAAGGAGTCAAGTAGGTTGCTTATAAAGAAAAGGAAGAGTATGGGCGAGAGGGGTAATCCTTATAGTATTCCTGTTATAACTGCAATAGGGGGGCTCTGGTATCCGCTAAAGACTAGTAATATTTCTTTCTGGCCTATAAACCCTTAAACAAATTATATAATCCATTCCGGAAAGCCCTTTGCCCTAAGGATATATAGGAGGCGCTCGTGGGGTACGTTATTATAGGCACCACTAATATCTAAGCTAAGCATTGATATTACGAAGTCCCTTCGCATCGCCCATGCAGACTTAATGGTGGTAGCGAGTAGCGTAAGTGCTAATAGTGTTAAGCGGTTCTTTCTTGCCCCCATTTAACTTTGTGGTAATAGGGCGTGTTCCTCGGCCGTGTCTGCCCAAACCCCTTATATAACTAACTAAAAACAATACGTCTTTTATCTTTAACAATAACTGTATAAAAGCCTTTAAGGAGTTAAAGGACCAACTTGTCTCCTCCCTAATCCTTTATTACTATAACCTAGACCTTAAATTAATGTTAGAAACGGACGCCTCTAATAGGGTAGTAGTAGGAGTCCTCTTATAGCTATACCTAGATAGCAAATAGTACCCTATTATATTCTTTTTAAAAATAATAGCCCTAGCTAAGTATAACTACAAAGTATATAATAAGGAAATGTTAGCTATTATATAATTATTATCCTAGTAGCGTGTAGAGCTTAGAAGCACAAACTCTTAGATTAAGGTCTATACCAATTATAAAGCCCTTAAGTATTTTATAATAATAAAACAACTTACTAGTTAATAGGCCTAGTGGGCTAAAATACTCTCCTAATTCTTCTTTATAATTATATACCGCCCTAGTAGGCAAAATACTAAAGCTAACGCCCTAGCCCGGAGAGAATAGAACGTGGGGCCATAAGATAAGCTAAAGGCTTAGTACCGGACACACGCCCTTCTCTATACCAAATAGCTTAACCTATATATCCTTAAGGAACTAAGCTCCAAATAAAATAAGGTAGCACCTATAGAAGGGGAGGCCCTAGATAAACTAATAGGATTAATTAATTATATCCTAACCGCAAACCGCATAGCTAAATCCCTAAAAGCCCTCCGTGATTAAGCTATAGAAGGTAACCCTAATTTAGAAATAGAAGATAGACTGCTCCTATACTAAGAACGGCTTATAGTTCCAGATATTAACAACCTATAAATAGAGCTAATCTATAAAGCCTACTATTAAGTCTCTATGGCGCACTCTAGTAGAGATAAAACCCACTAACTACTATCGCCTTATTACTATTAGCGAGAACTCCTATCCAATATAGAACGATTTATTAGAAATTATTATGCTTATAAATATGTAAATACCCCTAGGGACTAAACTCCTGGATGGCTATAACCACTACCAGTCCCTAAACGCCCTTAGTAATATATTATAATAGACTTTAAATTATTTCTAAAGGACAAACACGGCTATAATATGGCCTTTATAGTAGTTAACCGACTAAGTAAGTAAGCTATTTCCTTCCTTTGCTTTAAGACTACGACCACAAAGAATATGGCCGGTATATATATTAATAATATCTACCAGATCTATGGCGCTCCTAAGTTAATTGTCTCTAACTATAGACCCTAATTTATATCGGACTTCTAGGATAAATTCTACCATATCCTTAGAATCCAGATTAAGCTCTCTACCGCATTCTACCCTTAGACTAATAGCTAAACCAAAATTATAAACTAGTACCTCGACTAGTAACTCTACCCCTTTATTAGCTACTACTAGGACAACTAGTTGGAACTGCTGCCTATAATAGACTACACACAGCTTACGCTCCCTTATAATAGTATAGAAATATCACTGTTTAAGCTACTCTATGGATATAAACTATAAACATCCTTTAATTAGGATAGACCTATAGGACCCGTAACAGCCTGCGAACGCCTTAGCTATAAAGAGGCCCAGGCATTTACTAAGAGAATGCACGGAGCCTAGGAGACCGCCTAATCAATTATAAAAAGAGTATAAGAAAAGAAGAAGTCTAATATAAATCAATATTATTATAAGGTAGACTTCTATATAGAAGATAAGGTATAGGTATTAATAAAGAACTAAAAGACCTAGAGACCAAGCCGCAAGCTAGACTACTAAATAGCTGGCCCCTATAAGATTCCTAAAAAGGTAGGGCACTCTTTTAAGGTTAAGCTACCAGAGTTAATAAAGATCTACCCTATTTTCTCTCTAGACCAACTGCGGAAGGCCGCGGATAACCTATTACCTAGATAGTATAACGACCCCCTACCGCCAATTTAGATTGCAGAGGACGAATAATAGGAAGTTAAAGAGATCTTAGTAGTTAAGAAGGACTGTAGTACCTTAAAATACTATGCGAGCTAGGTAGGTTATAACAAAGATCCAGAATGGTACCCCGTATCCAATTTTAAGTACTCTCCCTATAAGCTACAAAATTTCCACCTAGCCTACCTAAACCTCCCTAGACCACCACGTAAATTAGATAACTGGATTAAATACTAGGAAGAGGGGTTAGATAACTATAATAATTTAGATAACAATAAAGAACTTGGACAAAGCCTAAGGGCAGGCTTTTTTAGTAGGGGGGGGTAATATAATGGTGCTAGAGCGCGTCACCTGCTAACATTGCCGTTTCCTAGGTAATTTGCCATTTTCTACCATATTCTGCCATATTCTGCCAAGTTGCTATTAGCTCGCTTACTACTAGCGCCTTAACGACCCCTTTGTATCTTACCAGTCTCTACTAGTCTTCTTTTTCTCCTTAGCTTAGTATTCTTATATAGTAGCAATCTACAAGCTTTAGTTTAGAAGCATTTATACAGGCCTGTTACACTAATAAACCAAAAAAAAAGCTCTAGTTGCGGATATCTTCTAGTTATAACTAGGGCAAGATATAAAAGGAAAGACTTTCCGTATTACTATTAAGCTAGAAATAGTACTCCTTATAGGCAAAATATATTAGTTCTAAGTACTATATAATAGCGGCGCTAAAATTAATCTTATATAATATAATTTAGCAAAAGAGCATAAACTTATCCTATTGCTAAGGTAGCGGAAACCTATTATAGGCTTCCTAGATAAGTATTAAATTAAACTATATAGCGCCTATAAGCTTATAGTGTTAGTAGCTAATATATATAACCATACTAAGATAGTTGGCCCATAACCCTTCTAGGCGGCCAACTTTATAGATTACAACCTTATCCTTAGATATTCTTAACTCGCGGAAGTATATTGTTACGGCGCTAATACGCATTACCTAGTCAGGGGTTCGCTTACGCCTTGGCGCGTATATATAGATATATCCGTTCCACGACCTTCTTCTTCTCCTTAGTTTAATATTCTCGTATAGGACCAATACAATCGTACAGGCCTATACGCCTTCGTTACTGTTCCGTGCCTCAATAACCAAGTTTGTTACATTATATTAAACTCCCCATTCTGTATAAAGGCTTGGGCTCATGGTTCATTAAATTATTGTTATTATTTATCGTTATCGAATTATCGCTTAAAGCATTATTAAAGTCCTATAGTTGTATAGGCACCCCTTATAGACTTATTGGTTTATTGGTTCATTAATTCTTTAATTCGACACCCTATAGCTTACCTTATAGGCCCCTTATTGGAACCGCCCTCCTCCAACCTTTTGTTAATTTTATTTTCCTATTTCTTTCTTACCTTTATTATAGACCCTTAACTACAGCAGGTTATCAGCGCTATATAGGCCAACCTTTAGCCAATATTTAACCGTTTGTAAAACGACATTAATTAGCTATAGGTTAAGAACTAGCAACTACGCATAGAGCTGCTTTAACTTCGCTCTACCACTACTACTCCTACCTTATACAAGAAGCCACAGCTCCCAGATCCTATGAAGTTTAACGGCAAGCAATATAAGTTTAAGGTCTAGTTTCCAGAAATTAAGGCAAAGCTTTAAGTAGACGGAGAAGCTATTAGAAACAGTATAGCACAGTTCTACTATATATATGGCAATCTCAAATCCTTAGTATAAGCAATGGTTCTCCCTCAGCTGTCACATATAGAGAAGTAGAAGAGCTGGAACTATCAGACAATTCTAGAATAGCTAGAGAGGGTTAATAATAACCCTAATATAGTATAAGAAGCAGAGTACGCTCTTTAGACAATTAAGCAGGGAGATTAACCTCTTTTAGGCCATATAGCCAAGTTTAAGCGCCTGCTATATAAGGCAAAGGGTTAAGGTTAGGCAGATATAAATAAGATTATCGCGTTTTAATCTGGGCTATCCCCAATCCTTTATAAAGCCCTCTTGCATTAGCTTAACCTACTAGCTACCTACCCAGCTTTTATCTTAGTAGTTTAGTAGCTCTCTTACCGCCAGGGTTTGTATGGAGCTAGTTAACTAACCTCCCACTAAAGTTCAAATAGGGATCAGATGGATCTCTTAGCAGTTAACATTTATGCCCTTATAACTACCTCTTAGCAAGCTTAATTAACCTCCCCCACAAGAAGAGAAGAGTGGCAAATCTTAGGTAGATGTATTCGCTGCGGATCCTCCAACTATTAGATTAACCACTATCCGCTAGCACCTGTAAGAAATCAATTACCCTCCCCTAGGGCCCGTTAAAGGTTTACTCTATAGAAGGAGAGTGTTAACAAGGTTATATTAGACGCGGAGTTAGAAAATAGCTTTAAAGACCACTAGGAGGACAGGCCTCTCTCTCCTTAGTATAGCGCTGTTAAGCAAAAGTAGTACCTATAGCAACAACTATACCTAGGAATAACACCTAAGGGCAGGCTTTTTAAAGGGGGGGTAATGTTACGGCGCTAATACGCGTCACCTAGTTAGGGGTTCGCTTACGCCTTAGCGCATGTATATAGACGTGTCTGTTCCACGACCTTCTTCTTCTCCTTAGTTTAATATTCTTGTATAGGACCAATACAATTGTATAGGCCTATACGCCTTCGTTGCTGTTCCGTGCCTCAATAACCGAGTTCGTTATATTTATTCTAAAATATACTTTAAGATAGGAGCCTTTAAATAGTAGAACAATAAAGAATTAGAAGGGCGTATATTACTAATAAGCTTAAAAGACATACTAAAAGATATAGCTCTAGGCAAAATAGTATATACTCTATATCTAAAGGAGTATTAAATCTAACCCCTATTCTATAGCAAGATAGATATAGAGCCTAGTATAGGCAATAACCCTTTCGTAATAGATACCCTATAGGGAACTACTAAATAGGTCGCGGAGACACTACAAAAAGGCAGCTATCTTAAAGATCTTATAAGATATTTCTACCGCTATAGGTTACTCTAGCTTAAGTAATATATAAAGAGTATAACGTAATCCATAAGCAAGCTGGCAATACAAGCATCCTAGCCACCTTAAAAATTAGCAAATTTATACTTTAATATCTTAACAACCACTTAATAATAAATTCTAATAATTCAGATTTAGACTTTTATATACACTCTACAGCTTCTATTAAAGTTGCATAGTAATTAGTTTAGTGGTTTTTAAGATATTATAATTTAGGGGCCAAAATAAAGTTAAATTACCATATCTTAAAAACCACTAAACTAATTACTATGCAACTTCAATAGAAGCTGTAGAGCGTATATAAAAGTCTAAATCTAAATTATTATTATTATTATTCATTGCTTAACGTCCGATTTGGATCCCTATTGGGCCCACGCGGACTACTCCTTATATACATGTGGGGAGAAAACTCTTTTAAGAAAACCCCGTGATCCGTCTCCCTGCCTTTTGGGACTCGCCTGCGAGGCGCCTACGAGTCACCTGTGGTGCTCTACTACCTTACTTTTTGACCTCCTTGGGAACCACTGCTGCCGTAACAAGCCTACGGACGCGCTAGTATCGCAAACTTT